>Ga0213824_1000116_pt1 | contig 65333 bp, 70 predicted proteins | sample MC6MC0906MG_FD_179892 | JGI IMG/M metagenome (GOLD analysis project Ga0213824, IMG submission 179892) | Enriched soil aggregate microbial communities from Iowa State University, Ames, United States - MC6-MC0906-MG | ecosystem: Environmental > Terrestrial > Soil > Unclassified | place: USA: Iowa...
GGCATCAGAGGAAGCTGGGTACATCACTGGTCAGGTGATCAGTGTGGATGGCGGCATGGCTATGTAAGCGAGGAGAGATGGTATGAAGAGAAGAGTGGTAGTAACCGGTATGGGGGCCATTACCCCTATCGGAAAAGATGTGGAGAGCTTTTGGAGTGGATTAAAGGAAAATAAGGTGGGGATCGGACCGATCACCCAGTTTGATACAACAGATTATAAGGCAAAGCTGGCTGCCGAGGTAAAGGATTTTGATCCAAAGGATTATATGGATGTAAAGGCTGCGAAACGTATGGAGCGTTTTGCCCAGTTTGCCGTGGCGGCCTCAAAAGAAGCCTTGGAGACATCAGGCATTGACATGGAAAAAGAAGATCCTTACCGGGTGGGTGTAAGCGTTGGTTCTGGAATCGGAAGCTTACAGGCCCTTGAGAGAGAGAATAAAAAGCTTTTGGAAAAAGGACCTGGCAGAGTGAATCCTCTTCTGGTTCCTCTGATGATATCGAATATGGCAGCCGGAAATGTTGGAATCCAGTTCGGATTAAAAGGCAAGTGCATCAATGTGGTGACAGCCTGTGCCACTGGAACCCATTCCATTGGAGAAGCTTTCCGTTCTATCCAGTACGGAGAAGCTGATGTCATGGTGGCGGGAGGAGCAGAAGCAAGCATTACTCCAATCGGCGTGGCAGGATTCACGGCTCTTACTGCACTTACAACTGCCGATGATCCCCTTCGTGCCTCCATCCCATTTGATAAAGACAGAAGTGGTTTTGTCATGGGAGAAGGAGCAGGCGTGGTTATTTTAGAAGAGCTTGAGCATGCTCTCTCTAGGAATGCGGTTATTTACGGTGAAGTGGTTGGTTACGGTTCAACCTGTGATGCATACCACATCACTTCTCCTGCTGAGGATGGAAGCGGTGCGGCAAGAGCCATGACCGAGGCTATAAAGGATGCGGGAATTGCTCCTGAAGATATTGATTATGTGAATGCCCATGGTACCAGCACTCATCACAATGATCTGTTTGAGACCTTGGCCATTAAGACTGCCTTAGGCGACCATGCAAAGGATGTAAAGATCAGCTCCACCAAGTCGATGGTGGGCCATCTATTAGGCGCTGCAGGAGGAATTGAGTTCATCGCCTGTGTAAAATCCATTGGAGATAGCTTTGTTCATGCAACGGTCGGCCTTTTAGAAGAGGGAGAAGGCTGTGATCTGGATTATACCAAAGGGGAAGGTGTTGCCTGTGATGTGACATATGCCATAAGCAACTCCCTGGGATTCGGCGGACATAATGCCAGCATTCTTGTGAAGAAGTTTGAACAATAGGAGGCAGTCTATGGAGATTAATGATATTATCAGGCTGATGCAGGCTGTGAAGGAAAATGACTTAACCAGCTTTAGAATGGAAGAGGGAGACTTAAAGCTTTCCATTAAGAAAGAAAAAGAAAGAGAAATCGTGACAATATCCGGAAGTCCTGTTGTTCAGACAGAAATGGCAGCAGGTGTATTCTCCCAGCAGGCGATTCCGGCGTCCACTCCTTCCGGAATACCCGTGGAAGCGGCAGGAAATGATATCTGTTCGGAAAAGCTTGTGTCTTCTCCTTTGGTGGGAACCTTCTATAATGCTTCGTCTCCGGAAAGTGAACCATTTGTAAAGGTTGGAGATCAGGTAAAGAAGGGTCAGGTCTTAGGAATCATCGAAGCCATGAAGCTGATGAATGAGATTGAGTGTGAATTTGATGGCGTGGTGGAAGCTATTTTAATAGGCAACGAAGATGTGGTGGAGTACGGTCAGCCTCTGTTCCGTATCCGGTAAGTAGTTGTGAAATCTAAGAGAGGCCCAGAGGCTGGGCCTCTCTTTTAAAAGCAGGAGGGCGCATGATGTTAGGTATTAAGGAGATTCAAGAGATTATTCCCCACAGACACCCGTTTTTACTGGTGGACTGCATTGAGGAGTTCGAGCCTGGAGTGAGAGCGGTTGGATATAAATGTGTGTCATATAATGAACCTTTTTTTCAGGGGCATTTTCCGGCAGAGCCGGTAATGCCGGGAGTTCTGATTATAGAAGCCCTGGCACAGGTAGGTACAGTTGCAATGTTAAGCATGGAAGAAAATAAAGGGAAAATCGGTTATTTTGGTGGTATTGACAAAGCAAAATTCAAGCACAAGGTCATCCCGGGAGAAAGGCTTAAGCTGGAATGTGAGATCATTAAGCGCAAAGGCCCTGTGGGTGTGGGAAAGGCCACTGCAACCGTAGACGGAAAGTTGGCTGCCAGTGCGGAACTGACATTTATGATTGGGTAGGTGAGCCTCATGTTTGATAAGATTTTAATTGCCAACCGCGGTGAGATTGCGGTACGTATCATAAGGGCCTGCAGGGAAATGGGGATTAAAACGGTTGCCGTTTATTCTGAAGCGGATCGGGAGAGCCTTCACACCTTATTGGCCGATGAGGCAATCTGTATTGGTCCGGCCCCCTCGACCCAGAGCTATTTAAACATGGAGAGGATCCTCACAGCCACCGTAGCAATGAAAGCGGATGCCATTCATCCGGGCTTTGGTTTTCTATCGGAAAATGCAAGGTTTACGGAACTTTGTGAAAAGTGTAACATTACCTTTATAGGCCCTTCCGCAGCAGTGATAGGGAAGATGGGAAATAAATCTGAGGCCAGAAAGACCATGATGGAAGCAGGGGTCCCCGTAATCCCGGGCGGAAAAGAAGCGGTCCGCCGGGTGGAAGAGGCGAAAGCCATGGCGGAAAGGATCGGGTTTCCTGTTATGATCAAGGCTTCCTCAGGAGGCGGCGGAAAAGGTATGAGGATTTCCAGAAGCCTGGAGGATTTTGATGCTAATTTTAAGAATGCCCAGATGGAGTCCGTAAAGGGATTTTCCGATGATACCATGTATATTGAAAAATATATTGAAAAACCAAGGCATATTGAATTTCAGATTATGGCGGATAAGTTTGGAAATGTAGTGCATCTGGGAGAACGTGACTGCTCCATTCAAAGGCGCCATCAAAAGGTGCTTGAAGAATCACCGTCAGCAGCTATCTCTGAGGAGTTAAGAAACCGCATGGGAGAGATTGCGGTCCGCGCGGCCAAGGCTGTAAGGTATGAAAATGCAGGAACCATTGAGTTCCTTTTGGATAAACATAAGAATTTTTATTTTATGGAAATGAACACCCGTATCCAGGTGGAGCATCCGGTAACGGAAATGGTAACCGGCCTGGATTTAATCAAGGAACAGATCCGTATCGCGGCAGGAGAGCCATTAAGTGTAAAGCAGGAGGATGTAGCCATTACAGGCCATGCCATTGAATGCAGAGTCAATGCAGAAAATCCGGCGAAAAACTTTATGCCCTGTCCGGGCCTAATAAAAAATGTTCATGTACCCGGAGGCAACGGAGTCCGCATAGACACACACATTTACAATGAATATAAGGTCCCGGCCAATTATGATTCCATGTTAATGAAGATGATAGTCCACGGCAAAGACCGGGAGGAAGCCATCTTAAAGATGAGAAGTGCTCTTGGAGAACTGATCATCGAGGGGATTGAGACAAATGTGGATTTTCAGTTTGATATCCTGAGTCATGAAGCTTACCGGGATGGAGATGTGGATACGGATTTTATCCCAAAATATTTCCCGGATTATGTCCGGTAGGCAGGTAAAGGAGCAATCTTATGTTAAAAAGCATGTTTAAGAAAACCTATACATTAATAGACAGCAAATACAAGGCTCCTGAAAAAACAGAGGAACCGGGAATACCGGAAGGGCTGTGGCGGAAGTGCAATAAATGCTGTCAGCCCATATATGTGGAGGATGTGAGAAGTAATCATTTCATCTGTCCAAAATGCAAAGGATATTTCCGCCTTCATGCTTACCAGAGGATTGAAATGGTAGCGGATGAGGGGACCTTTGAGGAATGGGATAAGGAGATGGAATTTAAAAATCCCCTTGATTTTCCGGGCTATGATAAGAAGGTTGCGGCAGCCAGGGAAAAAACCGGGCTTTCTGAGGCCATTGTCACCGGCTGCTGTGAAATGAACGGCCAGAAAGCTGTGATCGGGGTCTGCGATGCCCGTTTCATCATGAGCAGCATGGGCCAAGTGATGGGGGAGAAGATTGCAAGAGCCGTAGAGCGGGCAACGAAGGAGAAGCTTCCGGTGATCATATTTGCATGTTCCGGCGGAGCCAGGATGCAGGAGGGGATCGTATCACTCATGCAGATGGCAAAGACTTCGGCAGCCTTAAAGCGCCATCACAAGGCAGGTCAGCTTTTTATCAGTGTCCTTACAGATCCTACCACAGGCGGGGTGACGGCCAGCTTTGCCATGCTGGGAGACATCATTTTGGCAGAACCGTTCGCCCTGATTGGATTTGCAGGTCCACGGGTAATTGAACAGACCATTGGACAAAAGCTTCCGGAAGGATTCCAGAGAGCGGAATTTTTGCTTGAACATGGCTTCATTGACAAGATCGTACCAAGGGAAGAGATGAAGGAAACCTTGGCAAATATCTTAAGACTCCACAATCCCCAAAGCGGTCAGGGCCTTCCTGTGGATAACCGTACAAAAGCGGAATCTAATGGTGGAAAAAAGAAGGTTCTCCGGTTAAGAAAGAATAAAAGGAGCGCCTGGGATACCGTATTGTTATCCAGAAGCTCCGACCGGCCGGTGGCATCGGATTACATTCATGCGCTGTTTGATGATTTTATGGAGTTTGCCGGAGATCGATATTATAAAGATGACGGGGCAATTATAGGTGGAATCGCTTCCTTCCATGGAATACCTGTTACGGTCATTGGGCAGGAAAAGGGGAAGAATACAAAGGATAACATTAAGCGCAATTTCGGAATGCCATCACCCGATGGATATCGGAAGGCTCTGCGTTTGATGAAACAAGCGGAAGCCTTTGGCCGTCCGGTCATCTGTTTTGTGGATACACCGGGAGCATTCTGCGGCCTGGAGGCCGAGGAACGGGGCCAGGGAGAGGCCATTGCCAGAAATTTATTTGAAATGGCAGATTTAACCGTGCCGGTTCTATCCATTGTAATAGGAGAGGGCGGCAGCGGCGGTGCTCTTGCCATGGCGGTAGGAAATGAAGTCTGGATGATGGAGAATTCCATTTATTCGATCCTCTCTCCCGAGGGCTTTGCTTCAATTTTATATAAAGACAGCAAAAAGGCAAATGACGCGGCCAGGGTTATGAAGATAACGGCCAGGGATCTAATGGAGTTAGGTCTCATAGAGCGGGTGATCTCAGAAGAAGAACCGGCCTGTGCAGATAATCTTGACCGGATTGCGGAAGAAATGGATAAGGCCATGGAAGAATTTTTTGCCACTTACCTTACCATGACAAAGGAAGAACTTGCAGATCAAAGATATGAAAGATTTAGGAGAATGTAATGGGAACGTTAAAACCTTTGATAATAGGAGAGCTGGTGGCAAACCATCCGGTGATCCAGGGCGGTATGGGAGTAGGAATCAGTCTTTCTTCTTTAGCAGGAGCAGTGGCAAAGGCCGGAGGGATCGGAATCATTTCTACGGCTCAAATCGGTTTTAGGGAGTCGGATTTTAAAGAGAATCCATTAGAAGCAAATCTGCGGGCCATTGGACAGGAAATGAAAAAGGCAAGAGAAATCGCGCCGGAGGGCATCATCGGGTTTAACATTATGGTTGCCACGAAAAGTTATGCCAGCTATGTGAAAAAAGCGGTAAAGGCAGGAGCGGATCTTATCATATCCGGAGCCGGGCTTCCTGTGAGCCTGCCGGAATATGTGGCAGAGGCAGCGGAAGAGGCCGGAGTCGCGTTAAAAACAAAGATAGCTCCCATTGTATCAACGGTAAAGTCTGCTATGGTTATTTGCAAGATGTGGGACCGTAAATACCATCAGGCGCCTGACCTGGTAGTAGTGGAAGGGCCGCTGGCAGGAGGACACCTGGGATTTTCCAGAGAGGATCTGGTAAACCTTGGGGTGGATACAGATGATGTGGACAGCACCTATAAGCAGGCGGAATATGAAGAAGAAGTAAAAGGAATTATCCGGCTTGTTAAGGAATATGGAGATAAGTACAATAAGGTGATCCCGGTGGTGACCGCGGGAGGCATTTACTCCCATGAGGATGTCATGCACCAGCTCTCCCTTGGAGCAGACGGCGTCCAGGTGGCGACCCGGTTTGTGACCACTGATGAATGTGATGCACCGGAAGCGTTTAAGCAGGCTTATCTTCATGCCAAGAGAGAAGATATTGTCATTACCAAGAGTCCGGTGGGAATGCCGGGAAGGGCTATTAAGAATCCTTTCTTAAAGACAGTGGGAGATACTCCCTTCCGTTTGGAGCATTGCTATCAATGTTTGGATAAATGCGACAGGAAGACCATTCCTTATTGTATTACGAAGGCTTTGGTGAATTCCGCAGAAGGACGGACCGAGGATGGGCTTGTCTTTTGCGGCAGTAAGGCTCATCTTGCAGCACGGATGGAAACTGTGGAAGAGGTTATGAAGGATCTGGTTGGTGAAAATTGATTAAAAAGGGGCTGCAAAGCTTTCGGTTTGAAGAAACCGGGGGCCGCAGCCCTTTTTTCCGGAGCTTAAGCAGATAAGACTAATTTACAGGAAAAAATCTCCAATTTTAAGTGGTTGCGTGAAAATAGAGGTAGTGCTATAATGGGAAAGATAAAAAATTTTAAGAAGACTAAGAGAGAAATGGAGAGCTGTATGGAAAGCAAGAAAATCATTCAGGTGGAAGAGAAAGTGCCATTTAAGTTGCTGGTGCCTTTGAGTATCCAGCATATGTTCGCAATGTTCGGGGCATCAGTCCTGGTTCCTTTTATATTTGGAATCAACCCGGCAGTTGTACTATTTATGAATGGAATGGGAACACTATTTTTTATTTTCATAACAAAGGGAAAAGCACCGGCATACCTTGGCTCCAGTTTTGCATTCCTGGCACCGGCAGGAATTGTTATCAGCAAATGGGGCTATAATTATGCCCTGGGCGGGTTTGTTGCCGTTGGGCTTTGCGGTTGTGTACTGGCACTGATTATTTATAAATTCGGTTCAGACTGGATTGATATTGTTCTTCCTCCGGCGGCTATGGGACCGGTTGTGGCACTCATTGGACTTGAACTTGCTGGAACAGCGGCATCCAATGCAGGCTTAAAGGATGAATTGATTGATATGAGAAATGTCATTGTTTTTCTGGTAACTCTACTGACAGCAGTACTTGGTTCTGTGGTATTCAGAAAGTTCTTATCTGTTATCCCGATTCTGATTGCGATTATTGTAGGATATGTGACAGCACTTTTATGTGGTGTTGTAGATTTTAGTGAGGTCAGCTCCGCAGCATGGTTGTCCTTGCCTAATTTTGCAGCGCCAAAGTTTAAATGGGAAGCAATTGTCATTATTCTTCCAGTGCTTCTGGTCGTTACCTCAGAACATATCGGCCATCAGATTGTAACAGGTAAAATAGTAGGCAGAGATTTGATAAAAGATCCGGGACTTCACCGCTCTTTGCTGGGAGATTATATATCAACCGCAGTTTCCGGTCTTGTTGGTTCTGTACCCACTACCACATATGGGGAAAATATCGGTGTTATGGCAATGACAAAGGTATACAGCGTCTATGTAATCGGCGGAGCGGCGATTCTCTCAGTTGCCTGCTCTTTTATCGGAAAGATGACGACTTTAATCAATACAATTCCTGGGCCGGTAATCGGCGGAATTTCCTTCTTACTGTATGGAATGATCGGAGCCTCAGGTATTCGTATTCTGGTTGATGCACAGGTGGATTATGGAAAATCCAGAAATATGGCTATGACTTCCGTTATCTTTGTAACAGGACTTTCCGGAGTTGCAGTAAAGTTTGGCAGCATTCAGTTATCAGGTATGGTTCTTGCATGTGTAGTAGGTATGCTAATGGGCCTGATGTTCTTTGTGCTGGACAAGCTGAATCTGACGAATGACAGGGATCAAGCGTAATTGAAATAAGAAAAGATCTGAGATGTGATTTAGAATCTACAAATACCGCAAAACAATGAAATATCAGTTGTTTTGCGGTATTTTTGCGTATTGTTGGTAAGATGTACCTTTATTTTACTATGAATTAATAGCAGGGAAAACACATAAGGCTATTTTTGCGGGAATAAGATGGATTAAGAAAGAATCGAAAGAAGCTAAAAAGAGGAAAAAGCAATGCTGAATTATTTATGGGCCTTCATGATGCTGGTAGGGGTTCTTTGGGGGGCTTTTCATGGGAATTTGAATGGTGTGACAGATGGGGCTTTAACCTCTGCAAAAGATGCAGTTATGCTATGCATCACCATGCTGGGAATTATGTCCTTCTGGAGCGGAATCATGGAGGTTGGGCGGAAATCCGGGTTAATCGAGCGGATGTCACAGAAAATGAGCCCCGTACTTCGTTTCCTTTTTCCACGGATACCGGATGAGCATCCGGCGCTTGAATACATCTCTACTAATATCATCGCTAACATTCTTGGACTTGGGTGGGCGGCTACTCCGGCAGGTCTTAGGGCCATGGAAGCCTTAAAGGAACTGGAAGAGAAGCGGAGAAAAGGAGAAGTTAGCGGAAAGTATGTGACAAAACCAGTTCCGGAAGGAACTGCAAATAATGAGATGTGTACATTTCTTATCATTAATATTTCTTCTCTGCAGTTAATACCGGTTAATATGATTGCTTACAGAAGCCAATACGGCAGTCCCAATCCAATGGCAGTGGTGGGGCCCGCACTCTTTGCCACGTTCCTGTCAACCATTGTGGGCGTGGCGGCCTGCAAACTATTGGATCGCTAGGTGGCTCCTTATAGGGCTGTTTTACTATAAATCCCAGATTATTAAAATCTGGGATTTGTTTTTGTGCTATAAAGACAGGACAAAGAAAATTGGATAATGTGCACAATGATTTCAGAATTTATTTAGCATATTTGTTATTTACAGCATTTCCAATATATGTTAAATTAATATCACAAACACAAGATATAAGGTATTACCTTATACGATAGGAGGTCTAATATGGACTACGAGATTGACGTGAAAAATCTAAAACGTTGCACGGAGATATCCCGCCAGTCAAGGGAAGCGGGGAACACCCCTTTTGGAGCGATTCTTGCAGGAAAGGATGGAAGCATTCTCCTGGAACAGCCGAATGTTGAGATTACCGAAGGGAAATGTACGGGTCATGCTGAGACGCAGGTAGCTGAGAGAGCATCTCAATTGTATTCGAAAGATTTTCTGGGGGAATGTACTCTTTATACAACGGCAGAGCCATGCGCCATGTGCGCAGGAGCTATTTACTGGGCAGGCATCGGCCGGGTAGTGTACGGGATGACAGAGAAAGATCTGTTGGAACATACAGGAGCAGATCCTCAGAATCCTACGTTTGACCTGCCTTGTCGTGAAGTATTTGCAAGGGGTCAGAAGAAAATTGAAGTTGTTGGACCATTTCCGGAACTGGTAGAAGAGATAGCGGAAGTCCATAAGGGGTATTGGAATAATTAATCATTGATTATCAGGAGGGTTTCGAGATGGAACAGAAAAATCAAAGTCAACAGGCTGACACAGAATATTCCCGCTGCGCCGTACCTTTAAGCGAGCGGAAAAGCTATTTTAGCCTTACAATTATTTGGACTGGATTTGTTTTTGTTATCACCAGTATGATGGCAGGAGGGGGTCTTGCTGCAGGACTGGATTTTAAGGGGATTTTGATTGCTACGTTGGGGGGCAATATTTTCCTGAGCATCATTGCTGTACTGATCAGTATTATTGCCTGCAAAACAGGACTTACTTTTGCTCTGCTCACCCGTTATAGCTTTGGTACCAGTGGTTCTAAAGCTGCATCAATTTTTGTTCCGGTAGTGAATTTTGGCTGGTATACCATTCAGGCAGCTACTTACGGACACTTTGTAGCCCAGGTATTCCATTTTGGCTGGGTAGGTGAAGGAATCTGTATGGCAGCCAGTGCTATTGTTATGGGAATTTTCGCCATGTTCGGCATACAGGCAATCGCTATCTTAGGATACATTGCTATCCCGGCAATCGTATTCCTGTCCATCGCCACTGCCATCCGCTCACTGGGTGTCATGGGAGGCGTAGAAGCTCTGTTTTCCTACGTACCAAGTGCAAATATACCTTTATTCTCAGGAATTACCGCTGTCATCGGCACGTGGGTGCTTTCTACCGCTACCTGCATTGCAGATATCATGCGTTATGCCAAGGATACAAAAACAGCTATATCTGCAACTCTTACAGGTCTTTTAGGCGGAAACATCCTCATGATCGTCTGCGGCGCAATTGCTGCTATTGCCATGCAGAACAGTGATTTGACCGTTATCCTCTTAGGCTTTGGGCTGGTTATTCCAAGCTTAATACTTATGACCACCAACATTTTTACAACCAATGCAGCAAACCTTTACTCAACCTCCCTGAATCTTTCCAATGCATTTAAAATGGAGAGAAAGAAAATGCTGGGAATCCTTTTAGCTCTTTCTGCGATTGCAACCCTTACAAGGCCATATGAGGTCGGTTTTTTGTTCAGCTTCTTAAATATACTGGGAACAATTGTTCCGCCCTTATCCGGAATTATCCTTGCTGACTATTTCCTGGTTCATAAGGGACGGTATGAGGAATTTGACAAAGCTTCCTTCCGCAAATGGAATCCGGTTCCCTGGATCACCTGGGCCGTTTGTATTGCAGCAGTATACATCATTCCCTTCGGACTTCCGTCACTGAACGGAATCATCCTGGGAGCTATTATTTATACGGTAATGATGGCTGTAACCAATAAGCAGGTGGTTGGCAATCTGGCTGAAGAAGCATAGAAGGAGAGAATTATATGGACAGATATAAATTAAGTGCCCTGTTGGGAACAATCATTATGGGAATTGGATCATTCATGGCTTGTCTGGCTGAGAATTCGTTATACATATTCACTGGGAATGTACTTCTTGTGGCTAGTATTTTCATTATGATATATGGCTACGCCAAGTGGCAGCCATAAATAATCGGTTGCAAAATGGCTTGCGGATATTAAATAAATTGACCCGGAGTGAAAGCTTTCATAGCTTTCATTCCGGGTCAATTGTTATTTATGTGCAGCAGATCTTAAATTTCCTCATAGTGCAGAAGCCTCTTGCGTATTTGACTGTATTTTAATATGCTGGTGTCCACATACTCCCAGGCATATACAGCGGCCATACCATCTTCATCATAATTAATTCCCTTCAGAAGGAGAAATGCTTTTGGTGGGATACCAAAGCGTTCCAGAAGTCCGTTTAATAGTTCCACGTCCCTGCTGTATACTGCATTCAGTTCTACTTTATCCCATTCCAGCTTCTTTCCGGTGGACTTAAACATAAAGTAAAACACAGAATTAACAAAGTTGTCAAGCTCTTTCATATCCACTCCATTAAGATAGGAGTATGGGATGTAATCTCTTGTGACAGCACAGATTTGTTTATCAGCATAGAATATCTTATCACAGATAAGGACCAGGCTGCCTTCTGTAATTTCAAGGCGATTGGCCACATCTCTGTCCGCCTTAATGATCCCGTGGTCAATCATTTCCACCCTGGGTTTATAGCCGCTGTTGGTAATCATGTCCACAAAATGCATTACAGGATTGAAACTGGCCTTCATTTCAAAAAAGCTGCTATTTATAAAAGTCCCTCTTCCATGCCTGCGGAATATCATTCCCTTGGCAGACAGATCGTCGAGGACGCTGCGCAGTGTGATGCGGCTGACTCCCAGCATTCTGGACAGCTCTTCCTCTCTCGGCAGTTTGTTATTCACCGAGAGGTCCATCTGTTTGATAAAATGCAGAAGTTCCATTTCTACCTGTGTTTTTAAATCTGTTTTTTGTATTCGACGCGGTTTTGGCCCCTTGCTTTCTTCCGTCATGTAATCCCCCCATCATATCCTATTTATAAGCGCAGGAATTCCGATAATTACATTCTAGCATGACCGAATTATCTTGTAAACACGTGTGCAAAATTTAAGCCTTAGGACAGAGTTTCTTTATAAATTTTTAATGCCTGTGCCAGCTGATCCGGACAGGAGGTGGGCCTAAAGCCGCACTGGATCCCTTCCAGTCTTTTGATTGCTTCATCTACATCCATGCCTTCCACCAACCGGGACACGCCCTGGGTGTTGCCGGAGCAGCCGCCTACAAACTGAACTTGAACCAGTTTGTTATCCTCCACTTCAAAATTGATTTCCTGTGAACAAACGCCGTGTGTTTTATATTTCAACTTAAATTCCTCCAAATTGTAAAATTTCATCATAGCAGATTATAAAATTATAGGGAATCCGGGCAAGGATGTCAATAGCTCTTTAAAAACCGGTGATATTCAAAGCATTCCGATGAAATTCCAATGTATTTTTCCTGACAAATTTGATACGAACTGCTATAATAGGTAGCAGTGTACCTTTATGCCCGGAAAACATAGGCATGAAGAGGAAAGGAGAACAATTATGTTAGGAATTATAGGGGCCATGGATGTAGAGGTGGCAGAAGTAAAAAAAGCCATGGAGAATGTTACGGTAGAGACTATCGCTGCCATGGATTTTTATAGAGGAATTTTAAAAGGAAAAGAAGCGGTGGTGGTTCGTTCCGGCATCGGCAAGGTAAATGCGGCAATCTGTACTCAGATTCTGGCCGATCATTACCATGTGACTGCGGTCATCAATACCGGGATCGCCGGTTCCTTAAAGAATGAAATCAACATCGGGGATGTGGTGTTGTCCACAGATACGGTCCATCATGATATGGATGCAACCGGCTTTGGATACCCTGCCGGGCAGATTCCCCAGATGAAAGAATTTGCCTTTGAGGCGGATGAAAGGCTTCGGAATCTGGCTGAAGAATGCTGCAGGAAGGTCAATCCTGAGATTGAAGTTTTCATCGGAAGGGTAGTTTCAGGGGACCAGTTTATTTCTGATAAGGTTAAAAAACAGTGGATAGGGGATACCTTTGGGGGATATTGTACGGAAATGGAAGGGGCTGCGATCGCACAGGCAGCGTACTTAAACCACATCCCTTTTCTCATCATCAGAGCCATTTCAGATAAGGCGGATGACAGCGCAAACATGGACTATAGCGAGTTTGAGGAGAAGGCGGTAAAGCATTCTGTGAACCTTATTTTAGCCATAGCTGAACGGTATTCATATTAAGTTAAGAATCGAATCCTGACAGGATTTGACGAACGATTCTAGGCTCTCTCATCTTCCCAAAGCCAAATTGGGTGATTATAATAAACCTATCACCGGTCGAAACCGGAAAGAAAGGGGAGTTATAATTATGCTGGAATTTTTACAGACAGGCAAGGCGCTATTCGTGCTGGCAGCCTTATGCGGCATCGGCATTGTCACCAGATGGCTGACACGTAACCTCTACAAAAGATTGATTAAAGAATCTGATAACCTTACATTGACCAAAAACAAAAGTCTTCGGGCATTTAAACAGAAGACGGAAAACACGTACCAGATAAACCAGGGAATCCCAAAGGTAAAGCCGTATCTGGAACGGCAGATGTATGATTTTAAATATATGGGAGTAACACTCCACGGCTGGAACATATTTTCCAACCAGATGACACTCTGGTGCTTTCTGGCAGGAGGTGCGGCAGCATTTGCATCTTACTGGTTCCGCGCCGATTCTTATTACATAGTCTTGTATGGCTCTGCAGGTATCATGGCCGGTCTGTTTACCATTCTGGTGGACCACGGCGCAGGAATTGTGGAGAAACGGCAGCAGCTGTTTGCGACTCTGGATAATTATCTGGAGAATACGCTTATTTACCGGTTGGATATGGAACGAGATGATTTACAGGCAATGTCGGGGCCTCATATGGAAACCCGTGAAAATATAAGATCCATTTATTCCCAGTCCCCAAAGGGAGGGGCAGAAGTCGAGCCGGAGCAGGACAAGAAGGCAGACAGGAGAAGTGCAAGGCAAAGAAACGGGACATTAGAAAAACCGTTAAGGAGCCGTTCCCAAAAGCAGTCTATGGATGTGTTTTCTGAAGCTCCTGAGCAGGTACCCGAAAGAGCGGAAAGCCAGGTACAGCCAGACCTTAAGAACTCCAGACGGGATGTGGATTACTTAAAACGGAGCTTGGAGCAGATTGCCGCCAGCAGGGAACGAGAACGGGGCGGCAGACAGGGAGAGGACTGGTTAAAGGACCTAAGTCCTGATGAGTTAAAGCTGATCGGTGAAATTCTCCAGGAATATTTAACTTGAACGTTTGGAAGGCGGAAAGAAAATCATGTCGCATTCAGAACTATTCTGTGGTATAATTTTCCTAAGCAGGGAGTCAGAAACCTGAAGTCAAATAACCCATAGCAAGCTACGGGCTATTTGGACCCGCAGGCAGATACCAAGGTCAGGTGAGTATGGCTTCGGCTCGCTGCCTTTGCGAGAATAGAAGGAAAAGGAGAATATTAGCAATGGGAAATGTAATTTTTGATTATTCCAGGGCAGCAGGATTTGTATCAGCAGAGGAAATGGAGAATATGAAAGCCACAACAATGTGTGCTAAAAATGTGCTGATGGACAAGTCTGGTGCAGGCAGTGATTTCTTGGGTTGGATCGATCTTCCGGTAGAATATGATAAGGAAGAATTCCAGAGAATAAAGATGGCAGCAGAGAAGATTCAAAATGATTCGGATGTTCTGCTGGTCATCGGTATCGGTGGTTCCTATCTTGGAGCCAGGGCAGCCATAGAATTTTTATCCCACAGCTTTTACAATGTATTGCCAAAAGGAAAACGTAAAACTCCGGAGATTTATTTCGTTGGAAACAGCATCAGCAGCAAATACATCCATGACTTAAAGGATGTGCTGGAAGGAAAGGATTTCTCCGTTAATATTATATCAAAATCAGGAACCACCACAGAGCCTGCAATCGCTTTCCGGGTATTTAAGGATATGCTGATTGAAAAATATGGCCGTGAGGAGGCAAATAAGAGGATTTATGCCACTACGGATAAGGCAAGGGGCGCGCTGAAGAATCTGGCTGACGAGGAAGGCTATGAATCTTTCGTGGTTCCGGATGATGTAGGGGGACGTTTCTCAGTGCTTACAGCAGTCGGTCTTCTCCCGATTGCAGTATCCGGCGCTGATATTGATAAATTAATGGAAGGCGCGGAGGCGGCCAGGATGGAAGCCCTGGAAGCGCCTTATGAATCAAACGGCGCCCTTCAGTATGCGGCTGTGCGCAATATTCTGCTTCGGAAAGGGAAAACGGTGGAGATCGTGGCAAACTATGAGCCAAGCCTTCATTATGTTTCCGAGTGGTGGAAGCAGTTATTTGGAGAAAGTGAAGGAAAAGATCAAAGAGGGATCTTTCCAGCCGCAGTGGATTTGACCACAGACTTGCACTCTATGGGACAGTTTATTCAGGATGGGGCCAGAATTATGTTTGAAACCGTGCTGGAGTTGGAAGAATCGTCCGCAGAAATCCTCCTCAAGGAAGAAGCAGTTGATACCGATGGTATGAACTATCTTGCAGGAAAGAGCGTTGATTTTGTTAATAAGAGTGCTATGAACGGAACCATTCTGGCTCATACCGACGGAAACGTACCAAATCTTATGGTCAGGATTCCCGGACAGGATGAGTACAGCCTGGGACAGCTGTTTTACTTCTTTGAATATGCATGCGGTGTAAGCGGATATATTTTGGGCGTAAATCCGTTTAATCAGCCGGGAGTGGAAAGCTATAAGAAGAATATGTTCGCACTCCTTGGAAAACCGGGATATGAAAAGGAGAGGGAGGAACTCTTAAAGAGATTATAAGGTGTTTTAAATCGCGCCGGTGTTCCGGTTCAGACTTTTATAAAAGTCGGACCGGAACACCGGCGTTTTTATATATTTCGCATTATTTGGAAACAATAAAGAGATATTTAAGGAAAACTTAGATATGAAATGATGGTTTAGTGTAGTATACTTAACATGCGTGAATAAAAACACATGATTGAAGGAGGAAGATATGAAAAAATATTTAATGATGTTTCTTGCTTTGGCCACGGCCCTGTCGCTTACTGCCTGCAAGGGGGAAAAGGATCCGAAGGTGCTTTATGATGAGGCCACGAAGAAAACATCGGAGCTGACATCCATGGATGTGATTTCCGTGATCAACATGCAGATGACTCAAGGAGAGGAAACCACAGATATCAAAATGGATCTTGATATGAAGATGGCGGACATCAACACCGAGAACATGAGGTATCTGGCCAAGGGAACCACTTCACTTATGGGTCAGAATATGGATCTACTCATGTATTATGAAAACGGATATTATTATATGGATTCCATGGGCCAGAAGATTAAATACGCCATGGATTTAGATGGCATAATGAAACAGGTCAAGCAGAGCACAGAAGGTGCAAGCGTAAATTCTTCTTACCTTAAGGAAATCACGGCAAAGAAGGATGGGGCTAACCAGGTCCTTACCTTTACGGTTGATGCTGAAAAGATGGATGCCTACGTACAGGATATGATGGGTCAGTTAGGAACCAATATGGAAGGCGTAACTTATACCATCAAAGAAGCAAGTGGTGAGGCAACGATCAATCAAGAAGGGTTTTTTACCAATTCAAAGATCAAGATGTCTCTTGAAATGACCACTCAGGGCCAGACCATAGCTATGGTTATGGATACGGATTCTACCTATAACAATCCCGGTCAGACCGTTGAAGTCACAGCACCGGATCTGGAGGGATATACGGAAATTGATGCCAGCACATTGGGAAACCAGTAATCAGCAGTCATATAACCGTGCAATTGAGCATGAAAAAAGCGCAGCCATAACGGCTGCGCTTTATATGTCTGCGGATTGTCACAACCCACCAATAGCCCACCTGCCTCTATTCTTCAATGACCTGAATTTCCAGAAAATCAAAATCAATGTATTCTATAAAATTATCCTGGGTAAACCGGGCTTTGGAATGCTTCTGAAACTCATGGACAGTAGCATCCAACCACATGGGTTTTCCAAGATCGAACTGGAGGCAGATGTCATCAAGCGCCTGAAAGACCATAGTGGTTCTGGAAAGGCTGTAGTCAGAGATGCAGATGACGGTGTCTTTCATGATCCTGGTATCTTTCATTAATTTTGCCCACATGCGAAACATAAGCGAATTTTCCTTTCTAAAATAAGGGGATGCCATCAGTTGCTTTTACGATGCAACGATTATAGCATTATTGCACAGAAAAAGGCAAGAAGGAAAATGGCGGACATTGTAAAACAATGAAAAATATGATAGAATCTTTGTAGGAAAAACCGAAGGAGGAAGACTTAAGATGGCGCAACCCATAACAGATCAGGTTGGTTTTCTTGGAGAGGCCTGCAGGGCTGTCCAAGAGCTATCTGCAAGCAGGAGTTTATTGGAAAAGTTCCGTCTGGAAGAGTCACGTCTGGATAAGGAACTGGATGCAGAAAGGAAGGCTGTAACAGATACCATCAGCCTTACGGTGAAGAAACGGATCGAGGAAATTAACGACACCTATGACAAGGAAATAGCCAGGGAACAGGATCGCTTAAAACGGGTGAGAAGTAAACGGGAGAAGGCAAAGACACAGGGAGTCAGGGAACGGATTGAAGAGGAGACGGCAGAGCTTAAGGGAAACAACCGGGAGTTAATGCTGCAGATGAAGTCTGTATTCCAACAGGACCGGGTTCCTGGCCTTTGTAAAAGCGGCTGGTATTATGCTCTGTATCTTCCCAGGGGATTTTCAGAGTTCCTTGTGTTGCTTTTAAATATTTTCTTGTTCTTTCTTGCAATCCCCTGCGGGATCTATCTGCTGCTTCCGGAGAAATCCCCCTTCTACCTCATAGGGATTTACTTTGTGGTCATCTTGTTTTTTGGGGGCATTTACATCCTCATCAATAATCTTACCAAGGTGAGGCATCAGAGTGCATTAAATAAAGGAAGGTCTATCAGAGACCTTATTAAGTCCAACAAACGAAAGATCAAAGTCATCGTTCATTCCATAAAAAGAGACCGTGATGAAGCTGTATATAATCTGGAGAAATACGATGATGAGATCGCTCGGATCGATCAGGACTTATCTAATATTGCTGATAAGAAGCGGGAAGCCTTAAACACCTTTGATAAGGTGACAAAGACCATCCTGTCCGATGAGATTGCCGGCAACAGCAGGGAAAAGATTGCTAAGCTTGAGGAAGATTATGAGGCCGCATCCGCTAATGCCAATGAGGCGGAAATCAGAGTAAAGGAGCAGACCCTGTTTATTAATGATAATTATGCTTCCTATATTGGAAAAGAATTTATGGTTCCAGATAGACTTGACGAACTGGCGGATATGATCCGGATGGGTAAGGCCTCCTCCATCAGCGAAGCAAAAGCCCTTTATAAGAATCTTAAAGAATAAAGTCAAATGCCCTGAAGCAAGCTTCAGGGCATTTTTACTAGAATCAAGGTGTGGGATGAAAGCATTTGTTTAGCCTTTCTCCTGCATCTGTTTTAATATCATCTACTTTATGAAGGCAATTTTCCTATGATATTTCCTGTCCTTTCAAATGAATAAATCCATAAATGGCGGCTTATAATAGAACAGAGAAAATAAGGACAGCAAGGCAGGATATTATGAAATTATGGGAAAGAATTGCGATCCGCGGAAACCGGGACGTTTTTTATTATGATACAAAGCAGGTATTCCAAGCAGAGGAGTTTGCTTCCAGGCTTTATGACATGATACGTATGGAACAGGAGAACGGTAAAGAAGCGGGAGTGCTGTTTTTGTGCATTGGGACCGACCGTTCTACCGGGGACAGTCTTGGACCGCTCATTGGCTACAAGTTGAAGGAAAAAGAGCTGGAACATTTAGAAATTCTGGGGACGCTGGAACGTCCGGTCCATGCCATGAATCTGGAGACTTACCAGACCATTTTGAAACTTCGCTATCCGAATCATGTGGTGGTGGCAGTAGATGCTTCTGTGGGGAGTTTGGAACATATCGGCTATGTAACATTGGGAAGAGGAGCGTTAAAGCCAGGCCTTGGTGTCAGCAAGGAGCTTCGGGCCGTAGGAGATATTTTTATTACTGGGATCGTAGGGAGCTGCGGAAATTATGACCCTCTGATGCTGCAGAGCATCCGGCTTTCTGTTGTTATGCGCATGGCTGACTGCATCAGCTATAGTATTAATCTTGTCGAAAAGTTATGGGAAAACACTGCCCTGCTTTGACACGATTTTCACCCATATTATGCTATGATTCATTGGATTAAAAAGAATAGCGAGGTGAGCCAATGGGTGAATTATATAATCCGTTCCCGAAGCTGCCGAAGAATATCAGGCAGATCGGGGATAGGGATCAGATTGTAAAATTGTATATGGAAGATTATGTAAATACTTACTTGAAACGTCTGTATCCTGCGGGTGGACAGGATCTCCGGGTTGGTCTTCTGTTAGGCGGCATGGAATTCAATGACGGAACGCCATATATCTTCATTGACGGAGCTTTGGAAATGGAGGATGTGACGGAGGCCGGAGGTCGTGTGGTGTTTTCTGAACTTTCCTGGAAAAGGGCCTATCGGAATATGGAGCAGCTTTTTCCAAAGCGGACCATCCAGGGCTGGTTTTTGTGCGGCAGGCCAGGAGATGATCTAAGTCCCATCAATTACTGGAAACAGCATATTCAGTATTTTGGGGGACCCAACAGGCTGATGTATTTAAGCAATGGAGCAGAAGGCGACGAAACAATTTACATAACTTCGGAGGATGGATTTTACAAGCTTAAAGGATACAGCATTTATTATGAGCGCAATCAGATGATGCAGGACTATATGGTACTGCGAAAGGATGTAAAACGTATCGAAACAGATACAAATGATAAGGTTATCGAAGAATTCCGCAAGCGGATGGACGAGCATAAGGTGGAAGTTACTGACCGGCATCAAACGGTAGGGCTTCTCCGGGGCATGTGTATGGCCATGTCAGTCGTCATATTAGCTGGCGGAATTGTTATGTTTAACAACTATGAACGAATGCGGGATATGGAAAGTGTGATCGCATCAGCTATTCCGGCCAAGGCAGAACAGATTTTGATCGGGAAAAAGAATACGGAAAAAGGAGTCAAGGGCGAATCCAAGGTAGTTGTTGAGGAGGCAGAGGGAGGTGTTTACCCTACCACGGCAGTGAGTAAGGAGACCATGTCCGAAACAATGCCGGTTCAATCCCAGGCTGAGTCCATGGCGGAGAGCAAGGCTGCAGAGACTCTGCCCCAGGGAACTCAGGCTGAGACTCAGGCAGCGACTCAGGCAGCGACACAGGCAGCCGTCCAGGAAACAGAGGCAGCTGCAAATGGAAGCCCGCGGGTTCATTTGGTACAGGAGGGAGAAACTCTTTATAGTATCTGTATAGCGGAATACCATTCGGTGAATAAATTAAAAGAGGTATGCGAACTTAATGGACTGGATGATGAAAATAAGATTGTTGCGGGGCAGAAAATACTTCTTCCATAGAAAAATATAATGCGTTTCTTCCTGAAATGATGTATACTACCAGTATATATGGGCATTTTTGGGAGAAAAGAGCATGATAGACAGGAACTCTATGAATAGAGAGATTAAAAAAAACCAGCTTCGGCGGCAGATTGTTTCATCTTCTCCTCAGGATGGCACAGACAGCCAGGAGATCATAAAAAAAGCTCTTACCAGGGTGAAAAAGAGAAGGATCAGAATTGCTCTGGTGTTGTTTTTGGTGCTTCTGGCAGGAGCCATAGGAGTTTATGAATATTTTACCCTTTATCAGTATACCCGATATGGCGTGGCCTGGAATAAGGATATGAATGAGGGTAGCTATGTGGGATATCTTAGCTTTGGTTCCAATGTATTAAAATACAGTAAGGACGGCGCCTCCTATCTGGATTCCCAGGGGAAAGAAGTCTGGATACAAAGCTATGAAATGAAATCTCCCAGGGCATACGTAAACGGAAATTATGCGGCTATTGCAGACCAGCAGGGAAATTCTATCTATATTTTTGATAAATCAGGAAAGACTGGTATAGCAACGACAGTACTTCCTGTTGTAAAGGCAACGGTGTCCTCTTACGGAGTGGTGGCCGCGATTCTGGAGGACTCCACATCAAATTATATTTATTTCTTTAAGCGGGATGGAAGCGTCCTGGATGTGAAGATCAAGGCACTTTTAGGAGGTATTTCTGGTTATCCGGTGGATATCAGTTTGTCCCCCGACGGCACACAGCTGATCGGTGCATATGCATATTTGAAAAACGGAACGTTAAACGGCAGGGTGGCTTTCCATAATTTTGCAGAAATTGGTAAAAATGTTAACGACCGGCTGGTGGGCGGTTTTGATGAGCCTTATGACTCTTCCCTTGTTGCCCAGGTCCAGTTCCTTGACGATACATACTCCTGTGCCTTTGCTGACAACAGCGTTTCTTTTTATTCCACAAAGAATGAGCTTTCTCCGGAGCTGATCCGGCAAGTGGCTGTGGAAGAGGAGATAAGGAGTGTGTTCTATTCTGAAAAATATGTGGGGCTTATTGTGAGCAATCCGGATGGAGAAAATCCCTACCGGCTGGATGTGTACAAGCCTAACGGGAATCTTGTATTTTCCAAAGGTTTCCAATATCAGTACACCCATGCTGATATTGACGGCGACCATGTAATTTTGTATAATGAAGATTCTTGCAGAGTCTATAACATGTCCGGAAGGCTTAAATTTGCCGGGACATTTGATTTTCCGATATCTAAGATCCGAAACGGCAGGTTCCCCAATACTCTGATCGTAACCGGCCCCCAAAACATGAAAGAAATAAGATTACAAATAGGAGGACAATACCAATGAGCAACATCGATACCATGTCAGTCAACGCAATCCGTGTTTTATCAGCGGATGCCATTCAAAAAGCCAACTCCGGACATCCGGGACTTCCCTTAGGCTGCGCTTCAGCAGCTTATGAATTATGGGCAAACCATATGAACCACAATCCAGCAGATCCAGACTGGGCCAATAGAGACCGATTTATCTTATCCGGAGGCCATGGTTCCATGCTTTTGTATTCCCTGCTTCATTTATTTGGATATGGGAATTTATCAAAAGAGGATGTGATGAATTTCCGCCAGCATGGCTCCAAGACTCCAGGACATCCGGAGTATGGTCATACCGTAGGCGTGGAGGCTACCACAGGACCTTTGGGCGCAGGTATGGGTATGGCAGTTGGTATGGCGATTGCTGAGAAGCATCTGTCATCCGTATTCAACAAGGAGAATTACCCAGTTGTTGACCATTATACCTTTGCACTGGGCGGAGATGGCTGTATGATGGAAGGTATTTCCTCTGAAGTATTTTCTCTGGCTGGTACCCTCGGCCTTGGAAAATTAATTGTTTTATATGACTCCAACCAGATCTCCATTGAAGGAAGCACGGACATCGCATTTACTGAGGATGTCAGGAAGCGTATGGAAGCATTCCATTTCCAGACTATTACCGTTGAAGACGGAAACGATCTGGAAGCCATTGGGCGAGCCATTGAAGAAGCAAAAGCAGATACAGAGCATCCCTCTTTTATTACTATTAAAACCCAGATCGGCTATGGCTGTCCTGCGAAGCAGGGAAAAGCCAGTGCTCATGGAGAACCTTTGGGAGCTGACAATGTGACAGCTTTAAAGGAAAACTTAGGCTGGCCATCCATGGAGCCCTTCTATGTTCCTGAAGAAGTGTACAGCCATTATCAGAAGATCGCAGAGGATAAGGCAGAAACAGAAGCAGCATGGAATGTGATGTTTGCTGCATACTGCCAGGAGTATCCTGATATGGAAGAACTTTGGAATGCATACCATGATCCGGATGCAGGAGAAAAGGCCATTGAAAAATGCGAAGACTACTGGAAGCGGTCCGAAAAGGCGGATGCAACCAGAAATTTATCCGGACAGGTTTTAAACCGTTTAAAGACTTATATGCCAAACTTAATCGGCGGTTCTGCAGACCTTGCTCCTTCCAATAAGACCAATATGTCCGATATGGGTGATTTTTCAAAGGAGAACGGCGGCGGCCGCAACCTTCATTTTGGTGTAAGAGAGCTTGGCATGACAGCGATCGGAAACGGAATGATGCTTCACGGAGGCCTTCGCACCTATATAGCAACCTTTTTCGTGTTCAGCGATTATACAAAGCCAATGGCACGCTTGTCCTCATTAATGGGCGTTCCGCTGACCTTTGTATTTACCCATGACAGCATCGGTGTTGGAGAGGATGGACCTACCCATGAACCGATTGAACAGCTTGCCATGTTAAGAGCAATGCCTAATTTCCATGTGTTCCGTCCCTGTGATGAAACAGAGACAGCAGCAGCCTGGTATTCTGCACTGACCTCTAAGAAAACACCTACCGCTCTTGTTCTTACAAGACAGAACTTAACACCAATGCCGGGAAGCAGCAAGGAGGCCTTAAAAGGAGGCTATGTAATCGATGACTGTGAAGGCACACCGGAGATCATTCTGATCGCAAGCGGTTCTGAGGTGGAGCTGGCAGTCAATGCGAAGAAGCTTCTTGCCGACAAAAAGGTACGTGTGGTTTCCATGCCTTGTATGGATCTGTTTGAGGAACAGACCGATGAGTATAAGGAATCTGTCCTTCCAAAGGCAGTTCGTAAGCGCGTGGCAGTAGAAGCATTAAGTGATTTCGGCTGGGGCAAATATGTGGGCCTTGACGGAACTTATGTGACCATGAAGGGATTTGGTGCCAGCGGTCCTGCAAATCTTTTATTTGAACATTTTGGATTTACTGCAGAGAATGTAGCAAAGGCTGCACAATCCATTTAAGAAGTTCTGCTAGGCGAATGCCCGTGAGCTGGTAAAACCTGCGGTTTTACCAGCTTCATTGCGGATTTACATACGTTACGAAAGGTAAAAAGGAGTGTATAGAAAATGGGAATGAAATGTGTCGGTGTAGATGTAGGCGGTACATCTGTAAAAATCGGAATCTTTGAAATAACAGGAGAGCTCATCCATAAGTGGGAGGTACCTACCAGACAGGAAGAAGGCGGAAAATACATCCTTAGCGACACCGCTGCTTCCATACTAAAAACCCTTAAAGAGCTTAATATTCCCCTGGAAGAAGTAAAAGGAGCAGGCTTGGGAGTCCCAGGTCCAGTCATGCCTAGCGGGTATGTAGAAGTCTGCGTAAACTTAGGCTGGCGTGATATGTATCCAGAAAAAGAATTAAGTGAAATGCTTCATGGCATCCCGGTAAAAAGCGGCAACGACGCCAATGTTGCAGCCCTTGGAGAGATGTGGCAGGGAGGCGGAAAAGGCTATGATGATATCGTCATGGTCACCCTGGGCACCGGAGTAGGCGGCGGCGTGATCATTGACCAGAAGATCGTTGCCGGTAAGCACGGTCTGGCCGGAGAGATCGGACATGTGCATATCCGTGATGATGAAACAGAAAGCTGTAATTGTGGAGGCGTAGGCTGTGTAGAACAGATAGCCAGCGCAACAGGCATAGCAAGAGAAGCCAGAAGGAAAATGGCTTCAAATGATACTCCATCCGTTCTCAGGACATTTGGTGATAACGTAACGGCAAAGAATGTGCTGGATGCTGCCAAGGAAGGGGACGCACTGGCTTTAGAGGTCATGGAGGTTGTAGGCCATTACCTTGGACTTGCTCTGGCTCAGATTTCTATGGTGACAGACCCAGAGGTCTTTGTTATTGGAGGAGGCGTTTCAAAAGCCGGATCATTCTTAATTGACATACTTTTCAAACATTTTGACAAGTACACTCCTATTTCCAAAAATAAGAGCGGAATCGTCCTGGCGAAGCTGGGAAATGATGCGGGAATTTATGGAGCAGCAAGGCTCATCCTGGATTAAAAATGATAAGGCGGATTCTTAGGAATCCGCCTCTTTTTTCCTTTATTAATAAAACGTTACTGGCAAAGAGCCCTAGCAACCTCCGCTGCTTTATTAAAGTCCGCTTCTTCCGGATTCCAAAGACACTTGGCTTCTGTCTCCACAACCGAGAAACCGGCATCGGTCAGCCGTTCCCGAAGGACCTTTGTCCCTTCTCCGCTCCAGCCGTAGCATCCGAATACAGCCGCTTTTTTACCTTTATACTTCAACTCCTTCAGGAAATCAAGCCACCCTCCCACAGAAGAAAGGATGCTGCCTCCTACGGTTGGGGAACCAAGGGCAATGGCTTTTGATTTAAATACCTCTGTCATAATATCATTTTTATTTACCTTAGAAATGTTATAAATCTTCACCCTGGTATCCGGTGAAATCCGTGCGATTTCGGCGCTGATCTTGTGGGCCAGCTGTTTTGTCCCATCCCACATGGTATCATAAACAATGGTGATTTGATCCTCCTGATAATTCTGGGACCATTCGTAATATTTTTCCACGATCTGCAAAGGATTCTCCCTCCAGATAGAACCGTGGCTGGTAGCAATGATGTTGATTGGCAGATTAAGTCCCTGTATTTCCTCAATTTTCTTTTTCACAAGAGGAGAAAACGGAGTCAGAATATTAGCATAGTATTTAATGGCCTCCTCCCACAACCTGCACTGGTCAGCCTTGTCATTGAATAATTCCTCCACTGCAAAATGCTGTCCAAACGCGTCATTGGAAAAGAGGATATTATCCCCCGTTAGGTAGGTAGCCATACTGTCAGGCCAGTGGAGCATTTTCATTTCCACGAAGACCAGTTTCTTCCCATTCCCGATATCAATGGAATCCCCTGTCTTCACCACCTGATAATTCCATTCCGGATGGTGATATTGACCGGTAAGAGATTTCACCCCGTTAGCCGTACAGTAAATAGGAGTTCCAGGTATCTTCTCCATCAATGCAGGAAGGGAACCGCTGTGATCCACTTCTCCGTGATTGGCTACAATAAAATCAATTTCCTTTAAATCAATTTCTTTTTCCAGATTATCTATAAATTCCGAAGAGTGTGGTTTCCAAACCGTATCGATGAGTACTGTTTTCTCTTCCCTGATTAAATAAGCGTTCTGGCTTGAGCCATGATTAATGGAGTAGTCGGCTCCATGAAAGGATTCCAGCTCCCAGTCCATAATTCCTACCCAATAAACATTATTTTTCACAAGTTTTTTCATATTCAAATTCCTCCTTCATATTTTGGAAATAGCAGTGAGTTTTCTGTAAATATATGAATGTACACATCGTTTACCAGTTCCTGCAGCTTTTTAAATGCCAGGCGGTAAGAAGCACAACCGTCTTCTGGCGCAGTAAAATCATTGGTGCAGGCTGTGATTTCTTTTATCAGGTTTCCGGCCGCTTCATGCTCATCCTCTAAATCCTTCACATAACCGGTGTTATTGTCTCCAGTAAAGCTGTTTTTCATATAGGGGAAAATAAGCTTTTCTTCCTTTGCGAAATGTTCCTGGAGTTCCTTTCTCAAGTCTGAAAAAAGCCCATGTAAAGGAACCAGCTGTGTTTGATGATGTTCGTAATGAGCCAGTAAAACTTTATTAATCAGCTCATCAATTTCCGATAATAGGATTCTTTCTTTCGAATGATGGGTTTCAATAATATAATCGATCAGGTCTGGGACTTCCATTTCTGACAGCCGTTCTACGGCCAGCACTTGTCCTTTATTTGACTTTTGAGGCTGATTCACAATCTTTTTGTTAAGCAGTTCGATAAAGCTTTTTGACTCGATTCCCAGCTTCTGTATAGCCTCTTCCAATGCATCCTTTCCGCCGCAGCAATAATCAATATGAAAATCATTAAAGATCTCAACAGCTCCCGGATAGGCCTTAACTACATCGGTTACTTTCATTTTACCTGTAATCATGTTTCTCCTCCTCTTTTCTGGATTCTCTGTTTTTTTAGAAATGTTTGTTTTGTTTGTAAGGCCAGTATATCCGGAAAAGAGAATAAAGAATGTGATTTAAATCATTATTTTTAAAACTTTTTATTTTTATACTTCATTTTCAAAAGTGTCTCTTAAAATATCTTTGTTTCGTACGTGGATCTTACGATTCCCTTCTAACTCAATGGCACCTTCCTTGCGAAGTTCTCCAAGCTTTCTGCTTATGGTTTCTCTTCTGACATTGATATAAGCGGAAATATCATCTCTGGTCAATTCAATGGTTTCTCCCTTGATCCGGTTGATTCGGAATAAAAGAAAACCGGCGACCCGGGCCTTGGCATCGTTGACGGATAATAGCTGTAACAGTTCGTTTGCTGCTGACAGCTTCTGCCCAACCACGTTCAATATCTTAACTCCGATTTCAGGTTTTTTTAATATCAGTTCCTGAATATCTGTCAAGGAGATGAGGCATACTCCGCATTCTCCCAGGGCAATGGCATTTGCTTCAAAGGCTTTTCCGCCGAATATGTTCTGCTCTCCGTAGATATCTCCTTCCGTCAGTATATCAAGAACGTATTCTTTACCTTCCAGGGAATAGCGGCTGATCTTAACCTTACCGTAACGGATGACCAGTATTTTATCTGCCGGGTCATATTCATGAAAAACCGTTTCCCCTTTTTTGTAATCTAAATGCCGGGCCCTTGATACCAGTTCCTTCTGCTCCTCTAAAGAAAGGGGTTCAAAAAGAGGGATTTTTGAAGTGCACAATTTATTACAGCAGCTACACTTAAGTTCCATGCCGTTCTCCTTTCGGACATTTGTCTGTATTATGGATAATTATATTATGGGATTTCCATTTCCGCAAGCCGAGCTATTAGCAAAAAAACTCTTTTACTATGAAATATGGTATCGGATAGTCCTGCAAAACGGCTCTTCCGGGGTGGTGAGTCGATAATTGTCCGGCAGCAAATGCATTACATCGGGAATATCCTGTGCTTCCAGTGCAATGGCACAAGAGGCGAGGGATGGCGCACCGCCGCACAATGTCATTCCGCGGGGTAAAAATCCCCCTGAATACAGGACCAGGGCAGGTGCATTTGTCATCATTTTCAGGGTTCGTCCGGTTCCCCTATCCCGCAGGATACAGGCTTTTTTAATCTCTACAGGCCGTTTTGCAGACCGCAGCGGGCGGAACGTCTGATTTCTATTAAGAATGTAGGCGTTATTGTATCCACGTCCAATGGAAAGCTGTTCCTTGCAGACGGGACTTTTGGCGGACCGGATAAGGGACAGCAGCTGCCTGGAAGACCGGAAATCAAAGACGGTATCTGCCGCAGGTATGATATCTGCCGGCAGATGGTCTCTCTTATTAACGCACACGTTATTGGCAAATATCTGGATCTCCTGTTCCAGTCCGGAGACAGAAAAATCACCGGAAAGATTCCAATAAGTGTGGTTGGACATGTTAATATAGGTAGGAGCGTCTGTCATCGCGGTGTATTCTATGGTAAGCCAGTTGGTGTCTTCCAGGGTATATTTGACTCGATAGATTCTGTTGCCCGGATACCCATCCAGGCCGTCAGGCTGGACTGCAGACAGCAGGATGGAGGCCGACTCTAGGCCGGAAGCCAAAGATGTTACTTGCCAGAGCTGGGAGGATAAATGATTGATTCCTCCGTGGAGCTGGTTTATCCCGTCATTATTTGATAGTCGGTATATCTCTGGTCCTACAGGGAGTAGCGCTTTCCCAATTCTTCCGGCATTAGGTCCAAGGGTGGCTCCTGCATAGCAGAGACAGCTTTCATATTGTCCCATATCCTCAAAGCCCAAGGTGACCGGCCGCTCTCTGCCGCTTTCCTCTCTTATTGCGATCTGTTGAATGGCAGCTCCCAGCGCCATTACGGAAACCCTCATGCCCAGGCTGGTGGTCATATCATAAACCGTATAAGCAGTTCCAGCCTGATTCCATAATTCTCTGGTTTTTATTTTCATAGACATATCCTCCATTTAAAACCAGTATAAGGATTCGTCCCTGAAAGGGAAAGGTCATAAAAATAGAAGAGCAATTTTTCAAAATGACAGAGCAAGAGAAAGCAATAGGAACAAGAAAATCAGCACCCGGATGGAACAGGCGCTTAAGGAAAAGCCGGGAGTGATCTGCGGCAAAAAAGATGACTAATGGCAAAATTTTGAACGGAAGTAAGCCGCTTCATTATATAGGAAGGAGGGATAGCATTAAATGAGAGCAATTTTTAGCAATGATAGAGCAAGCCTACATAATGATGAATTCTGGTTCGATGATATAATGAATTTATTAAAACGTAAAGCTGGAATAAAAAAGAGGAGGTAAGACATGGGGAGCGTATTGGAATTCCAGAATATATCCAAATATTTTCCCGGAGTAAAGGCGTTGGACCAGGTATCCTTTCAAGCGTATTCCGGGGAAATTCTGGCATTTTTAGGGGAAAACGGGGCTGGCAAGTCCACTCTGTTAAAGGTGCTTAATGGAGATTACCAGCCTACCGGGGGAAAATATCTCCTGGATGGTGTTGAAAAGCATTTTCAGTCTCCTCATGAGGCTATTGAGGAAGGGATTTCCGTCATATATCAGGAGCGGCAGATTCTTTTGGAATTATCCGTTGCAGAGAATATTTATCTGGGGAGAATGCCTGTAAGCAGGATGGGATTCATCGATATCCGCAAGGCAAATGAGATGACGGAAAAAATCATAGAGGATTTTGGTCTTCCCATCAGTCCATCTACAAAGGTAAAGGATTTAAGTATCGCCTATCAGCAGATGGTGGAGATCATGAAGGCCTATTCCAGAGAAAATTTAAAGGTGATCTGCTTTGACGAGCCTACTGCCTCCCTGTCGGATTCAGAAATCGAATCCCTGTTTAAGATTATTGGGAAGCTGAAGGAAGAGGGGAAGATTATCATCTATGTATCCCACCGCATGGACGAGCTTCGGAGGATTACGGATAAGGTGGCGATTTTTAAAGACGGACGCTACGTGGCCACGGTGGAGACAGGAACGGTGCCAGAAGCGGAACTGATCCGCATGATGGTGGGCCGTGACCTGGGAGATATTTACAGAAGCTTAGACAGAAAAAAGGTGATCGGAGATGTACTTCTGGAGGTGAAAAACTTATCTTCGGATTATGTAAAAGAGAATTCCTTTATACTGCGAAAAGGAGAGGTTCTGGGCTTTTCCGGCCTTGTAGGGGCTGGAAGGACGGAACTTATGAGGGCCGTCATTGGAGCAGATGAGGTGAAAAGTGGTGAGATTTATCTGGAAGGAAAGAAAATACGCAACCGCTCTCCTCATGAAGCCATGGAGCACGGGATAGTTCTGGTGCCGGAGGACCGAAAGCTCCAGGGAATTCTTTCGAATTTAAGTGTCAGCGATAATATGAACATTGCCATGCTGGATACCAATTCCAACAGGCTGGGATTTGTAAATGGGGAAAAGGAAGAGGAGCTGGCACAAAAGGGAATCCGGGATTTTAAGATCAAGACTCCGTCTCCTGACAAAAAGATCGTGGAACTTTCCGGCGGAAACCAACAGAAATGTATTGTGGCCCGCTGGATCAGCACAAATCCAAAGGTGCTCATCTTGGATGAGCCTACCAAGGGAATTGACGTAGGTGCCAAATCGGAGTTTTATCATATGATCTGTAAATTTGCCAAGGAGGGACTGGGGATCATTCTGATATCATCAGAGCTTCCTGAGGTGATTGGTTTGTCGGACCGGATCATTGTCATGAAATCTTTGAGAATCACAGGAGAAATAGCGGCGGAGGAAGCAACCGAAAGCAAGCTTCTGAGTCTGGGTATGATTGGGGAGGTACAGGAATAATGGAAACAAATAAGAAAAGCAGAATCAAAATAAATGGTGACAAGATCGTACTGCTTGCGGCAATCGTTGTAGTATTTGGGCTTTTTACCTCTCTGAATAAAAACTTTCTTTCGGTTACGAACTTAATTAATATTCTGGTGGCGGCTTCCCTTGTAGGGCTTGTGGCTGTGGGCCATACATATTTAATCATTGCAGGGCAAAATGACTTGTCACCCGGCTCTGTGGCTGCATTTTCCGGCGTTATGGCGGCTCTGCTGGTAGGCAAGGGAGTTCCTTTCGGGGTTGCGTTGATTCTGACTATTGGCTGTGGGATACTCATCGGATTTTTCAATGCCTTTATGGTAAATCGGATTCATCTGGAGGCCTTTATTGCAACCCTGGTAACCCAGTCCATAATCAGAGGCTTTGCCTATATCATATGCGGCGGAAAGCCGGTTTCCATCAGCAACAGGACCTTTCTCATCCTGGGAAAGGCCAGAATCTTAAACATTCCCCTTTCCGTTTGGATCATGGTGATCTGTATCATCATTTTTGGCATCATTCTTTCCAAAACGAAATTCGGAAGAAGCGTTTATGCCATCGGCGGCAGCATGGAAGCCGCCAGACTTGCCGGGTTAAATCCGAAAAGAATCATTACCACCTGCTATGTGATGATGGGAATCCTCTGCTCCATCGGAGGGGTTATCTTCGCGGCTCGTATGAATTCCGGCCAGCCGGCGGCTAATGTGAACCTGGAATTTGACGCGATTACGGCTGTTATTCTGGGCGGTGTATCGTTTATTGGCGGAGTGGGAAATATGGGAGGAACTATTCTTGGAATCATACTGATCCAGTCCTTTAATACAGGTCTTACTATGGTAAATGTTCCAAGTTTCTGGCAGTTTGTAGCAAAGGGAGGACTTCTTTTATTCGCCCTGGCAACAGACTATTTGAGAAAGCAGAAGAGAGAGCGGGATTTACTGGCAGCATCTATGAAAAATTTATAAGGTTCCAAGGGAAACCGGAAGGTTTTCTGAAGATAGAGCAAAAATTAAAACAGGAGGGTTACAAATCATGAAAAAAACAGCAGCAATTATTTTGGCAGCAGCAATGGCAATGGGGTTGACAGCCTGCAGTGGTTTTACTGATGAAAAACCGGCTGCAACCACGACGGCAGGTACGGCAGAGACAACGACAGGCGGGACCCAGACGGAAGCAGGGGCAAAGGGAGTTGTTTACGGAATCTACAAGGCCGGGGATCAGACATGGTTCATTGACGAAGGAGCGGCGGCTCAAAAAGCAGTGGAAGAAAAGGGCGATGAATTTATTTATGTGGATGCAAAAATGAATCCGGAAGAATATTTAAAGGCCATTGATAATGCCATTGCAAATAAGGCAAAGGGAATTGTTACCTGTATCCCGGACCAGACCATGTCCCAGGCCGTGGTTGATAAATGTAAGGAAGCTGGCATTCCAATTGTTTCGGCCGATGATGCGCTCCAGACGGATGCGGGAGAAAAAATCGCTCCATGGGTTGGCATTAATGCTTACGTAATCGGACAGGCCAACGGCCAATGGCTGGCGGACTATGCCAATAAAAACAATCTGGCAGGGGATCCGGAATGTGGGTTAATGATCCTGACCATGGATACGGTTTCCTCCTGTGTTCCCAGGGCAGAAGGAGAGCTGGATAAGTTTACGGAAATTAGCCCTGATTTTCCGAAAGAGCGGATCTTCAAGGCAGATCATGACGGAACCACGGATAAGGGTAATGTGGCAGCTACATCAGTCATTACCGCTCATCCGGAAATCAAGAAGTGGTTGGTAACGGGAGCCAATGAGGAAGGTACTGTCGGTGCAGTCCGTGCTTTGGAGAGTGCAGGATTAGACGCCAATGCAATTGCAGTAGGCCTGGGAGCTTATATGGCAAAGGATGAATGGAACAACAAGGGAGCTGACGGAACCTGTATGAAAGCAGCGGCCTATTTTTCCTCTGATTCCGTTGGAGCAGGCTCAGTCAATGTTTTATACGATGTGATCAGTGGAAAAGAGGTTCCAATGGAGACAGCCGTAGATGCAGTGATCGTTACCCCTGAAAATTACAAGGAAGTGATGGGAAAAGCAGCGGAATAAACCGATTGCCTGGTGATGAAAAAAAGCAGCCTCTGCAATGCAGGGGCGCTTTTTTCAGTTCCTGATAGAAAAACGGTATTCGGAAGGTGTGATTCCTGTCACCTTTTTAAACGTTGTGCAAAAGCTGCTTTCACTGGTAAAACCCGTACTGAAGCAGATGTCCTTGATGGAGATATCCAGGGATTTTAAGAGAAACTTGGCATTGTTGACTCTGGCAGCGATAACATATTCGTGCGGTGAGAATCCGGATTCTTTTTTAAACAGCCGGCTGAAATAAAAGGGGCTTAAGGAGGCCTGGTCCGCTAAATCCTTCAGGGTAAGGGGATCAGTCAGATGTTCGTTGATGTAGGCAATGGTGTCCTCAATGATGCTGGAAGCGACGTTTTCTGAATGTTCAAAGTCTCTGTTGACCAAAAGCTCTGTTAGAATATTAACAATATAATTGTTCAGCAAGGCCTCTTTGATTGAAATGCACTCCCGAAACTGCAGATAAATTTTATGCAGATATTTTTCCAGACGGTAGGTATCCCTAAGGGAAATGACCGGAGGGCCGCCATCTAAGATTGCATCATAATATCCTGCCGCACCCATGCCGTCAAAATGGAGCCATTCTGCTTCCCAGCCCGTTGTCGTCCAGTAGGCGTGGGGCTCGAAGCAGTTTAATATCACTACCTGCCCTCCGCCTGCATGAAAGACTCGACCGCCTGTTTCTACCTGGCATTCACCTCTCCGGATGAACATGATGAGGAAACTGTCATAAGAATTCCGATGAAGGGAATAGCCGGGTTCATACCGGAAAAGTCCCATGTTAATGGGATATAAGAAGATTCTTTTCGCCTGGGCACTGGGCGTGTAAACATAATAATCCGACCCTGAGATGACCCCGCGTTCTGTAGAAAGCATATATGGGCCCTCCTTTCTTTTTATGAAATCATTATAGAGAAAAAACGGTGATCCGTCAATTGCATTAGAGCAATTTTTGTAAACTAGTAAGCAACTAAAGGTAATGAAAACCATAATAAAAGATTATATAGTATAGGCAAGAACTTAAAAGGAGGTCTAAGAATGGAAGCAGTAAAAATATGGGAGGAGTCCATCGTCATACCCACTTATGAGGTGGGAGAAGCAGATAAAAATCCGATGTTTCTGGAGAGTCGTGTTTATCAGGGAAGCTCGGGAAAAATCTACCCTTATCCTACCATTGAGAAGATCCATGATACCAGGACGGAGAAAGCCTATCAGGCAGTCTGGCTGGAAAATGAATACTTGAAGGTAATGATACTCCCGGAGCTTGGCGGAAGAATCCAGCGGGCCTTTGACAAAACGAATCAATATGATTTCGTCTATTACAACCACGTCATAAAGCCCGCCCTGGTAGGGCTCTGCGGCCCCTGGATCAGCGGAGGGATTGAATTTAACTGGCCCCAGCACCATCGGCCAACCACCTATTCCCCTGTGGACTATATGTTGATAGAACATGAGGATGGTTCTAAAACCTGTCGGATCTGCGATGTGGACCAGATGTACGGAACCAAGGGGGAGGCCAGTTTCACCCTGTATCCCGGAAAGGCTTATATTGAGATTAAGGGCCAGCTTTATAACCCCACGCCAATGCCCCAGACCTTTTTATGGTGGGCAAACCCGGCGGTTCCGGTCAATGATTACACTCAGTCCATCTTCCCGCCGGATGTCCATGCCGTTATGGATCACGGAAAAAGGGATGTATCCCGTTTCCCCATTGCCACGGGAGTCTATTATAAGCATGACTACAGCGAAGGCATTGATATTTCCCGTTATAAGAATATTCCGGTACCTACCTCTTACATGGCTGAAAAGAGTGAGTTTAACTTTGTAGGAGGCTATGATTATCATGTGGGGGCGGGAATCCTTCATGTAGCAGACCATCACATTTCACCGGGTAAGAAGCAGTGGACCTGGGGCTGCGGTGATTTCGGAAAGGCCTGGGACCGGAATCTGACTGATGAGGATGGCCCCTACATTGAACTGATGACCGGTGTTTACACGGATAATCAACCGGATTTCACCTGGTTAAAGCCTATGGAGGAAAAAACCTTCACCCAGTATTTCATGCCTTATAAAGCCGTAGGCCCTGTGAAAAATGCATCCATTCACGCTGTCATAAACTTGGAGACAAAGGAAAATGAGATTCGTATTGTCGCATATGGAACCCAGGAGTATCCTGATGCGCGGATTCTGCTGACTTATGGCAAGGAGACGCTTCTAGATGAAACAACCCTACTTTCTCCAGTCAATACTTATGAAAAGACGCTGCATACCGGCGTGGAGGATGATACAAGGCTGACTCTTAAGGTACTTTCCGGCGAAAGGGAGCTGGTTTCCTATACTCCCCTAAAGAAGGAGGTTCCAAAGCTTCCAAGCCCTGCAAAAGCAGCCGATGAACCGGAAAAGATTATGACAAATGAAGAGTTATATCTTACCGGGCTTCATATCGAGCAGTACCGCCATGCCACCTACAGACCGGATCCATATTACATAGAGGGCTTAAAAAGGGATCCTGAAGATATCCGCATCAATAATGCCTATGGCTCCCTACTCATGCGCAGAGGCTGCTTTGAGGAGGCGGAAGAGCATTTCAGGAAGGCATTAAAACGGGCTGTTTGGAAAAATCCCAACCCTTATGACTCCGAGCCTTATTACAATCTGGGCCTGGTGCTTTTGTATCAGAACAGGATTGAGGAAGCCTTTGACGCCTTTTATAAGGCCACATGGTCCGGTGAGCAGCAGGAAATGAGCTTTTATTACCTTTCCTGCATCGAATCCATGAGAGGAAATTATGAAAGTGCTCTGGAACTTGTGGAAAAGGGACTGGTGAGAAATTCTCATAATGTAAAGGCCAGAGCCTTAAAAGTCTATCTCTTACGCAAGATGGACAGGACGGAAGAGGCCGGGGCTCTCATTGTGGAGAATTTGAAGGTGGACTCCTTTGATTATATATCCCGTTTGGAATCAGCATACCTGGAGCCGGGGCGTCAGGAGGAAATCCGGCTTGAAATAAGCCGGCTGGCCAGAGGCTTTCACGAAAACTACTTAATGGCAGCCAGACATTATGCGGAATTCGGTGCATACGAAGCAGCCGTCCAGACCTTGGACCAGTGTTCCGGGAAATGGCCCATGCTCTATTACTATAAAGCCTACTATCTGAAGCTTATGGGAAAAGACGGATCAGAAGCCTTAAAAGAAGCTTTAAAGCAGGCGGAGGGGTGCAGCACGGATTACTGTTTCCCTAATAAGCTGGAGGACATCTCAGTGCTTAAGTTTGCGGCGGAAAGGAATACGGAAGGAGCCAACGCCAATTATTATCTGGGAAATTTATATTATGATAAGCTTCAGTACCGTACTGCCCTTTCTTATTGGGAGCAGTCCGCCCGGTTAAATCCCCGGTTCCCAACCGTGTGGAGAAATTTATCACTGGCTTATTATAACAAGGAAAAGGACAGGGTAAGGGCAAGAGAGGCCATGGAAAAGGCCTATGGCTTAAACCCGGATGATGCAAGGATCTTTTTGGAATTGGATCAGCTTTATAAAAAGCTGGATATGCCTGCGGCAGAACGTCTGGAAAAATATGAAGCTGCAAGAGATGTATTTATGAAGCGTGATGATCTGATGATTGAATATGCAACACTTTTAAACCTTTTGGGTCGATATGGAGAGACTTATGAATTCATTATGAGCTACAAGTTTCATCCATGGGAAGGCGGGGAAGGAAAGGTAACAGCCCAGTATGTGGTCTCCCTTGTGGAACTGGCCAGGCAGGCTATGGCTGAAAAGGAGTGGGGCGCGGCAGAAGAATATCTGACAAAAGCCTTGAAGTATCCGGAGAATCTGGGAGAAGGAAAGCTGGAAGGAACGAAGGATAATCATATTAACTATTATCTGGGGGTGGTCATGGAGAACCAGGGGAAGACAGAAGATGCACGGGCGTATTTTGAAACGGCTGGTGTGGGAACGGATGAACCGGCTGGCATGATGTATTACAACGACCAGCCAGCTGATATGATTTATTACCAGGGGCTGGCAAAGGAAAAGCTGGGAAAACCGGTGGAAGCCAGAGCCAGATTTTATAAGCTGCTTGATTACGGGGAACAGCATATGTTTGACCCTATGAAGATCGAATATTTCGCCGTATCCCTGCCTGATTTCCTGATTTATGAAGAAGACCTGGATAAGAAAAACAAAGCCCATTGCAACTATCTTATAGGGCTTGGAAAAATGGGGCTTGGAGATATGAAGGGGGCGAAAAAAGCCTTAGAGGAGACCATAAGGCTGGATCATGCTCATTTAAATGCAATTCGGTATATAAATATGATATAGAATAGAGTCTGAAAAGCAATGGGAGGAAGGATGTTTTAATAACATCCCAACCTCCCTTTTTCTTTTATTTCCTGGTTTTTAAATTCCTTAATGGCCATAACGGCTCTACCTCTTATTTACAATTTACTAAATTATGATATAATGGGAATACTTCACAAAGAAAAAACCTCATAAATGAGGAGACCCCGATTGACAGGCAATCGGGGCAATTATGAAAAATCTATGTGCAATTTGACGATTAAATCAATTTGACTCATATATTTTCTATGTATTTAGTATAAAAAATATATATGAACGGAATATGAACGACCTGTAAACACATTATGAAAAAAGGAGGAAAGTATGGGAGAGAATTATAAGAGCAGAAAGACAATCGTAATAGGTCATAAAAATCCGGATACAGATTCCATCTGTTCTGCTATCTGTTATGCAAATTTAAAAAGAAAGCTGACCGGAGAAGAATATCAGCCAGGCAGGGCTGGTCACGTCAACGAGGAGACACAATTTGTGCTCCATTATTTTGAAGTGGAAGCGCCGGAGCTTGTGGAAAATGTGAAGACACAGGTCCGTGATATCGATATACGTAAAACAAAAGGGGTAAAGAAAAACCTGTCCTTAAAAAAGGCCTGGAACCTGATGCAGGAAGCAAATGTAGTCACCATTCCGACGGTAACCGAGGATGGGATGCTGGAGGGACTGATCACGGTAGGCGACATTGCCAAGTCCTATATGAATGTTTACGACAGCAGCATTTTATCAAAGGCAAATACACAGTATGAAAATATTGTGGAAACCTTAGAAGGGGCCATGGTAGTTGGAGCAAAGAGTGAATATTTCAATCATGGAAAGGTCCTTATTGCGGCGGCTAATCCGGATATGATGGAATATTACATTTCCAAGGGCGACTTAGTGATCCTGGGGAACCGTTATGAATCCCAGCTATGCGCTATTGAAATGGAAGCGGCCTGCATCATTGTCTGCGAAGGCGCGGCGGTATCCATGACGATTAAAAAGCTGGCTCAGGAGCGCGGCTGTACGGTCATGACCACCCCTTACGACACATATACGGCGGCTCGTCTGGTAAATCAGAGCATTCCAATCAGCTATTTCATGACTACCGAAGGGTTGATTTCCTTTGAAGAAGACGATTATATTGATGAAATAAAAGATGTCATGGCAAGCAAACGCCACCGGGATTTCCCGATTCTTGATAAGGACGGAAAATACATGGGAATGATTTCCCGACGGAATCTGCTTGGTGCAAAAGGAAAACGCCTGATCCTGGTGGATCATAATGAGAAAACTCAGGCAGTAGAAGGAATGGAAAGTGCGGAGATCCTGGAGATTATCGATCATCACAGGCTTGGCACCGTAGAAACCATTGCTCCTGTATTTTTCCGCAACCAGCCGGTAGGCTGTACGGCTACCATCGTATATCAGATGTATATGGAAAATAACGTTGAAATTGAGCCGAAGATTGCGGGCCTTTTATGCAGCGCCATTATCTCTGATACTCTTTTATTCCGTTCCCCTACCTGTACGGAGTCTGATAAAAAGGCAGCTCTTACCCTTGCGGATATTGCAGGGATCCAGGTAGAAAAATACGCGTCCTCCATGTTCGCGGCAGGAAGTAACCTAAAGGGTAAGACGGACGGAGAGATCTTTTATCAGGATTTCAAGAAATTTACCCTTGGGAAGGTGTCCTTTGGAGTCGGACAGATCAGCTCTTTAAACGCCAATGAGCTGGAGGAGCTGAAGGATCGGATGCCGTCTTACATGAAAAAAGCAAGAAAAGAGCATGGTGTGGACATGATGTTCTTCATGCTTACCAATATTCTCACAGAATCTACGGTGTTGTTATGCGAAGGCCAGGGAGCAAAGCAGTTGGTTGTGGGAGCGTTCCGCGCAGAGGAAGAAGAAGGGACGGCGGAAGACCATATCGTGAGTCTGCCCGGCGTGGTATCCAGAAAGAAACAGCTGATTCCTGGAATTATGCTGGCGGTTCAGGAATAGGAGGCTGTCGTCAATGAAGAAGAAAGAAACCAATGAAAATAAAAAACCTGTAAATAACAGCAGGGTTACCTGGAAGCCGGGAAACATGCTTTACCCGGTTCCGGCGGTTATGGTGAGCTGCCAGAGGGAAGGCGAAAAACCTAATATTATTACCGTGGCATGGGCAGGAACTGTATGTTCCACCCCGGCCATGCTGTCCATATCCATCCGCCCGGAACGGCATTCCTATGATATCATAAAAGAAACCAGAGAGTTTGTGGTAAATTTAGTGACAAAGGATCTGGCGCGGGCTACCGATTACTGCGGGGTGAAATCCGGCAGGGATGTGGATAAATTTGCGGAAATGAGGCTCACGCCCTGTTCCGTGGAACATGTAAAAGCACCGGGAATAGAGGAATGCCCGGTGAATATAGCCTGCAAAGTTGTAGAAATCAAGCACTTAGGAAGCCACGACCTGTTTTTAGCAGAGGTGGTTGGAGTGACCGTAAACAGTCGGTACATGGATGAAAAAGGGAAGTTCCACTTAAACGATGCAGGACTTATATCCTATTCTCATGGGGAATATTTTGAACTTGGGAAAAAGCTTGGAAGTTTCGGCTATTCTGTGAAAAGGGCAGGAAAAAAGCCGTCGGGCAGGAGGAAAAACAAATGACGAGTAAGCTTAATAACATTACGCTGATCGGTATGCCGGCATCTGGTAAAAGCACAGTGGGTGTTTTGCTTGCAAAACGCCTTGGATATTCTTTTGTAGACGTGGACATTGTAATCCAGGAGCAGGAAGGCCGCCTTTTAAAGGATATTATCGCAAAGGAGGGCCAAGAGGGCTTTTTGACTGTGGAAAACAGGATTAATGCCGGCCTTAATGTCCGCCATAGCGTCATTGCCCCGGGAGGAAGCGTGATCTATGGAAAGGAAGCTATGGAGCATCTAAAAGAGATCAGTACAGTGGTTTATTTAAAGCTTAGCTATGAAAGTGTGGAAGAACGGCTTGGGAATCTGGTTGACCGGGGAGTCGTGTTAAAGGATGGAATGACCTTAAGAGACTTATATGAGGAGCGGGTCCCTTATTATGAGAAATATGCGGACATAACCATTGATGAAAACGGTCTTGATGCCGGAAAGACAGTAGACAGGCTTAGATCCATTATGGAGGAACGGTTTGGCCTGACTACATAACTGCCGTTTTACAAAACCCTGAATATATATGAAAAATATAAAAGGTGTCTCAAAAGCTGAATTTCGGCTTTTGGACACCTTTTTGCTTTAGATCTTTAATTGAAACTTTCCAATTAATAGCTTTAGCATTTGAGCCTGCCCGGCCATTTCCTGACTTGCGGCAGCACTTTCCTCTGATGTGGCGGAATTGGTTTGAATCACGCTTGATATCTGGTCAATTCCCTGAGTTACCTGGGCTACTGCATATGCCTGATCCTTTGATGCAGAGGAGATCTGGTATGCCAAGTCTGCCGCTGTTTTGGAAGACTGGACAATGCGGTCCATGGATTTTGCAGTCTCCTTTGCAATATGATTTCCAGTCTCAATGGATGCCAGGGTATGTTCAATTAATGCGGTAGTATTTTTGGAAGCTTCCTGGCTTTTATTAGCCAGGTTGCGGACTTCGTCTGCCACAACTGCAAAGCCTTTTCCTGCCTCTCCTGCCCTTGCTGCTTCTACCGCTGCGTTAAGTGCCAGGATATTGGTCTGGAAGGCGATGTCCTCTATCGTTTTGATTACCTTTCCTATTTCTGAGGATGCATTGCTGATATCCTCCATGGCATTAGTCAGATCCTGCATTTGAGTTCTGCCAAATTCCATCTCTGATGCGGTATTGCTCACCTGCTGGTTTGTTTCCTTTGCATTCTCCGCATTGTGGTTTATGTTATTGGAAATATCATTGATGGTGGCGGCCAGTTCTTCAATAGAGGATGCCTGTTCGGTAGCACCCTGACTTAAGGCCTGGGCACTGCTTGCCACCTGTTCTGCCCCTGATGCCACCTGGTCCGAAGATTGGGTTATTTTAGCCATGACATCATTTAAGGAGTCAGTAAGATTCTGTATGGAGAGCTGTACGGAACGGAACTCCCCTTTAAATTCCTCCGGGTCATAGGGAATATCAAAGTTTCCCTGGGCCATCTGGCCTGTGGTGGTGGAGATATAATCCATATAGTAGGATAGACGCCCCATCATCGTCCTCATGCTATCTGCAAGATGTCCCAGTTCATCTTCCGAACGATAATTCAGAAGGCATTTTAAATCACCCTGGGCCATCCGGTCCGCAACCATTTTCAGTTCGTCAATAGGATGAGTGATCCCCCTAGTAATGGCGATTGCAATGATGATGGATGTAACAATGGAAATGAGGATGATGGTGCCCATAATTGCGATGAATATGGAGGTCTGGCGGGAGAGTTCGGCAGACTTTAAATCACCGGTTGAGGACTTATCTGATAGCATAGTATTGATCGTATCTGCAATCTCCGATGCCAGAGGAGCTGCTTGACTTCGGAACATAGTCATGGCTTCCCGTGGAGATGTTGATGCGAGCTCAATGGTATGGCTGCGGATCGCCTCATAGGATTTCATCTTTTCTGTAAGTTCGCTGTAAAGCTTCTTTTCCGGGTCTGTCTTCATCTTCCCCTGTACCAGCTGCATTTTCTCATTTATCACTTCAATTTGTTTGTTTAGGATTTCCTTTTGATGGGCAGTTTCAGCAGGATCTTCCGAAAATATTATGTATAAAATTGTGGCGCGGTGAGCCTGAAACGCCTGTCCCAGGCTTCCGATATCGCCCTGGGCAAATCCATAATCCTGCAATTCAGCATGATATTTCTCATTAACGGTCCGAATGAGCAGAATCCCGATGGTTCCGGCTAAGCCTGAAAACAATACAACGATGAGAAATGCAGTAAGCAGCCGGTTTCCTACCTTTCGTTTTTTTAACATACAATATTCCTCCATGTTTGAATTTATGTTGCCATAAGATGTTTGTTTCCATGAATTTTTGGATAAATGTCGGATTTGACATAATATTTGATAATTATGTAATATTATATCTTTTCTTAAATTTCCTGAATATGGAATTACTAATAATTATAGTTATCTTTCCGATTTTAGTCAATATGGTAGATGCTTACGTATAAAATTTAATCGGTTGAAAGCGATGGGGAAGCAAAACATTTGCTGAAAAAACACTTCGGGGTTTCCGGACAGGAGAGAATTTATAGGATTATTCATTCGGACAAAGAACTGGCCCTTGAGCTGGTAGAGTGAATATCTGCATAAAAAAATACCGCTTCATAATGAATGATGATTATTAATTGGCTTGAATCATTCATTATGAAGCGGTTTTATATTAATTAGAACCGGAACTGATCCATCAGGCCATTTAAAATCTGAGCCTGACTGGAGAGCTCTTCGCTGGTGGCGGCACTCTCTTCTGCCGTTGCGGAATTGGTCTGCACAACGCCGGATATCTGGTCGATTCCCAGTGCCACATGGGCAATGGAGCTTGCTTGTTCCTGAGATGCTGCGGCAATATCATATATCAGTGAAGCCATTTTTTCAGAAGAAGCCGCGATCCGTTCCAGAGAATCCGCTGTTTCCCCGGCGATTCCCGTGCCCTTTTGTACCGATTGTGCTGAGCTTTCTATGAGGATAGCCGTGCTTTTTGAGGCCTCTGCACTTTTGGATGCAAGATTGCGCACTTCGTCGGCAACAACGGCAAAGCCTTTCCCCGCTTCTCCGGCACGGGCGGCTTCAACCGCTGCATTTAATGCCAGGATATTGGTCTGGTAGGCAATATCTTCGATGGTTTTTATGATTTTACCGATTTCATTGGAGGTTTGGTTGATCTCATTCATTGCATCGGTCATTCTCTTCATCTGTTCTTTTCCATTTTCCAACTGGGAGGAAGTCTCCTTTGCCTGGAGAGTCGCTTCCTCTGCATTTTTGGCATTTAAATCAACATGAGAAGAAATAAGGGTTATCGTAGCTACCAGCTCTTCCACGGAACTAGCCTGCTCCGTTGCTCCCTGGGAGAGGGCCTGCGCTCCTGCGGAAACTTGTTCCGCGCCGGAGGCTACTTCCTCAGAAGACTGATTGATTCTTAAGAGTGTATCCCTAAGCCTGGTCTGAAGCTGGGTCATAGACTGTAAGATTCCCCCAAATCCTCCTACATAGGCGGATTCACAGCTGGAAGAAACCGTTAAGCTGCCTTCTGCCATTTCATTGAGAATATGATCCACATCTCCAATGATCATCTTTAACCCGTCTACCAGTTCCCGGGTAGCTCCTGCCAGCACACCGGTTTCGTCCTGGTTGTTTATTACAGGAACTGGGGATTCCAGATCACCCTGTACCAGTCTTTTTAAGCGTTCAGCGCAGGCATTTACGGGATTTCCGATTTTTCCAGCCAGGACAACGGATATGATTCCGGCCACAGTCAGTGCTGCGATGAGCAGTATAACCGAAATGATGATTCCGGTTACGGTTGCTCCCATAAAGTCAGTCATAGGAGCTTTTAGGCCGAAGCTCCAGCCATCGGTCCCCTCAATGGGGGCATAAGCCAGAAATTCGTTTACACCGCCCTTGTTGTAACGGCCAAAGCCGCTATTTCCTTCGGTCATTCCTTTCTCAAGAGCAGCAAGTGCGGCAAGCCCTGGGTCTGTCTTTGCGATATCCTGGGTATTTGTCACATTGGTTACCTTCTCCATATCCACATCGGCAATGACACCGCCATCTTTGTTCAGTATGTAAGAACTGCTTCCCTTACTTATCTTTATGCTGGCAACGATATCATTTAAAAAAGTCTCAGTAGGGACAAAGTATACAACGCCTACTACTTTGGAATCCGGAATTCCTTTATCCCATAATGGGGCGGATATTATAATAGTAAGCTGTCCTGTGATCTTACTGATCAGAGGATCGGATACCACTGTCTCGCCGTTTAGGGATTTTTGAAAATAGTCCCGGTCAGAATAGTCTTTTCCATCAAAGATGCTGATCCCGTCTGCTCCCAGTATGTTACCCCTCTGGAAGTCGTGTGCTTTTGCCTTCTGGTCTATGATGGTTTTTTTATCTGCCACGCTGGTTCCTGGGCTTGAGAGTCTGTCCATGCTGCCGACTTCATAGGCAATATTTTTGTAAATATCCAGCTCCTTGGAAACCCGCTGTGAAGCGGTGCGTGCCAGTTCCGTCATGGTCTGGTTCATGGTCCCGATCATGCTGGAATAGTTTAAATAAATGCTGGTTCCTCCAACTGCGCATAGAGAAAGAAATACTGTCAAAGCCATGCTAAGCAGTATTTTTGTTTTGATGCTCTTCATAATATTTCTCCTTTGTACTGTACTTCGTTTAAGCATGAAATGATAGGAATAAAAAGCAGGGCTTTTAGAATCAAGTATACTTTATGTTAGTAAAAATGTCTAATTCCTTTTATTTAAAATTATGTAAAATGTGAGTATAACAATGAACAAGAATTCATATCTCTATTTCGGCCAATATACGCAAATAAATTTACATTCCGTTACAAATTTTAGGGCATTACTTGCCTTTTAACGTATTTTGTGCTACACTTTTTTATGCAATAAGGTCGCAGACCCTTGATTTTCCTATGTATCAAGGCCATTTGCATTCAACGACCGGTGTGTTCGAGACCTTCCACACCTAAAACAAAACTTCATTTTGGGGTTATTTATGACAATTTATCATGCGTCACGGTGTACTGAAATTCAGTATTTCCGTGGCGTTTTATATTGTCTTTGGTTGATGTGATTTATCTTTGATGGGGTGTGGGTGGGGTAAGGATTAAAGTATCCTATGAGTGAATAGAGACGATTAAACGGATATTAACTGGCTCTACCTAGGTATCAGCATTATGGAAACAAGCATTACATTGGAACGGACGGAGCCAGGTGTGCTCACAGTTTGATGGAAACTCTGGCATGATTTATGATGTGGACAAGGGCGGTAAGATAATTACGGAGCCAGTAACGCTCATGCCAGATCAAGATGAGGCGGTGTGGCGTCCAAAATAGTCTAAGTAATTAATTATAACTTGATTAACTGTACAAATAAAGAGGAGCCAGATATAATCCGGCTCCTCCAAGTATGCGTCCGCGAACACATACCCCAATTGATATATATAATATACCACAATACATGAAAATATGCAAGTACTATATATAATTTTTTAGAATAGTTATACGTGCATTTAATTCGGTATGTATGGTAATATTCGAAATTGATGAATTTACAGCACTAACATAGTCAGAAGTAATTTTTTCATATTCGTTAATAAATGACTTTATTTCAAATTTTGATACTTTTAAGAGCTTTAGGAAATAACTTACCAATATTACATAATCACCTAACGTTTTGAAATTTATATATGGTAAACCAATTTCCAATTTTAGACATTGTTTCATAGAACTAGTAGGATCAATTTTCCTAAAACGTGTATCATAGATCACATCATTGTGGGCAACAGCATTCCTCAAATCTTTTAATGCATAGACAAATTTGTATAACAACTCTCTTTTTGTATCACATGATAGATTGATTCCTATTTCTCTTGATATTTTTTCTCGCATATTATAGGTTAGACAAGATAATAGATAACCGAAATCACCCATTGTAATAATTTCGAATAAAGCCCATAATGGAACTTCATTATATCGTATATTATTATAAAAATGCGTAATTTTAGGGTTTTCTTTACTGTAAGCTCTTGAGATTGCTGTCTGAATCGATCCTTGTAAACTTAATTTATTGGTTTGGTATCTCCGCTTCGTTTCTTCAGGAGTGTCTTCAGGACAATTTTTATAACTGCTAATGGACTTGTCATACATGACTTGTATGCTATTTGAATTAATTTCATTCATAATGCAATCTAATGCTATATTTTTTAAAGCTGTTTCTATGAACATTATTTTTTCATAAAATAGTGATTTCAATTTAGTATCAAAATGTATTGTGCTATAAACCTCATCAAAGGTAGTGAAAGGAAGTCTATTAGATGAAAGTTTATAAAAACGATATCCTTTGTACCCGTGATAATAGCCTGAGTTTATTAATAGACGTTTTTGTCGACTCCCAGAAATGTCTATTCCGTTATCCCTTAAATGGCGCATTAAACCATCGGTACTTTTAAAGTCATTAGATGCCATTAACTCTATCCTCCTCTTATCTTTATTCCCAATATGTGATATTAAGCAATTATTTTATTATTATACCTTATTTACTTAGTAATTAAAACAGAATATAAAATTTTGTTAAAAAAACTTGGACTTAAAACCTTGCATTCTTATTGATTAGATTTTTAATACGTCATAAGTCATGCTGCAGACAGCAAGGCAATAATGATTACAGGGTTAATAATATTTATACCGGATTATAAATGATTTCAGAAGATGAATTTATTGAAAGGAAGCAAAAGATATTAAAGAATATGTGAAAGAATGCTTAATGCTTGAATATTTGAGCCCTAAAAATAACGGTTTATCCAATGCCACGAGGCTGAATTTCAATTCAGTGCCCCGTGGCGTTTTATCTTTGATGGGGAGTGAAATGTATATGGATTAAGTTACCTTGCTTATTTCTATAATATCATTTGTCCTTTCTGATGTCTTTTTGTCTGTCCATAATAAATTTTACAAAATCAAGAATTTCATCCAGTATCTGGGTTAGTTCATCATCTGTTAATATTACTTTATCTGGAAAATCATAATATGTTAATTCAAATTTCGCGGACTTAAATTTTCCACGTATTGAAAATTGCTTTATAAAATCTTCCTCTTTTAAGGTTTGCAGATTTCCTGATTGTTCGAAAACTACATATCCGTTTGTATTACCTATATATCTAATATTGTCTGGTAATTTGAATTCAACATCTTCAGGCCTATGTAAATTACGTAACTTACCGGTTATTATATCTTCATAGACCGCTTCGGTTTGCTCGATTGAGTAACCTAATATGCTCAATAGTTCGTAAAGAGCATTTGTAAGGTCATTAGATATATCTAGATCGTCTTTTTGTTTTTCTGCCAGCGTTTTATAATCATCTTGATTTAGAAGATACTCTTTTCTTACATGTAGTACAGATGAAAATATTTCTGCAGCTTCCAATGTCATTCGCTGACGGTCCTTTTCAATTCTTATTATATGTTGTACGCTATATCCCGATTCCTCAGCTAATTGTTCTAAGGTCAAATATAACGCTTTACGACATTCTCTTAACCTTCCACCAGTTGTTGTGTTAAGTTTTTCCTCTTCGACCATCATTTTTCCCTCCAAAACTAACAGATAAAATACAACAATGATATTCATAAAACATAACATATATGTTACTATTATAGTAGCACAAGCAAAGGTCTTATGCAATAACTTTTTAAATTAAGATAAACGGAAAGGAGATAAAATAATGAGATTAAGAGCAATGAACGCAGTATCATGTGAAAGTCGGTTGATGGATACGGAAGAGCTGCGAGCCTACACAAACCTGGGGCGTAACAATGCTATGAAGTTGGGAGAGGAGATCGGGGCCAAAGTAAAAGTCGGAAAACGCGTCCTTTGGGACCGGGTTAAAATTGATCAGTACCTTAACGAATTAACGGGGGCATAACTATGCAGGATGAAAAACGCATAGGGCTAATGGAAGAAGCCCAGGATCACACATCAGAGCGGGGGACGGCGGCAACCGTAGAACCTGACAAAACCTTACCCTTTGTGGTAATGGAGGCTTTACATACTGGAAAAGAAAATGCAATCAGTGTGCAAGAGTTATGCGATTACCTTGGATTCAACAGCGTCCGGGAGCTACAGCACGAAATAGCCAGAGAGAGAAAGGCAGGAGCAGTAATTCTTTCCACCTGCCAGAACGGCGGAGGATACTTTCTTCCAGAAAATGACCGAGAAGTCAGGCAGTTCATAAGGACCTTGGAGAACCGGGCCAAGAACACCTTTGCGGCGTTGCGTTCGGCCAGAGGGCTATTGATGCAGCAGGAGGTGACCGAAGATGAGCAGTCCCCAACTGGAGGACGGTTACACCAGGATAGCAAATGAGCTATTAGAAGCTGTTTCTCATGCTGATTTTAACGGCGCTCAGCTAAGAATACTATTTTGCCTGATAAGAAATACCTATGGGTTTGGACGTAAGGAATGTGACTTTTCTAATAGTTTTGTTGCTAAAGGCACTGGGCTCAGTAAGAGTAGCATAATTGCAGTGATAAACAGTTTACAAGAGGGGAAAGTGATTGTGATAACGCAGCAATCAACCTTTAATAGTCCAAGAAAAGTGAAGCTGAATAAACACATTAATGAGTGGTCTGTTCTACCGCCACAGTGGCAGACGTCTGTACCTGGTACAGATATCACTACTTCAACAGGTACAGACATCTGTACTACGACAGGTATAGACGTCTGTACCCAAAAAAGAAAGAATTTAAAGAAAGAATATAAAGATATAGTCGAGAAGGATCTCGACAAGCCCCCTTACAAGGATATTATTGATTATCTTAATGCCAAAACAGGCAAGGGATATCGGTGGCAGGGAAAGGCTACACAGAGCCATATCAATGCCCGGTTTGCAGAAGGATATACCGTGGAGGATTTTAAGAAGGTTATAGACAACAAGACAGCAGAGTGGAAGGGCGGAAAGATGGAGCAGTACCTAAGGCCAGAAACATTGTTCGGGACAAAATTTGAAGGATATCTTAACCAGCAGCAGGGAGAGGAGGAAAAAGAAAACGGAGACAGAATTAAAACAGGGGAATCAACAGCAGATTTCTATCTCAGGAAATATGGTACTCGGCTTGATTAAGTTTGTACATAAGGTACCAGGAGGAGCTTTTGTTACTTACGATGTAGAGAATTACGGTGAGACGCAGCCGTTTTGGGTTCCGGACGGAACCGTGCAGGGAACAGAGGAACGGAGAAATCAAAGCATGATGCCGGCAGAGTACGTATATAAGACAGCTAAAGATTTTCGCTGGGAATGGTATGGTGAAAATGTTGATCTCCAGCGGAAAATTGTTAATGCCTTTATTGTTAATTTTAGAGATTTTGAAAGGCAAGGACGTGGGTTATATATCTACTCCAAAACAAAAGGCTCAGGTAAGACTATGTTAGCTTGCTGCCTCTGTAATGAGATTATACAGCGTTATGCGGCTTCAACGAAATTTATATCTGTTCCAGATTTTGTAGAGCTAATAAAAGACAAACGGGAAGGGAGTAGAGAAAGGGTTGACGCGCTCTATCAGGTCCGGCTTTTGGTTTTAGATGATATAGGTGCTCAGACCGGGAAGCAGGAATGGATTGATAATGCTCTTTTCCGCCTGATTGATTATCGTAAGCGAGAATTTCTTCCAACGATATTTACAAGCAATTGCGATTCTGAAAAACTTAGCATGGACAGCAGGACAGTTGACCGGATAGTCTCAATTTCCGTTGATGTGAAAATACCGGAACGTAGCATCCGCCGGGAAAAGGCTGCAGAGACAAATAGGAAATTTATTCAAGGCCTTCTTGATGCGGAAAAGCCTTAAACAGAAAAAAGTGATTGAGAGGAGAAAAAAACAATGGAATCAGCAAGAGAACGGGCTTTAACAGCAATCAAAGCAAGGAAGGATTTAAGACCGCCGATGATCAGTGTGTATAACCTTCTAAGAATAGGCAAGGTGGAAACGTGGGCTGGCCAGTGCTGTGATCGCATAGCGGATGCAAATCTTATCGAAATGGAGGACGTGCAAATCGATTTTATTAATATGCCAGGGCTCTGCCTTACTGCTAATGGAATTATGGCCTGCCGGCATATTCTGGAATCTTATATTGACTATGATACTCTTTGCGGTGCATTCAAATGGATGTGTTCTGAGGAATCCATAAATGCAGATATTAACACTGCCGTTCAAGTCTTGCGAGGGTTGAATGGCCCAAGATTAAGAGAATTGTACAGGGAGGCAGATGCATTACAGCTATCGGAAAGCATCAGTGCCCGGGAGCTGATTCGAGAAGAAATGTGCCAGCGTTCTCTTTTAATGTGTCTGATTCGTAAAGTCAGGAAAGAATACAGGTTATTACCTGTCAGGAGGATTCTATTAAGAGCAAAAAGGCAATAAATGTCAGGTAGTAGAAAACGTGGTTATTATGTTTGATAACGCAGTAACTACGGGAAAGGAAAGCAGATGTACTGTATCATTCAGGAATTAGAGATTAAGAAGCTTCCCAGGGGAGAGCCTAAGCAGATAGAAGTTTATGAAACTACCTGGACCATAAATGGAGTAAATGGTTCCACCTATGGATACCGCTATAGTGACGATTACTTTGACCGCCAGATCAGGAAGGCATACCGTATCAGCATTCATGAAAGTTACCGGGAGGGCGGTAAGGTTCGTAAGAAGCAGACGGTAATATGCACCATAGGTTATTATTCAATCATAGATTGGGGAAGTTGGATCGGGGACTACATCACTGGCAGCAGATGGAAAGATAAAGTGGAAGCCCTGGGCCTGCCGGAAGAAGAACTTACAGATATGATCTATAAGAAATTCCAACCTATCATTGACCAGGTGGAAGCTGAATTTCAGCAGACAGAGGAATATAAGGCTAGAGAAGAACACAGGCGCATTTTAAAGGAGCATCAACAAAGGGTAGATGAGTTTACAGAGAAATACGACACCAGCCGGAACGAATATGACCATTGTTACGATGTGTTTGGGAAGCTGCGGAATCCTGAGCAGTTGAAGAAGGTTAAGGCGGACTATAAGGCAAGGCAAGAGTATGAACGGAGGAGCCAGAAGCAGAGCCGTAGTTATTACGAGAATTTCTACAGTAACTACAACAGGAGTAGTTCCAATAGCTTTGGTTCTGCAGGCGGCCAACGAAATGAAGAAAACAAATCCACTCTTAAACAGTTTTACCGGACGCTTTCTAAGGCATATCACCCAGATAGTAATCCTGGGAAAGATACATCTGAGGAAATGAAGCTTCTGAATCAGATTAAAATTGATTGGGGGCTGTATTGGTTAGGTGTGATGGGATTTATAAATCAAAGGCGCAGACCTTGAAATTAAAAAGAAAGGATTTTAGACGATTATGAATGATAACATAGGAGCAAGTAAATTACATGCTGTAATAAAAGAAATTGCGGATAGATGCCTCGAAAACCGAAAGATAACCGGGGTTAATACTGGAGTATATAACGGTTCTGCTATTGTAATAAGCGAACAGCTTCCAATACCGATGAGTATGGTTACAGGTAATCTGAAGAACAAACTTGTAAGCGGTGATAAAGTGGTACTGTTGCGTAACAACGGAGGGCAAGAGTATTACATATTGGAAATAACAGGAAAACCCTTTCTTATTAATAGCGGAGAGTATTAGAAATGGAATTATTAGTAAAAACACAAGGTCAGATTTATGATATATCCGAAACCTGTACAGAACTTTCATGGAGTGATGTTCTGAACGATGGGGCGAGCAGTTTAGATGTTTCTTATATCAGTGATGGGTTTATTGTAGAAAATGGTGATATTGTTCGATTATCAGATAACAATGGGGCTAATGGTATTTTTATGGGGAGAATATTTACAGTATCAGGAAGCGAGGATGGAATTGTAAAATTTAAGGCTTATGATCAGCTCCGTTATACAAAAACAAAAGCAATTATTGTCCTTGAAAATGGTACACTTAAAAACCTGGTTCAGAATATGTGTGCATATCTTTCCTTGTCAGTTGGAACAGTGGAAGATTCGGAATATATTCTTGATCCTATAGCTGTCATGGATAAGTCGTGGTTAGATCAGGTCATAGAGTCAATATATAAGACGTACCATGGAATGGAAGCTCATGATTTATTCTGCCTGCGTGATGAATACGGTTCTATATGCCTCTGGAACATGCGGAATTTACAACTTCCACTAGTATTGGGTGATAATAGTTTGTGTACTGGGTACACTTGGAAGAAATCCATTGATGGTAATTTTTATAACCTCATAAAGATTGGTTGGGGTGATGAATCAGCTGGTCAGATTGATATCAGATCTGCAATAGACCCGGTGTCGGCAAAAAAGTATGGCATCCTGCAGCTTTTTGAAATATCCTCCAATATTGATAATGCTGCAAAAGCGCAAGATCGTGCCAATAAAATGTTAGAAGTTTATAACCATGAAGAAGAAACATTGGAATTAGAATGTTTTGGAGATTTAAGGATACGTGCAGGAAACAGCTTTTATGGAAGCATAGAGGACATTAGTTTGAACCGGCGGTTGATTGTACAAAGGGTCACGCATAATTTCCTGCCTATACATACTATGTCCTTGGAAGTAATGACAGGAAACTAATAAGACTTATTCTCCAATATATAGAGGGTAGAATGGATTTGTATGGAGGGTAGAATGAGGACAAGCCATGCAAATCCCCAACCCCCTAGACGATTACGCCGACAACAGCCCATCACTGGCCCTTGAAACAGACAAATACATAATGTTCCCATTAGTTACTCTGGCGGTCATCGGATTGATAGTGGCGGCCTGTACGAACTTTAAACTGCCTTGAAAGGAGGACAAGCCATGGAATGGATTTTCTACCGCAGGCTATTCCACATAGCTCACAGTGAGTACAAGTGTTACCGATTAACACCTGGAATAAAGTCCATCATCATAGCTGTATTGGTGGCGGCGGTGCTTTGCCAGATAAGATAAGGAGGTGAGAATAGATGGAAAAACCGGAATTAAAGCTTACTATAAGCGCGGGTGATGCAATAAAAGAATTGAGCCGATTAAAAGAATTACTTTATGAAGCAAATGAGTTAATCGACTCAATTTCGGAGAAAACTAAAAATCTAACTGTGAATCTAAGTACTCATCGGTAGCAGCATCAAACATTTCTTCCCAAGAAGAAAAATCAGTGTTTTCTTTAACATAGTTATCGAAAACGTCGTCTGGAATTGCTTCAAAATCTTCTTGCTTTTCAACCTTAAAGTTTCCTTGTTTGAGAAACGCATCAAAAGAAGATACACCGGCATGATTTTGCATGAATTCAATCGTGAATAACTCATCAAAGTCAACTTGCGCGCCATCGAGGGATTCGATTTTCTCAATAGTATCGTTGATCTCACGCTTAAAATCATCAAGGCCAGACGTATTAAACTCAATGTTAGACATTCCCATTTCCCCTTTCTTTTGTACTCAGCCCTGCACGGCCTGTAAGTACATTATAAGACTGGAAGAATATGGAAGCAACCAAAAGGAAGTATTTTATTGAAAGAATTAAAAGTAACAGGGAAGCAAGATTTTATGGAAATTGAAATTCCAGTAGTACTTGGTGATTTTGGAGTAGGCAAAAAGTGCCTTTCTGATCGGACTATAGCGGATATACACTATCAGCCTACACCAGAAATTAGAAGAAGGATTTCAGACAACATCATGCGCTTTAATGAAAATGTAGATTATCTGGATCTAAAAAAAGTCATGGCTGAGAGCCATAACAATTTCCTGGTTTTACGATTGCACAGAGATTGCCAAAGAGCTTGGAATTTATTCCACCAATGGCAAGCCACATAATCAGGCTAATAAAGGAGGTGAGATTAATAGCAAAATATGAATATTGGTTAACTACTGAGGGGTTGATACTGATTGAAGCATGGGCACGTAATGGACTGACAGATGAACAGATTGCATCAAATATAGGAATTACAAGATCAACACTATTTGAATGGAAAAAGAAGTATTCGGACATATCGGACACCTTAAAAAGGGGAAAAGAAATTGTTGATATTCAAGTGGAGAATGCTTTACTCAAGAGAGCACTGGGGTATCAATATAAAGAGGTCAAAACGGAAAAATACGAAACGGAAAACGGACCAGCGCAGAGGGTCACTACCACGATAAAGGAAGTTATTCCGGACACTACGGCACAAATCTTTTGGCTGAAGAACCGGAGGGCGGAGGTCTGGAGAGAAAAGCAGAATGTGGAATTATCTGGAGAGGTTAAGACTACAAACCCTTATGAGGGCCTAACCACGGAAGAATTAAAGAAGTTGATACATAATGGATAGAAAAAGCATAATCAGAAACACAAAAATAGAGCCGAAAATGCGGCTGTATTAACTACTTTCAAGGGTGGAGAACTCCACTCTAAAAGGGAGCCGGGTTTGTAAAATATAAGATGAATTACAAGAAAGCAAGGTGATATTATGAAAGATACAATAACCACTGTTGGTACGCTCGATCCCTGGAAAGCATTTGAAGCCCTTGGAAGGATCATCGGTGATAAGTATGGGGTGGAAGTCAAATTATTGAGCCTCAGAGATAAGAATGAAACTGCTAAAGATGAATCTGGAAAAACTAAGGGAAAATAGAAGTGTTATGTAGAGGGTGTCCGAATGAATGCAAGATGACATTAAAGCATATTGGAAGCGAGGAGGCAACAGGATATGACCAACGAGGAACTTGTGATCAGAATCAAGACTGGTATAGACCCGGAGGAAAATATGCTTGTCCTGTATGAGCAGGTAAAAGCCTTTATTAGCTCTATTGCCTGGAAGTATCGGGGACGGGAAGAAATAGAGGATTTGGAGCAGGAAGGGTATCTTGCTTTGTACGATGCCATTGACGGTTATGATCCGAATACAGGATATAAATTTCTTACCTATGCGGAGAAATGGATTAGACAGGCCATGTGGAGATACATAGAAAAAAACTCTAGTAGTCTGCGGATTTCTTATCAAAGCCAGGCAAGATTACGGAAGTATAACCGGTTCCGTGATTCCTTTGTGAAAGAATATGGTCGTGAACCTTCTGAAGCCGAAATAGCCACTTCTATGGGCTTAAGTATAGATCAGGTAAGAGATATCCATAAGAATGCCTGCATGGAGAATTTGGTAAGCCTAGACGCTCCTATAAAGGGATTTGAAGAGGAAGGGTTTTCAACGGGTGACGGTATTCCATCGGCTGAAGATATGGAAGAGGAAACGCTTGATCGGTTGCAGCAGGAACATCTTTCTTCGGTATTGTGGGAGTGTGTAGATGGTTTGCCAGGGCGGCAGCCGGAAATTCTCCGTAAAAGATTCCAGGAGAATATGACTTTAGATGCAATCGGGGAATCTTTCGGGGTCTGGCGTGAAGCTATTCGGCGAGATCAAAATAAGGCGCTACGAGAACTGCGCAAACCTAGTAATACAAGAAAGCTACGGCCATTCCTCTCTGAGACAGAAGAAATCTATAGCATGGGTATAAGAGGAACCGGCGTGGATAGATTTAATCAGACATGGACCAGTGCAACGGAAAGGGCAGCCCTTAGATTTGAGGCTTAAGTAAAGAAAAATATAGTGGTACAATTCCTTTGTAATAAACTCTTTTCATCTTGTATGAAAGGTAAAAAGTATAATAAATAAGGAGAAAATCACAATGGAAAAAAGCCACTCAGTACAACGAGCAGAAGAATTAAGAATACTTATTGCCACGGTAAAAATCAAGCACAAACTCACCAATGCTCAGCTGGCCAAAAAGATCGGAGTTCCGCTTGGTACGTTCACTCATTGGAAATCACACATTGAAAGATTTCCAGTCGGGAAAATATGGTTGTTGGAAGTAATGGCAGAAAAATAAAAAAGGAGGCCACATGAACGAATTAAAAGTAACAGGGAGACTACCACCAATTAATCTCTATTTAGAAATGAAAGTCTAAAGCTATGAAGATAAAGTAACAAATAAAAACACTAAAAGTGGAGGTAAGAAAGATGGTAGAGCCATATAAGCCGCTATACACAGTCCGAGAGGCCGCAGAAGTCCTTATGGTAAATAAGGATTTTGTAAACAGGGAAATTACCAATGGGAGGCTTCCAGCTTTAAATTTGGGTCGCAGAAAAATTCGTGGAAGTGACCTGGAAAAATACATAGAAAACTACCCGGCAGACAATTTGGTAATAGAGAAGGGCGAGATGAAATGAAAGTAGGGAGAAAATAAAAATTCCCATTAAATTGGGAAAAGGAGGAAGATATGCATTACATTGATGTAAAAGATGTGATGGAAGTTATAAAAGGATCGGAGTACCCAGGAACAGATCAATCTAATGCATATCTTTCCATTGACGAACAGCCATTCCATGTAAAAATAACATATCAAAAGACTGGGTTTGGAGAAAAGCCTTTTTTATGTTGCCCTAAGTGCGGCAGTAGACGTGTAAAACTCTACTTGTACGCTGAAATGCTATTGTGCAGAGAATGTCTTCCGTATTCGATTTATAGCGGTCTTACACATACAACGAAAGGTGGACACAAATACATAAAATACAGAATGCAGCGATTAGCTGAAAAAAATAGAATTATTTTAAAAGGACCGTTTCATTATGACAACTATCCAAAGCCAAAGGGGAAAAATGCCGATGAATGGGAACTGACTCTAAAGAAACTCCAGGCGTTGGAAAATATGCGAAATCAGGCACTTTCTTTCAATAAGAGATATTCAGAGCGGGTAATACGGAGCGTGCTACAGGGGAATAATGCTTTGATTCATGAACTCTGGTTGTATGATCTTGACAGGTACTTTTATAACTGGGACGAAGGTTATTTAGCATATCCAGGAAATCCAAATGATATAGAAGCGTCAGGGCTTACCAGTAATGCAAACGCATACCAAAGGGCAGCCTTAAAATTATCTTAGTATTTAGTACTTTTGAAAAACAACAAAGGGATAATATCTTTTAAAGTATTTTATGAAAATAGCTTAAATACTTGATTTTTCAATGGTGTAAGCCTTTACTTTGTTAGATTCGGTATTAAAGACGTTCACTTTGTGTGCAACACTGGAATGCAACGTTCGGGAATTAATGTTGCAATGTTCGGTATTCTCGTGGCGGAAAATTCCGCTGCCAATACTATGACTTATTAGGAAGGGGAAAGTATATAAGATGTTGGTAAATGTCGGCATATACGAATAAATAGCTTATTGGTTTGCTCGGTATTCAACAAAACATTTATACATGAATGCTGACATTTGAAGCCATATCTGCCTATATAGCAGAATAACAGGAGTATCAGATATCACATACAGGTTGGTTGCATATCTGTACATATAGTGGCAGGGTAAAAGGGCAGGCATTCAGAAAAAGCATTAACACACAAATGCAGTTAAGCTACTACAAAACACTATATAGTCTAAATCCAGATTCAGTCCGTGTGGGAAGTCTCACGGCCGAAAAATCGGCTGACAGTTTATACATATTAATTCAATAATGTTGATATTTGTTGAGTTATTGGCCTATATAGTTACTTCATGACAAAAAACTCATGTGGAGTAGTTACAACGGCTACAGCAGGTCAGAGCCCAAAATAAGGCTATGATGCGGTATTTCCTTATAAGAGAATTTGTATAGAAGCAAAATTGAATAGAACGGAAAATTCCGTTGTACTGGCGCTGGTCCTTGAAGTTGACTAAGGCCTATTACTCCCGGTCAATTTTCCCAATTTAATGGGAAAGAATCCAAAGCAAGTAGAGCCGTAAAGCCAGTGTATGAAGGATAACGCAAATTTGCACAGTCAGAAAGAAGGGGTGGCAAATTGACCTTCGCTTCGAGGTAGTACCAGAATGTAAGCATAGGAGCTGATATTTGAAGTGAATGGACAGGCGTTATTTAGCCGATATCACGAAGGCGCTTGTTTAGCACTGGCTGATAGTTCAGTGAGAAATTATCTTGCCAAAATGAATGGTAAGCAGGCTATTATACTTAAAATTTCAGATGTGCATAATCTGCATATCCAAAAATTGAATAACGCCGGAGAGATCTTCGCAGACATAACAACGCGGTTTTGCACGGCCCAGATAAAAGGACAGCTAAATTTTGAACTGTCAGGGCGGAGTTCTCCACCATGGGATTGATAGCTTAGTTGCCCGTTTGCTTGATGGATCAACTATCCCTCGAATTGATGGAGGGTCAACAATATAGTTAAATGGGGTCACGGATTGATACCCCTTCTGGTAACCGAAGATCGGATTAAGGGATTGTTCGCACCTTTGTGTGGGAAGTCTAAAAAAGTTAGGGACAGATTGCTCCCATAGGTGGGGATGGCATTGTTGAATAGGTGCGATTTTGTGCCGATCACATTCAGTTCGTACCCGGGGACGAACGTAGGAGTTGGCAACCTATTTGGTGGTCACAGGAGAATACCGGAGGTTTTCGGCATGAAGTACGAAAAGCGCACCGCTGGCTTTGGAGTGATGGCCAGTATCCAAAATTGGATAGTCCTCATATATGGAAACATCTGGAATAGAATGGAAAATCAGCGCTGCTTGGTTTAGTTTCTTTCAGGGCTGGTAAACAGGCAAGCGATAAGGAATAGGCCATTGAAATGAATTCGTGGTAAATCCTCGCTTAAGGGTATTGAAAGGCAGGAAATAGCAAATGCAGAGCACATAGAGGCATTGCAGAAGGGAAGGGGAAGAAAAAGGCAGCAGAACCGATGTGTCCTACTGCCTAAGGGGAAATAGTTACAAATTCTAAAGTTGCTAAATACAACGTTAGCAGGTGGGGGCCTGCTGCCGGGAAAAGTAATTGCACATTGAAATTGGATATGTTACCATTGTGACATGGAACAATCGTGTTACAGGGTGTGTTGACCTCATTCTTTGATGGAATGGGGGTGATGCTAATGAAGTTCGACTTTAAAGATCTTATGACCTTTGGTCTTTTCCTTCTGGCATTACTTACGTTCGTTTTTACGTTTAGTAAGTAGCAATACATAAGAAAAACCACCCTGATACTTGACCGGTACGGGTGGCTTCTCTATCCTAATTCGGGTCAACCCCTTGTGGGCGGTTGTTCCTTTTGTAGTTTCAATATAGCATATCTGATATAGGTATTCAAGTACCTATAGGTAATAAATCATATATACATTAGATTGCATTGTAGGTGGTCCGCCTTGTCAGGATTATTCTTCCGATTTTAAAAACCCCTCTGACTTCATTCTCATATCAATCGCCATTTTGATGTATCCGTTTACCGGCTCGCCTTTAAAGGCAGCGGCTGCAGCAATCTCCTCATACTTTTCCCTTTGGACATCAAGAGGAATACGCTTTAATTTTTCTTTAGCGTATTGCAAATTATATTCAGTTTTGCTTTTGTTGGCCATTTCTTCACCGCCTTTCATTACTCGTTATAAAGTGGGAATAAAAAATGGGTTTACCTTCTCTACTTACTTTAAAAGTATATCATAAAGTCAATACAACGTACATGGTAAAAATGTATAAAAACTACGTACATAATTTGTTTGAAATTGCCATATACAACGTACGTGGTTAGTGATATACTACGTACATAAGATACAAACAAAACAACAGCAACCGGGAAAGCCGAAAGCCCCCATAAACTTTAAGTCATATACTGGTGACGATAGCCGAGAGTGAGGAATAGTCCAGAAGGTGCTTAAAGGGTTGCAAGGATTCAATCCCGGTGAGGAGGTGCCAAGGTTGGCGAACAATAGTCCGGTAGATAATCCACCAGAAGGAAAGGAGAATTGCAACATGGGAGAAAGAGCCATTGAAAACAGAGTAAAGAAGCTGAAAGCAATAGAGGAGCAGATGAAAGTTTTAGAACTGGAGGCGGACAAGCTGAAAGAGGAAATCAAGAAGGAAATGGAAGCCAGAGGAGCGGAGGAAATGCAGGCAGGAAACTTCCTTGTAAGATGGAAGAGTGTTATAGGCAACCGGTTTGACAGCAAGGCATTCCAGAAAGAGCATGAAGCCCTTTACAGCCAGTACCTAAAGCAGACAGATGGTAAACGCTTTACCGTAGCATAACAGTCCAGGTAAGCGCTCAGGGCTAATAGAAGAATAACCGGCAGTAGCGAGTAACGGCAATTACATAGACCTGCTGCCGGATCACACACCAAAGTAAAAACCCCATGCATCGGCAAACGCACAGGGCTAATAAAAAAATATAACCCGATCACACACCATGCAAAAGGGATATTTTGATTATAACACAGATTTATCCCTTTGCAAACTGTAAAAGAGAGGATTTCGAAATGAGTAAAGCAGATGAAAGAATTGTGGAGCTCCTTAAATCACTAACGTGTTACAGTGTGAAGGAACTTGGAATCATGAGAGAAATGTATCTTAAAGATATAGAACGTGTTGCTGATAATGGTATGTTTGAGAAGCTGAAGTATTCAGGGAGCAAATGCTTTGATTTTGCTATTAGAATCAAGATGGAGGAGTCGGGGGAAGAGTTGAAAAGCACCATCGGTATTAATGTTGACGTAGTAGATACTCTTGTCCAGTCTCCAGAGGAAGAACGGGGTATTTGAAATGAATAAAGAAGATAGATTAACCCGGAAAATGATTGAACAATTATTTGGATTAAGTATAGAAGAACTAGAAACTCTTAGGCCTCTATGGTTAAAAGAAGTCGAGTATTCTGATTGTAGCGTGGAGTTACAGGAATGTTGTAACGGACTTATTGATCTGGTTATTCAATGTAAGCGGGAAAGGGGGGTGGAAAAGTATGCAGAAAATGATTCTTGTACCGGTTGAGCAGTACTACCGCATGATAGAAAGCTATGACAAGGCCATGGAAGAGCTGCATGAGGTAAGGAGCTGCTTAAAGGCCATGAAGACCCAGGACGATGATGTAAGCCAGGAATTAAAGCTGTATGACATTATGGACAAGCATAACTGTGATAGGGACGTTGCGGAGCTTCTTCTACAGGGTCAGGAGAAATAAGTGCCGGCTTAGAAAAGCTTTCGATAAGATTTATGCTATAGGCCGGGTGGTATGTGGCGTTTTGCCACCCACCCGGTAGTATAAACCAGATACCTGTATAAATTTTGAAGGTTCACCCTGGTGTGCTACCAATACCACCAGGAAAGCGAGTTGCGATATGGCAACGGAAAGAAAGAGGAATTTAGATAATGTCAAAGGAAGATGTGATTATAAATATAATGTCAAACTACGGTAGGTACGGGGTAACAATGGAATGGTTGGAGGAACAGATCAGGGGTGGAGAGCAGCGAGGGTTTTCTTATCAGACCATATACACGGGCCTTAGAATGGCTTTAAGCAGTACCACAGATCATGAGGCACTGTTCAGTGTCGGGGATATGGCAGAAGCGTTTGGTGTTACTGAAGAAGAGATTATTCAGCAGATCGAGGAGTTAAGGGGAGGGATGGAATCTGCCGGAATAGATACAGACCAGTATTTTAAACGAATTGAACCAGGGAAAATACAGCGATTTATTATTCCTCCCGGAGGACTTTTATCATAAACGGTTGTGCCGGGGCAACAGATAAATAGGAGTGCATGAATATTATATTTTACAGATTTTCTATAAAAAGGAGCGAGACGAAATGGCAGTAGATAAGAACGGGAAGACGTTACCGCCTGGGATCAGGCAGCGGAGCAATGGGAAGTATGAGGGGCGTGTTCAATTTGAATTTGATCGTTATTCAGTATATGCAGATACATTGACAGAGCTTAAAAAGAAGATGAATGACTTGCGGTATAGGCTTGAACATGGCGAGTTTATAGCCAGTGCAAAGATTACATTAAATGAGTGGTTCAAGACATGGATAGAGCAGTATAAGGAAAATCAGGTTAAGGCTGGGACTATTATTTCTTATAATGACTATTTTACTTATTATATTAAGGATAGTTTAGGAAAAAAGAAACTGGTGGATATCCGGGGAGAGCATATTCAGAAGTTATACAATGATTTGGTAAAGAAGGGCCTTGCATTATCTAGTATAAAGATCATATCCGCAATTCTTAATGGCTGCCTGAAGCAGGCTATGAAAAATGGACTAATTGAGCGTAATCCTGTACCACTGGCAACATTGCCTAAGGGAACGGCCAAAAGCGAGCACAGGGTATTCACAAAAGAAGAGCAGGATATTTTTATGAAATACGCACAGGACAGCTACCTATTCAATTTGTTTGCGTTGGCAATCAGAACAGGATTGAGAGGTGGAGAAATCCGAGGTTTGAAGCTGTCAGATGTGGATAAGGCTGCAAATTTGCTTCATATACAAAGAACTTTAAAATATGTTTCTGGCAGAGGTTTCTTTGAGGACACCCCTAAGACAGCCACATCAATGAGAGACATTCCCCTTACCAAAGATATGCTTTCCATTATTGAAAGAGAAAAGCAGGCTTACGGGGAAAAGGTACTGAGAATGGACGGATATATCTTTCATATTCCTGATGGAACCCCGATTAGTAGGGAGCGGTTACAAGGTGAGATAGATAGGATATTAAAAAGAATCAATGAAGCAGGTACTACATTTGAACGTTTTACACCTCATTGCTTTCGTCACACATTCGCCACCAGAGCAATAGAAAACGGAATGAAGCCTCAAACTCTTAAAACGATCCTGGGTCATTCCACACTGTCTATGACCATGGACCTATATTCTCATGTTTTACCAACAACCAGAGCGGAGGAAATGGAGCTGATCGCAAAAGCATTTTAAAGGGCTGGTATGTCAGCTCTTTCTATGCAGAAAAATCCTGATGGGGTAAAAATGGGGTACGCTCTTGATTTTCTCCCTCAATTATGATATATTTACAACCGTAATAAGGCCGAGAAACCTTTGATTTTACAAGGGTTCTCACAACAACGACCGGTGTGTTCGAGACCTTCCACACCTAAAACAAAACTAAAGGAGAATTGAATATGCATTACAAAACTTCAGAAAAGACCTATTTTATGGTTTTTTCAGCGGCGATTGCTGCAGTTTACACTGTGCTGACCATGGCTTTTGCCCCTGTCAGCTTCGGCCCCATCCAGTTTAGAATTTCAGAGATCCTCTGTATTCTGCCATTTTTCACTCCGGCAGCAATTCCTGGATTGTTCGTTGGTTGTTTCCTGTCAAATTTAATATGCGGAGCAGCAACTCTGGATGTGATTTTCGGAAGTCTTGCAACCCTGATCGGAGCGATTGGTTCGTATAAGCTTCGGAAAAACAAGTGGCTGGTATGTCTTCCGCCGATTTTGGCAAATACCATTATCATCCCATGGGTTCTGCGGTATGCTTACGGCTCAGAGGATATCATCTGGTATGCGATGCTAACAGTGGGTACAGGAGAGATTCTTGTAATTGGAGTTCTTGGAAATATACTGCTTGGCTTGCTGAACAATTACAGGCATGTAATATTCGGACGTTTCTTGTCAGATAAATAATGATCTGAAATATTACGGTACCGCAGCATATCTTCATTTAAAAGCTATTTTTGGGCTTGTTCAGGTGTTTTGTAATAAGCATCCTGAACGAGCTTTTTTGCTATATGATAACAAAAGTATTCCATGAGAGTATTTTCATAGAGAGAGTATTCTTCCCTCATATCATTAGATTATAAGGCAGGTTACAATCATTTTATAAATTTTAACCAAAAGTGGAAAATGTAACCAAAATGTAACCGCCTTCATTTATAATTATAACATAACATAAGGATGATGGTGGAAATTATGACAAAAGGAAGAGTGAGTGTAGTTCGCGGTACTGACCGGTATATCACTGTCGCAGTGGATGAATGCGATAATTGGAGCATTAAGGGGGTTATGTTTCATTGTGATGAATCCCGGGGAATCCAATATGGCAGTATGCTGGAGATGATTTTAAATATGGACCGTATATTTGATTCCATGAGCTGTCCGAAACAGACATTTCAAATGCGCCATTTTCCTGGGACAAATCCGCCTGATTTTGTGACACGGATCAGCAACGAGAAAGAACGAAAAGGAAAACGGAGTACCTTCCGTATTTATGTACAATATCGTTACCATGCCAGTTGGCAGGGATTGATTCATTGGGAGGATGGAGACAGGCAGGAGTCATTTGAAAGCACGCTTCAATTAATTCTCTTAATGAATAAGATGTTAAGAGGAGACTTCCATATGGGACAGGAAGGGGAATCCTTGAATTCCTTCCATGTGGCTATTGATGATTATGAGTCTGGGCGGATAATGGGAAATTATCAAAATATACCTGCTAACCTGACAGCGCGGTATGATGTTTTGGCTGATCTGGCCGGGACCCTGGGAAATTTTCTGGAAATTAAGGCTCCTAAGGAAAAGGCTCCAAAATGCGGAGTCAAATATGGGCGTCTTATATCCAATGATATCTGTTCCATGTGCAGGAAAGGTGGGCAAAAGGCAACTTTTTCAATTAAAATCATGTTTCGCGAGCATTCTACATGTCAAGGCATTATTTATTGGCGGGAAGGCAGGGTGGATCAGCCCTTCCGAAGCTATAAGGAGATGCTTTATCTGATGGTATCTGCAATAGGAATGCCACAGGTAAGCAGCGGTAACATGGAGGTAGATGCGCCGAAAATTGCCCTGGGATCATAAGGACTATGTCATAAAGTGCACTTTACAGAACATAAAATCTGTAGGGTGCATATTTTTTGATTGTAATTATATTGTAGATTTTCTCAGTGCTTTCTTATATAATAAGAAAGGAAGCAGTTGCTTTACAAAAGAAAAGCGTTAAAATAGAAGAAGACATTCGTTATTACAGAAAACAAAATTAAGGATGGAAAAAGCATGTATCAAATTGATTTTCATAAACCAGAGGCAATTCATTTTATTGGAATAGGCGGGATCAGCATGAGCGGTTTGGCGGAAATTCTCATTGATGAGGGTTTTACCGTTACGGGATCAGATTCACAGAGTTCAGTGCTGACACGCCATTTAGAGACAAAGGGTGCAGCGATCGCATATGGCCAGCGGGCGGAGAATATTAAAGAAGGAATTGACGTGGTTGTCTATACCGCTGCCGTCCATTCCGATAATCCGGAATTTGCAAGGGCGAAAGAAAAAGGACTTCCTATACTCAGTCGTGCAGAACTCCTTGGACAGATGATGAAAAATTATGAAAACTCCATAGCAGTATCAGGAACTCACGGAAAGACTACCACCACATCTATGATCACTGAGATTCTTTTGGCAGCCGAAACAGACCCAACCATATCGGTAGGCGGAATCTTAAACTCCATTGGCGGCAATATCCGGGTAGGAGGTCCCAGGCTGTTTGTAACAGAGGCCTGTGAATATACCAATAGCTTTCTGTCCTTTTTCCCCACCATGGAGGTGATCCTGAATATTGAGGCGGACCATCTGGATTTCTTTAAAGATATTAAAGATATTCGTCACTCCTTCCGCTTATTT
>Ga0213824_1000117_pt1 | contig 65312 bp, 61 predicted proteins | sample MC6MC0906MG_FD_179892 | JGI IMG/M metagenome (GOLD analysis project Ga0213824, IMG submission 179892) | Enriched soil aggregate microbial communities from Iowa State University, Ames, United States - MC6-MC0906-MG | ecosystem: Environmental > Terrestrial > Soil > Unclassified | place: USA: Iowa...
ACGCTCAAAAGGATTAATTACACAGATGAACGCTGAGTAGCCACCCTTAACAGGTTTAAACTGTTCAATACGAGTAACGATTCCTAGCTCGCTGAAACGTTTGAGGGCACGCTGAATAGTACGTTTAGAGTATCCTGTTAGATCAGCTAACGTGTTATTCTTGAGGTAGCTAACTCCAACGAACTTACATGAGTAGTTTGATAGCTTTAGAAGTATTGCTCGCTCGCTATCTTTTAAGCTATATTCCTTAAGAGTAAAATCAATAGTTTTGTCCATCTCAGCAACAGACTGAAAGCTTTCATATTGTCTTAACTTCTTCATATTCTTTTCCTCCTATATAATTAGGAAGGAAGACCTCTTGAGCTAGTACCAATAAGCATGATACAATAGCAAACAAGAAAGCTCCTTCGAGTTTTCTTCCGAGAGAGTCCTGTCTGGCCGCCAAACTAGAGCAGGACTCTTTTTTGTTTTGCTTAGATATTTAAATTATTGAGGGGATTACCTTTCTCGTTACCTTCCTGTAGAGACTGGCCCCACAGGGTTACGTACTTCATAGTTGTCTCTATCTTAGAGTGTCTCATTAGCTTCTGTACCACAAAAGGGCTAACTCCAGCCTTGATGAGAGAGCTACAGTAGAAGTGTCTTAGAGAATGCGCTGATACTCTACCGTACTCGAACTTCAATTCTTGAGCCAGCCTAACAAAGACCAGCTTAATAGCCTCTCTACTGAGCTTTCTCCCAGTCCTTGTAGTAAATAGATAGGCAGGTAATCCGTGAGTATCGTTCTCTAGGTATTGTTTGTACTCCTTGAGTTCGCTCACTAGCTTAGCTCCTAGTGGTTGTCCTTGCTGAGTACGAGCTTTACCTGTAGCGGGAAACACTACTTGTCCTCCCTTGAGTTCGATATCCTTCCAGCGTAGATCCATAATCTCACCTAGCCTAGCTCCTGTACCTAAGAGGAAGACAACTAGAGTGTAGTCCCTGTAGTGATAGAAGTCGTCTACTCGTCTACGCCTACGGAGATGACGGAGCATAAGCCTAACTTGTTCTTCCGTCAGTGTCTCTACGCTAGTATCTTTCCGAGGGTTCTTTACTCGGAGAATAGGATTGTCTCTCTCATCAATCAATCCCTCAGTAGCCAAGTAATTGAAGTACACCTTCAAGTTAGTGAGCTTACCTGCTACAGTGGTATGACTGTTCTGTCTCTCTTGATAGCAATACTTCATGTATCCTTTAATGTGACTACTGGTGATATCTCCTATATGAGTGATAGCCCTAGAGCTAGCTTCCTCTTCGTTGCCATTACAGCCATTCAACCAGAGTCGGAACTCTGTTAGTGTATTCTCATAAGACTCTAGTGTCCTTCTAGATAGATTCTCGAGGGAGCGGTCTTCAATGTATTCCTTTATGGAGAACTTAATAAGCATTCGATCTCCTCCTTGTGCATACTGTTAGGTGTATACTCAATAGATTTGAACTAGAGAGGCTTGTCAATGTAGGCATAGCTTGTGCTATGTAGGTAACAACTTGCGAAGTTGATACCCACAAGAAACGATTGAATTATTACTCTCTTCAGCACAAGTCATATTTGATGAAGGTTTATTCCAGTGGAAGCCGGAAGAAATGATAAGGAGAGCTAAAGCTTATATTAAAATGATGGAAGTATCTGTTGGAGCGAAAGAAGGGTCCTTTGATTATATGGTTGAGGTTTTAATTAAACAGAAATCATGATTTCTGTTTAATTATTATAGACCGACAGTCGGTCTATAATAATTAAATGAAGGGTGTGATGAGGATGCCAGCAAGTATAAAATCTTCTATGAAAGATTTTCACTTAATGGTAAGTGGGCAGATTATTACTATTTTAGGTTCAACACTTTTACGTTTTGCCCTGTCTTTATATGTATTAGATATAACAGGACGTGCTGATATCTTCGCAGGATTATATGCGGTAACGAGTATTCCGTTTTTGCTAGCTCCTCTTGGCGGAGCGATAGCAGATCGTTTCAATCGCCGTAATTTAATGGTTATTTTTGACTTTATCAACGCTGCGATTGTATTAAGCTTTATAGTTTTGTTATTTACTGGATCTGTATCTATTATATTGATTGGAACTATTATGTTTTTACTTGCAGTCATTAGTGCAATGTACTCACCAGTTGTAATGGCGAGTATTCCGCAATTAGTTCCAGAGAAAAAGTTAGAACAAGCGAACGGTATCGTAAATGGTGTGCAAGCATTATCTAATATAGTAGCTCCTGTATTAGGAGGAATGTTGTACGGCATAATTGGTTTGAAAATACTTGTAATAATAAGTTTCCTTGCTTTCTTTTTATGTGCGATTTTAGAAATGTTTATTACAATACCTTTTATAAAAAGAGCGCAAGAAAACCATATCATACCGACAATTGTAAAGGATATGAAAGAAGGGTTTATATACGTTTTAAAACAACCATTTATTTTGAAATCTATGCTTTTAGCCGCATTACTAAATTTAATACTAACACCGCTATTTGTAGTTGGTGCTCCAATTATTATACGAATAACAATGGAAAGTAGCGATACTTGGTATGGAATTGGAATGGGGTTGATCGATTTTGCTACTATTTTAGGTGCGTTATTAATAGGTTTTTTTACGAAAAAGCTACAGATGAGAACATTGTATTACTGGATGCTTTTAATAGCTTTATTAGTAATACCAATGGCACTATCCGTTACGCCAGTTATTCTTAATTTAGGATACTATCCACCATTTATCCTCTTTATACTCTCTTCTATTCTAATTGCAATGATCATGACAATTGTATCCATTTATGTAATTACTGTAGTCCAAAAGAAAACACCGAATGAAAACCTAGGAAAAGTAATGGCAATTATAACAGCGGTATCTCAATGTATGGCACCAATTGGGCAAGTCATTTATGGTTTTATGTTTGAAGAATTCAATATGAAAATTTATTTACCTATATTAGCTATTAGTTTCATAATGATAATAATAGCGATAGTGACAAAGAAAATATTATGGAATGAGGGGAACTAGCTTAATATGATTAGGAGAATGTTAAAAAGAGATTTCTCTCAAAATAAAATGATAATTACCATTTTATTTATGTTTATCATGTTATCAAGCCTTTTAATGGCAAGTGCTTCAAGTAACGTTATGAATCTATTGAACTCGATGGATCAATTGTTAGCGAAATTTAGTTAGGTAAGCTTAGGAATGATGAGTTGAAAGTGCGAGAAGAGAATCTATTAAAATGGTTAGCTGTACTTGGATTATAAAGATAAGAACTCCTATTAAATGTAGGAGTTTTTCTTTGTATGAAAGTTCTGAAAGATATATATAATTTTCTGACTATTAAAATTTGGAGGAGTACATATGAAAAATGAAACGTTGCACAAACAAGAAGACATTATTAAAATGCTTGATTCATTATTAAGACCGGCAGAACCATTTTGGAATGAATTTTATGCGAATAGAGAAAAAGATGTTCCGTTTTTTGCAAATGTTCCAGATGAAAATCTAGTTTCATATATAGAAACAGGATGGATTTCCGGAGGGAAAGTGCTGGAACTTGGATGCGGTCCAGGAAGAAATGCTATTTATTTAGCGATTGAAGGATTTGGAGTAACAGCAGTGGATTTATCTATAGAGGGCATTAATTGGGCGAAAGAAAGGGCGTTAGCAAAAGGAATAGAAATTGATTTTATTTGTGATTCGATTTTTAATTTAAAGGGTCAAAATGATTTTGATTTTGTATACGATTCGGGCTGTTTACATCATATTCCACCACATAGAAGGATACATTATGTGGATTTAATTAAAAACTCATTGAAATCGGGTGGTTATTTTGGAGTAACATGTTTTGCAGCAGGCGATTTAGATGAGAGAAATGGATCAGAATTAACAGATTGGGACGTATATAGAGGATGGAGTCTACAAGGTGGTCTTGCATATTCTGAAGAAAAATTAAAAGAGATATTTAAAGAATTTGAAGTGATTGAAATTAGAAAAATGAAACAGATTGAACAACCAAATACTATGTTTGGAGAATCATTTCTTTGGACAGCATTATTTAAGAAGAAATAAATAAGTAGATAATTGACAAACTCATCGTTTTTATAGACAATATATTTATAAGAATATACGTTCTGTTTTTGTTGGCTGATGTATGTTTCGCATAAATACATAACAAGGGGCTGTCTTTATATGAGTAACACAAATCAAAAAATTACTACGTTTTTAATGTTTGAAGGTAAAGCTGAGGAGGCGATGAATTTTTACACGTCGCTATTCGATCAATCAGAAATTGTAAATATCTCTCGCTACGATGAAAATGGACCTGGTAAAGAGGGTTCTGTCATTCATGCAACTTTTACGCTAAATGGCCAAGAGTTTATGTGTATTGATAGTTATGTAAAGCATGATTTTACATTCACTCCAGCTATGTCACTTTATGTAACTTGTGAAACGGAAGAAGAAATTGAAACTGTTTTTAATAAGTTAGCACAAGATGGAGCAATTCTTATGCCTTTAGGTGCCTATCCATTTAGTAAAAAATTTGGTTGGTTAAATGATAAATATGGTGTGTCTTGGCAGTTAACGCTTGCGGAATAAATTGTAATTTATTTGTTTAATGGGTGTAGTTCAGAGGTTGAAAATTTAAATAACTTATAAAAAGGTGTTCCAACCGTCAACAGGTTTGGAATGCCTTTTTATTTGTAATTGATTAGTTTAAATGAATTTATATTTTTTATTTAGAATATTTTGTTTTTTTACCGCTTTTTATCTGTTAATATAAATATAGAAAAATATGTATTAATTATTGGTTACGTTAATAGAAAAAGGAAAGCTTACATAGTAAATGATCTTACATTTAAAATGTAACAAGATAGCTAGGGGGAATAGTTATAATGGATACAACTCAACAAAACAATAATGCATGGGATAAAAAGGTTGAAGAAGGTTCTAGATACACGCAGCCTGTAAGTAGCGAGGTTATTGAGAAAAGCAAATCAGGTGAATGGGAGATTACAGTTACTACGGAAAAATCAGTTCCTAGAGAGTGGTTTCCAAAGTCATTAGATGGATTAAAGATACTTTGCTTAGCATCAGGTGGTGGACAACAAGCACCTGTTCTAGCTGCTGCTGGAGCAGATGTAACAGTTACTGATATATCAAGAAAGCAGTTGGAACAAGATAAAAAGGTAGCAGAACGGGACGGGTTAACTTTAAAAACAGTTCAAGGAGATATGTCAGACCTTAGTGATTTTGAAGATGAATATTTTGATATTGTCGTAAATCCCGTTTCTAATTTGTTTGTAAAAGATGTTCATCTTGTATGGAATGAGGTATCAAGGGTACTAAAGAATAGAGGAATTCTTATTTCAGGATTTACAAATCCGTTACTATGGATTTTTGATGACAATCAAGAACAAAAAGGTATACTTGATGTTAAACATTCTATACCTTCATCAACACTAGACTACTTACGAGAGGATGAAGTTCAAGATTATGTGAATTCCAATCAGACAATAGAATATGCCCATACTCTTGAAGACCAAATTCAAGGTCAATTGAAGCTGGTTTAGTCATAACCGGTTTTTATGAGGATGATTTTGGTGGAACTAGAATATTAGATAAGCATATTAAAACTTTTATTGCTACAAAAGCTATAAAGTTAAAGATGGATTAAAAACGTTTGCTTGTTATACTGGGCGTTAGTTGAAGAGTGCTCTTGAAAAATAAGGGAAAGTTCAATATATGTCAAAAAGGATGGCACTTGCCATCCTTTTCCTTGTGTATTTGGAGTATCAAAACAAGTTTTACAACTCTCAGCTGAACCTGATATTATTTATAGCTACGCTTTTCTTATTAAGAATTTTGCTTGCCGAATCTTTCACCGAGTTTAGCTAACAATTCAGGCTGATCCCCTTGATTCATTACAACTTCAATAAAGATAAGTTGATTCTTATTTAAAGTTATATCCATTAAGACTTCTGCTAACTCTATTTCATTTTTCACTTTAAATGTTTGGCATTTTTCTTCTGATCCGAATACGTTTGCTAGTTTCGTGTAATCCCATATTTGTATGTCATTATACGGTTGATTTTGGCCGTGAATTGCACGTTCAACAGTATATCCATTGTTATTGATTAAAAATATAATTGGTTTTAAATTTTGCCGAAGTATAGTCGATAACTCTTGAACAGTTAATTGGAAAGAACCATCACCAATAATTAAAATGTTACGCCGTGATAAATCAGCGAGCTGTGTACCAAGTAGAGCAGGTAATGTATAACCAATTGATCCCCATAATGGTTGTGCTACATATGTAGTGTTGCTTGGTAAAGGGATAGCGGCGCTACCAAAGAAAGGTGTTCCTTGTTCTACAATTAAGATATCGTTTTCTCTTAAAAAATGATACATTTGTTGCCAAAATCGTTTTTGCGTAACGATTTGTTTTTTTGGAGTGAACTCTTCGGTAAATAAAGATGATTCAGAGATAAAAGGCTTAATTTCAAGAACTTCCTCACTGCGATGTTCTATTGAATCACTCAAATGTTGTAAAACATCCTGCATTATAACTGGTCCGTATTTTTTATCTATAATTTTCACAGTATAGGGATGGATTTCTATAACTTGCTCTTTCGTAAAACCTTGTGTAAAGCCGCCGGTAATAGTATCAGTTAATTTTACGCCAATACTAATAATACAGTCAGATTCATCAATTCTTTTTCGTAAGTATGGAGAACTAACATCCCCAGTATAAATTCCTATAAATTGAGGGTGTTTTTCAGGGAATATTCCTTTTCCCATACTTAACGTTGCGATAGGAAACCCAGTTTTTTCTACGAATTGATGTAAATATTCTTCCACATGAAAACGATTCACTTCAAAATCAGCTAAAATAACAGGTTTTTTGGCACTGTTTATTATTGAAGTTGCATGTAGAAGCATTTTATCCAGCGTTTCTTTATTGCTTACAACTGGTTTGTGTAAAATTGGTTCTGTAGGTTTATTAATTGGCTTATTATACACATCAATAGGCAAATTAATATGAACAGGACGTTTTTCATCCCAACATGCACGTAATACACGATCAATTTCCTCAGCAGCATGCTCAGCTGTTAAATCTGTTTGTGCCACCGTGATTTCTCGATACATATAGGAAAAGTGATCGAACTTTCCATCACCTAACGTATGATGAACGAGTGCTCCATTTTCCATTACTGTTGTTGGTGGTGTCCCCGTGATTTTTATAATAGGTACGTTTTCTGCGTATGAGCCAGCAACGCCGTTAATGGCGCTTAATTCTCCAACACCGAAAGTGGTAATAAGAGCGGCGATTCCTTTTATACGAGCATATCCATCAGCAGCATATGCTGCATTTAGTTCATTACAATTGCCAACCCACTCTAACTTTTCATGTGCTAGTACATCATCTAAAAAAGCCAAATTATAGTCACCAGGGACACCAAAAATATGCTCGATTCCTAATTCGCTTAGTCGATCTAATAAATATGTACTTACAGTATATTGCGATTTCAAATGAATCCTCTCCTAATTGTGCATTGAATATTTCAATAAACTATAGAAGTTCTAATGTGTTCGTTAAAATATTCAATACTAGATTGTGGTATAATTTACATACAGGGGGAAAGTAGATGACACAACATAAAGAAGAACAGATGAATGAAGCATTAGCATTATTTTACTTTGCATATAAAACATTTACTGAAAAGCCAGATGAAATTATTAAAGAGTATGGCATACAACGAGTACATCACCGAATTTTATTTTTTATCGCACGCTTTCCAGGTATAAGCGTAAATGAGTTATTATCACTGTTAGAAATAAGTAAACAAGCTCTACACGGACCATTACGACAACTTGTGGAAAAGGGTTTAATTGAGAGTAATGAAGCGACACATGACCGTCGTGTGAAACAGTTAACATTAACAAAGGAAGGTACCGATTTAGAGAAAAAATTAAGTGATGTACAAAGACAACAAATGGGTGCTATTTTTTCAAAATTTGGTGAATCGTGTGAAGAAAATTGGCATCAAGTTATGAATGAAATGGCAAATAGCCGATCAGGTTTTGATGCTTGGATGTCGAAGCGGGAAGTTGCAATCGATCAAAAATAATAAGAAATATATCTGTTTTATAGTTTGAAAAAGAACAAATTTTATCCATACATTTGGCAACTATGGATTGGTCATAGAGTGAATGGATAAAAAGATACATTACTAGATACTTTATACGTGTACGCAATGGAACAATAAAATTCACATTTCCGAGAGGGGAATTATTATGATAAAACTTGTACTTATTCGTCACGGACAAAGTTTATGGAATCTTGAAAATCGTTTTACTGGTTGGACTGATGTAGATTTATCAGAGAATGGATTAAGTGAAGCGAGAGAAGCAGGAGCGATATTAAAGAAAAATGGCTATACTTTTGATGTCGCTTATACATCTGTATTAAAACGAGCAATTCGGACGTTATGGATTGTACTTCATGAGATGGATCTTGCCTGGGTCCCAGTACATAAATGTTGGAAGTTAAATGAAAGACATTACGGTGCATTGCAAGGGTTGAATAAAGATGAAACTGCGAAAAAATACGGTGAGGAGCAAGTTCATATTTGGAGAAGAAGTATTGATGTAAGACCACCTGCTCTTACTGAGGATGATCCTAGATATGAAATGAATGATCCAAAATATAAAGCACTTAAAAAAGGTGAGTTTCCATTGACTGAATGTTTAGTGGATACGGAGAAAAGAGTACTTGATTATTGGCATTCAGAAATTGCGCCATCATTAAAAAATGGTGAAAAGGTAATTATTTCATCGCACGGTAATACGATTCGATCGCTAGTGAAATACTTAGATAACCTTTCAAGTGATGGTGTTGTGTCATTAAATATTCCAACGAGCATTCCGCTTGTTTATGAATTAGACGATGATTTACGTCCAATTCGTCATTATTACTTAAGTATGGACGGAGAAGTACCAGAAGGGGAAATTCCGAAACATATTTCTTTTTAACATGAAAATTTGAAACGTATGCTTGTCTACATATACAATGTAGATTCAAGATAATAGACGTGGTACCTTCTAATGTATATGCGATATCGCTAAATTTAGAAGCTTGTCCACGTCTTTTGTCATAAAGAGAGCTGCTTGTGCATGTAATGATATCGTGAGTAGTTTTTGAATGGAGGGTGATGTCATTGGTGATCTCTAACATTCGAATCGGCTTATTTATTTTAGCAATCGTTTTTCTAGTACTTGTTTTCTTTTACTGGAGAAATGAAGAGTTGTACGAAGAGAAGAAGCAACGTATTAGAAAGACTTGGTATGGGTTGTTTATAGTATCAGTCACCGTGTATTTCATGATAAAAGGAATCGATTTAACCCTCTGGAAAAATCTTTTAATGTTCACTGCAATGGTTATTTTCGTTGATATTGCATTTATTTTAACACCTAATATTTCAGAAATATGGGGAGCGAAATTTAGCGATATCGGTAAGACTGTTCAATCGATAAAACGGTCATTAATTGCTTCTAAAGCAAGAGGAGAAATATACACAACAATTATTCAAAATGTTAATCCAGCAGTATTCGGTACAATGGAATGGCATACGGAAGAAGAATATACAAAAAGTTTAAACGCATTTTTAGATTCGTATGGGGAAAAGATTGGAGCGAAAATTGTTGTATTTGAAGCGGCAAAGGAATTAAATACAAACTTTCGCGGTATTCGATCTCAATTTAGTACTATCGTTCCGTTAGAGTACATGGAGCAATTGAATGAGCAGAAAGCGGTGCAAGTAGAAAATGTCGGAATTATACCAGCAAAAATAGTGAGTGATGTTTTCATTGTTATTGATGGGAAGAAAAATAATCTGCAAGATCGGGATTTTGAAAATGTATATAATTTAACAATACATCATAGTTATTTTAGTAAATAAGGACAGGATTTTTCTTCTGTCCTTTTCACTTATACATAAAGGGAAAGTAAATTTAGACAAACTTGTATAAAATCGGACAATCATCCCTACACTAGCACGTAGAGGTGATTGTAGTGATAAAAGATTATGACAATGATTTTTTTAAAGAAGATAATGAAGATACAACAGATTTTTCGTTAATAAAAGGAGATACATTACAGCAAGTAGAAGAGTTAGAAGAAGAATTAAAAAGAAAATGATACGTGTACACGCTGTCTACATTTGCGATATAATATAAATAGAAGATTGTATCTTTTTGAAGAGGGGGAGAAGAGATGGCTGAAGTAAATGTACAAAAGTCTTCATTTTTTAAAGAAAAAAAAGAAGAACCAAATACAGATTTCTCTCTTGTGAAGGGTGCATTAACGGAAAATATAAATCGATTAGAGAAATTAATGAATAATGGTACTTCAAAATATATGAGAGCAAAAAAAACGAAAGAAAATGCATAGTGCATTTTCTTTCGTTTTTTATACGATTAAATATTTCACAAGTGGATTATAAAGTATGAAATAGAAAGGGGAAGTTACGAATCGTGGTATAATAATAGTAGACTTACATATTATTTTGTCATTTTGAGAGGAGCTTAAAAATGTATTCTACTTTAGAACAATTAACAAAGCACCCTGTATTTTATCATTTTGCAGAAATTTCAAAGATTCCTAGAGGATCGGGTAATGAAAAGGAAATTAGTGATTATTTAGTAGGCTTTGCAAAAGAACGTAACTTAGAAGTGGTTCAAGATGAAGCATTAAATGTCATTATTAAAAAAGAAGCAACTACTGGTTATGAAAATGTACCAGCAATAATCATTCAAGGTCATATGGATATGGTATGTGAAAAAAATCAAGCAACTGTACATGATTTTGAAAAAGATCCAATTGAATTACGAATCATTGGAGACATGTTATATGCAAATCAAACGACTTTAGGTGCTGATAATGGTATTGCAGTTGCGTATGCAATGGCTTTATTAGATTCAAAAGACATTCCGCATCCAGCACTTGAAGTAGTTATTACTACTGAAGAAGAAACAACAATGGGCGGGGCTTTCGCTGTTGATGCAAATCATTTTGAAGGAAAGATTTTTATTAATATTGATTCTGAAGAAGATCATAAATTACTTGTAAGTAGTGCAGGTGGTGCGAAAGCTGTTGAAACAATTCCAGTAATTTGGGATGAAGCGCCAGCGAATACAGGTGCATACCGTCTATATGTTGGTGGTTTAAAAGGTGGACATTCTGGTATGGAAATTGATAAACAACGCGGTAATGCGAACAAAGTATTAGGACGAGTATTACGTGATTTATCAGCAAATATTCAATTTGATATAAGTGAAGTTCACGGTGGATTAAAAACGAACGCAATTCCGCGTGAAAGTGTGGCTACAATTGTATTACGTACTGAAGATGTAGAGAAAGTAGAAGAAAAACTAGAATCATGGACAAGAGTATTACAAGAAGAAATGCGTGCTGTTGATCCAGATGTTCATGTTACACTTACAAAATTGGATGAGAAAGTAGAAAAAGTATTTGCTAAAGAGACACAAAAGCAACTTATTTCATCGTTATTCTTAATTTCAAATGGTATTCAAAGCATGAGTATGGATATTAAAGGTCTAGTAGAAAGCTCAACAAACTTGGGCGTTATTGAAACGTTGCAAGATGAAATTAAATTACGTAACGAAGTGAGAAGTTCTGTAAGTAGTTTAAAACAACATGTTGCAGATGAAATTAAATGTATTGCCGAATTAGTTGGTGCAACATTTGAAATAGAGTCAGAGTATCCAGAATGGCCATACAATCCGAATTCACAGATTCGTAATTTGTTTGAAAAAGTGCATCAAGAAAAATACAACAAAGATGCTGAAATCTTCGCTGTACATGCAGGTATTGAATGTAGTGCATTCGTTCAAAAGATGCCTGACTTAGATGCGATTTCATTCGGTCCAGATATTTTCAACGTCCACACTCCAGATGAACATATTAGCATTTCTTCTGTTGTGAATAACTGGGGATTCTTCGTTGATGTAATGAAGGGGACGAAAGAATTAGCTAAGTAATAAAGATGAAATTAAAAGTAGCCTATAAAAATTTATAGGCTACTTTTTTGTATTTAATTATATAAGAATTTCATTTTTCGTTAGTATGTAATAAAAAGTTTGAACAATCAATAATGAATATTTATTGCGAATGATATAGAATAAATTCGAATCGGCGATGAAAATAGAAGGAAAGCTTTATATGCTATGTAAAAAAAGTAGCTGAAAACTGTATGTTTTTTATTTCAAATCAATTATATCGATAAATTTAAGGAAAATTCTGTTATAAGATGCATCAGTGCAAGTGATTAAATTCTTTATCGGATTTATATCAGTTACAATCATATTTCTAGTAAGCAAATGACCATCTCTATAATAAGTAATCAATATATTCTCTTCAGAAAGATATGAACATATTAACTTGTTTTCAATAATTTCTTGTCCGTCTTGGGTTAATGTAGGGCGTTCCACTTTAGTTTGTTTTTTAACAATCTTACCGATACCGATGAATTTCTTCGGTATCGAAGTGAATGGATTTCGCTTAACCGTTTTTTGTATATTTATATCGTTCATGCTTTATATCTCCCTAATTGCTATTAACAACTGTATCATTATATCAAATTTTAGGGATGCTAGGATTATTTATGTAATTATAAAATAAACATTTAAACGAGAGAGCTACTTAGTAATCCAGCTACAGCAACTCTATCAGCAAATCTAGAAAATGATAGAATAGGAGTAATGCCAAATTTAAAAGCGATCATTAATAAACTAAAGAATTCTACAGATAACATAAATACTACTTCTAATCCCAAAAAGGAATCAAACGATAATATAGTATTTCCTGAATGATTTTTATTTTTAGTGTCAAGTTGATGGAAAGGGGGAAATTAACTACATCCTAATGTTACTAGTGTGGAAGGTAGAGTTTATGCCACTTTTAGAGTGTAATAAAGAGAAAATTGAAAAAGGAAAAAGAGCAGAAAGAAGCAGGGGGATTTATTAGATATTTTAGATAATGAACAATAGCAATAAAACAGGATTAAGCATAAAAGAAATCAAAATTGTTAGGATAGGCTTTTAAAGTCTATCTTATTTTTATGAAAAATATAATCAAAGCTTGAAGTGGGTAAACAAGTAAAAGGAAATAAGAAAAGCTTAGAAGATATAAAAAATGAGTATGGATATAATAATTTTGATGAATCAGCTATTAAACTAACGCTATTGAATCTTTATATTACGTTGTGTGTTCCGTGATGAAAAACAACAAATAACGACATATCTTTTCAGAAATGTTGTTTATTAGTTGTTTATTTATTGTTTTTTCACTGTTTATTTGTTGTTTTTTGTTGTGGAGAAATATGTAATTATGCATTTTCAAATAAAAGGGATCGATATACAGAGTGTGATTAAATTATATTAAACAAAACTCAAATTATATTAGCTATTTTTTATATAGTTAAAATGACGCCTTTTTAACTAATTATATCAAGTTGTGACTGCTATAATTACTTAAATTATATTAAAAAATCATTTTACAAGTATAACATTTTCGTTAATGCTAATACTTAATAGTTGAATTTTCGAATGTAATCGACAAAATTCTTTTATTTACGTATTAAAAATTTGATGTTTTAATAAAGTTGTAATTGGTATGACCACTCAAGGGGGGAGAAGATTGCATAAATAAATGTGCAGTAAAGTTGCAAGTAACATTATGTCGAATTTGCTTATCGTAATATTCATTCAATTGTGAAGGGGGCTAGAATCTCAAAAGTATAACAGTTGAAAAAGTGTTTTAAGTTTCTACATAGCAAAAATGATTTTATTCCGTAATAAAAGTATAAGCAAAGTACAGTATAATTTCATCTTTTGTAATCTTGTAGGGCATTGCCGACAAAACTAGGAGAGATATTATGAAATTATTATCAAAAAAGTCATGGCAGGGTTAGCTTTAGGAACAATGAGTTTATCTATTTGGGCTCCTGTAAGTCAAACAGCAGCTCAAGAGGAAAATAAATATTTTACTTTTCATTGGGCAGTTAATTCCAATATAGCTAATGCAATTTTATTGTTTAATTAATAAAATCTTAATATTAAAATTATAAGTAAATAATATCCTTACATTCCATGAGAAGTAAATAATAACGAGGTTTAACACTCTATTCGAAAGATTTCTCTTTCCTCGAGCATGTGAAAAAAAGAGCCTAGCGTTAATTCGTTCAAGAAGTATGTATAGGATTGTAAATAGACAATAGTAAGGGGTATACGGAATGAAAAATAAAATAATTACAGGATTTTTTATAACATCAATTGTAACTGGGGCGACTATTCCTATTAATACTCTCGCAACACCAATTGTTCAAGCAGAAACTCAACAGGAAAGCGTGGATATTTCCTCCTCATTACGAAAATTAGGTGCACAATCTAAATTAATCCAGACATATATTGATCAAGGTTTAATGAGCCCTAATGTACAGGTAGGAGAAGTCCCAGCTTTAAATACAAATCAATCGCTAATCAAGCAAGAAATGAAGGAATGGTCATCAGAACTTTATCCACATTTAATTCTAGTAAATTCAAAAAGTAAAGGGTTTGTAACTAAATTTAATAGCTATTATCCAACATTAAAAGCGTTTGTAGACAATAAAGAAGATAAAGAAGGTTTTGTGGATAGACTTGAAGTTCTTCAAGAAATGGCTATGACGAACCAAGACAATGTACAACGTCAGATTAATGAATTAACAGACCTTAAATTACAGCTCGATAAAAAACTAAAATATCTCGATACTGATGTGACAAAAGCGCAGGATGTATTAAGCTCAGATGGAACAGGGAAAATAGACCAGCTGAAAAATGAATTGCAAAATACCCAAAAATCAATTCAAAATGATTTACAACAAATAGCATTATTACCAGGAGCTTTAAATGAACAAGGGTTTGTTATTTTTAAAGAAGTCTATAACCTTTCAAAAGATATCATTGAACCTGCTGCTCAAACAGCAGTAGCAGCGTATAACAAAGGCAAAGAAATTAACAACTCTATTTTAGAAGCAGAGAAAAAAGCAGAGCAAGAAGCGAAAGAAAAGGGTAAATCTGCTCTAGAGATTGAAGCTGCAAAAAAAGAAGCCCGTGAAGCAATTGAGAAAAGCAAACAAGCTGAAATAGCTGCAGCTGCAGTTGCACAAACAAAAGAGTATGACCTTACGAAAGTTATAGACCCTGAAAAAATTAAGAAAACATATAGTGCCTTCGCTGAAGTAAATAAACTAACAGCAGAACAGCGAGCACATTTAGCAGATTTAGAGACACAAAACCAAAAATTTTATGATTTAACAAAGAATCTAAAAATAGCAGATTTACAAAAATCAATGCTGCTTATTATGCAAAATGATTTACATACATTTGCAAGTCAAGTAGATGTAGAGCTTGACCTACTAAAATGCTATAAAGAAGATTTGAATCTAATCAAAAATAGCATCACAAAATTATCTACTAATTTTGATACATCTAACCAGCAGTCTCAAAAAGATACATTAAGACAATTAAAAAATGCAATAAGTTACCTTGAAGAACAAGTCTATAAATTTTAATATAATGTTTTTTAAAATCCGCAAAGATTGTAAGAACCTAGCGAAAGAAGGAGAATATTTATGAAAAAATTTCCATTTAAAGTGTTGACTTTAGCCACTCTAGCAACGGTTATAACTGCTACGACCGGTAACACTATTCATGCATTTGCACAAGAAACGACCGGTCAAGAACAAAAAGTAGGGAATTATGCATTAGGGCCTGAAGGACTGAAGAAAGCATTGGCTGAAACAGGATCTCATATTCTTGTAATGGATTTATACGCAAAAACAATGATTAAACAGCCGAATGTAAATCTATCCAATATTGATTTAGGTTCAGAAGGAGGAGAATTACTCAAAAACATTCACCTTAATCAAGAACTGTCGCGAATCAATGCAAATTATTGGCTAGATATAGCGAAACCACAGATTCAAAAAACAGCACGTAATATTGTAAATTACGATGAACAATTTCAAAATTATTATGACACCTTAGTAGATACTGTACAAAAGAGAGATAAGGCAGGCCTAAAAGAGGGCATAAATGATCTAATCACTACAATTAATACAAATTCAAAAGAAGTTACAGATGTAATTAAGATGTTACAAGACTTCAAATCAAAACTGTATACAAATTCTACAGATTTTAAAAATAATGTTGGTGGCCCGGATGGAAAAGGTGGATTAACGGCAATATTAGCGGGACAACAAGCACTGATTCCACAACTTCAAGCTGAAATTGAGCAACTAAGTGCTACTCAGAAAAAACATTTTGACGATGTATTAGCATGGTCAATTGGTGGTGGATTGGGAGCAGCCATTTTAGTTATTGGAGCTATTGCAGGAGCGGTAGTAATTGTTGTGACTGGCGGTACAGCAACACCTGCTGTTGTTGGTGGCCTTTCGGCTCTTGGTGCAGCTGGAATTGGCTTAGGAACAGCAGCTGGTGTCACGGCATCTAATCATATGAACTCCTATAACGAAATCTCTAAAAAAATCGGAGAATTAGGTACGAAAGCTGATCGTGCTAACCAAGCAGTTATTTCGCTTACTAACGCGAAAGACACATTGGCATATCTGTATCAAACAGTGGATCAAGCGATACTGTCTCTTACAAATATTCAAAAGCAATGGAATACAATGGGCGCCAACTATACTGATTTACTTGATAATATCGACTCTATGCAAGAACATAAATTCTCTTTAATACCGGATGATTTAAAGGCCGCTAAACAAAGTTGGAATGATATTCATAAAGATGCAGAATTCATTTCAAAAGACATTGCTTTTAAACAAGAATAGAACTTAAAATCAAAACTTATATTGGAGGAATATAAAATGATGAAAAAAATCCCGTACAAACTAATCGTTGCATCGGCGCTTTTAACTATGACAACAACTTCTGTAGTCTCACCAGCAGCAGCTTTTGCAAGTGAAATTGAACAAACTAACAATGGAGATACGGCTCTTTCAGCAAATGAAGTGAGGATGAAAGAAACTTTGCAAAAGGCAGGTTTATTTGCAAAATCTATGAATGCCTATTCGTATATGTTAATTAAAAATCCAGATGTGAACTTTGAAGGAATTACTATTAATGGATATGTGGATTTACCTGGTAGAATTGTACAAGATCAAAAGAATGCAAGAGCACATGCTATTACATGGGATACGAAAGTAAAAAAACAACTTTTAGATACATTGACGGGTATTATTGAGTATGATACAACATTTGACAATTATTATGAAACAATGGTAGATGCGATTAATACAGGGGATGGAGATACTTTAAAAGAAGGGATTACAGATTTACGAGGTGAAATTCAACAAAATCAAAAGGTTGCACAACAATTAATAGAAGAATTAACTAAATTAAGAGACTCTATTGGACAAGATGTTAGGGCATTTGGAAGCAATAAAGATCTCTTGCAGTCGATTTTGAAAAACCAAGGTGTAGATGTTGAGGCCGATCAAAAGCGTCTAGATGAAGTTTTAGGATCAGTAAACTATTATAAACAATTAGAATCTGATGGATTTAATGTAATGAAGGGTGCTATTTTGGGCCTACCGATAATCGGCGGTATCATTGTTGGAGTTGCAAGAGATAATTTAGGTAAGTTGGAGCCTTTATTAGCACAATTGCGTCAGACCGTAGATTATAAAGTAACATTAAATCGTGTAGTTGGAGTTGCTTACAATAATACTAGTGAAATGCATAAGGCGCTTGACGATGCTATTAATGCTCTTACTTATATGTCCACGCAATGGCATGATTTAGATTCTCAATATTCGGGAGTACTGGGGCATATTGAAAATGCAGCTCAAAAAGCGGACCAAAATAAATTTAAATTCTTAAAACCTAACTTGAATGCAGCTAAAGACAGTTGGAAAACATTACGAACAGATGCTGTCACATTAAAAGAAGGGATAAAAGAATTAAAAGTGGAACCTGTCACTGCACAAAAATAGGGAAATACAAATTCTGTTGCAAAGTGACCCAAAATATAGAGAGTCTATGATTACATGGTTAAACAGTAATGCAACAATTAATAAATCCTTATACATCAGAAAGGCGGAGTCTCATTAAAGACTTCGCCTTTCATATATATAAGTTTCATCCAAATAACCGTGCAGATTTACTTGTTTTTTAAAACTTTGCAACAGAACCGATTAATTGGGACAGATTATAAAGATTTGCTTGATAATATCGAATCTATGCAACAACATAGATTATCTTTAATACTTGATGATTTAAAGGCTGCTAAAGAAAGTGAGAATGATACTCATAAAAGATGTAGAACTCATTTCGAAAGACATCGCTTTTAAAGAAGAATTGATTTGAAATCAAACCCTATATAGGAGGAATATGAAATGATGAAAAAAATTCCTTACAAAATACTCGCTGTATCAACGTTTTTAACTATGGCAACTACTTATGCATTCACACCAGTAACAGCTTTTGCAAGTGAAATTGAACAAACTAACAATGGAGATATGTCTCTTTCAGCAAATGAAGAGCAGATGAAAAAATCTTTGCTAGATGCTGGTTTATTTTTGAAATCTATGAATGAATATTCTTATCTGTTAATCAATAATCCTGATGTGAGTTTTGAAGGAATCACTATTAATGGGTATGAAGATTTACCTAGTAAAATTGTACAAGATCAAAAGAATGCAAGAGCACATGCAGTTACATGGAATACGCAAGTAAAAAAACAACTTTTAGATACATTGACAGGCATTATTGAATACGATAAAAAATTTGAAAATCATTATGAAATATTAGTAGAGGCGATCAATACTGGGAATGGAGATACTTTAAAAAAAGGGATTACAGATTTGCGGGGGGAAATTCAACAAAATCAAAAGTCTGCAAAAGCATTAATAGAAGAATTAACTAATTTAAAAGAAAATATTGGACAAGATGTTAGAGCATTTGGAAGTAATAAAGATCTCTTGCAGTCCATTTTAAAAAGCCAAGGAGCTGCGGTTGAGGATGATCAAAAGCGAATAGAGGACCTTTTAGGGCAAGTGAACTATCAGAAAGACATAGAATCTAAGGGATTGGACATGGTGAAAATCCCCTTTCTTCCCACATTGATTGCTGGTGGTATAATGATAGGTGATGCAAGAGGTAAGTTAGGTTGGCTAGAGCCAGAATTAGCAAAATTACGTCAGAATGTAGATTATAAAATAACATTAAATCGTGTAGTTGGAGTTGCGTTTCATAATATTAGTGATATGCATAGTGCGATTGATAATGCTATTACTGCTCTTACTTATATGTCTACGCAATGGGATGATTTAGACTCTCAATATTCGAGCGTACTGGGATATATTGATAAAGCTGATCAAAAAGCTAATCAAAATAGATATAAATTCTTAATCCCTAACTTGAATGCAGCTAAAGACAGTTGGAAAGCATTAAGAACAGATGTTGTCACATTACAAGAAGGGATAAAAATTGCAGAGAAAAAAGAACAGGATTTTATAAATCAGCTTCGTCCATCAAACGTTTTCTACTTTTATAAAAATATTCATAACGCATATACATTTGAAATAAAGACTGGAACAAATGCACCAAATGCGTCTTATAAAGTTATAAATTTAACTAAAAACACTGTTCATAATATGTGGAGTGGGGGACCAAATACAGACATGTGGGCTGACTGGCTTTCATTTAATCCAAAAGATGAACTTGCGGTGGTAGCAGTAGTGGATGGGAAAGAGTATGTTGTATATAAAGACAAAGTAGAAAATATAATGAACTGAATTCGAAAATAAATGAGTAAAAAGAAAGAGCTTTTTTCACTTTAGTAATTGCCAACTTTTTTATTTGATAGACGTGTACATAGACTACCATTCCTGCTCAACAAACATCAAAATTAAGTGTATTGATTGGCCATGGGAAGGACATATATGATAGAGCAGTAGCATCAGGAATTGGTGCAAATATAGTAATTGACAGATCCTGTCAATTAGACAATAAGAAAAAGGATTAAGCTATCAGTGTGTTTCGATATTCAATCGGGGCACACTGGTTTTATTTTTTTATAAATGTGGAACAAATGTATTACTTAGATTGTCTATTAAGTGTAATCCTAAAAGATATGAAAGTACGGATCATTTTGAAAAATACAAGGGCATTAAAAATAGGGATGTGTGTGGGAATACTAAGTGTCAGTGCGCCTAAAAGGGTGGGATGAGATGGTCTATATGAAAGTGGTCCTAATGTCTTATATGTATATAGAATTTGATAACGCTGTCTATTTTTTGGGGGATTAAGTTAGAACAACGTTTTTTTGAGTACAAAGATATTGGAGGTAACAGAAGTGAAAGGTATGTTTTGCAAGAGATTTATTGCAATAGTAACAGTGCTTACACTATTTTGTAGCATGGTCGTTACATTTGGAAGAGCATCAGCGGAAACAGTTCCTGCTATAGACGTAGAAGCAGGATCAGCAATTTTAGTAGAAGCAAGTTCCGGGAAAATTTTATATGAAAAAAATGCAGATGAATCATTAGCAATTGCTAGTATGACAAAAATGATGAGTGAATACTTAGTTCATGAAGCGGTGGATAAAGGAAAACTTAAATGGGATCAAAAAGTTAAAATTTCTGAATATGCTTATAAGATTTCGCAAGATCGCTCATTATCAAACGTTCCATTAGAAAATGGTGGCTCTTATACGGTTAAAGAGTTATATGAGGCAATGGTAATTTACTCTGCAAACGGAGCAACAATTGCTTTAGCTGAAGAGATTGCAGGAAAAGAAGTCAATTTCGTGAAAATGATGAACGATAAGTCAAAAGAGTTTGGAATGAAAAATTATAAATTTGTAAACTCTACAGGTTTAACAAACCATGATTTAAAAGGACATCATCCAGAAGGGACAACTCCAGACGAGAACAATAAAATGTCCGCAAGAGATTGTGCGATTTTAGCACAACGTCTTATTCAAGATTTCCCGAAAATATTAGATACAGCAAAAATCCCTAAAAAAACATTCCAAAAGGGTGGCAAGTATCCAATTGATATGACGAACTTTAACTGGATGTTAAAAGGTTTAATTAAGCAATACGAAGGTGTAGATGGGTTAAAAACAGGAACTACCCCAGAAGCTGGTGATTGTTTCACTGGTACAGTAGAAAGAAACGGTATGCGTCTAATCTCTGTAGTGATAAAAGCAAACTCTCATGCTGCACGTTTTGATGAAACGAAGAAATTATATGATTATGGATTTGCGAATTTTGAAATGAAGAAAGTTTATGGAAAAGATTCAGTAGTAAACGGGCATGAAACAGTGCGAGTAGCAAATGCAAAAGACAAAGATGTAGTTGTTCAAACGAAGCAAGCTGTTTCACTTCCGATGCCAAAGAGCAACAAAGACGTTTATAAAAAAGAATTTAAAGTATCGAATGAAGAACAAGAAGCACCTATAAAAAAAGGTGTAACAATTGGTAAAATGATTATCTCGCCTAAAGATAGTACAGATCCTGGGTTCTTATCAGGTAAATCATTACAAGTAGACCTTGTAACAAAATCTGATGTAGAACAAGCTAATTGGTTTACACGTTTTATGCGTAACATCGGATCTTTTTTTAGCGGTATGTGGAATAATGCGGTTGATATAGTAAAAAGCTAATTTTATAGTCTGAAACAAATGGTTTCAAAGTATTATAGATTTTTATGTTGATGGCTTGGAATTGAAGAGTGCATTAATTTTCAAATTTGGTCCTTGGAACTTTTGGTATTGCTATCAAGCTAAAATAAATTTGTATCCATATAATCAAAAAGCGCTATTCTTTTTGTAGAAATATACAGAAAGGGTGGCGTTTATTATGAATCTTTCGATTTAAAGGATTCTGGTGCAAGGTTAGTTTAATAAAATTACATGATGAAAAACCACCCGTTATTTCATCAAATGACAATAAAAAAATAATATCTGGTACGTATTTCTGTAATTAGATTTTATAAAAATTTAATAAAATCTTTTCTTTGTATTAAATATTTTGTTTTAAATTATTTATATAAAGAAATGGAGGCCAAATTAACTTTGTACTACTTATATTAGGAATTTAAAGAAACAATATGTACAATTCTCCCGCTACATTAGTATAGTGGCCTTTATGAACAGCAAAATCTACAATTTACAAGGAGAACATTTTATGAGTAAGAGAATAAAAGAATTAGATTCCATAAGAGGGTTAGCAGCACTTACTGTGGTATTTGGACATTTTTGTTTAATGCTACCATCATTGCCTAATTCTATTAAATTTTCCCCGCTTAGGTTTTTATGGGCGGGTGGGGAAGCTGTTATCGTTTTTTATGTACTAAGTGGTTTTGTTTTATCTATGGCACTTTATCATTCAAAAACAAATTATTGGGGATATTTAATTAAGAGATTTGTAAGAATCTATATTCCTTATTATTTTTGGATAATCGTTACCTTTTCTTTATTTATTTTATTTTCGCCATATGAAGTGGTAGGACTACGGGATTGGTTCTATGATAGGTGGCAAGGTTCTATAACAAAATTAGATATTATAAACCACTTTGTGCTTCTTAATAACTTTTTTACGGAAAATTATAATCCAGTTATTTGGTCATTGGCTCAAGAAATGCGTATATCTATTGTGTTTCCTTTGTTATTCCTTCTTTTTTATAAACTGAATTGGAAGAAAACGATACTATTTGCTTTGAGCTTTTCTTTAATTAGTGTTTTTCTTAATATGTTGCATATTGGGAAAGCAGAGGGATTTTATAATGGTTATGCCGATACACTGCATTTCACATCTATGTTTATGGTTGGAATGTTACTTTTTAAACATCAGGAAAAACTTATCTACTCATATAGAAATATGAAAAAATTTAATAAAGGATTTCTTATTGCACTAGGGATTATTCTATATTTATATTCTATTTTAATTTATGGTTTTTCCCGTAATGATACTACTTTCTTATTAAAAGATTGGGGTGTTGTAATAGGTGTTAGTATATTTATTATAATTTCCATGAGTAACCTAAAAGTAAAAGCATTTTTAAATAAGAGTGTATTTGTATACTTAGGAGAAATTTCATACAGTATCTATTTGTGTCATTTTCCAATCATGATGGTACTATTTAAACTTTTGTATACAAAGATACCTATCTTTTTCCTTCTTACTTTGTGTATTACAATGACACTACTTTTTTCTATAGTATCGTATCATTTAATTGAAAAAAAATGTATCAACTGGGCAAAACAAAGAACAACAAATTTTTTGAAAAAAGTATAATACCTGAAGGGATTTTATCCCGCTATTTGTCGCGCTGCCCGTAAAGCTCGATTGGTGAGAGCTAATAATCAGTGAGGGATGAAGAAAACCGCCGCTGATTAAAGTTTAACTTTAGTTCTTTAGTAAATATATGAATATGACCGATTCCTAGGTATATTGGGAATCGTTCAATTTTGGATTCTAAATGTAAATATACTAAAGTGGAATATAATTGAAATCAAAAAACATTTAGAAAGAACAATTACGTTGTGAACTATTGTATAGTGTAGATATAAATAACAAAAAGGGGGACTACATATGTGGAAGCGTTTTGTAGCGATTGGTGATAGTTTTACAGAGGGGATAGGGGATGAAGTTGAGGGAATAGCATTAAAAAGTTGGATAGATCATTTTGTTCAATTGTGTGTAAACGATATAGAATATGCTAATTTTGCAAAGCGTGGGTTAGTAACTAAAGAAATTCGCTCACAGCAATTGGAAAAGGCATTAACGTTTAATCCAGATTTGGTTAGTTTAATTGCAGGTGCAAACGATGTTTTAAAAGGACGTTGGAATCATCAAGAATATAAGAGCGATATGGAATTTATGATAGATACATTAAGTAAAACAGATGCTGATATTATTATAGCAAACCTTCCAGATTTTACAGTTCGGCTTCCTTTCTCTTCTGAAAAAAAACAAGTATTAAAAGAACAATTATTAGAGGCAAACGAAGTTATACTTTCACTGAGTAGAGAGTATAAGCTTCATCATGTTGACTTTTGGAATCATCATTTAGTAAATGATAATACGCTTTGGTCTACGGATTTAATTCATCCAAACTCAAAAGGATATGTAAAAGTTGCTGAATTGATTTTTAGTAGTTTGCCTGTACATGACTCTTTTAAATAAGCTTTGGAATGAACAAAACCCCTGTCACATACAGCACAGGGGTTTTGATGCGAAATAGAAGGATAAACAGCGCCTATAAATTATACTTTAACTAATTCTTTTTTTTGTGTATACTTTTATTATTTTCTGTTGCAGGACCCTTAGTATAAGGGTTCTTTTTTGTATCAAACATCTACAAAAAAGATAAGAGCGGCGAACCCAAACTAAAAGGTATTTTAAATGAAATTGTTAAAACAGCACTAATAATGATACCGATTGCTAAATAGACTCGCTTCTTTTGTTTGTAAAAATCTTAAAATCTTCCCCTTCGAATGTAACTTAACCATAAATTAAATCTTTTTGTAAATATGGAACAATTTCATTACTTACACTGTCTATTAAGAGTTAAAACATTTTTAACTAAGGGAGAAGATTGAATTGAAAAAATTATGGATGCTGCTTTTCTTTTGTTTCGGAGTTATGTTGGTAGGATGTAATAAAGACGAACCGCCAAAACAAGCATTTGAAGAATATATTAATTTATGGAATGATAAAAAATTTACAAATATGTATGATCATTTATCAGAACATGCCAAAAAAACGATTTCTAAAAAGGATTTCGCAGAGAAATATCAAAAAATCTATGAGGGTATAGGAGTTAAGAATTTAAAAGTTAAAACGAAAGGCGAGAATACTAAAGATAAAGAACTTTTTCTTTTTGAAGTTAATATGGATACAGATGGAGGAACTGTTTCATTCATCCATGAAGCAAAACTCGTGAAAGATAAGGAATCTTGGAAAATAGATTGGACACCAGACTTCATTTTCCCAGGTATGAAAAAAGATTACAAAGTACGTATGCAAACAGAGCAAGGAAAACGCGGAGAAATATATGATCGAAATGGAAAAGGGCTTGCAACGAATGGTAAAGCGTCTGAGGTTGGAATTATTCCAGAGAAACTAGGCGAAACGGCAACGCAGACAAAAGAAATAGTAGCACAATTACTTGATATGTCTATAGAAGAGGTCGAACAGAAGCTCACAGCGAAATGGATAAAACCAGATTCCTTTGTACCAATTGGTATTTTAAAAGAGGGAGCCAGACAGAATGATTATATTGAATTAGGAGGAGTTGCATCTCGACCAGTAAATATTCGTACGTATCCATTAGGAGAAGCAGCCGCACACTTAACTGGATATATAGGAAAGGTGAATGCAGAGGAGTTAAAATCGCTTCAAAAAAAAGGTTATCAAGCAGATGATTTAGTAGGTAAGACGGGTTTAGAGAAAGTACTAGAGAATAAATTGCGTGGTGAAAAGGGTGGACGCGTATTTATAGAAGATGAGAATGGGAAAGAGATTAAAAACGTAGCAAAAAAAGAAGCAAAAGAAGGAGAAAATGTTACGTTAACAATTGATGCTGCAATTCAAGAAAAAATCTTTAATGAGATGAAAAATGAAGCAGGATCTAGTGCAGCGATCAATCCTAAAACAGGAGAAACAATAGCACTTGTAAGTAGCCCTGCTTATAATCCAAATACAATAGTTAGAGGAGCATCAAAAGCGCAACGAGAAGCATGGAATAACGACTCGAAACTGCCAATGATGAATCGTTTCACACAAGCATTTGTACCAGGTTCTGTATTTAAAACGATTACAGGTGCAATTGGTTTGGAAACAAACACAATAAATCCTAAGGAAGAATTTAAAATTCAAGGATTAAAGTGGACAAAAGATACATCCTGGGGAAATTATTATGTAACACGTGTGAAGGAAGCTAGTCCAGTTGATTTTGATAAGGCAATGAAGTACTCTGATAATATTTATTTTGCTCAACAAGCTTTGAAAATGGGGAAAGATCAGTATGTAAATGAATTTAAGAAATACGGATTTCATGAAAAATTACCAATCGAATACGAATTTCCTATTTCAATCATTGCAAGAGATGGGATAAAAAATGATATTCAACTAGCAGACACGGGATACGGACAAGGACAAGTATTAATGACACCACTTCATTTAGCATTAACATATGCACCGATTGTGAATGAAGGGAATATTCCGTCGCCACATCTTTTAAAAGAAACAAAAGTAGCGGGGAATTGGAAAGAAAATGTGGTTTCTAAAAAGAATCAAGAGATATTAAAAAGTGCATTAATAAAAGTCATTAATGACCCTGATGGCGCGGGGAGAATTGCTAAGGTTGATGGTGTAACGCTTGCTGGTAAAACCGGTACAGCAGAACTGAAAGAGTCGAAAGAAGCAGACGGAAAAGAACTTGGATGGTTTGCAGCTTTTGATGCAGATGCGCCAGACATGATTGTTACCATGATGATCGAAGATGTAAAAGGAAGAGGGGGGAGTAATGTTCCGGGCGAAAAAGTAAAACATGTATTTCAGAAATAACACTAGATTAAAGGGTGAAATTTTTCACTAAATGTATTATCCGTTTGCTTAACTCAAAGGTATAAATTGGGCAAAATATAGAACGATCAAATTTCAAAAAAAGCATTCTTCCTAATAGAGAATGCTTTTTTGTTGTGGCTCTAGAAGGTTGATATCTCATCTTTATTTTCATTTCTGAAAGGTTAGTATTGCTAATAGTAAATAGAAGAGTAAAACAAATTGAAATAGACAAGTGAGGTTAATTTTAAACTCTAACAAAACAATTATTTAGTAAAACATAAATAGAGCATACAAATAAGTATGCTCTAAGAAAAAAGGTGATACAAGTGGAGTATTGCGTGAAACGCACAAATAATAATCAGATTTTTATGAGTGTATTTTTAACATTGTATGCATTACTTGTTTTTTAGGAGCCTGTCATGTGAGAGAATATATATCTGATTATTTTATGAAAGTAATTGCACACCTTTACATTCTTAGGAGGATTTTTTTTATCAAAAAAAGATAAACAATGGAACAAATGAAACTTGTATCTTGTCTATATATTGAAACCATAATAAAAGTGAGGATTGATTAAAGTTTCACTTTATGTTTATTCAAATAAGTTTGAGGTGTGGAAATGGAAGAGACGTTTATTGAAAAGTGTATTCATGATGAGCTTGACTATGTTATAAAAGACTATTGGCAAGATGTATGGAATTATTCATTTATTATTACGAAAGATCCACACTTATCAGATGATATCACGCAAGATGTATTTATAAAGGTTTTTAAAAATTGGAATTCATTTCGAAAGGAGTCATCTATTAAAACGTGGATATTAAAAATCACAAGAAATACAGCAATAAACTATTTGAAATCCTCCTATTTTAAAAGGGTATCATTAGTAGGTTTTTTTAGTGACGTTAAGCAATCTCCATCGGCAGAACGAGAATTTTTTAAGCAAGAGGAAATGAATGAAGTGTGGAAGATTGTATTAAAACTACCTAAAAAACACCGTGAAATAATAATTTTAGACGCAAAATATGAATTATCTTATGAAGAAATGGCTGAAACACTAGGAGTATCCATTGGAACTGTAAAATCTAGATTAAGTAGAGCGAGAAGTAAGGTTTCAAAATTAATAGGGGAGGGTAGTAGTGATGAACAATAAACAAAATCCTGACTGGTATAGAAAATTAAAAAAAGGCCCAATGGAGAATCGTAAAGATGAAGAAGAATTTATCTTTAAAATAAAGCAGTCTATATACGAAAATAATGAAGCTGATCTTGTAAAACATAAAAGACCTTTTCGTAAAAAAGCATTGCCTGTTGTAGTTGTTTTGGTTTGTACAATGTTATTTTTTATTGTACAACAACCTTGGCTTGATGATAATAAATCACCGGTACAAAGTAGCACTCAAATTAAGCCTAAAACAAAAGATGAGTCTGCTCAAGATCCATCATTAAAACAATTTATGAATGATTTATATCGAAGTACAAATTCAAAAAATGAAAATGACCTGTTTAGAGCTTTAAATGATGAAGTTCTATTTAAAGGGAAGAGTTATAAGAAGGATGAATTGAAGTTTGATGAAGATATTTTTCATGAGTTACAAGTCGCTCTTACAATGGGAGGAGAATTTGCAAATGATACAAAGCAAGCATACAAAGTACCAAGTGGATTGACAGAAAGTAACCAACCAAAGCAAGCGCATTTTATATATGCAACTGTTACTGGAAATAAAACGAAAATTTTAGCTGAACCAAAACGAGAATCACAAGTTTTATATGAAGTATCTAATGAAATGGTAAAAGCTTGGATTCCAGAAAAAGTGCAGAATGATAGATATATAAAAATATCTACAATTAACGGTAATACTGGATATGTACAAAAAGAGTATGTTTTAACTGATATTAAGTATTCATTTATGTTTGAAAAGAATGATGCAGGTGAATGGAAAATAATAAATATAGATTCTATATGGTAAAAGAGGAAGGTTCACTTTAATGAACCCTCCTCTTTGTTTTTATTTTCTTTTTGAAGGGTATTCCAGGACTCTAAAATTTCTGATGTAACGAGAGCAGCGATGTTTTTTTCTGAATTACTACCAGGAATAACGACAGAAATAGCAATTTGTGGATCTTCAGTAGGAGCATATGCAATGAAAAGAGAATGATTTATCATTCTTTCTTGCTCATTCGGAAAACCTGTAATACCCGTTTTACCTGCCACATGAAAGGGTAAATTTTTAATCTCCTCTATATTTTGACTCATTCCACCTTGTACGACACTCCAAAATTTCATAGGGTAACGATTTGAACTTTCTAAAATTGGCTTAAACTTTTTTGTTTCCTTACCGTCCTGACCAATAATAGCACTTACGATTTGAGGTTTATATTTATCACCTTTATTTGCCAAAGTTGCTGCATATTGAGCGAGTTGAAGAGGAGTATGCACTTCATTTCCTCCCCAAGAGGCATTTAATAAAGCGGAGATTCCATTTTCAAACTTATTAGATGGATGGAATTCATATTGTCCGTCTTCTTCAAAGGGTAAATCAATCCCGGTTTTAGAACGTAGGCCGAATTGCATTAAATAATCTGTCCATATGTGTGCCACTTTTTCTATATTCCCATTATTTTGGTTGAATAAGGGCAGAGCTACTTTTGCTGTCATAAATGTGTTAGATGAATTAATGATAGCCTGTCTCGGGGTAATCTCACCTGTTGGCGTTCCAGGGGCATTCATAATGTTATTTTGATTATCATACTGAAAAGTACCTTTATCTAAATAAGTATCTTCAGGTTGAAAAAGCTTTTCGTTTAATCCAATTAAAATAGTAAGTGGCTTTATAGTAGAGGCCATATTTACATAAGATTCACCATACTTTAATTTTTGAATTGCTTTATTTTGCGAAAGTGATTTAATGTTTTCGTTTTTAGATGATACATGTGTATTTAATGTATTTGGATTAAAAACTGCCGAGTTGGCCATAGTTAAAATTGCGCCAGTTTTTACATCGGTTACTACAACATAACCAGCATTAGCATCAGGAATTTTCTTAATTTGAGATCTTAATGCTTCCTCTGTTTTTTGCTGCAATTTAGAGTCTAAAGCTAGCCGGACATCTTTTCCTTTTTGTACTTTTTGAATTTTCCATAAGAACTTTTTATTATTCATTTTAAAAATCAGAGTTTTTCCGGGTTTTCCTTTTAAATCATTTTCATATTGAAGCTCAACCCCACTTTTTCCAACAGGTCCATACTTAGAATTAATGTCATTTTCTACATACCCAATTAGTTGTGAACCAATTTCATGTTTAGGATAATATCGAATCGATTCATCTTTGATTATTACATTATTGGGTTTGTTTTTGTTTATGAATGTAAGTTCACTCTCATTTATGTCAGAGTATAACGGTATATCATTCATAGTCTGCTTTTTACAAGATTGTTGTAATTGTGATTTTATGTCCTCTGCAGAAATGTCATGTTGAAACTCGTTTGAAAATTGATTGAAAAAAGATAATGTGTTTGATGTATCTTGATTCGATAGCTTTTCATCATTAGAAGTGCAATATAGAGACTTAACTTTCTTATTTGTAGCTAGTATTACACCATTTTGATCAAAAATTTTTCCTCTTTCAGCTGAAGAAGTTGCGATAGTAATTGAAATGAAGTTGATTTTTAATAAAATTAGTAAAATCAAACCTACAATAGAAAGAACCGCAAAAAATCTCCATCTTTTTGTATGTAACATATAACCCTCCCTTATGTAGCCTATTTCATCTTATAGTTAATTATTTTTTTTGTAAATGTGGAACAACTTTATTATTTAGGTTGTCTATTAAGTATTACAGCATGAAGAAAGGAATAATCAGTATGAAAAGTTTTTAGCAAATTTATGTGTAAGTTTAATATGGGTCATTATACAGTGTAGCATTTCTAATATGAGCGACAAAAAAATAGAGAGAAAAACAGGAAAGGAGGCTTATTAATTACGTGGCTAACCAAAAGGAATGCATTTAGTATTTGTATTTACTAAATATTGATAGCAATTTCTGAAAGAATTAAATGGAGGATTTATGGAAAAACAAAAAGGAAAGAACAAGACATATATATCTATTCGATTAAATATAATGTTCCTTTGCATATTTTTACTATTCTCAGCTATTATTGTTCAGCTAGGAAAGGTGCAAATCGTAGAGGGAGAGGCTTATAAGAACCAAGTGGAAAACAGTCAAAATGAAACAACTAGCATTCCGGTTCCACGTGGACAAATTCTAGACCGAGAAGGAAAAATGGTTGTTAATAATCGATCTCTTCGTACGATTACGTATACAAGGGTGAAGGGGATAACGAGTAAAGACATTTTAAAAACAGCAAAAGACTTGGCAATAGTACTTGAAATGCCTGAGCAAGATATAAATAAATTAACTGATATTGATAAAAAAGATTTCTGGATGCAATTGAATACAAAACGTGCGGAATCAAAGATTACTAAAAAAGACATAGGAAAGTTTAAAGAAAAGGGAATAGAGGGAAAAGAGCTAGACAAAAAAATTGAAGATTTAAGACGAAGTCGTGTGACAGAAGTGGAATTGGCAGAATTAACAGCACAAGATTTAAAAGTGTTAGCTATTAAAAGTAGAATGAGTTCAGGTTATCAACTAACACCACAAATTATTAAAAAAGATGTAACAGATCAAGAATATGCACGCATAAGTGAAAAACTTGCGGAATTTCCAGGAGTAGATGCAGCAGTTGAGTGGGAACGTAATTATGTAAATGGTAATTTATTTCGTTCCGTGTTAGGTAATATTACAAGTAGTGAAGAAGGATTACCGAAAGAAAACTTAGATTCTTATTTGGTACGTGGATATAACCGTAATGATCGTGTAGGAAAAAGTTATATTGAACAACGATATGAAGATGTATTACACGGCACAAAAGAAGAAGTGAAAAACATTACTGATAAATCAGGAAACATTATAAACACAGAAATAATCTCTAAAGGAAAAAGTGGTAATAGTTTAACATTAACGATTGATATGGAATTACAAAAGAAAGTGGAAGAAAGTATTGAGAAAAATTTGAGAGCTTTTAAGAGTTCAGAGCCACTGTTGGACCGAGCTTTTGTCGTCATGACGAATCCAAATAATGGGCAGATTTTATCTATGGCAGGCAAAAAGATTGTAGAAAAAGAAGGGAAAATAGAGATTGAGGATTTAGCATTAGGTAACATGACAACTTCGTATGAGCTAGGGTCAGCTGTAAAAGGTGCTACTTTATTAACTGGATATGAGACAGGGGCAATACATCCAGGAGATCAATTTTATGATGCACCGATGAAATTTAAAGGTACACAAGCTAAGAAATCGTGGAATGTATCCGGATTTGGTAATATTAATGATTTACGAGCTTTACAAGTATCTTCGAATGTATACATGTTCCAGACAGCTTTAAAAATTGCGGGAGTTAATTACGTACCAAATGGTTCGTTGGATATTAAACAAGAAGCATTTGATACGATGCGCTATTATTTTAAACAATTTGGTTTAGGGGTCCCGACAGGTATTGATTTACCGAATGAAATAATTGGACAAACTAGAAAAGTAGATAGTCAACCTGGATTTTTACTAGATTTTTCTATCGGTCAGTATGATACTTATACGCCATTGCAATTGGCACAATATATTTCAACTATTGCTAATGGCGGTTATAGAATGCAACCTCAAATTGTACAAGAAATACGTGAACAATCAATAAAAGAAGAGGAAGTTGGCAAAGTTATAAGTTCTATAGAGCCTGTAGTATTAAATCGAGTTGATATGAAGAAAGAACATATTGATCGGATAAAAGAAGGGTTTAGATGGGTATTTCAAGAAGGTGATGGAACTGGTGTGAAGTATTTCAAAAATGTTTCATATAAACCAGCAGGAAAGACAGGGACAGCTCAAACTGTATATGGTGGAGATGATCCAATTGGTAGAAATGCAAAAGGAGAACGTATGGAATGTTACAACTTAACATTAGTTGGATATGCCCCATATGATAATCCGGAAGTAGCATTTTCTGTAGTAGTCCCATGGCTTCATGATGATAAAAATGGAATTAATTCTATAATTGGAAAGGAAATTTTAGATGTATACTTTGATTTAAAACAGCAACGTATACATGGTGAAGCTGCTAGTACAGATAGTTCAAATCAAAATCAGTAAAATTTGTACACTTTTCTCAGGGGAAGAGACCCTGTTTATATAAAAACCTTTATAAGTTAAAAAAAAGGAAGATTTGAAATAAGAGATAGCAGCTATCATAGTTGCTATCTCTTATTTTTGTTAATATCTTGGCTACTAGTTAAAAAGGTTTTAAATTTATCCCGCATTAACGGGCAGTAAAACTCCCACCTCAAAATTCAGCTGGAGCAAGGAAGTTAGGCGGGAGATCAACTGCCCGTAAAAGCCCGATTGGTGAGGGCTGATAATCAGTGTGGGATGAACAAAACCCCCACTGATTAAAGTTTCACTTTATGGAACAAACTTGTTTTTTAGATGGTCTATTATGTGTACGTATAAAAACAGGTGTTCAAATTGGATACAGTGAATTGAATTTACTACTTGTTTTCAGTATTGAAAATTTGAAAGGAATGATGATTTTGAAAAACAAGAGGAAGCTAAAAATAGGAATGTGCGTTGGTATAGTAGGTTTAAGTCTTACAAGCCTAGAAGCTTTTACAGGAGGGGTATTGCAAGTTGAAGCGAAAGAAAAGACAGGACCAGTTAAACATAATAATCATGCGACGTATAAAGAATTCTCTCAACTTGAGAAAAAATTTGATGCTCAATTAGGTGTGTATGCTATTGATACTGGTACAAATCGAACAATCTCTTATCGACCTAACGAAAGATTTGCCTTTGCATCAACCTACAAGGCGTTAGCGGCAGGAGTGTTACTACAGCAAAACTCTACTGAGAAATTAAATGAAGTTATTACTTATACGAAAGAAGACTTAGTGGATTATTCACCTGTTACAGAGAAGCATGTAGATACTGGAATGACACTAGGAGAAATTGCTGAGGCTGCTGTTCGTTTCAGTGATAATACTGCAGGGAACATTTTATTTAACAAATTAGGCGGACCAAAAGGATATGAAAAAGCGCTTAGACAGATGGGTGATCGGGTTACTATGTCTGATCGCTTTGAAACAGAATTAAACGAGGCTATTCCAGGAGATATTCGTGACACTAGTACAGCGAAAGCAATTGCGACGAATCTGAAAGCTTTTACGGTCGGAAATGCGCTTCCGGTTCATAAACGTAACATTCTTACTGGGTGGATGAAAGGAAATGCTACAGGAGACAAACTTATTCGTGCAGGCGTACCAACTGACTGGATAGTTGCAGATAAATCAGGTGCTGGAAGTTATGGGACACGAAATGATATTGCTATCGTTTGGCCGCCAAATAAAGCACCCATTATCATCGCAATTTTATCCAGTAAAGATGAAAAAGAGGATACCTATGATAATCAACTAATTGCAGAGGCAGCTAAAGTTGTAATCAATACTCTTAGGTAAAAAACTCTCAGTTTTCTCATTTCTTCACCTAATTTTATTCAGAGTCTTATGCGGGGGAAAGTAGGGAAGACTAGAGGATAATAAATAGCATGAAGTTATGTTAGAATAATAAATAATAAAACGGACAAACTCAAGCAAGTATGAATTCGTCCGTTTTATTTACTACTTATAATGAGGATTATCTAAACCAAATGTGAACATGGTATACAACTTAATTAAGGCATACGCAATTGTTAAATTTTATTTTACTTGTTTTTCGTTAGACTAGATAATTCAACAGATTTTTGAGTACAACGCTTCATAGCTGAAATGATGGCTGTTCTTAAACCTTTTTCTTCTAATGTTGCTACAGCTTCTATAGTCGTTCCACCTGGAGAACAAACCATATCTTTCAATGCACCCGGATGTATTCCTGTCTCTAGTACCATTTTTGCAGAACCTAATACAGCCTGGGCTGCGAATTTATATGCTTGATCTCGTGGCATTCCTTCCAATACAGCAGCATCTGCCATGGCTTCTATAAACATGTATACATAGGCTGGCGAAGAACCACTTACAGAAGTTACAACATCCATTAATTTTTCATTTACTATCTCTGTTTGACCAAAACTATTAAAAATGTTTAATATATCTTCTAAATCTGTTTCTGTAATCAGTTCATTATGGCATAATGCAGACATTCCTTCGCCAACAAGAGCTGGTGTATTAGGCATTACTCTTACAATCTTTAACTTTCTACCAAAAGCATCCTCAGTACTCATAATGCTTTTTCCAGCAGCGATAGTTACGATTATTACATCGTTTTTTATTTGGTCTTTTATCTCGTTAATTACTGGTAAATATAAGTCGGGCTTGATTGACAAAATTATAATATCAGCATTTTTAGCTACCGCATTGTTGTCAGAAGTTATAGTTATGCCATATTTTTCACTAGCATTTTTTAAATTAGTAACGTTTAAATCTGAACCAATTATTTTTTCTGAAGGCACTATATTTTCGTTTATCATCCCGCCAATCATAGCCATCCCCATATTTCCACATCCGATGAATCCAATTTGTTTGTCCATAATAACTCGATCTGGCTCCTTTTATAATCAATTTTATCGGTTTAAAAATATTATTCTAAAAAAGTTTAATAATATCCTATACAATATAAAGAAATATTTTAAGAGAGTGTAGTCCTTTTTGCAATACTAAAAATAAAGAAAATAATTTTATTTGAAACTATATAAGTACATGCAGTATAATTTAATATTTTGTATTGTCTACACTTGATAACATCAAAAATCATGTTTGATAATAGCAAAACATTCTATTATTCGCATAAGGGATTAGGAGAAGTTGTAGGATTTGTGACATGACTAGTTCTATGTGTTGCATGCTAAAAAGCTGTATGTTGATTAATAATCGATAAGGTATAGTTAAATCCACATTTTTAAGAAATGGTGATGTTCATAATTTTATACTAAAAACTTGCCGCTCTATTTATTTTTAAAAATACTTCTTGACACCAAATCAAACTATATCGCATAATATAAAAAATTAAACCGAAAATCGTTGAAGGGAAATAGTACATATGTCTTCTTGCGAAAGAGAGTGGAATTCACCGGCTGAAAGATTCCTCGTATAGAATATATCGAACCTATCCCTGAGTCTTAAATGAAAGTTTAGGCGTTCGCCTGCGTTATAGGCGCCAAGTGGATATCTATGTATATCAATTAAGGTGGTACCGCGGAACAATGACCGTTTCGTCCTTTTTATTTTATTAAGGGCGAAGCGGTCATTTTTATTTTGCTCTTAAATAGGCTAGGCGCAGCATTGAAAAGAATAGAATCGCTGCAAGCTGTATGAATAGAAGTGTAATTTATAAAAAACTTTGATTTTAGACTTGGGGGATAAAAAAGTGAAAAAACAACGAATTGTTGTAAAGATTGGGAGTAGTTCCTTGGCAGATAGTCACGGAGGCATTTCTAAAGAACAACTTTCAGATCACGTTGCCGCATTGGCTCGATTGAAAGAGGAAGGGCATGAAGTTTTGTTAATTACATCTGGGGCTGTCGCTGCAGGTTTTTCTGCTCTAGGATATCCTAGCAGACCTGTGACAATTAAAGGAAAACAGGCTGCTGCGGCTGTCGGACAAAGTTTGTTAATGCAGGCGTACACGGAGGAATTCCGTAAGTATGGTATCGTTACTGCGCAGCTCTTGCTGACGAGAAGTGATTTTTCTAGAAAAGAACAATATAGTAATGCTTACGCTACTTTAGGAGAGTTACTAAACCGTTCTGCTCTTCCAATAATTAATGAAAATGATTCCATCTCTTTAGAGGAGCTGACGTTCGGTGATAATGATATGCTGTCAGCTTTAGTAAGCGGGCTTGTTTCGGCGGATATGCTTATGATTTTTACGGATGTGAACGGTTTATATGACAAGAATCCTCAGAAAAATGCAGATGCGAAAAAATATTATTTCCTTCCTGAAGTTACGGAAGAAATCGCTTCTCTTGCAGGAGATGCTGGATCAAAACTTGGGACTGGCGGTATGAAATCAAAAATTGATGCTGCGAAGACAGCACTCTCTCTTGGCGTTAGTGTATTTATCGGAACAGGACGTGGACAAGAGAAGTTTGTAGATGTTTTGAAGGGAAAAGGTGATGGAACGTATGTCGGAAATGCTCCTCAAAAAGAAATGAAGATGAACAAGCAATGGATCGCCTTGCATTCGCTTGTTAGCGGACAAATTGAAGTAGATGCCGGAGCAGCTACCGCTATCATTCAGCATGGTAAGAGTCTTCTTCCTGCTGGTGTTACAAATGTGTCAGGATTTTTCAAAGTGGGTGAAGTCGTAGAAGTAATCACACAACAAGGGCGCGTAATTGGAAAAGGACAATGCACATATAACGCAGAGGAACTAGGGGCTGTAAAAGGTATGCAAAGCCAAGATATTCAAGCAAGAGGCGAAAGGCATAATTATGAAGTCATTCATAGGGATCATTGGGTTTCATTTTAAGCTTTAATTCTAATACAAGAAAGATTTAGATACTGGTGTTAAAGGGCTCTCAAACTGTAATCTTTAAAAAGGAGGAAATAAAAATGAATGAAGTGTTGGCAAAGGGAAAAAAAGCGAAAGAAATTGCTAGGGATCTTGTGCTTAAATCAGCCGATCAAAAAAACGAAGCACTTGCTTCAATTGCTGAAAGGCTAATAGTAGAAACAGTTTATATTTTAGAGGAAAACAAACGGGATATTGAAGAAGGTAAGGCGAAAGGATTTTCTCATTCTCTTCTTGATCGTCTTATGCTCAATGAGCAGCGTATTATTGATATGGCAGAGGGAATTAAGCAGCTAATTGAATTACGTGATCCTGTTGGAGAATGTGTAAGTGAATGGGAGCGACCAAATGGACTATCTATTCAGGAGATGCGTGTACCACTTGGTGTTGTTGGGATGATTTACGAGGCAAGGCCAAATGTAACGGTAGATGCTGCTACAATATGTTTGAAAACAGGAAACGCAGTCATATTACGTGGTAGTTCTTCTGCTATCAATTCTAACAAAGCTATCGTTGCCGTTATTCACCGAGCACTCAAACAAACAAGCTTGCCTCCAGAAAGTGTACAGCTCATAGAAGATACAACGCGAGATAGTGCGAAGCAGTTGTTTACATTGAATGGGTATTTAGATGTTCTTATTCCAAGAGGTGGCAAACAATTAATTGATACTGTAGTGAGAGAAGCATCTGTACCAGTACTTGAAACAGGTGCGGGAAATTGTCATATTTTCATTGATGAAACAGCGAATAAACAAATGGCAATTGATATTATTATAAATGCAAAAACGCAGCGTCCATCTGTATGTAATGCCATTGAAACGATTATACTTCATGAGAACTGGGCGCAGCAATTCGGTAGCGAATTGTTTTCTTCTTTGAAGGAAAGACGCGTGGAGCTACGAGGTGATCAGAAAGCATCGGCAATTGATTCTTCAATTGTACTCGCTTCGGAAGAAGATTGGGAGACAGAATTTTTATCTCTTACGCTGGCAGTTAAAGTAGTTTCTTCTATAGAAGAAGCAATTCATCACATAAATACGTATGGATCTATGCATTCCGAAGCGATTATTACAGAGAACGAGGAAAACGTCGGCAAATTTTTCACAGCTGTTGATGCGGCTGCACTTTATCATAATGCATCAACTCGTTTTACTGATGGATCTGAATTCGGATTTGGAGCAGAAATTGGCATCAGTACACAAAAGCTACATGTAAGGGGACCAATGGGGCTTCCTGCATTGACTTCTACAAAATATGTGATCCGTGGAAATGGACAGATTCGGAGATAATTAATATAGGGGAGGAGAAAAAATCTATATGCCTACTAAAACGAGACAGGTTGAGCTTTAAGCAAAATGCGTATGCTGAGGGTTTTTAAATTGATAACATTAAAATAGAAAGAGGACTGGAATACGGTCCTTTTTTGTTTTTTATCGAAGCGTCATGCTCGTGAAAATTTTTTAATAAAAGGGCATATCTATAAGTTGAAATGGGCGATTCTTTTTCTATTAAGGTTACATTAGCGTTAACATCGAATATATAACAGGAAGACATACGAAGCTATTCAAGGTTCCAATGATACGGGTGATCCGAACTCATTATTTGTGTTATCGTTATGGAAAGCAGTTTAATACATATTAAAGTAATAAATTAGTAAGGAAATATTAATGGATTTTGGTGCGGAAATAAAAAAGAGAAATCATGCTATATGTTAAATTAATGAAAACCTTTTAGGAGAAACTATGAAAAAAAATATTAATAAAATCATATTGATTATTGGTACGTTAGTGGGTATTAGTATATTTTTATATTTGCAGAACAACTTAATAAGTGTAAGTAAAATTAAAATAACATCTAGCAAAATTCCTTCCTCTTTTAAAGGCTTTAAAATCCTCCAGCTTTCAGACTTACATAATAAAAAGTTTGGTGATAATCAAGACGTGTTAATTAAAAAAGTAAAAAGTATTCAACCTGACATCATTACTATAACAGGTGATTTAATAGATAGTAAGTCATACGATGCAGAAGTTAGTTTGCAAGTAATACGAGAGCTTGTAAAGGAGTATCCAGTATATTTTGTGACAGGAAATCATGAAAAGTGGTCAGGACGATATAACAGTTTAGAGAAAGAATTGAAGAAACACCATGTCACTGTTTTAAGAAATGAACATATAAACATTCAAAAAGACGGACAGGAAATATATTTGTTAGGTATAGATGATCCTGAGTTTACTAGTGGAAATCATAATGAAGGATCTATAGTGAAAAATGAGATTGCTAAAGCGAAAAATGAAGTAAATCCAGATGGATATAAGGTACTGCTTTCTCATAGACCTGAATTTTTAAATGTGTATACTGAGGAAAAAATAGATTTAATTTTATCTGGACATGCCCATGGCGGACAAGTAAGGCTACCATTTATAGGTGGGCTGGTTGCTCCTAATCAAGGTATATTACCTAAATATACAGCGGGTTTATATGAAAAACAAAATACATCAATGATAGTTAGTAGAGGATTAGGTAATAGTATCATTCCGCAAAGAATCTTTAATAGACCCGAGATTGTAGTCGTGCAGTTAAATTAATCTGTACGGCTTTTTTGTTCAGGAGAATAATTTAAAGCTAAATTTTCTTCAGTACAAGTTTCCATTACAATTTTGTTAAAATTTTTCCACGTTACATAAAGTAACAAAATTTGACCTATTGAGTTTGTTATAGTGTAAATAATCAGAAAATTTGAGAATTAGTCGAGTTAAAATAGTTATTATTAAACAATATTAAAAATATAAAGGGGTGTACAAATGCATAAAGAATTTGAAATTGAGGAATATACGGCGATTGAGGAGCAAATTCATTATTATAGTAAGTCTTTATTAGTAAGTCATCCTGAGCAAATTGTAAAGTATTTAGAAAAACGGTTAGAAAAGTATGCAGAAACGTTACAATATGCACATTTATATCCGGAAACGGTTATATTACCAATACAGCAAATAGTTATCGAATATTCATTAGATGTTGCTAGAATTAGAAGGTATTTAAATTTAAAAACATAACTAAAATTGAATATTTACAATGAAACAGAGTCGACTTTCAGAAAAGGTATTCTAATGTCGACTCTGTTTCATTGTTTTAGTAAAAAACAGAAAAAAATATATTTGTAAAGTTTGACATATAATAATTCGAGAGTAAAATAAAAGTGAGTACTCACTCATTTCATAGAAAAGGGGGATTTTTAGTGCAACAATCTTCAATTATTTTACGAGATGTATCAAAAAGTTTTGGGAAAAAAGAAGTTTTGCATAACATTTCGTTGCAAGTAGAAAAAGCAGAAATTTTTGGATTGGTTGGACCTTCCGGATCAGGGAAAACAACACTCATTAAAATGATTGCAGGTATTAATGAGTCAACTACAGGAAATGTAATTGTTTTTAATACAAACATGCCTAATTTAAATGGTATGAAAAGAATTGGTTATATGGCTCAGGCTGATGCATTATATGAAGAACTATCGGCATATGAAAATGCGGATTTTATTGCAACAATGTATGGATTAAAAGGTAAGCGTAAAAAAGAGAGAATTGTAGAAGTTTTTGAACTAGTACAATTAACTGAGCATATGAAAATGCAAGTACAGCAATTTTCAGGTGGAATGAAAAAACGTTTATCACTGGCGATAGCACTCCTTCATGAACCAGAAATATTGATTTTAGATGAGCCAACAGTTGGGATTGATCCACTTCTTCGAAAATCGATTTGGGAGAAGTTTTATGATCTTAAAAAGAAAGGGACAACTATTATTGTAACAACGCACATTATGGATGAAGCAGAGTTTTGCGAACGTCTAGGGCTAATTAGAGAAGGGAAGTTAGTTGCGATTGGTACACCTGAGGAATTAAAAAAACAAACATCATCTGGACGAATTGAAGATGTCTTTATGTTAGAAGGAGTGATTGAATCATGAGAGTCAATGGTGTAGTCATCCGAATCATCCGTCAATTTTTTCGAGATAAACGTTCTTTAGCAATGATGTTTGGGGCACCAATGTTATTACTTTGGTTATTGTCGCTAATATTTACACAAAAAGACTATATACCGCGTATCGCTGTAGTCGATGTGCCTGCTCCTATAGTAAAAACGATGAAAAATCAAGAAGCCTCAATTTATGAATACGGCAAAGAGAAAGCAATTTCTGAGTTAGAAAAACAAAAGGTAGATGCAGTAATTTATTTAGAGAATGGGAAAATGAATCTTCTATTAGAAGGCAGTGATTCTTCAAAAAATCGTGCTGTACTCCAAGTGTTGCAAAAGAGTACAGAAAAGAATGATGTATCAGTCATGAAGCCTGAAGTGAATTACTTACATGGCTCTAAAGACATTACGATGTTTGATGGTCTTGGTCCCGTATTAATTGGTTTCTTTACATTTTTCTTTGTATTTATACTGTCGGGAGTTTCTTTTGTAAGAGAACGCTTAAGTGGTACATTAGAGAGATTATTGTCCACGCCGGTGAGAAGATGGGAAATAGTAGTAGGATATATTATTGGTTTTGGAATCTTTGCATTTATACAATCTATTATAATTGTAAGTTTTTCAGTTTATATTTTAGATTTATATGTAGCTGGCTCAATATGGCTAACGCTACTTATAACATGTATGCTTTCTTTAACTGCATTAACACTAGGCACATTTTTATCGGCATACGCAAATAATGAGTTTCAAATGATTCAGTTTATACCGCTTGTAATTGTACCTCAAGTCTTCTTTTCTGGATTGTTTCCAATGGAATCCATGAATAAGTGGTTACAAATGTTAGGTAAATTATTTCCACTCACATATGGTGCTGACGCAATGAGGCAAGTAATGATTCGGAATCAAGGGTTTACAGAAATTGCTTTAGATCTTACTGTTTTACTTCTTTTTTCACTATTATTTGCAGTAGGAAATGTATTTGCTTTAAAGAAACATCGCAGAATATAATGAAGACAAAAAGGAGCATTAAAAATGAAGAAGGATTGGCCGGAAGAATTAGTTGCCGCAACGAATACTGATAAACGTAATGAACGTCAAATGCGTATATTAGAGGCAGCTGTTGATATGTTTGGAGAAAAAGGATACGCCTCTACTTCAACGAGTGAAATTGCAAAGCGTGCGGGTGTAGCGGAAGGAACAATCTTCCGCTACTATAAAACGAAAAAAGATTTATTGTTTGCAGTCGTAATGCCGACCTTAACAAAGTTCGCTGCGCCATTTTTCATACAAGCTTTTGCTAAGGAAATATTTAAAACAAATTATGAATCGTATGAAGGTCTTTTAAGAGTAGTAATTCATAATAGGTTTGAATTTGCCAAAAAGCACTTTCCAATGATAAAAATACTAATTCAAGAAGTACCATTTCAGCCGGAACTAAAAAGTGAAATACAACAATTAGTAGAAACAGAACTGCTTTCACAATTTAAAAAGTTAATTGTAAAGTTTCAAGAAGAAGGGGAAATTATTGAAATGCCACCATCTTCCGTATTACGTCTTACTTTATCAGCTGTATTAGGATTTCTCTTAACGAGGTTTTTATTATTGCCTGAAGAGAAATGGGATGATGAAGTGGAAATTGAAAATACGATTCAATTTATATTGTATGGGCTAACGCCACGGAGGTAATGAAATAAATTATGTGAAATTCTTCGAGTGCTCAAGTTGCATAAGGGAACGAATTGCTGTTGGGACCAGCTAATACACACCTAACGCTAATATAACGATAACGGCTCTTTAGCCATCTGATCATGCTGGATTAGTGGTGAATCTAGTTGTTTAATACAGACTTTCAATAAGAACTACAAAAGATACACGAAATTCAAAGCAATCGATATAAAATCGATTGCTTTTTTCTATTTCAGAAGGGAAGCGTAACATAATATTGGCTAAATTAAACGAGCTAAGACAAAAAACATAACAATAGGCCACAGGATGAATTAACGTAGGAACTCGATGTGAATCGGACGATGATCTGAAAAGTAGTGGACTTTATGGCCTTTCAAAACGAAATCATTGATAATTTTCTAGCAGAAAAGCAGGATTAAGTATACGCACAGTTTATGAATTTAATTGGATTGATTTTTAGATAATAGTCGAATTGATAAAGGCAATGTTACACGATGTGAAATAAAAACGAAAAAATTTGATTAAATTAAACGTTAAAATTGTGTGATTAAGAAAAGAGATTGTCGAATTTTATTATTCGGGAACATTTCTTTGAAAGTTTTTTAACAATCGCATATTTTAAAACATTAGAAATCAATTGAAATATGAATGCCATTTAAACTTATAACTTGATTAAAGATCTTTATTTATGGCACATAACAAAGTGAAGGATAAAAAATTAGGATGTAATGTTACTAACGCTAAAGGTAGTATTTGAAAATCATGAGAAGATCTTTTATTAGTTATTAATGCATACGCCGCTCTATTTATCAAATTGAAATGTATGTGAGCATATTTTATTATAAAACACAGTTTAAAAATAGCATGAGCATTGGCTGAGGCATTTCATAAATATGCAGGGAAGAGAAAAACACTTAGCGGTTTGATTACTATTTTAAAATTGTGGGCAATTCGATTTGATGAAAAGTATTATTAAAAAACATATTTCGAAACATCCTCAGAAACGATAGTGATAATTTCTGATTCGGAAAAAGATAGAGATTATTAAGCAAAAAAATACATATTTCGACATAAAACATCCTATGTTGTTGTAGAACAATGTAGGAATTTTTTTGTGCATTGGTACAGAATCTGTTTTAAAATTAAGTTATGACAGAATTATAGCAATTGTCTAACTAATATTCGTGTCTTTTAAAAAGTAATGTTTGTAGTAGTAACTCGCACGCTGTCGAAACTCAATATTCGATAAGGGGTGTGTAGCGGAATGGAATTTACTCTAACTCGCGAAAAACAAATGATTAAAGAAATGGTACGTGACTTTGCTGAAAAGGAAATCGCACCGAAAGCTGTGTATTATGACAAAACTGCGGAATTTCCATATGAAACATTTCAAAAAATGGGCGAACTAGGATTATTAGGCATCCCATTCCCGGAAGAGTATGGAGGTTCAGGTGGCGATACAGTATCGTACGCGTTAGCAGTTGAAGAAATTGGTCGCGCTTGTGGTGGTACAGGCTTAAGTTACGCTGCAACAATTTCATTAGGTGCTTCTCCAATTTATTATTTCGGTACAGAAGAACAAAAACAAAAATATTTAGTTCCAATGGCATCAGGTAAAACGTTAGGTGCTTTCGGATTAACGGAGCCAAACGCTGGATCAGATGCAGGAGGCACACAAACGAAAGCGGTATTAGATGGCGATGAGTATGTAATTAGTGGTGAAAAATGCTGGATTACAAACGCAGAGTATGCAAATACAATTATTGTAACCGCTATCAATGGTGTTGAAGAGAATGGTAGAAAGCGTATTTCTGCATTTATCGTACCGACTACAAGTGAAGGATTAACGATCACAAGTCCTTACGATAAGATGGGTGTTCGCGCTTCTAATACTTGTGAAATCGTACTTGATGGTGTACGTGTACCGAAAGAAAATATTCTTGGTGATGTTAATAAAGGATTTAAACAATTCTTATATACACTTGATGGAGGACGTATTTCAATTGCGGCATTAGCAGTAGGTATTGCACAATCTGCATTTGAACGTGCTCTGCAATATGCGAAAGAACGTCAACAATTTGGAAAAACAATTTCTAATTTCCAAGCGATTCAATTTAAATTAGCTGATATGGCGACTGAAGTGGAACTAGCGCGTAATTTAGTACATAAAGCAGCTTGGTTAAAAGATAATGATAAACCTTTCGGTAAAGAAGCGGCTATGGCAAAACTGTTTGCATCTGAAGCAGCAAGTCGTATAGCGAATCATGCAGTACAAATTCATGGTGGATATGGCTATATGCGTGAATATGAAGTTGAACGACATATTCGTGATGCAAAACTGTTAGAAATTGGTGAAGGTACTTCTGAAATTCAACGTCTCGTAATTGCAAGACATTTAGGATGTAGATAAAAAGGAGGAATCACTATGTTTCAAAAAATATTAATTGCAAATCGAGGGGAAATCGCAGTTCGCATTATAAAAACTTGTCAAAAACTTGGCATTCGCACTGTTGCTATTTATTCTGAGGCTGATGAAAATGCCCTTCATGTAAAAATGGCAAATGAATCTTACTTAGTAGGCGGCCCGCGTGTCCAAGAAAGCTATTTAAACCTTGAAAAAATTATAGAAATAGCTAAGAAGTCAAAAGCTGAAGCAATCCATCCAGGATACGGATTATTATCAGAGAATCCATCTTTTCCGATTCGCTGTAAAGAAGAAGGAATTGTATTTATTGGTCCTTCAGAAGAAATCATTACGAAGATGGGAAGTAAAATTGAGTCACGTATAGCGATGCAAGCAGCAGATGTACCAGTAGTTCCAGGTATTACTACAAATATTGAAACTGCTGAAGAGGCAATTGAAATTGCAAAACAAATTGGTTATCCATTAATGCTGAAGGCATCCGCGGGCGGCGGGGGCATTGGAATGCAGTTGATGGAAACTGAGCAAACGCTCACCAAAGCATTTGAAAGTAATAAGACAAGAGCGCAAAACTTCTTTGGTAACGGAGAAATGTATTTAGAGCGCTATATTGCAGATGCACATCATATTGAAATTCAGCTTTTAGCAGATACACATGGTAACACAGTGTATTTATGGGAGCGTGAATGTTCAGTGCAGCGCCGAAATCAAAAAGTAATTGAAGAAGCACCTTCACCATTTTTAGATGAAGGTACACGAAAAGCAATGGGAGAAGTTGCGGTACAGGCTGCTAAAGCTCTTGGTTATACGAATGCCGGTACAGTTGAGTTTCTTGTAGATGATCAGAAGAACTTCTATTTCTTAGAGATGAATACGAGATTACAAGTAGAGCATCCCGTTACAGAAGAAATTACTGGTTTAGATCTTGTAGAACAACAACTACTTATCGCATATGGTGAGAAGCTATCATTTACACAAGATGATGTAAAACGTAGTGGTCATGCCATCGAGGCTCGTATTTATGCAGAAGATCCAAAAACTTTCTTCCCATCACCTGGGAAAATTACAGATCTAACGTTACCGACAAATGTACGTATTGATCACTTTTTGGAGAATCAAGTAACGATTACACCTTTCTATGATCCAATGATTGCGAAAGTAATCGCTCATGGTGAAACTCGTGAAGAAGCGATTTCAAAATTACAGGATGCGCTGCAAGAGTTAAAAGTAGAAGGTATTAAAACGAATACACCAATGCTCCTACAAGTATTGGAAGACGATGTGTTCAAAAGTGGTATTTATACAACAGGTTTCGTAACGAAACAACTTGTTAAAAAATAAGATTTATGAATATTAAGGGGGAAAAAATGATGACGAAAGTATATGCATCGATGGCAGGAAATGTTTGGAAAATTGTTGTAGGAATAGGAGACACAGTAGAGGAAGAGCAGGATGTCGTCATTTTGGAATCTATGAAAATGGAAATTCCAATCATTTCAGAAGAAGCTGGCACAGTTATGAAAATTAATGTGCAAGAAGGCGATTTTGTAAATGAAGGAGATGTATTATTAGAAATTGAATAGGGAGATATAGGGGGAAGCGAATTGAAACTACCTAATTTTGCTGTCATTAAAGAAGTCGGGCCACGTGATGGCTTACAGAATGAAAAAAAGATTGTTGGCACAAAAGATAAAGTAAAATGGATTCAACTACTTACAGAAGCGGGATTATCGTACGTTGAAGTTTCCTCATTCGTTCACCCTAAATGGGTTCCTGCATTAGCAGATGCAAATGATGTGTTTTCTGAGCTGAAAAGGGATCCGAATGTTACATATGCAGCGCTTGTTCCAAATCAAAATGGTTTGGAACGAGCTTTTTTGCAAAATGTAGATGAGGTGAATGTTTTTTTATCAGCAAGTGAATCTCATAATAAAAGTAATATTAATAAATCAATTAAAGAAGCATTAGTTGTAATTGAAGATATAACAAAACAGGCAACGTTCGCAGGTAAAAAGGTAAGGGGTTATGTTTCTACTGTATTTGGTTGTCCTTATGAAGGGGATATAAGTGCCACAGCAGTTGACGAATTATGTAATCAACTATTTTCATACGGCATTTATGAAATCTCTCTTGGGGATACAATCGGTGTAGCAAATCCATTACAAGTAGAACAAGTATTAGAACATCTATTAAAGAAGTATGATGCTTCGCAGTTTGCAATGCATTTTCATAATACGTATGGAATGGCACTGGCAAATGTAGTTAAGTCTTTAGAACATGGTATTACAACGTTTGATAGTTCTTGTGGTGGACTTGGAGGGTGTCCTTATGCACCAGGAGCATCGGGTAATGTTGCTACTGATGACTTAGTACATATGCTCCATAAGTTGGGAGTCCAAACTAATATTGATGAAGAAAAGTTATTGAGAGCTAGTCAGTTTATTCAAAGTAAGTTAAATATCCAATTACCGAGTCATGTGTATAGAGCGCTTCAACATAAAACGATAAGTAGGTGAGAAGATGCTACAATTACAAAATATTTCAGTTGACTATGTTACACCGTACGTTGTAAAAATTTCGTTAAATCGTGAAAGACAAGCAAACTCATTATCTTTGGCATTATTAGAAGAATTACAAACTATATTAACTCAAATAAATGAAGAATCAAATACACGCGTTGTTATATTAACAGGTGCTGGTGAAAAAGCGTTTTGTGCTGGTGCTGATTTAAAAGAACGAGCTGGGATGAACGAGGAGCAAGTTCGCCATGCTGTGAGTATGATTCGTTCTACTATGGAGATGGTGGAACAATTACCACAACCAGTTATTGCTGCTATTAATGGAATCGCACTTGGTGGAGGTACAGAATTAAGCTTAGCTTGTGATTTTAGAATTGCTTCTGACACTGCAAGTCTAGGTCTTACTGAAACTTCTCTTGCAATTATACCTGGAGCAGGTGGTACGCAGCGCTTACCGAGATTAATTGGAGTTGGTAGAGCGAAAGAATTAATTTATACAGGAAGACGTATTTCGGCGCAAGAAGCGAAAGAATATGGTTTAGTAGAATTCGTAGTATCAACTGATTTACTAGAAGAGAAAGCAATTGAAATTGCAGATCGAATTGCAAATAACGGTCCGATTGCTGTTCGATTAGCAAAAGAAGCAATTTCAAATGGTATTCAAGTAGATTTACATACCGGATTACAAATGGAAAAACAGGCGTATGAGGGCGTAATCCATACGAAAGATAGATTAGAAGGATTACAGGCATTCAAAGAAAAACGCAAACCAATGTATAAGGGGGAGTAAATATGTTAGATCAAAAACAACAATCTAATTCATTTGAAGAACGAGTTGAAACAATCAAGCAAGGCGGGGCACCGAAATATCATGAACAAAACAAGGCAAAAGGAAAACTTTTTGTTCGAGATCGTTTAGCTCTTTTATTCGATAATGGTGAATATGTGGAAGATGCATTATTTGCAAATTGTGAACAAACCGGGTTACCAGCTGACGGCGTTGTAACTGCAACTGGTAAAATACATGGTCGTACTGCGTGCGTAATGGCAAATGATTCGACTGTAAAAGCAGGATCATGGGGCGCGCGTACAGTTGAAAAGATTTTACGTATTCAAGAAACGGCAGAAAAATTACGTGTACCGTTATTTTATTTAGTTGACTCTGCTGGAGCACGTATTACTGATCAAGTTGAAATGTTCCCAGGGCGCCGTGGCGCAGGAAGAATCTTCTATAATCAAGTGAAATTATCAGGTAAAGTTCCTCAAGTATGCTTATTATTTGGACCTTCTGCAGCTGGTGGCGCATATATTCCAGCCTTTTGTGACGTTGTAATGATGGTAGAAGGGAACGCATCTATGTATTTAGGATCTCCTCGTATGGCCGAAATGGTTATTGGCGAAAAGGTAACTTTAGAAGAAATGGGCGGAGCTCGTATGCATTGCTCTGTATCAGGATGCGGAGACGTATTATGTAAGACTGAAGAAGATGCGATTACACAAGCAAGACAATACATTTCATATTTCCCAAGTAACTATCTAGAAAAGACTCCATTGATTACACCTCAAGAGCCGAAACAGTTCGATAAAACGTTAGAACAAATCATTCCAGAAAATCAAAATGCTCCTTTCAATATGAAAGATCTCATTAACAGAGTTATTGATGAAGGTTCTTTCTTTGAAGTGAAAAAATTATTTGCTCAAGAACTAATTACAGGTTTAGCACGTATTGACGGTAAGCCAATTGGCATTATTGCAAATCAGCCGCGTATGAAAGGCGGCGTTTTATTCCATGATTCAGCTGATAAAGCAGCGAAATTTATTAATTTATGCGATGCATACCATATTCCATTATTATTCCTTGCAGATGTACCTGGATTTATGATCGGTACAAAAGTAGAACGTGCCGGAATTATTCGTCACGGTGCAAAAATGATTTCTGCAATGAGTGAAGCAACTGTACCGAAAATTTCTATCGTTGTTCGTAAAGCATACGGTGCTGGTTTATATGCAATGGCAGGTCCGGCATTTGAACCAGATTGCTGCTTAGCATTACCGACAGCTTCTATTGCAGTAATGGGTCCAGAGGCAGCGGTTAATGCTGTATATGCAAATAAGATTGCAGCTTTACCAGAAGAAGAGCGTGCTAGCTTCATTGCTGAAAAACGTGAAGAATATAAGAAAGATATTGATATTTATCATTTAGCATCAGAGATGGTGATTGATGGTATTGTTCATCCAAACAATTTACGTGAAGAGTTAAAAGGACGATTCGAAATGTATATGAGTAAATATCAAGTATTTACGGATCGTAAACATCCTGTATATCCAGTTTAAAAGCCCTATTAAGGGCTTTCTTGCTCAATAAGTCAAGGAGGGGAAAACATTGAAACAAGCAGTTTGGTTTCCAACAGGAGAATATAAAGAAAAAACGAGATTATTTAGTTGGATGAAATCATTAGGTTATGAAGATTACGAAGCCTTTTATAATAAATCAATTGAAGAAACAGCGTGGTTTTGGGGAGAAGCTGAGAAAGCAGTTGGTTATCAGTGGATGGAACCATATACCGAAGTGTTAGATTTAGAAAATGGTACACCGTTTGCACAGTGGTACACTGGGGGTACTTGTAACGTTGTAGAATCTGCTTTATCTCGCTGGCTTGCAGACGATAAAACGAAAACACAGGCAGCACTCATGTATGAAGGGGAAAATGGAACTTCGAAATCATTTACATATGAAGAGCTTGACAGCTGGGTAAGTCGTGTTGCCAACGGTTTGAAACATGCTGGTATTGAAAAAGGTGATCGTGTAACAATTTACATGCCAATGATTCCTGAAACAGTTGTTGCTATGTTAGCAGTAATGAAAATTGGAGCGATTATTTCACCAATATTCTCAGGTTTTGCTTCGGATGCAGTAATGACACGTGTACAAGCAGCTGGTTCAAAGATGATTATTACCGCAGATGGATTTTCACGCCGCGGGAAAATTGTTTCTTTAAAAGATGAAGTAGATAAAGTTTGTGAACATTGTCCAACTGTTGAAAAGGTGGTAATTGTTCGTCATGCAGGAAATGATTTTACACCGCATAATTATGATTATTCATGGAGTACGTTAGAAAAAGAAAAACCATTTATACATGCTGAAGAAATGCATAGTGATGATCCATTAATGCTCATTTATACATCAGGAACGACTGGTAAGCCGAAAGGAACAGTACATACGCATGCTGGTTTCCCGCTAAAATCTGCATTTGATGCAGGATTTGGAATGAATATAAAACAAGGTGACCGTGTATTATGGGTAACTGATATGGGCTGGATGATGGGACCATTTTTACTATTTGGCTCTCTTATTAATGGAGCAACGATGGTTATGTACGAAGGTGTTCCAGACTTCCCAGAATCAGACCGCTTATGGGAGACAGTCGATAAATATGAAATTACTCACCTAGGTATTTCACCAACATTAATCCGTGCGTTAATGGCTAAAGGTGATGAATATGTAAATAAACATTCACTCAAGAGTTTAGAAGTATTCGCATCAACAGGAGAGCCTTGGAATCCAGACCCTTGGATGTGGCTGTTTGAAACGGTTGGAAAAGGGAAAGTACCAATTTGTAACTATTCAGGAGGAACTGAAATTTCAGGTGGGATTTTCGGAAATGTTCTTGTTAAGCCAATCGCACCGATTAGTTTTAACGCATCTTTACCAGGAATGGCAGCGGTTGTACTTGATGATCAAGGCAAACCTATTCGTGATGAAGTCGGAGAATTATGTTTAGAAAAACCTTGGGTAGGTATGACGAAGAGTTTCTGGGAAGATGATGAGCGTTATGTAAACACATATTGGTCACGTTTTGAAAATAAATGGGTCCATGGGGATTGGGTCATTTATGACGGTGAACAATATATCATTACAGGCCGTTCAGATGATACGTTAAACATTGCTGGAAAACGTATTGGACCTGCTGAATATGAATCTATTCTTGTGAAACATAATAATGTAATAGAAGCAGCTACAATTGGTGTACCTGACGATATTAAAGGCGAGGTTTGTCATTGTTTTGTAGTATTACGAGACGGTGTAATATTTACAGCAGAATTAAAGAAAGAATTAATGAGTTTAGTAAATTCTCATATCGGAAAAGCACTGTGTCCAAAGGATATTCACGTTGTGGAGGATTTACCAAAAACACGTAATTCTAAAGTAATGCGACGCGTCATTAAGGCTGCTTACTTAGGAAAAGAATTAGGAGATTTATCATCACTAGTAAATCCAGAAGTAGTTCCGTATATTCAGGGGATACAGTCTAGTAAATTATAAAATTAGGAATGAGCTCTATTTAAATAGAGCTCATTTTTAATGTTTACAAAAAGATACGAGAGAAAAAGTAAATTTGAAGTTAAAAAATCTACTATTAGTGTTAAGTATGACTGTTTGTTTTTAGTTTTTATCAAAATAGGATAATGTGGCTGTCTATTTAATGGAGTGATTGAATTTTGTTAAGAATAAAAATTTAGTGAAGAAAAAAGTAGTGAATAAAAGGAGAAATCCCTGGGGGACAGGGATTCAATAAGGGAGATAACATTGTCGTTAAATGTCGAAATTTGGCGTATCCGACAAATTAATATTATCACGAATTTTTAGGAGATTGTGATAGTGGATGTGTCAAAAATGTGTACGGGTTTCATATGAAAATGTTATTTAAATAGGAAAAGAATTAAGTTCACTCGTTCTTAAGGTTTTCCCTTTTAAATTTACTGTTTGTTCGTTGTTCTATATACATCTGAAATTGGTAAACCTTCGCCATGTAAAGCTTGAGTACTGTCCTTTTTGTTTGAATCATGTGCCTCCTGAGATGCTTCTTGCATTTGCTCTTGGGCTTTACTAGGAGTATTCAGCGCATCCGATGACACATAATCAAGTTGTTTATTTAATAGATTTTTCTTGTCCATGTTTATGTAGCTCCTTTTTGAACTTAGATATAAAAACGATGTCTTTTTAAATAGTTACGTGGGTATTATGTATCTTTGAATGGAATTATATACACAAACTATATTGAGAATTTAACTAATTATAAAAATTACTTGTGATGACAAGCTTAAGGAATATAAAGATCATTAGTTCTTAATAAAAGCGTTATTTTAGTAGGGTGTAGATTAAATAGGACCTGTTGTACGGAACAAGTCCTTTCAAAAAGGACAACAGATAATGAATGGAGGTTACTTGAACATTTCTATTAGTGGTAACTAGATCCCATTCGTTGAGTGTTTTGAAACTTCATTTGAAAGGAACATCCCACTGATAAGATGAACACTGTAAATCAGTGCTCATCTTATCAGAAATTGCTTAGTCCTTAAAAATAAAACCATTACGGACAATTCACAATGGTAATAGTGACGTTTGCCATTGTTCCAGGAGAATCAAGAAGTGAAGCAGTAACCGTTACTGTTCCAGGCCCATTAGCGGCTAGAAATACAGCGGTAAAGTTACCTGAAGCATTGGTAATGACAGCAAGAGGAACCATGAAAGCAAGAGAAGGGTTACTAAATGAAAAACTGACTACTACTCCTGGAGTAGGACTACCATTTACTAATACTTGACCCGAAAAAAATAAAGTATTATTTCCTTGAGTGGATACACATGCTGTGGTTTCGTTAGAAGTCAAGGTAATAGATGCAGGCCCAGCAGGAAGATTAAATCCAGTTGGTCCAGTTGGTCCAGTTGGTCCAGTTGGTCCAGTTGGTCCGGTTGGTCCGGTTGGTCCAGTTGGTCCGGTTGATCCAGTTGGTCCAGTTGAACCGGTAGCGCCAGTAGCTCCTGTAGGGAATTGAAAGGGTTGAACTGGTGGAAGTGTAGGTCCAATAGAACCCGGATTAAGTGCAGCAAAAGATAAAAACTCGTCCATTATATATCACCTCTAAAAATCGTATTACTAATAGTAAATGTAATGATAGGGCAAAGTGAAATGGACAAGTGGTTGTATTTTAATAATTTAAACAAAATAGTTATTTGATAGAAAGAGAGATTAGTATGATTACTTTAGAAATTAAATATAAAAAGGCGATTATCTTCATATCGCCTTTTGGGTAATGCAGTGTAATTTTATTCAGTTATTTGAAATATAGTTTCATTTGGTTTGGAAAATCCATACAGTTTCCTTGCGGATTTTAAAATTTCTTCTTCACTACCTGTTAAAACTTTAACTTCATTTTTAAGGGTATGACCATCCTTCTTTAAAGAAGATAATTTTTGTTGCTCCGTATTAACCGTGATTTGTTTTTCTTTAATCATTTCTTGTTGGTTATTAAGAGAATATTGAAGGACAAAAATTACAGGTAATATAAAAGCCAAAGTAGTTATAATACGGCGTCTTGTTTTTTTATTATTACCTTGTTTGGTGTTAGCGTTCACTTGCTGTGAGGGTATCTTAGGATTGGATTGTTGTGATGATACTTTTGGGATGTTTCCCATTAAAATGCCTCCATTACTGATTGTAAAATTTAAACCGTTTAAAAGTATTATAAATGTTCAATAGGAATTTTAGAAGATATTTTATTAATATAGGTGAGTTTTGTAAAGTTTAAACAAAATCATTATTTAAATAAAAGAAACCCCGATTGTCTGCGGGGCTCTAAGGGTAATAGTCAGCTAATTAACGATTTCATGAATTTTTTTGGTGAAAATACTGGTAAATGCGTCCAAATCAATAAGAGCATTATTTGAAACAAAAACGCTATTTTAATAGGGCGGGGAATAATGATGATTCCATGGGACAAACGAGTAAACGTTTTATCAAGGTGATTATTTTATTACAGAGGGGACAGTTTTAGAGGTTAGTGAAAAGGTGATTAAATCATTAGATTGGCTTCGGTGCATGTTAGCTCCAAACTATGAAAAAGTGTACGGTAAAATAGTACATAGCGACTTCGGTTGATTCGGATAGGCATTGAATATGCCATGTTTGTATGAATTAAGAGCAGGATTAAACCTATATATAGGTGTTGGAATTGTTCTAAAAGAGGGAATATCTGAAATATAAATAATTGAGGGGAGTGAACTAATGATGGAAACTAGTGTTTTTTTAGGATTGTTTTGGGGATGGATAACGGTTATCGTATCGGGAATACTTTTCGTACGGCCATCAGTACTACGTGAATTGAAAAAATTAGTTGTTGAAGACAGAGGATTTGGTATTATGTACGGTTTTCTATCGATTTTCCTGGGGGTAGGTACTGTAATTCTACATAATGTATGGGTATTCAACTGGCAGGGGTTCCTAACGGTTATTGCATGGCTTGCATTATTAAAGGGAATCTACATAATTGTATATCCTGAACCTTCCAAGAAAACAGACTTTGAATTAAGGGTTCTATCTACACGTATAGCGCTCGCTATCATTGGAGCCTTGGCTTTATGGATGCTTATAGTAATCTATATAAAATAATCCTTTTCTAATAAGAACTATACTAAAATGCGAGAAAATTCTATAATAATAATTATACATTTAGTCCTACTGGAAGAATCAGTGGATATCAAACTAGAAAGAGCGTTGTTATATTGCTCTGTAGTTTGGTGTCCGCTTTTTTATTAACAAAATAGATTAGGGATGTTTTTATAAATTATGCAATTAACTTTCTTACCTAAAATCGACCGAAAAGGAACGTTCGTTCACATAGAGAGGGTTTTAAAGAAATTATTACAATTATGTAAGATTAATGTAATATTAATCGATAGTAAATCAAGATACTTAAGTGTATTTTTAATAGGATTTAAAAGTACTGTTTGTTTATAAAATATTGGGGTAAATAATATTTAATTAGGAAGTGTAATAAAATGATTGAAATTAAATCTATTATTCATTCGTACAAACTAAAAAGAAGAATAGCTAGAGATTTATACGGTAGCAGAGATGAATTGACGATGTTATTAAATGAATTTAATAATATGAAAAATAAAGCGAAATCTGAGAAAAAGAAAAATAATATGTTATCTCGATTACAATTAATTTACCAAAATATGAAATTAGACAAGCAGTATCCTCTTCCGTGTTCTCTTAATAGTAGGTTGTTGGAACGATTAGAAGATGAATCTATTCAAACAACTGAAGATTGTGTAACATGTCTACACTTAATGCTAGAAATAAACTATGAGAAAATAAAACATTATGGATCTAACACAAGTAGGTCATTTATTCCGTTATCGCAGTCTTCAATTTGTCTTGCTGATTTTGTTTGTTTGACAGGATTTGTTTTATTAGGCTTACTAGGAACAATTACATTTGGAGGGATAATGTAATCTTTTTATTCACTTGCATAAAGTACAAATTGGTATTTGTAAAAAGGCCACTCATTTAAGGTGTCCTTTTTTAGTTACTTAGGAGAGTTCATGCGATAGACATGGAAGTGTTATGAAGCTAGGAATACCAAGGACTTTAGCGTTTGGCTTAGCTATACAAAATATAAGATATAAGTAACTCATAGTAAACGTGAAATGATAAATCCTATGTTGTCGCAGCGATTAAGTGATTATGCTGTGGGATTACATTTTTAAAACTCATAGACGGCTGGTTGAATCTTGGCGAAGAGCAATGGATTAAATAAGATTCTTTTTATGTGAAGTTCAATAAGAAAAGTACAGTAGATTCATCTATTTTAGGAAAACGTGGTGTTTCCAAAGTGAATAATTTACGTTGCTAGTTCTGTTAATGCATGATTAGGATTTAATATTGATGCAAAAGTAAGTGTTAAAGGAACACTACAATACAAAGTGCACAATAGCAAAGGAAAAACATTCTACTGTAAGTAAAACTTATGTGTATGTGAAGTAATTAAAAAGTAGATATATAAGAGTCAACTTATTTTTTCTCAATACCCCACTCAACCAGTAATTATATATGTCTGTTTAAATCTCTACGTGTTCATTGACAAAAAGCTGACTATACTTAGTCAGCTTTTTGTATATTACATTCTAGTATTTATCGGTCCTAAAAGACATATTCTTTCCTTTGAGTTGACATTAAAAATATTACCAATTTTTTCTTTTACAATGACAACAAACAAAGAAACATTTACAACGACACTTATTTCGTTTAGAACGCCAATCATCATCACAATGATTTTTTTCTTTAGATTTCCACCAATCATCATTACAATGCTTTTCCTTAGAACGCCAATCATCATCACAATGATTCTTTTCTTTACATTTCCACCAGTTATCACAACAATGCTTTTTCTTAGAACTCCAGCAATCATTATTCCAGGACATTCTTTTATACCTCCCTTCAATAGGATTGATATTATTCTATGTATTAGTAAAAAAATGGCTTGTTTATTAACCTATTATTTTACCTTTATATGATAGAATGCTTTTTACTAGATATAGAATTTATACAAACTATGCTAGTTTTCAAGAGATAGTGGAGAGAACTACTGGTTATGATATTGATCAATAAACACTTGTTGAAGGAAACGTTATGATTTTTAATGATATATTATTTTGAAGTACGCTTTTTTGAATGTATATTTCACAACAGTAAAGGTACCATATTAATGCAAACAAAGCCTATGTATATGGTGTATATGTGAAGTAATAGGAAAAGCTGGGGACTCTTAAAGGAGCTGACTTATAAGAGGTTGTCTAAACTTTAAATTCAGCAGAATTAAATCCAAGTCCCCTCATTAAACAGACCTCTAATTGTTAGAGATCTGTTTTTATAATTAATAAAGAAAAGAATGTTTAGTACAAGTGTTTGTTTTTTTCTTTCTATGTTTTTGCCTCGTACACTTTTAAGCTAGTGGACATACTTTACTAATAGAAAGGATTAGGGGGTGAGGTTTTGGGTTCTCGATTTAATAATTGTAGAAAGAAGTGTACATGTAAACAGGATGATTGTTGGGATGCTTTCGAAGAATGCAAAAAAGAACAAGAAGAACAAAATAAAAAATGTGATTGCTGTTGTGTACAAGGAATTAGAGATGAGCTTAAAAAATTAGTAAACAGAGCAGTGCGCATTACTACAGTAGGAAATAATTATGCAGGAACTGTTTCTTCAGTAACTTGTGATGTTGTAAAGCTTACGAATAGTGCTGGGGTAGTTACGGTAATTATATCTGTTTGTAAAATTGAAGCGATTGAACTATTGTTGACATAAGAAAAGCATAAGTATGCTTTTTTGCAAAGCCATTCTTATGAATGGCTTTATTTTAATTTCGTATAAAAGGAGAATATATTCTTTATATAGAAATAAGTTTGAGGATATAAGGAATGGTGTACGAAAGGAGAATGAGAGTGGTTAAATTAGATCTCTTTAAAAGATCCGATTTCCAACAATTAATAAATTGGATTGATTCCGAAAATTTTTTAATCCAATGGTCAGGAAATGCATTTACATATCCGCTAGATGAACAGCAATTATATAGTTATATAGAGCGTGCAAATTATGAAAATGCAAATACACTTGCTTTTAAAGTAGTAGAAGAAGAGACTAAAAAAGTTATTGGGCATATTTCACTGGGGCAAATAGACTATGTAAATAAGTCTGCTAGGATTGGTAAAGTATTAGTTGGAGATTCAAATATGAGAGGAAATTCTATAGGAAAACAGATGATGAAAGCAATACTTCATATTGCATTTAATGAATTAAAACTACATAGAGTTACTCTTGGTGTTTTTGATTTTAATTCGTCAGCCATTACATGTTATGAAAAAATAGGATTTGTAAAAGAAGGGTTATTAAGAGATGTGAAAAAAGTAGGAGATACGTATTGGAATTTATGGGAAATGAGTATGTTAGAATATGAATGGAACAATAAATAACAATAGTTTTTTATAATTATATTATGTTAACAACGATGAAAAGGGTTTGGTGGAAAAATTATGAACGAGAAAACAAAGATAATTACAATTGCAGCTGTTTCAGGGGGTGGAAAAACGACAATTACAGAACGATTAGCTCAGGAGATAAAAAGTTCAAAGGCCCTATATTTTGATAGTTATAAGTTTGATAACTGTCCTGCAGATATTTGTAAATGGATTGATGGTGGGGCAAATTATGATGAGTGGGTACTAACACCATTAATTGCTGATATTCAGCATCTACTACAAAATAGTAATTTAGACTATATTATAGTAGATTATCCCTTTGCATACTTAAATAGTGAAATGCGTGAATTAATAGATGTAACTATATTTATGGACACTCCTTTAGATATTGCGATGGCTAGGAGGATTTTACGTGACTTTAAAGAAGATACAATTAGTGAAATACATAATGATCTAAAACACTATATAACTCATGCGAGAAAAGCTTATTTAGAGGCGATTAATACTGTAAAGCCGAATTCCGATATCACTTTGGATGGATCTTTATCTGTAAGTGAAATAATTGATCAAATAATAGAGGAACTTAATCGAAGAGAAGTGATTGTGAATGGTTAAATGTATAAAACAATATGTACAAGTTGATAGCTTTAAAATATATACAAAAATATTTCAAGGAAAAAAGCAGCAGCCTGTTATTATAATGGAAGCAGGTTATGGCGATTATTCAAAGGCATGGGATCGTATTGCGGAAGGGCTGACGGAATATGGGACGGTACTTACATATGATAGAGCTGGATTAGGAAAAAGTGGGAAGAGTTCCAAACGGCGTATTAGTTCTGAAATGGTAAAAGAATTAAGAGCTTGCCTAAAACAATTACAGCTTAAGCCACCCTATATTTTTATAGGACATTCCTTTGGGGGTATAAATATACGTTTATTTACAACTTTTTATCCTGAAGATACGATGGGAGTAGTTTTAGTTGATTCGACACCAGAAAATTATAAAGAAGATTTTTTACCAATAATGCCTCCAGAATTTCAAGAAGCTTACTATAAGCAATTTGTATGTGAAAGTTCATATGAAGAGTTTATGTTTAGTCTAGGTGAAGCAGATAGACATTGTAAATCAATGAGTGATATTCCACTTGTCGTGTTAGCTGCTGGAAAAAAAGATTTTTATTCAGCAGAAGCACAACTGAAATGGTTACAATTGCAAGAAGAATTATTACAATTATCAACCAATAATAAATTTATAATTGCAGAACATAGCGGTCACTATATTCAAAAGGATGCTCCACATTATATTATAGATGCTGTTAAGTGGATCCTTGGGGTAGGGGGGAAATAAATGTGTACACTTTATTTCAATATAATTGGCAAGTACGAGAAGATTGGTTTAAGTGGTGTGAACAGCTTACAGAGGAGGAATTGCTTCGCAAAAGTGTTGGAGGTGTTGGGAGTATTTTAGAAACACTATTTCATATCGTAGATGTTGAGTATAGCTGGATTTGTGATCTGAAAGGAAAGGAAGTAGATGAGCCGCAATTTAAGGATTATCAATCAATCCAAAAACTGAAAGCGTTATCTGATTTGTATAACGAGGATTTAGAGGGATTTCTACGATCGTGGACAGAAGACTTAGAGAATAAAATATTAAAAGTTTCATGGACAGATAAAGAGTATAAGTATGGTGAAGTGTTACGACATGTTATTGTACATGAAATTCATCATATAGGTCAGCTATCAATATGGGCAAGAGAATTAAATCTTCAGCCCGTTTCAGCGAATTTAATTGGAAGAGGATTGTAGATTGAGAAACCGACTTGCTAAATGCAAGTCGGTTTTTTATATAAAAGAGAACGGTTAGTTAAAGTCCTCGGATTTTTTCTGACGTATATGTAAAAACATTAGGATCGTAATGATTAAAAAGATTATTACTGTTTGTATGATTAAATTTTTAAACTGAAGTAAAATGGTCCAAGATGTAATAGTGTCTTTGAAAGCTTGGAGTGCAGAATATGAGGTAGGTTCAAAACCGTATTGAAGTAACTTTTTTGTTTCAACAAAAGCCGTGTTTTCTTCATTGGCGTCTAATACTACAGAAATAAACCGTGTGTCTCCTTGTTTTGTGGTACTAACAAAACTGTAATTACCGTTAGTTGACAAACTAGATTGTAAGCCATCAACATCTTTTAATTTAATGTTTTTATTAAGAGAATAAATCATTTTATTTGTGTTGAAAACTTGAACATCTTTGAAGGTAAATCGATAAGAGGTTTGTTTAGTAATATTTAATACATCTGGATAGTCTTTTATTAATTGTGCAGCTATTTCGGCTGCGTCTATTGCTGTAGTAATTGATTGTCTATTCTTTTCACTATTTATTCCGGTTGAATTTAAAAATGGAGATTGTTGTGATAACTTTAGTTGCTTTGCTTTTTTATTCATTAACGATGTAAAATTATCTTCATTTCCAGCAATGTGTTCTGCAAGTGCAAGCGCAGAACGATTATTTCCGGTTAAAAGCAAAGCATGAAGTAAGTCACGAACGGTAGTGTTATCCTTTGATGTTACTTGGATCGGACTTGTTTCTGTTTGAAAAACTTCGTTTCTAATTTTCACAGATTCATCTAATTGTATTTTGCCATCATGAAGTTGTTCCATTACAATATATTCTGTCATTAATTTAGATAAAGTGGCCGACTGAATAGGAGTACGTTCATTTTTTTTATAAACAATTTCACCAGAATTAGTATCTATTAAAATAGCTGATTTAGCTCGAATAGTTGGACCATTTACATAAAGATAAAAATATAAAACGATAAGTACAGTAATAAGAAAAGATAATAATAAAATTGTTATTTTTTTAAAAAATTGCATACGCGATCCTCCTACAATTACATCAATAATATTATTGTAAGAAGGAATGCTTAATTAGTAAGAAAGAAAAGGTAAAGAATTTCTAAAGAATTTTAAGGAATTCTTAAATTTTGGATTTTGATGGAAAATTAAAGGTTCAATTTCTTATTAGATAAGAAATTGAACCTAAAAATATGCCATATTAACATTTATATGGAAGTAATTTTACAGTGAAAGTTGTCTTTTCATCATCACTATATACTTCAATTGTTCCTTTATGCAGTTCGACAATACTTTTTGCAATTGCTAATCCGAGCCCTGATCCACCGGTGTTTGTCGATCGTGATTTTTCTACGCGATAAAAACGTTCAAAAACATGAGGTAAATCAGTACTTGGGATAGCCTGTCCGTAATTTGTTATATCAATTGCAATCATATTATTGCTTTCGTAAGCTGTAATATCAATATGATTTCCATCATTTCCATAAGTAATAGCGTTTATAATTAGGTTTTCAAACACACGTACTAATTTATCCCCATCAGCGAGTACCATTAGCTTTTGAGATGGGAAAGAAGGGCGACATTCAATATTAGCTTCTTGAAGCTGTATCCGAAATTGGACAGTTAATTGTCCTAGTAATTCTACAATATCAATAGGAACAGAATTTAAACTTAACTCTTTATTTTGAACACGTGTATATTCAAACAAATCATTCATTAATGCATTGAGACGGGTTACTTTATCGTATATGACTTGTATATAATGACGCAATTCCACTTCATCTCTATAATTATCATGATGAATTAAATTCACATATCCAACTATAGATGTAAGAGGCGTTCGTAAGTCATGTGATACATTCGTAATTAGTTCGCTTTTTGCTTGTTCCGCCTGTCTTTCTTCATCAATTGATACTTTTAACTGTTCAACAATTTGATTAACGCCAGTTGCTAATTCTTCTAAATAATTATGCTGTACAATAGAAACTTTATGATTAAAGTTTCCACTCGCAATATATCGAATTTCTTCAATCATTTTTTTAATACAAGTTTCATAGTAAAGTTTTTTTTCATGACGATAAAAAATGTAAAGATAGGATGAGAAAATAGAAAATAAAAACAAATAAGAAACGATCATCATCCATAAAGATTCCTTTATCCCTCTATACTTTTCATAACCAAAAATTCGAATGAATTCTTTACCGAGTTCGCTTAGAGTAAGTGAACTCTCAATTACACTGGTTACGAGGCGAAATATAATTAATTCGGTAATAGGTGTAAGAGTGATAGCTAATAAAAGCCAAAAAATAAGCTTCCACTTTGGTATATCTTTTAATATATCAAATGCTTCATTTCTCAATTTTGTATCCTACTCCCCAAACCGTATGAATTAGTTTTTCACCATTCATTACGGTTTCAAGTTTATCACGTAAATTACTAATATGGACCATTACCGTTTTATTAGAACCATAACCGTCTTCATTCCAAACGCGTTCGAATATCTCTTCAGAGCTAAATACTCTTCCAGTATTACTCGCAAGTAAATATAAAATATCAAATTCGATAGAGGTGAGCTTAATATATTCACCATTTACTTTAACCGTATGATTATGTTTATGAATTTCAACTGTACGAATGCGAATAATACCATCTTCATTCTTTGGTGTGGCAGCGTTTTGGAAAGATGATCTACGTAACAATGCTTTCACTCTAGCAACTAATTCTAGTGGATTAAACGGTTTAATCATATAATCATCTGCACCGGTCATAAGTCCTAATATTTTATCCATATCTTCAGCTTTTGCACTAAGCATAAGGATAGGTACAGTGTTATTTTCACGCACTTCTTGACAAACTTCTAATCCATTTCGTTTTGGCATCATAATATCCAAAATCATAAGGTCAACTTCATATGTAGATATCATTTGTAATGCTTCATCACCATCATAAGCTTTATAAATGTTATAACCTTCATTTCGCAAATAAACAGCGAGTAATTCTACAATATCTTTATCATCATCAATAATTAATATGTTTTTATTCATCACATAGTTCCTTTCCTTGCAAATCATCAACATTACTATAATATCAAATATTTATGTATTATGTAGTAATGTTTCTACATAAAATTTCACGTAACGTATTAAAAAGGAATTAACACAATTATAACGAATACAAAATAAGAAAGATATTTAGATTTCGCATTATATTGAAAGAGAGTTATAAGGGGGACTTGCTATGTTATATAATGATATATATTCATGTACTCCAACTGGAAAAATAGAAAATGATATAAAAGATTTTCTATTAAAATACAATAAAGAAATTACATATAAACATTCAATTCGTGTGGCAAATGAGGCCAGAAAAATTGCGGGAATATTTTATGAAGATGAAGAAAAAGCATTAATTGCAGGGTATTTACACGATATTAGTGCAATCTTTCCGAACGAGGAACGGATTGCAGTTGCTGAAGTATTTGGAATAGAGATATTACAAGAAGAACGAGAATTTCCAATGATTATTCACCAAAAGTTATCGAAAGTAATTGCAAAAGAGGTATTTAAAGTAGAAGACGAAGAAGTATTAAATGCTATCTGTTGCCACACTACTTTGCGTAAACATGCCACAAAGATGGATTTAGTACTATTTGTTGCTGATAAATTAGAATGGGATCAAATAGGGACACCTCCATATTTAATAAATGTAAAAAAAGCTTTAGGAAACTCTTTAGAACATGCTGCTTTTGTATATATTTCATATTTGTGGGAAAGAAAAGATACATTAAAAGTCATACACCCGTGGCTAGAAGAAGCATATTGGCATTTAAAAGAAATTGTAGAGTAGAAAGGGTATAAAAATGAAATTAAAAGAATATATGAATCAAACATTCCCAGGAGTTACATTAGTACCGTCCATATACTTTCAGTGGGAAAATCATCTTCATTTTGATTTTGGGAAAGATAAATATCAATTCAAAGAAGATGGTAACACGTATAATATGGAATATTTCACACAACTATATAGGTATAATAAAAGTCTATTTAAAGATATATTTTCAAAAGAAGATACCGTCTTTTTAGTCACAAATGTTTATCGATTTAAACAGGAAAATATAAAAAATTCGCAGAAAATAAATGTATACAATAGATTTATTAAAAAGAGGGATTTAAAGTTTCATATAAGACAAGAAACATTCGCTTTTCTATTTGAAGATGAAGTAGCTGACTTATATTGTACATATCAATTTTCTTTACAATGTTTTGCGGGAGATATTAAATATGAACCGCTTATTGAAGCTGTTAATCATGAGGATTTCCCTGACCTACGTCCACGCCTAGGACGAAAAAAAGAGATTTCATATCCAGATATATTTTTTATAAATGTAACCAAGGATATCATCATGTTTATTTATGATGATAGAGGATGTGAAGTAATCGCGAAGAATAAAGAAAAGGTACGGGATTTATATGAGAAGTATAAAGAGTGGATACCAGATTATGAACGAGAAAGTATAGATAGCTTATTTAAATGACAATAGGGGAAGTGAAGCGTGTAATGAAACGTATCGCCATCGTATCCGCATGGGAACCAGAACTAACGTATTTGCATCAACATTATCCAAGTGAGCGTGTAGAGAAGATAGCGGCTTGGGAATTTCATTTTCATTCTATTAATGAATTAGAAGTGATATCAGTTGTAACAGGCGTTGGTAAAGTAAGTTGTGCTAGTTGTGT
>Ga0213824_1000120_pt1 | contig 64857 bp, 52 predicted proteins | sample MC6MC0906MG_FD_179892 | JGI IMG/M metagenome (GOLD analysis project Ga0213824, IMG submission 179892) | Enriched soil aggregate microbial communities from Iowa State University, Ames, United States - MC6-MC0906-MG | ecosystem: Environmental > Terrestrial > Soil > Unclassified | place: USA: Iowa...
GCAAAATGTGACGATCTGTAGGAGCAATCGCCAAACTCGCGACAGTATAGGGCAAATGCCCGCCAGCGCCTGCGTCTGCGCCGCTACTTTCCGCGAATTGACGCTGGCGATGGGCTGTCATGCTCTCCCCGCTCACCCGATAGACTTCCAGCGCGCGGATCAGCCGCTGCGGATCATTGGGGTGAATGCGCGCGGCCGACACCGGGTCTACTTCAGCCAGCTGCCGGTGCAGCTCGGCCAGCCCCAGCGCCTCGGCCTGGGCCTCAAGTTCGGCGCGCACGGCGGCATCGGCCGCCGGCATGTCGGCCAGGCCGTCGATCAGCGCCTTGTAATACAGCATGGTGCCGCCGACCAGCAGCGGAATCTTGCCGCGCGCGGTGATGTCGGCCATGGCCTCCAGGGCGTCGGCGCGAAATTGCGCAGCCGAGTAGCTTTCGGCCGGGTCACGGATGTCGATCAACCGGTGAGGGTGGGCCGCCAATACCTCCTTGGAGGGTTTGGCGCTACCGATGTCCATGCCCCGGTAAACCAGGGCCGAGTCGACGCTGATCAGCTCGCATGGCAGGACGTTGGTCAGCTCGATGGCCAGGTCGGTCTTGCCGGCCGCCGTCGGGCCCATGAGGAATATTGCTGGGGGCTTGCCGCTCATGTCATCGACCGCGCAGGAATAGTTTGTCCAGGTCGTCCAGGCCCATCTGGGTCCAGGTCGGTCGGCCATGGTTGCACTGGCCGCTGCGCTCGGTGTTTTCCATGTCGCGCAGCAGGGCGTTCATCTCGGGGATGGCCAGCCGCCGGTTGGCGCGCACGGCCCCATGGCAAGCCATGGTACCGAGCAGTTCATTGAGGTGCGCCTGGATGCGATCGCTGGTGCCGTATTCCATCAGGTCGGCGAGCACATCCTGCACCAGGCGGTTGGCCTCGGCCTGCTTGAGCAGGGCCGGGATCTGCCGGATCGCCAGGGTCTCGGGGCCCAGGCGCTGCAACTCGAAGCCCAGGCGCTGGAACCATTGAGCATGCTCTTCGGCGCAATCGGCTTCACGCTGGCTCAGCGCCAGCGACTCGGGCACCAGCAGCGGCTGACCGCTCAGCCCCTCACTGGCCATCGCCACCTTGAGCCGCTCGTACATGATGCGCTCGTGAGCGGCGTGCATGTCTACCAGCACCAGGCCGACGGCGTTCTCGGCAAGAATGTAGATGCCTTTGAGCTGGGCCAGGGCGTAGCCCAGTGGAGGAACATCACCCTGGCTTTGCGGCAGTGACGCGGGTACCACGGCGCCCTCGCTCAGCGGCTTGTAGAACTCGCGATAGACGGCCTGCGATTCGGCCGCCGGCAGCGGCTGAGACGGGCGCGGGGTGTACTGGTACTGGTAACCCGCGCCGCTGCCGCCGTTGGAAATCGAATGCTGGGGCGCCTGCGGCTGCTCGAGCACGGGCGAGGCCAGGCGCATTTCGCCTTGCGGGCCGAACTCACCGACCTGCTGCCCGGTCGGGCGGACGATCTCGCTTGCTGCGGCAGGCGCAGCAAGCTGGTCTTCCGGGCGCACGTCGGCCAGGGCACGGTGCAGGGTGCCGTAGAGGAAATCGTGAACCGAACGCCCCTCGCGGAAGCGCACTTCGTGCTTGGTCGGGTGCACGTTGACGTCGACGCCGTTGGGCTCGAGTTCAAGGAACAGCACAAAGGTCGGGTGCCGGCCATTGAACAGTACATCGCGGTAGGCCTGGCGCACCGCGTGGGCAACCAGCTTGTCGCGCACGGCACGGCCGTTGACGAAGAAATACTGCAGGTCCGCCTGGCTACGCGAGAAGGTCGGCAGGCCGACCCAGCCCCACAGCCGCAGGCCGTTGCGCTCGACATCGATCGGCAGCGCCTGCTCCATGAAGCCTGCGCCACAGATGGCGCCGACCCGCCTGGCACGGGCAGTTTCGTCGTGCGCTTCGTGCAGGCTGAGGATGCTCTTGCCGTTGTGCCGCAGGTGGAAGCCGACATCGAAGCGGGCCAGGGCCAGGCGACGGATGACTTCCTGCAGGTGATCGAATTCGGTTTTCTCGGCTTTGAGGAACTTGCGCCTTGCCGGGGTATTGAAGAACAGGTCACGTACTTCGACCGAGGTACCCACCGGATGCGCCGCAGGCTGCACCCGCGGGGTCATGTCGCGGCCTTCGGTTTCGACCTGCCAGGCTTCACCGGCACTGGCAGTGCGCGAGGTCAAGGTCAGGCGCGCCACCGAGCTGATCGAAGCCAGCGCCTCCCCCCGGAAGCCCAGGCTCAGTACGCCTTCGAGGTCTTCCAGCTCGCGGATCTTGCTGGTGGCGTGACGGGCCAGGGCCAAGGGCAGGTCGTCGGCGGAAATGCCGCTGCCATCGTCACGCACCCGCAGCAGCTTCACGCCGCCCTGTTCAACTTCGACATCGATGCGCCGGGCACCGGAGTCGAGGCTGTTCTCCAGCAGTTCCTTGGCCACCGATGCAGGGCGCTCGACCACTTCACCGGCGGCAATCTGGTTGGCCAGCCGCGGGCTGAGCAGCTGGATGCGCGAACCACCACTCATTGCTGGGAGGCCAGGGTGGTGGCAGGGATATCGAGGTGCTGGCCGACCTTCAGCTCATCGGTCTTGAGGCTGTTGGTGCTGCGCAGGCTGGCCACGCTGACCTGGTAGCGCACCGCGAGCATCGCCAGGGTTTCGCCCGGGCGCACGGTGTGTTCACGCGGGCCCTGGGCGATCTTGCCACTGTCGCGCAGCCAGGCGATGTAGGTGCCAGGCGGCGGGTTTTGCTGGAAGTATTGGCGCACACCGGTATGGATCGAGCGAGCCAGGGCCTGCTGATGGCTGCTGGTGGCCAGTTTGGCGGCTTCATTGTTGTTGGAAATGAACCCGGTTTCAACGAGGATCGACGGGATGTCTGGCGACTTCAGCACCATGAAGCCCGCCTGCTCGACACGCTGCTTGTGCAGCGATGTGACCCGGCCCATGTTGCCCAGCACTTTTTGCCCGACGTTGAGGCTGGAACTGAGCGTTGCGGTCATCGACAGGTCCAGCAGCACGCCCGCGAGCATACGGTCCTTGTCGTCGAGGCTGACGTTGCCTGCCCCCCCGATCAGGTCGGAGCGGTTTTCCGTGTCGGCCAGCCAGCGCGCGGTCTCGGAAGTCGCACCACGGTCGGACAGGGCGAACACCGAGGCGCCAAACGCGGCGCGCGACGGTGCGGCATCGGCGTGGATCGAGATGAACAGGTCGGCGCCCTTCTTGCGGGCGATCTCGGTACGCTTGCGCAGCGGGATGAAGTAGTCACCCGTGCGCGTCAGCTCGGCGCGGTAGCCCTTCTCGCCATTGATCTGGCGCTGCAGCTCCTTGGCGATCTGCAGCACGATGTCTTTCTCGTGCTGGCCGCGCGAGCCGGAGGCACCAGGGTCCTCTCCGCCGTGGCCGGCGTCGATGGCAACCACGATATCGCGCTTGCCGCTGGGTACAGGTGGCAGCTTGATCGCGGGCTGGGCCGGGGACACCGGCACGGCGGGCGTTGTAACCGGGGCTTGCACCGGCGTTGGCGGTGCCACCGGTGCCGTGGCGGCGATGGCATCGGCTTCCTGGTCGTACAGGTCGACCACCAGGCGGTTGCCGTATTGGGCATTGGGCGCCAGGGTGAAGCTTTTCGGCGTGACCGACTTTTTCAGGTCGACCACCACGCGCAGGTCGGTCGGCGTGCGCTGGGCGGAGCGCACGCTGCTGATCGGCGTGTTCGAAGTAGAGACGCTCAGCGGCGCGGCCAGGGTCGCACCATTGATGTCGATGACCAGGCGATCCGGTGCGCTGAGGGTGAAGACGCTATGCTGCACGGGGCCAGACAGGTCGAAGACCAGCCGCGTGTTGTCCGGCGCACGCCACAGGCGCATGCTCTTGACTTGAGTGACGGCCAGAGCGTCAACAGTCACCGCTGTCAGCAGCAGACCAACGACAGCGACCAGTGCGCGTATGCGCATACCTACCCCACTTACTGTTTATAGTGTTTGGCCAGCGCAGTGCACCAGGCCTCGCCGCGAGCCCCCTGCGGCGAAAGGATCAGCGAGCGTCCGCCCGCTTGGGGGCTTATGGTAATGGTCAGGTCAGGCTTTGGCAAAACGCCCGCACCCTTTTCTGGCCACTCGAACAGGCACAGCGGGTCACCCTCGAAGTAGTCGCGAATGCCCATGAACTCCAGCTCCTCCGGATCGACCAGGCGATACAGGTCGAAATGATAGGCGCGCACCTCACCGATCTCGTAGGGTTCGACCACCGTAAAGGTCGGACTTTTCACTGCCCCCGTGTGGCCAAGGCCACGGATCAGCCCTCGGGAAAGCGTAGTCTTGCCCGCGCCCAGGTCGCCTTCGAGAAAGATCACGCCGCGACCGCCGGTCACGTCCGCCAGGGATGCACCGAATTTGACCGTGGCCTCTTCATCGGCCAGAAACAGGGTTATGCCAGACACGCAGAATGCTCCTCCAACAACTCACGAATGACCGGCGCCAGATCGCTGGCTGCCAGGCCTCTACCTTTAACGCCCAGTCGCTCACCGGCACAGGCGTGCAACCACACCCCAAGGCCAGCGGCCTGCCAGGCATCCAGCCCCTGGGCCAACAACGCGGCCAGCACGCCGGTCAGCACGTCGCCGAAGCCGGCCCCGGCCATTGCCGGATGCCCCCGCTGGCACAGCGCCAACTGCCCGGCCGGGTCCGCGACCAGGGTACCGGCGCCCTTGAGCACACAGACGCTGGCATAGCGGCGCGCCAGCTTGCGCGCGGCGCCCGGGCGGTCGGCCTGCACCGCCTCGGTGGAAATGCCCAGCAGCCGCGCGGCCTCACCCGGGTGCGGGGTGAGGATGCTGCCACTGGGCAGTGCCAGCGGGGTGCGCGCCAGCAGGTTGAGTGCATCGGCATCCCACACCTGCGGCCGCTCGGCATTGGCGACTGCCGACAACACGCTGCGCCCCCAGGCCGCCTGGCCCAGGCCCGGGCCGACCACCAGCACCGATGCACGCTCCAGCTCCCCCATCAGCTGGTTGGCTGAATTCACCCCCAGGCACATGGTTTCGGGCATGCGGGCAAGGCTTGCGACCACGTGCTCTGGGCGCGTCGCCAGGCTGACCAGCCCGGCGCCGCAACGCAACGCGGCCTCGGCGCTGAGCAATACTGCGCCGCCGGTACCGAGATCCCCCCCGACCACCAGCACGTGGCCGAAGTCACCTTTGTGGGCATGCGGCTGCCTGGCAGGCAGGCGCGCGACGGTCACACTGCTGAGCAGTTGCGGGCCATGGCTTGGGTGTTTGGTCTGTGGCATGGGGTCAAAGGCTCCAATGTCTGGCAGAATTATACGCACCTGAGCCCGTATTGCCTTACCCATCCATGTCCGCTTGCACACTTGACCTCGCCGCCCTGGCCCAATCGATCAAGATCTGGGGCCAAGAACTCGGTTTTGCCCACGTCGGCATTGCCGGGGTGGACCTTGGCGAGCACGAAAAACACTTGCAGCGCTGGCTGGACGCCGGCTATCAGGGCGAGATGGAATACCTGGCCGCCCACGATGGCAAACGTGCACACCCCGACCAGCTGATCCCCGGCACGGTGCGGGTGGTTTCGCTGCGCATGGACTACCTGCCGGGCGACACGCAGATGGCGCAGCGCCTGGCCCAGCCAGAAAAGGCCTACGTGTCGCGCTACGCCCTTGGCCGCGATTACCACAAACTGGTGCGCAAACGCGTGCAGCACCTGGCCGATCGCATCCAGGAAGATATCGGCCCGTTCGGCTACCGCGCCTTCGTCGACAGCGCGCCGGTGCTGGAAAAGGCCATTGCCGAACAGGCCGGGCTGGGCTGGATCGGCAAGAACACCCTGCTGCTCAATCGCAAGGCCGGGAGCTACTTCTTCCTCGCCGAACTGTTCGTCGACTTGCCGCTGCCAGTGGACGAGGCGCATACCAGCGAGCATTGCGGGCGCTGCGAGGCGTGCCTGGACATCTGCCCGACCAAGGCCTTCGTCGGGCCTTATGTGCTGGATGCCAGGCGCTGCATTTCGTACCTGACCATCGAGCTGAAGGGCGCGATCCCCGTCGAGTTGCGTTCGATGATGGGCAACCGGGTGTTCGGCTGCGATGACTGCCAGATCGTCTGCCCGTGGAACCGTTTCGCGCGGCCAACCCAGGAGAGCGATTTCCAACCGCGGCACGGGCTGGAGAATGCCGAGCTGGCGCAGATGTTCCTGTGGGATGAGAAGACCTTCCTGCGCAAGACCGAGGGCGGGCCATTGCGGCGGGCGGGGTATGAGCGCTGGCTGCGCAACCTGGCGGTGGGGCTGGGCAATGCGCCTTCGACGATTCCGGTACTGGAGGCATTGAAGGCCCGGCAGGACGACCCGTCGGAGCTGGTGCGCGAGCATGTGGCGTGGGCGCTGGCGCAGCACCAGGCGCGCCAGCAGGGGTGACCGTGGCGGCTTCTTCGCGGGCTTACTCGCGAAGAAGCCAGCGCCGTGTCACTGCTGGTCGTTGTAGTGAAACTTCGGCATTTCCCAATGGAACCGGATCGCCAGCAAGCGCACCAGGAACCCACCGAACAAGGTCAGCAGCATGGCCTGCTCCGCCGGCACCTTGAAGTACACGCACCCCAGATAGAACCAGGCTGCGGCGAACGACACGCTGGCATACAGTTCGCGACGGAACACCAACGGGATGTCGTTGCAGAAGATATCCCGCAGGATCCCGCCAAACACCCCGGTAATGACCCCGCTGATCGACGCGACCAGCATGCCCTGGCCCATCTCCAGCGCAGTCATGCAGCCAATCAGGGTAAAGGCCACCAGCCCCAGGGCATCCAGCACCAGGAACAGCGAGCGCAGGCGGCGCATCATCGGCGCGATGAAAATCGTCAGCAGCGCGGCAAAGCTGGTCAGCACCAGGTACTCCGGGTGCTTCACCCACGTCAGCGGGTAGTGCCCCAGCAGCACGTCGCGCACCGAGCCGCCCCCCAGGGCGGTAACGCAGGCGATCAGCACCACGCCAAACCAGTCCATGCCGCGACGGCCGGCAGACAAGGCGCCGGTCATGGCCTCGGCGGTGATGGCGACAAGATAGAGCATCAACAACATGGCGCGGGTCCGTGCGGGAAAGGCACGCAGTCTAACCAGTTGCCTTTGGCACCAAAAGAGGGCGCAAAGACAATATCTGCGCCCTTTCGGCTCACACCTTGATGAAGTGCTCGCGGTAGTGACGCAGCTCGGCGATCGACTCGCGGATGTCGTCCAGCGCCAGATGCGTGCTGCCTTTCTTGAAGCTGTCACGCACATCCGGCGCCCAGCGCGCAGCCAGTTCCTTGACGGTGGAGACGTCGAGGTTGCGGTAATGGAAGTAGTTTTCCAGGTTGCGCATATGGCGGTAGAGGAAGCGGCGGTCCTGGCAGATGCTGTTGCCACAGATCGGCGACTTGCCCTTGGGCACCCACTGTTCCAGGAAAGCGATGGTCTGGGCCTCGGCCTCAGCCATGCTGACCTTGCTCTCGCGCACGCGCTGGGTCAGCCCCGAGCCGCCGTGGGTGCGGGTGTTCCACTCGTCCATGCGCGCCAGCACCTCGTCACTGTGGTGAATGGCGATCACCGGCCCTTCGGCCAAGGTGTTCAGGTCGCTGTCGGTGACGATGGTGGCCATCTCGATGATGACGTCGTTGTCCGGATCCAGGCCGGTCATTTCCAGATCGATCCAGATCAGGTTCTGTGGGTTCTGCATGAAGGGGCTCCTCGTATAGGCCGTCATAGTAGCCTAGCGGCAGAGGCCCGCGCATTCCTGGCGCAAAGGTAACCGGAATGGTCCGCCGCCCGTCGTGCTAAACTGCCTGCCGATTTCAACCTGCCCCACCACGGAACCTCCATGGCCAAACGCCAGCTCAATCGCCGCCAGAACTGGCGGATCGAAAAGATCCAGAACGAACGCGCCGCTCGCGCCGCCAAACGCGAGCAGCATACGCTGCAGGAGCTGGAGGGCGGGGACCTGGGGCCGGAACAACTGGGCCTGGTGATCGCGCACTTCGGTGTGCAGGTCGAGGTCGAGGCCCAGGACGGCGACGTCGCAGGGCAGGTGTTCCGTTGCCACTTGCGCGCCAACCTGCCGGCACTGGTCACCGGTGACCGCGTGGTCTGGCGTGCCGGCAACCAGGGCATCGGCGTGATCGTCGCGCAGATGCCGCGCAGCACCGAGCTGTGCCGCCCGAACAACCACGGCCAGCTCAAGCCGGTGGCGGCCAACGTCGACCTGATCGTGATCGTCTTCGCCCCCGCGCCCGAACCGCACCCGAACCTGATCGACCGCTACCTGGTGGCGGCCGAGCATGCCGGCATCCGCCCGCTGCTGTTGCTGAACAAGGCCGACCTGATCAACGACGAGAACGGCCCGGCCTTGCATGCCTTGCTTGAGGTCTATCGCGACCTCGGCTACCCGTTGCTGGAGGTTTCTGCCCACCACGGTGACGGCATGCAACGCCTGCAACAGATGCTGGACGGCCACATCAGCGTGTTCGTCGGCCAGTCGGGTGTGGGCAAGTCGTCCCTGGTCAACAGCCTGCTGCCTGCCGCTGATACCCGCGTCGGCGACCTGTCTGAATGGTCTGGCCAAGGCACGCACACCACCACTACCGCGCGCCTGTACCACTTCCCAAACGGCGGTGACCTGATCGACTCGCCGGGCATCCGCGAATTCGGCCTCGGCCACGTCAGCCGTGACGACGTCGAAGACGGTTTCATCGAGTTCCGTGACCTGTTCGGCACTTGCCGCTTCCGCGATTGCAAGCATGACCGTGAACCCGGTTGCGCGCTGCTCAAGGCACTGGATGATGGCCGCATCAAGCAGCAGCGCATGAACAGCTACCGCTCGATCATCGCCAGCCTGCCGGAAGACAGCTATTAATCTGTAGGAAGTTTTACCCGGGCACGTACGATCGCTCCGGTTTTGCCGTCATCTATTGCCCCGCCTACTGCTTTCCCTGATGGTCATGGCTTCTATCAGGGAGGGCAACCGCGATGCCGGTCTTCATCAGTTACCGCCACGAACAGCGGCTAGACGCCTTCATTCTCAATGAGCGTTTGCTGCTTGAAGGCATCCCCGCGCAGCTGGTCTTGTTCGATATCAAAGGACAGACCAGCGAAGACCTCTACGGCAGCTTCTGCCAGCAGATGAGCGATGCAACCCACTGGATCGGCGTGCTGCCCGAGTGCGCCGCGGCAACTGCGCTGACCGGGACAATGCGGATTTCTTCCATGCCGACCTCAAGGCCAAGATCCGCCGGGGGTTTTGAATGCATCGGGGCCGCAAAGCGGCCCCGATCGGTTACTGGTCCTTGGCCTCGTCCATCTTCAAGGTGCCTTCCTCGAAGATGTTCAGCTTCTGCCGCAGCTCACGCGGCTGCATCGGCGCATCACCCGCCCCAGGTGCCGCCGCAGCCCCAGGTGCGGCACCGGCAGGCGGCGCAGGCTGGCCCGGCTGAGCAGCAGGTGGCGCCTCGGGCGTACCCTGCTCACCCTCGATGTTGCGCTGAGCCTTCTTGGTCAGGACGATGATATCGATGCGGCGGTTGACCGGGTTGAACGGGTTCTTGCGGTCGAACAGCGACGACGAGGCATACCCCACCACCCGCGCCACCTGATCATCCGGATACCCCCCGGCAACCAGTGCACGGCGCGCCGCGTTGGCGCGGTTGGCCGACAGTTCCCAGTTGCCGAATTCACCACTGCCCGAATAAGGCTTGGCATCGGTGTGGCCACTGATGCTGATCTTGTTCGGAACCGCCTTGATGGTGTCGGCCATCGCCAGCAGGATGTCCTCGAAATACGGCTGCAGGCGGGCGCTGCCGATGTCGAACATCGGCCGGTTCTCGGCATCCATGATCTGGATGCGCAGGCCGTCCTGGGTGATCTCGAAGAGGATCTGGTCCTTGAACTTCTGAAGCTGCGGGTTCTCCTCGACCTTGTTCTGCAATTCCTGCAGCAACAACTCGAGGCGCTCGCGCTCGACCTGTTCGGCCATGGTCTCGACCTGGTCCTTGTCCAGCTGAATGCTGGTGTCAGGCGTCGGCTCGGACTTCTGCTCCGGGTTGATGGTCTTTTCCGGCGCCAGCTCCGGCGAGCCACCCAGGTCGATGACATAGGGCGTACCGCTTTCGGAGAAGCCGATCGGGTCCTTGAAGTAGCCGGCAATGGCGATCTTTTGCTCAGGCGTGGCGGTAGACATCAACCACAACACCAGGAAGAACGCCATCATCGCCGTGGCGAAGTCGGCAAAGGCGATTTTCCAGGCGCCGCCATGGTGCCCGCCACCGAAGCGCTTGACGCGCTTGATGATTATCGGCTGATTGTTTTCCATGGCTTAGCGACCGCGAACTGCTTGTTCCAGCTCGGCAAAGCTCGGGCGATGCTTCGGATACAGCACCTTGCGCCCGAATTCCACGGCCAGCGAAGGCGGCATGCCGGACGCCGAAGCAACCAGCGAGGCCTTGATCGACTCGTAGAGGTTGATCTCCTCCTTGGCATCGTGCTCCAGGCACTTGGCCAGCGGGCCGAAGAAGCCGTACGCCGCCAGAATACCGAAGAAGGTACCGACCAGGGCCGCCCCCACGTGCTTGCCGATGGCTGCCTGGTCACCCTCACCCAGCGACGCCATGGTCACGACGATACCCAGTACCGCAGCAACGATACCGAAACCGGGCATGCCGTCAGCGATACCGGTTACGGCGTGCGACGGGTGCTCGAGCTCTTCCTTCATGCTCAACAGCTCCATGTCGAACAGGCCTTCGAGCTCGTGGGGCGCCATGTTGCCGGTGGACATGATGCGCAGGTAGTCGCAGATGAACGCAGTCATGCGTTCATCACCCAGCACGGCGGGGTACTTGGCGAAGATCGGGCTGGCCGCGGCGTCTTCGATATCGCTCTCGATCGCCATCATGCCTTCGCGACGGCTCTTGTTGAGGATTTCATACACCAGGCCCAGCACTTCCAGGTAAAAGGTGTGGGTGAAGCGCGAGCCGAACATCTTCATCGACTTCTTGACCACATGCATGGTCATGTAGCCGGGGTTGGCCTGCATGAAGGCGCCAAAGGCTGCACCGCCGATGATCAGCACTTCGAACGGCTGGATCAGCGCCGCGATCTGGCCGTGGGAGAGTACATATCCGCCGAGCACGCTCGCGAATACGACGATGATGCCGATAATTTTAGCCATAGGTTCAAAGCACTTGCTGTCGTGGTCAGGGTGAGGGACGGGAGCTTTAAAACTCTTCTTCTACTTATCGGCAGATCTGCGCCAGACTATAGCCACTCAATGCGAAAAGCCAGTTCGGACTGATGTCAAAATGCCAATGGAATCCAAGGTGCCCACTCAGAATCCGCGTACGCTAGAGGCCTGGGTAAAGCTGCTCGACGGTATTCGCGTACCGGTGCCGAAGCAGAGTTACGACCGGGTCATGAGCGCCATCAACGATAGCCGCCGCTCACTGCGGGACATCGCCGAACTGATGCAGGACAGCCCAGCACTGGTGCTGTCGGTGATGCGCGAGGCCAATCACCCGGCCAATGCCAGCCAGGCCGAACCCGCCGAAAGCCTGGAAATCGCCCTCAATCGCCTGGGCCTGGCGCGCACCCGAGAACTGCTTACCCGCTTGCCAGCCCTGCCGGACCACGATATCCCGCCGGTGCTGCGCCAGTTCCTGTTGATCAGCCAGCACGCTTCGCAGCAGGCCAGCGGCCTGTTCGCCAGCCGCCTGGCACGGCTGTGGCAGGAAATCCACTGGGGCAGCCTGCTGTTCCTGTCGCCGTTGTGGCCGATGGCGCTGGCCTACCCGAAGCTGCTCGACGCCTGGGAGCTGCGGGTCATCCACAAGGGCGAAGAGGCTGCAGAGGTTGAACTGGAGCTGTTCGGCGTGCGCATCATGGCGCTGTGCCAAGCCATGGCCGAGCACTGGCGCCTGTCGCAATGGGTCACCCAGGGCTACCGCCTGCTGCTGGAAGAACGTGAACAACTGGGCCAGATCCTCGGCATCGCCCGTGACGATGACCTGCTGAGCCAGCAGCACCGCCTGGACGAAGCACCCGCCTTGAGCCGCTGGTTCAACCAACCGGCCAATACCGTGTTGCTGGCCAACAACCTGGCCCTGGCGGCCCAGGTGGGCTGGGACAACCCGCACCTGCTGCGCTGGCAACTGCTCACCGCGCTGTACCTGCAGACCTCGCTGGAGGACGTGCAACAGCAGGTCCACCAGCAGGCTGCCGCCAGTGCCCGCCGCCACGCCAGGCACGCCCTGTTCCACCCCGCCGAAGCCTTGATCTGGCCTTGGCACCAGCGCCGCCCGCACCCCGACATGATCACCCCACCACCACCCTCCAGCGAGGCGCTGGGCCAGTGGCGCAAGCTGTGCCAGGAACTGCTGGCCAAGCCCAGCCCCTTTACCAATACCGTGCACCTGGCTACCCAGGCCCGCGAGGCGTTGCTGGCCTGTGGCATGCAGCGCATCATGCTGCTGACGCTGGACAGGGCCAACGACGCCCTGCGCGTACAGCAAACCGCCGGCCTGCCCAAGGAAGCCGAAGCCATCGCCTTGCCCATCCCGCAGAACAAACTGCTGCAGAAGCTGGTAGGCCAAGCCGCGCAATTGCGCCTGACGCCAGAAAACTATGCCCAACTTTCGGCCTTGATGCCGGCCCCGCTGCGCGCTTTCTTCCGCAGCGAACACCTGCTGTTGCGCTCAATGGCAGTAGGTGACCAGGTGCTGATGCTGGCGGTGGCCGACCAGGGCGGCAAGCCGCTGGCCGATGTCAGCGTGCAAGCTTTTGGCAAAACCGCGCAATGTATCGAGCGTGCGCTCGCTGTGTTTGCCAACCGCAATGCCTGACCCTTGCGCTACAATCGCACCTCTTTCCACACTGGAGACCGTGGATGACTGATTTTGCCGGACTGCCGCTGGTGATCGAGCCTGCGGACCTGCTGCCGCGCCTGGCTTCGCCCCAGCTGATCCTGGTCGACCTGAGCAGCGCCAACCGCTATGTCAGCGGGCATATTGCGGGCGCGCGCTTCGTCGAAGGCAAACGCACCCAGCTGGGCCTGCCACCCGCGCCGGGGCTGCTGCCGGCGCTGGCCGACCTGGAAAAACTGTTCAGCGAGCTCGGTCACCGCGATGACGCGGTTTACGTGGTGTACGACGATGAAGGCGGCGGCTGGGCCGGGCGCTTCATCTGGATGCTCGATGTCATCGGTCACCCGCACTACCACTACCTCAATGGCGGTATCCAGGCCTGGCCGGCAGACAAGCTGGTGACCGAAGTACCAGCGCCTGCCAATACGCCTGTGCGCTTGCACCTGCACGGCGAGCCGACCGCCACCCGCGAATACCTGCAAAGCCGCCTGGGCGCCGACGACCTGGTGATCTGGGATGCCCGTGGCCCACAGGAATTCAACGGTGAAAAAGTCCTGGCCGCCAAAGGCGGGCATATTCCCGGCGCGATCAACTTCGAGTGGACCGCTGGCATGGACCTCAACGACCACCTGCGCATCCGCCAGGACATCAAGCAAGTCCTGCTGCAACTGGGCATCACCCCCGACAAGGAAGTGATCACCCATTGCCAATCACACCGCCGCTCCGGTTTCACTTACCTGGTGGCCAAGGCCCTCGGCTACCCACGCGTCAAGGCTTACGCCGGCTCGTGGAGCGAATGGGGCAACCACCCGGACACGCCTGTAGAAGTCTAAGGAACCTGCATGAAATCCCGTTTGTTCATCATCAGCCAGTACCTGCTGCCGCACCACCTGCTGTCGCGCCTGGCCGGCTGCGTCGCCGAGTGCCGCGCGCGCTGGTTCAAGAATGCCTTCACCGCCTGGTTCGCCAAGCGCTACCAGGTGAACATGAGCGAGGCACTGGTCGAAGACCTGACTGCCTACGAGCACTTCAATGCCTTCTTCACCCGTGCCCTCAAGCCGGGCGCACGCCCGCTGGACGAAACCCCAGGCGCGATCCTCTGCCCGGCCGACGGCGCCGTGAGCCAGCTGGGCCCGATCGAACACGGCCGCATCTTCCAGGCCAAGGGGCACAGCTTCAGCGCGCAGGAGCTGCTTGGCGGCGATCCGGGCCTGGCGGCGCCGTTCATGGGCGGTGAGTTCGCCACCATCTACCTGTCGCCGAAAGACTACCACCGCGTGCACATGCCGCTGGCCGGCACCCTGCGCGAGATGGTCTATGTGCCGGGCCGCCTGTTCTCGGTCAACCAGACCACGGCGGAGAACGTTCCCGAGCTGTTTGCCCGCAACGAGCGCGTGGTGTGCCTGTTCGACACCGAGCGTGGGCCGATGGCCGTTGTACTGGTCGGTGCGATGATCGTAGCCTCGATCGAAACGGTGTGGGCTGGCCTGGTCACCCCGCCGAAGCGTGAACTGAAGACCTTCCGCTATGACGAAGGCAGCCGTGCACCGATCCACCTGGAAAAGGGTGCGGAACTGGGCCGCTTCAAGTTGGGTTCCACCGCCATCGTGCTATTCGGGCCGGAGCAGGTGAAGTGGGCTGAAAACCTGGGGGCCGGTTCGGCCACCCGGATGGGTGAATTGCTGGCGCAGCCGCTGCAGGGCTGACCGCTTAAACACCCCCCGGTTCTTGACCGGGGGGCGTCTACCCGGTGAGGGCATCAGCCGAGCAGGCTGCGGAAGCCGATCGGGCCCTCGTTGATGTAGGTATTGGTCCCATTGAGAGTAAGGCCACCGTCATCGGACTTGACGCTCAACGCCACGACACTCTGGTCATCGCGCCCGCCGATCACCCACTCCCCGCCCGGATGCCAAGGGGCACTGTCCCCTCCCCACTGGTTCTGCACCTGATAACGGTTATGCGCGACGCGCTTGCCCTGGAAGCCGATCGGTCCTTCGCCGGCATAGGTCATGACGCCTTGCAGTGTCTGGCCACCATCGGTCGACTTGACCTCGACAGACACCACGTTCTGATTGTCCCGGCCACCGATAACCCAGATTCCGCCCGGGTGCCAAGGTGCCGAGTTACCGCCCCACTGATTCTGCGCTGCATATCTGGACATGAACTTCTTCTCCTTGAAGTTGACGGCCACGAGGACTCCCCTCGGGCCCGTACGGTCGATGGGTGAGACCGTACGGATCCAAGCGTAGATGGGCGCAACACGGGAACTTAGAACAGTTTGCAATCAGCCTAGTAGCGGAGTTTCCGGGGCCGCTGTGCGGCCCCCAACCGGCGCGATCAGCTGCGGGCGTCGCGGTCGCGCAAGCCCAGCAGATACAGCACGCCATCCAGGCCCAGGGTCGAAATCGCCTGCTTGGCCGACTGGCGCACCAATGGCTTGGCACGGAACGCCACACCCAGCCCGGCGAGCGACAGCATCGGCAGGTCGTTGGCACCGTCACCCACCGCAATGGTCTGTTCCAGCTGCAAGCCCTCTTCGTTCGCCAACTGCTGCAACAGCTCGGCCTTGCGCTGGGCGTCGACGATCGGCTCGACGGCGACACCGGTAACCTTGCCGTCCACCACTTCCAGCTCGTTGGCAAATACATAGTCGATGCCCAGACGCGCCTGCACCTGCTTGGCAAAGTAGGTGAAGCCACCGGAGAGAATGGCCGTCTTGTAGCCCATGCGCTTGAGCTCGGCGAACAGGTTCTCGGCGCCTTCGGTCAGGCGCAGGGAAGCACCAATCTGGTCAAGCACGCCAACATCCAGCCCCTTGAGCAGCGCCATGCGCTCCTTGAAGCTGGCCCGGAAGTCGAGCTCACCGCGCATCGCCCGCTCGGTGATGGCCGCCACCTGCTCGCCGACACCGGCCGCCTTGGCCAGTTCGTCGATGACTTCGGCCTCGATCAGCGTCGAGTCCATGTCGAACACCGCCAGGCGGCGGTTGCGACGGAACAGGTCGTCCTTCTGGAAAGCGATGTCGATGTCGAGTTCTTCCGACACCGCAAAAAAATCTGCACGCAGCGCCTGGGCATCGCTTGGTACACCGCGCACAGAAATTTCCAGCGCGGCCTTGCCTTGCTGGTTTTGCGCATTCAGTGCTACCCGGGCCGACAAACGTTCGATGCGCTCGATGGTCAGGTCGTACTTGCTGATGATGGCGCTGACGCGCTGCAGCTGTTCGGGGGTGATCTTGCGGCTGAGCAGGGTAACGATGTGCCGCGCTTCGCCCTGGCCATCGGCCCAGTGCTGGTAATCCGCCTCGGAAATCGGCGTGTAGCGCGCCTGCAGGTTCAGCTCATGGGCCTTGGACTGCACGCTTTGCAGCAGGCTGGTGGCCACTTCGTTGTCCGGGATATCGACCAGAATGCCGAACGACAGGGTGCCGTGCATGACCGCCAGGCCGATGTCGAGGATGTTCACTTTGCCCTGGAGCAGGACGCCGGTGATGGCGGCAGTGAGACCGGGGCGGTCCTCACCGGTGATGTTGATCAGGACGATTTCGCGCACAACCTGGCTCCGACTTCGATGAAAAATGCGCATTCTACCGATTTTCCATGACCATCGGGCGCCAACGATACTTTGCCGACAAAACTCTGCTCGCTATACTGCGCAGCACTTTCATGCCATTAAGAGCCGCGCTCTGTGAACCGGCCCACGCCCGTCAAACCAGACAACTTCTTCCTCATGATCTTCCGTGCCCTTCGCCAACGTCGCGTTCCACTGGCACTGCGCATCGCCTGCACCAATATATTCCTGGTGGCGCTGGCGCTGGTGATCTATGCCTGCGTGATGGGCCTGCAGTTCAAGCAGGCCATGCACGAGCAGGCGGACGCCCTTGGCCAGAGCCTGACCACCCAGACCGCCACCTCGGCGACCGAGCTGCTGGTGTCCAACGACATCCTCAGCCTCAACGTGCTGCTGGGCAACCTGGTGAAGAACCCGCTGGTGGCCCATGCGGCTATCTATAGCGTGGACAACCGTATCCTCGCCGAGGCGGGGCAGCGCCCGCGCAACAGCCTGCTTGGCGAGGCAGAAGGCCTGTACCAGACCAAGATCACCTTCCAGGACGTGACCGCCGGGCAGCTGCGCATCAGCCTGGATATGAGCCAGTTCCAGCAGCCGATGCTGATCAGCCTGCAGAGCATGGGCATCCTTGCCGCGATCCTGCTTGCCCTGGCGTTGAGCCTGAGCCTGCGCCAAGGCCGCCACATCACCCTGCCGCTGCTCCAACTGCGGGTATGGCTGCGTGACCCGCACCCGTACACCCCGGCGACCGACCGCCAGGACGAGATCGGCGACATCGCCCGCCAGCTGCACGCGCGCCTGGCCCCGCCGCCGCCTCCGGAGCCTGAACCGGAGGAGGAGGAGGAGGACGAGCAGGACTTCGACGACCTGCACGAGGTTGCGGCGCCTGTCAAAGCCGCGCCACGCGCCAAGGTTGCCGCCCTGGCCGACGACGAAGACGACGATGCGGCTTTTGCCGGCCTGCTGGATAACGAAGAGCCCGCGCCGAAAGCCACCGTGGTCGAGTCCGACGAGCCGCAAAACACCGCCGTGCTGGCCGTGCAGCTGGGCTCGCAGGAACAGCTGCGCCGCCTGCCACGCACCCGCCTGACCGAGCTGCTGGAGCGTTACCGCGACTGCCTGGAACAGGCCGCATCGCTGTACGAGGGCGAAACCCACACGCTCAACGACGGCAGCACCCTGGTGCTGTTCCATAGCCGTGACTGCGGCGAGGACTACCTGACCAACGCCATCTGCTGCGGTGAGCTGCTGCGTGCCCTGGGCCACGCTCTGCAAATCGAGGTGGCCGACAGCGGCATCACCCTGCAGCTGCAGCTGGGCCTGGCCCTGGGCGACGATCTGCAGGGGCTGGAGCAGGTCGACCTGCTAATGGCCGAGAAGGCCCAGGACGCCCTTGCGCTGTCGCAACACAGCCGCAACCTGCTGCTGGTGGAGCGGCAGATCAGCGATGACGCACTGATTCGTCAGCGTGCCCGCATTCGCCCGATTGCCAGCCCTGAGGGGGCTTGCTGTGTCGAGCGCTTGATGGAACCTTACCCGTCGATGCTGGAGCGCCAGTTGGCACGCATGCACGAGCGCAGGGCCTGATATCAAGTCGGCCCCTTCGCGGCTAAAGCCGCCCCCCCGCAGGGCCAGCGCAAATCCTAGGACAGCGCAAACCCTGTGGAGGCGCCTTCACCCGCGAAGAGGCTGACACAGACCCACAAAAAAGCCCGCACATGTGCGGGCTTTTTTGTAACCGGCGGAACCATCAGAACCGATAGACTTCCATATCGGTACGAATGGGCGAAGCCATTGGGATCTTCGACTTCTCTGGCGCCTTCTTGACCTGAACGGGTGCCGCAGGCTTTTTCGGTGCCTCTTCGGCAATCGCAGGCTGGTTGGCCAGCGGCTTGACCGCAGTGCTCAGCTGTTCTGCCAGCTTCTGCAGCAGTTGGCCCTGGGCCTGAACCTGCGACGACTCACTGCCTTCGTGCGGCTGCTCGAGGTGCACGATACGGTTGTCGCGCACATTGCCGCGGCGGTCGAGCAGGCGCCATTGGGCGTCGAGGATGGCCGGCTGGTTCTTGCCCGAGTCCAGGCGAGTGATCGACAGCAACACCTGCACGTCCGGCGAGAAACCGGTGCTGGCCGGGGCCAGGACCACGCGCTGGCTATCAAGACGCCAGGCCAGCTGACGCACCAGCAATTGGTCGATGTCTGCCGACAAGCTGCCGGCCCAACGACCGTCCGTCGCAGAACTCAGGCTGCCATCAGCTTGACGCTGCAAAAAGGTCTCGCGCTGCAGGTAATCGGCAACCGACACTGGGCCGAGCACCACGGCCATGCCCGCACTCTGTGAAGGCTGGCCAGGATCACCGCTGTCGAGCTGATACAGGGCAACCGGCTGATGCATACTGCATCCGCTCAGCCCCAGCAAGCCCGTCATCAACAGCGCAAATGGAAGGCGCAGAAATTTCATTCATCCCATCCAGGCGGTCGCCACAAAGCTGACCGCAGTGATACTGATATAGATTCAATCGGGCACACGGCCACGCCGGCACCACAGGGGCACTATCATCCGCGAAATATCGGCCCGACTCCAGCATTTCTGCCTGGAACGGCGCTGAAATTGCCGTTCCAGACATTTCACCGGGTTACGTCGGACTTTCCACCTGCAACCCGTCGACGCGCTGGAACCCGCGTGGCAGCTTGCTGCCACGCCGGCCACGCTCGCCCTTGTAATGCTCAAGGTCGTCTGGCTTCAGAGACAGGGTACGCTTGCCAGCCTGCAATACAAGCGTCGACCCCTCGGGGATCACCGCCAGATCTGTAACATATTCTTCACGGCTGGCGACCCGATCACCGGGCACGCCGATGATCTTGTTGCCCTTGCCTTTGCCCAGTTGCGGCAGGTCGGCGACCTTGAACACCAGCAAGCGCCCTTCGGTGGTCACTGCCGCCAGCCAGTCCTGCTCACGGTCGGCCACCGGGCGTGGGCTGATCACCTTGGCGCCGTTGGGCAGGCTGAGCAGGCCCTTGCCGGCCTTGTTCTTGGCCTGCAGGTCTTCACCCTTGACCACGAAGCCATAGCCGGCATCCGAGGCAATCACGTACAACGCGTCATCTTCCGGCAGCAGCACGCACTCGAAGGTAGCCCCCGGCGGCGGTGTCAGGCGCCCGGTCAATGGCTCGCCCTGGCCACGTGCCGATGGCAGCGTGTGCGCGGCCACCGAATAGCTGCGGCCGGTGGAGTCGATCAAAACGGCAAACTGGTTGGAGCGCCCCGCCGCCGCGGCTTTGAAGCCATCCCCCGCCTTGTAGGAAAGACCGGTGGCATCGATGTCGTGGCCTTTGGCACAACGTACCCAGCCCTTTTCCGACAGCACCACGGTAACCGGCTCGGTCGGCATCAGCTCGTTTTCCGACAGCGCCTTGGCTTCGGCACGCTCGACGATCGGCGAACGGCGGTCGTCGCCGTAAGTCTCGGCATCCTTGATCAGCTCGCTGCGGACCAGCTTGCGCAGCTTGGCATCGCTGCCCAGCAGGGCCAGCAACTTGGCCTGTTCCTTGAGCAGTTCGTCCTGTTCGCCACGGATTTTCATTTCTTCCAGGCGTGCCAGCTGGCGCAGGCGCGTCTCGAGGATATAGTCGGCCTGGATTTCGGACAGCTCGAAACGGGCGATCAGGGCCTGCTTGGGATGCTCCTCGGTGCGGATGATGTGGATCACTTCATCGAGGTTGAGGAATGCGGTGAGCAAGCCTTCCAACAGGTGCAGGCGCTTTTCCACCTTCTCCAGACGGTACTGCAGGCGGCGGCGCACGGTACCAATCCGGTACTGCAGCCACTCCAGCAGCAAGGCGCGCAGGTTTTTCAGCTGCGGCCGGCCATCCAGGCCGATGATATTGACATTGACCCGGTAGCTGCTTTCCAGCTCGGTGGTGGCGAACAGGTGCTGCATCAGCTCGTCGGCATCCACGCGATTGGAGCGCGGGATGATGACGATACGGCAAGGGTTCTCGTGGTCGGACTCATCACGCAGGTCGGCGACCATCGGCAGCTTCTTGGCCTGCATCTGTGCGGCGATCTGCTCCAGCACCTTGGCCCCTGAGACCTGGTGCGGCAGCGCGGTGACGACGATGTCGCCATCCTCGACCCGGTACACGGCACGCATGCGGATCGAGCCGCGGCCGCTTTCGTAGATCTTGAGGATCTCGGCACGCGGCGTGATGATCTCGGCTTCGGTCGGGTAGTCCGGGCCCTGGATGTGCTCGCACAGTTGTTCGAGGGTGGCCTTGGGCTCATCGAGCAGGCGCACGCAGGCGCTGGCCACTTCACGCAGGTTATGCGGCGGTACGTCGGTGGCCATGCCCACGGCGATACCCGTGGTGCCGTTGAGCAGGATGTTCGGCAGGCGCGCGGGCAGGACCGCCGGCTCCTGCAAGGTGCCGTCGAAGTTCGGCACCCAGTCCACGGTGCCCTGGCCCACTTCGCCGAGCAACACTTCCGAGTAGCGCGACAGGCGCGCTTCGGTGTATCGCATGGCGGCGAACGACTTGGGATCGTCCGGCGCACCCCAGTTGCCCTGGCCATCGACCAAGGTGTAGCGATAGCTGAATGGCTGCGCCATCAGCACCATGGCTTCGTAGCAAGCCGAGTCGCCGTGGGGGTGGAACTTGCCGAGTACGTCACCGACAGTACGCGCCGACTTCTTGTGCTTGGCATCGGCGTCGAGCCCCAACTCGCTCATGGCATAGACGATGCGTCGCTGCACAGGCTTCAGGCCATCGCCGATGTGCGGCAAGGCCCGGTCCATGATCACGTACATGGAGTAGTTGAGGTAGGCCTGTTCGGTGAAGTCAGCCAGCGAGCGGCGTTCGACGCCGTCGAGGCTGAGTTCCAGTGGGTCGCTCATGCGGGCCTCGTCATTTCAGGTTCTGGCGCAACAGCATGGTGCCGCCGCGCTGGGTAAATTCAAGTTGTTTCAGGGCGCTCATGCCGAGCAGCACCGTTTGCCCATCCAGCCCCGGCACCACCAGCGCGCGCACGCCCTGCAGGCGGATGTCGCCCAGTTGCAGATTGTCCAGGCGGGTGCGGTAGCCTTCGGTACGGCCATTGGCGGTGCTGAGGACCACCGGGCTGCCACGCTGCAGGGCCAGGTCACTGGCAAGCGCCTCGGGGATCGCCACATCGGTGGCGCCCGTGTCGAGCATGAAGTGCACAGCCTTGCCGTTGATCAGGCCGTCCACCACGAAGTGGCCCTGGCCATTGCCGAGCAGACGCACCTCGATAAAGCCTTCGCCGTGCTCGGACTGCACCTGTGTGTTGGGGTTGCGCTCGCGCGCCTCCCATTCGCCGAAAAAGCGTGTGGCGAGAAACAGCGCCGCCGCCCAGGCCAGGATCATCAGCACCCTGCCCGCGCGCTTGCCCGGCGGCTGGCTCATGGCTTGGCACTCCAGCCACCTTGCGGTGCGGCGAAACGCCAGACGATTGGCCGGCTTTCGCTGTCGGCACGGTCACCGTTGTTGTTGTCCAGGCCGATCCAGGCACCCTTGGCATCGATCACCAGCGCCTCGGCCAGGCCGAACGGCTGATCGTAGCGGCGCTCGGGCACCAGGGCATCGGCCGCGAACGACCAGCAGTGCTCGACCTTACCGCTCTCGGCATCACGCCGGCAGATGCGGTAGGCGTTGCGTTCGAGGGTGAACAGCTTGCCTTCGAACCAGGCCAGGTCGGCAAAGTCCCGCGAAAGCGCGCGGGCATGGGGCATCTGCGCGGGTTGCATTTCCACCCCGGCTTCACTCAGCAGCACGCAACTGCGACCGCAGGTCCACACCGACTGCTGGCGCTCGATCTTCACCAGCCCGCGCCGTTCGCGCTCGGCCGCCAGCCACAGGCGGTCACCGTCAGGATTGATGGCCAAGCCCTCGAACAGGGCATTGAAGTGCAGCAGCATGCCGCTGGCACGTGCCTGACGAATCATCGCCGTGTCGATCTTCAGCCAGTTCGGCTCGCCTTCGACCGGCACTTGCAGTACCGCTGCATGGGCTTCGCTGACCAGGTAGATGTTGCCGGCCTGATCACAGGTGATGCCTTCGTAATCCAGCTCGCCGCCACGCACGTACGACACCGCCCAGTTGCGCGATTTCAGCCCCCAGGGCAAACCGCTGTCCGGCACCGGTGGCGGGGTGAAGGTCAGGGGCTGGGCGCGCCATACCCCGCTCTGCTGGTCGAGGCGGTAGATACGGTCGTCATCACGGTCGGAAACGCCCCACAGGGCGCCGCGGCACAAGGCCAGGCCCGAGAGGTTGCCGCCGCGCATGCCGTCGATCGGATGCTCGGAGGTCAGCTTCAGCTCCGGCCAGTTGCCTGCCAGGCTAGGCAGCGCAACCAGCGCAAGGAAAACCGCGACAAGCTGACGAATCAAACCATGACCTCAGCCAGGTTGCCTTTGGTCTCCAGCCAGCTCTTGCGGTCGCTGGCGCGTTTTTTGGCCAGCAGCTTGTCCATCAGTTCGCAGGTGGCTTCGACGTCTTCCAGGGTCAGCTGGACCAGCCGACGGGTGTTCGGGTCCATGGTGGTTTCGCGCAGCTGTGGCGGGTTCATCTCGCCCAGGCCCTTGAATCGGGTGACCTGTGGCTTGCCGCGCTTCTTCTCCGCCACCAGGCGGTCGAGGATGCCGTCACGTTCGGGTTCGTCGAGGGCGTAGTAGATTTCCTTGCCCAGGTCGATGCGGTACAGCGGCGGCATGGCAACGTAGACGTGGCCGGCCTCGACCAGCGGACGGAAGTGCTGGACGAACAGCGCGCACAGCAAGGTAGCGATGTGCAGGCCGTCGGAGTCGGCATCGGCGAGGATGCAGATTTTGCCGTAGCGCAGCTGCGACAGGTCGACAGCACCCGGGTCGACCCCGATGGCCACGGCGATGTTGTGCACTTCCTGGCTGGCCAGGACTTCGCCACCGTCCACTTCCCAGGTATTGAGGATTTTCCCGCGCAGCGGCAGGATCGCCTGGAATTCCTTGTCCCGCGCCTGCTTGGCCGAACCGCCGGCGGAGTCACCTTCGACCAGGAACAGCTCGGCGCGCATCGGATCCTGCCCAGCGCAGTCGGCCAGCTTGCCGGGCAACGCCGGGCCCTGGGTTACGCGCTTGCGCTCGACCTTCTTGCTGGCCTTGAGGCGACGGCCGGCGTTGCTGATGGCCAGTTCCGCCAGCTGCATGCCCAGCTCGGGGTGGGCATTGAGCCACAGGCTGAAGGCATCCTTGACCACACCGGAAACGAACGCAGCAGCCTCGCGGGACGACAGGCGCTCTTTGGTCTGGCCGGAGAACTGTGGCTCCTGCATCTTCATCGAGAGGACGAAGGTGATGCGTTCCCACACGTCTTCCGGTGCCAGCTTGACCCCGCGCGGCAACAGGTTGCGGAACTCGCAGAACTCGCGCATGGCGTCGAGCAAGCCCTGGCGCAGGCCGTTGACGTGGGTACCGCCCTGGGCCGTGGGGATGAGGTTGACGTAGCTTTCCTGAACGCTGTCACCGCCCTCCGGCAGCCACAGCAAGGCCCAGTCGACGGCTTCCTTGTTGCCAGCCAGGCTGCCGCAGAACGGCTCGTCCGGCAGGCGCAGGTAGTCACTGACGGAGTCGACCAGGTAGGAACGCAGGCCGTCCTCGTAGTGCCACTCGACCTTCTCGCCGCTGGCCTTGTCCTCGAAGCTGACCAGCAGGCCCGGGCACAGTACGGCCTTGGCCTTGAGCACGTGCTTGAGGCGGCTGACGGAAAACTTCGGCGAATCGAAATACTTGGGGTCGGGGCTGAAGTACACGCTGGTGCCGGTGTTGCGCTTGCCGACCGTGCCCACCACTTCCAGCTCGCTGGCCTTGAAGCCATCGGCAAAGGTCATCTGGTACTCGTTGCCGTCGCGTTTGACGCGCACTCGCACCTGGGTCGACAGGGCGTTCACCACCGAAATGCCGACGCCGTGCAGGCCGCCCGAGAATTGGTAGTTCTTGTTGGAGAACTTGCCGCCGGCGTGCAGCTTGGTGAGGATCAGCTCGACCCCCGACACGCCCTCTTCGGGGTGGATATCCACCGGCATGCCACGGCCATCGTCGCTGACTTCCAGCGAGTGGTCGGCGTGGAGGATGACCTGCACGGAACGCGCGTGGCCCGCCAGGGCTTCGTCGACGCTGTTGTCGATGACTTCCTGGGCCAGGTGGTTCGGCCGGCTGGTATCGGTATACATGCCCGGCCGTTTACGGACCGGGTCAAGGCCCGAGAGGACTTCGATGGCGTCTGCGTTATAGGCGCTAGCGCTGGGATTGGCCATGGGTTCTCGTCGTCAGTCTGGTGAATGCAAAAAAATCAAAGTACAGAAAAATCGAACGCCGCGTACTGCCCTCGGGCAACGCCTGCGAAGGCCAGCAGGGCCGGGATCTGCCCGGCAAAACCCTGGTAGCTGTGGTCGCCACCGGCCTGGATACGCAGGGCGCAGGCTCGGTAATAGCGCTCGGCATGGCGATAGTCCAGGGTTTCATCGGCAGTCTGCAACCACACTTGATAGCGGCCCGCATCCGTGGGGGCGGGTACTTCCAGTTCGGCCAGGGCCTGTACGTGGTCGTGGGTGAGCTCCCAGGTTTCGTCGGTGTAGTGGTTGCGCTGGGCGCCCAGGTAGCCGTCGAACAGCTTGTGCGGGGTGACCGCGGGGTTGATCAGCAGGGCCTTGAGGCCATGGCGCTCGGCCAGATGGGTGGCATAGTAGCCGCCGAGCGAACTGCCGACCAGCAGGGGTGCACCCAGTTCGGCGATGGCGGCTTCGAGCTGTGCGATGGCCTGGCGCGGGTGATGGTGCAAGGCGGGGACGCGAAACTGGCCCGCAAGCCCCAGCTGCTGCATCACAGCGTCGAGCTGGCGCGCCTTGGTGGAGCGCGGCGAGCTGTTCAAGCCATGGATATAGAGGATGGAACCCGACATGCTGCCCCCGGAATCATTGGCTTCGCGCCCAGGGTACGGGCGCAGGGATGCGCAGTGTAGCGTGTTCGCCGTGTTTTGGCGCCGGATGGCCAATTTCGCAACAATTTCTTCAAAGATCCTACACGGCTCCTATGGGAGCAGGATTACCCGCGCCCACAGGCGCCTGGCGTGCGCCTCTAGTAACCTGCGCTATCGAAGTCGAGCTTCACCTCAAAGTCCAAGGCCCGTTCGACGCCGGTGTCCACCCGCCCGTCGGCATGCAGGCGCAACCAGCGGTACCCCGGCTGCTCCTCGCTCACCTTGAAGTCGTCGCTACGCGCGGCGAACTGGATGCAGGTCGACGGCGTGGCCAGCAGGCGCAAACCACCGCGCCGCTCATCCCATTCCTGATGGATATGCCCCCAGAGCAACGCCTTCACCTGTGGATAACCTTCAAGCCGGCGCAGCAACACGTCGGCATTGCGCAGACCAATCGGGGCGATCCAGGCACAGCCGATATCCACCGGTTGATGGTGGCAGCACACCAGGCAATGGCGCTCGCCAGCCGACGCGAGGGCCTCATCCAGCAACGCCAGCTGATCCGCCTCAAGCAGGCCATGAGTCGCGCCCAGCACCGCCGAGTTGAGCATCACCACGCGCCAGGCGCCCATGTCGGTAACCGCTTGCACCAGCTCTGGCGCCACCTCGGCCATGACCCTGGCTTCATCATGGTTGCCCGGCAACCAGCGGGTCGGCACGCAGAAGGCGCCGGTCAGCTCACGGAACGCCTGGTACGACGCGACACTGCCATCCTGTGACAGGTCACCGGTACACAGCAGCAAGTCGATACGCGGCTGTTCGCGCCGCACCTGGGCAATCACATGGCGCAGGCTGTCACGGGTGCACAGGCCGAGCAGCGTGCCTGCTGGGTCGGCGAACAGGTGGGCGTCGGTCAGTTGCACCACATGAATGGGTGCATCGGATGGGTCTGGGTGCGGCACCGGCCGTCTCCTCGTGCGGATTCAGCGGGAATTATGGCGGCGGAATGATAGCAAGCAAACACCCGAACCCGACCGCCATCACATTTCAGCGCACACTTGCCAGTTCGTGACCGCAGGCCAGGCAGTGGCTGAGCCATTCGCCAAGGAACAGATTGAGCTGCGCCTTCTCATCCGGCTGGTGCATGGCCTGGTTCGGATACGGGTAAATGCTGCGCAGGCGCCGGGTATGTTCGGCGCTGACCACTTCGGCCATGCGTGCATCGTGGTACACCTGCACCTCCAGGTGCGGCACCGGCAGCCACGGCAGGCTGTGCTCCTGGCGCACCCGCAAGGTGGTGGTATACGGGCACGCCAGCAGCACGTCGAGCACCAGCACGCCGAGCATCTGGTCACCCTGGGTCATGCCGATGCGGCGCGAACTCTGTGTGGTGCGCATGTCGGGAAGCAGGCGCATGAGCCGGGCGTAGTTGGCTTCACAGGCTGCCTGCAGCCCGGCCAGATCGACCCGATAACGCTCACGCAGCAAGTTCACTTCCACATACCTCGTACTTCGTCACGGTTAAGCGCCAACCATTGCAGGCCGATGATAGTCGCCGCGTTGCAGATGCGCCCGTCACGCACGGCCTGCAGGGCATCTTCAAACGCCCAGACGCGCACGCGGATGTCTTCGCCCTCTTCTTCCAGGCCATGCAGGCCGCCAGCGCCTGCGCTGCTGCAGTGGCCCAGGAACAGGTGCACGTATTCGTCGCTGCCGCCCGGCGATGGGAAGTAGCGGGTCATCGGCCACAGGGCGCTGAAGGTCAGGCCGGCTTCTTCTTCGGCTTCGCGGTGGGCGACTTCTTCCGGTTGTTCGTCCTTGTCGATCAGGCCGGCGACCATCTCGATCAACCAGGGATTGTCGGCCTTGCCCAGCGCGCCCACGCGAAACTGCTCGATCAGCACCACTTCATCGCGCTGTGGGTCGTAAGGCAGCACGCACACGGCATCGTGGCGCACGAACAGTTCGCGGCTGATCTCGCGGCCCATGCCCCCGGCAAACAGCTCATGGCGCAGGCGCAGCTTGTCGAGCTTGTAAAAGCCCTGGAAGCAATTGGCCCGCTCGATGATGTCGAAGCCCTTGGGCATTGAATTCAACGCGTCTGACATGGAAATCCTCATTACCTCGAATACTGCTTCGCGCCATCCTACTCTGCACGCCTGCCCGTTTCACCCCTTTCCGGTAACCGTTCGCGCAGTCGGGACAGCGGCTCTTCTGTCTGTTAGCTTAGTGGCGAACTGAAGGCCGCGCAGGCGGTCAAAGGGCGACTTTACCTGTACTGCAAGGATCATCATGACACTTGTCAAACTGACTTCCGTGGCTGTGCTGGCCTTGGCCCTCGGTGCCTGCCAGAGCCTGTTCACGCCCAATTACCGGGCCCCGCTGGAGGTCAAACGCGACGCCTGGGAACACGTGAAGCCCGGCTGCAGCGCCAGTGACTGCCCACTGGTGAACATCGACACCATCCACTTCCCGACCCTGCCCAAGCTCGACGCCATCGTCGAAAAACGCTTGTTGCAGCTGACCGAAGACAACCAGCATGGCACCGCGCCCAGCACGTTGCAGGCGTACGAGCAGCAATACCTGGCCAACGCCGACAAACGCAACAGCAGCTACCTGCAAGCCAAGGTACGCGAGCAGCATGACGGGCTGGTGATCATCGAATTGTCCAGCTACCTCGACAGCGGCGGCGCCCACGGCATGCCCGGCCGCGGCTTCATCAACTACTCGCGCAAGCTGGACAAGGTGCTGACCCTGCAGGACATGCTGGTGCCGGGGCAGGAAGAAACGTTCTGGAAAACGGTCGAGGAATCGCACCGCGCCTGGTTGATCAGCGTGGGCATGGACAAGGACGCCGAGTTCGTCAAGACCTGGCCGTTCAAGAAGTCGCCGCACATCGCCCTGACGTACGGCGCAGTGGTGGTCAAGTACGAGGTCTATTCCATCGCGCCCTACTCCATGGGCCACGTGGAACTGAAGCTCCCCTACCCGCGCCTGAACGGCGTACTCAAGCCCGAGCTGTTTCCCGGCCGCGGCTGAAGCTCAGTAGCAGGTGCAGCCCACCTGCCAGCAGCAGTGCTGGCAGGGTCGCGCCCAGCTCTGGCGCTTGCGCGGCAATGATGTGATAAGCCGCCACGCCCACCGCCCAGGCCAGCAGGGCCTGCCAGTGCAAGCCATCGACTTGCGCCGGCAGGCGACGGCGGCGGATCACATAGTGGTCCATCAGCACCACGCCGAACAGCGGCGCAAATACCGAACCGATCAGCAACAGGAAGTTTTCGTACTGGGCCAATGGGGCCAGCAAGGCGATCAGGGTGCACAGCACGCCGATGGCCAAGGCCAGGTGCTCGACTTTAAGGCGCACCAGCAGGCCGGTCGACACCGCAGCGGAGTGGATATCGGCGAAGGCCTTTTCCGACTCGTCCAGCAAGATCAGCAGCAACGGAATGCCCATACCGGCGCCGGCCAGGGCCAGCAGCAGCGCGTTGGCCTCACCGCTCGGGGCAAAGGCCAGGGTGTACGCCACACCCAGGCTCATCAGCCAAGTATTGCCGATGAAATACCCCAGCACCGTGCCCGCGAACACATGCTTGCCGTTGCGGGCGAAGCGCGAGTAGTCGGCGATCAGCGGCAACCAGGACAGCGGCATGGCAATCACGATGTCGAAACCGACGGCCAGCGACATCGAGCCGTCACCCGCGCGGCGCCACAGCTCGCCCAGGTCGGCCTTGGCAAACAGGTTCCAGGTCAGCCACAGGCAAGCGCCCAGCAGCACCCAGATGCCCCACTTGCGCAGCACCTTGCGCACGAACGCCAGCGGCCCGCTGACCGCCAGCAAGGTGGCCAGGCCACCAAAGCACAGGGTCCAGAACATCGGGCTGTTCCACAGGCTGCCTTCACCGAAGGTCCGCGCGCCCAGCAGGCTGGCGGCGTCACGCATGACGATGATCTCGAACGCCCCCCAGCCGACCAGTTGCAACAGGTTGAGCAGCGCCGGCAAGCGGGCGCCGTGGCTGCCCAGGCTCAGGCGCAGGGTGGCCATGGCGGACAGGCCGGTGTCGCTGCCGATCACGCCAGCAGCACCCAGCAGCAGCACACCCACGCCGGTGCCCAGGGCGATAGCGAGCACGGCGCCGGCCAGGCCCAGGCCTGGGGCGAGCATGGCGCCCACCTGCAGAACCATCAGGCCGATGCCGAGCGAGAACCACAGCGAGAACAGGTCGCGACCGCCGAACGGGCGCTGGTGGGTGGGGACCGGGTGGTCGGGGGAGAAATGGCTGGGGGTTGTCATTGTTGTATCGCCGAAAGAATTGAAGTGAGCCAAACCCGCAAATCGGGCCAGTTCGGCCGCTGTGCGGCCCCGATGTAAAAGCAGCGACGGACCGCCGCTGCACCTGGAGCCTTACACCTTGTGATACAGCTGGCTGCCTTCCTGGCGGAACCGCTCGGCCTGCTCGCGCATGCCTTCCTCGACCGACACATCCACCGCGTCGATGCGCAGGTTGGCGGCGTACTCACGCACTTCCTGGGTGATCTTCATCGAGCAGAACTTCGGCCCGCACATCGAGCAGAAGTGCGCGACCTTGGCCGATTCCTTCGGCAGGGTCTCGTCGTGGTAAGCACGCGCGGTGTCCGGGTCCAGGCCGAGGTTGAACTGGTCTTCCCAGCGGAACTCGAAACGCGCCTTGGACAAGGCGTTGTCGCGAATCTGCGCGCCCGGGTGGCCCTTGGCAAGGTCGGCGGCATGGGCGGCGATCTTGTAGGTGATGATGCCGGTCTTGACGTCATCCTTGTTCGGCAGGCCCAGGTGTTCCTTGGGCGTGACATAGCAGAGCATGGCGCAGCCAAACCAGCCGATCATCGCCGCACCGATGCCCGAGGTGATGTGGTCGTAGCCGGGGGCGATGTCGGTGGTCAGCGGGCCGAGGGTGTAGAACGGCGCCTCGTCGCAGCATTCCAGCTGCTTGTCCATGTTCTCCTTGATCAGCTGCATCGGCACGTGGCCCGGGCCTTCGATCATGCACTGCACATCGTGCTTCCAGGCGATCTTGGTCAGCTCGCCGAGGGTTTCCAGCTCACCGAACTGCGCGGCATCGTTGGCGTCGGCGATCGAGCCCGGGCGCAGGCCATCGCCCAGCGAGAAGCTGACGTCGTAGGCCTTCATGATTTCGCAGATCTCGTCGAAATGCGTGTACAGGAAGTTCTCCTGGTGATGCGCCAGGCACCACTTGGCCATGATCGAACCGCCCCGGCTGACGATGCCGGTAACCCGCTTGGCGGTCAGCGGCACGTAACGCAACAGCACGCCGGCATGGATGGTGAAGTAGTCCACGCCCTGCTCGGCCTGTTCGATCAGGGTGTCGCGGAACAGCTCCCAGGTCAGGTCCTCGGCCACGCCGTTGACCTTCTCCAGGGCCTGATAGATCGGTACGGTACCGATCGGCACCGGCGAGTTGCGGATGATCCACTCGCGGGTTTCGTGGATGTGCTTGCCGGTGGACAGGTCCATGACCGTGTCCGAGCCCCAGCGAATGCCCCAGGTCAGCTTGGCCACTTCTTCCTCGATCGAGGAGCCCAGGGCGCTGTTGCCGATGTTGCCGTTGATCTTCACCAGGAAGTTGCGGCCGATGATCATCGGCTCAAGTTCGGTGTGGTTGATGTTGGCCGGGATGATCGCGCGGCCGCGGGCGATTTCCTCGCGCACGAACTCGGCAGTGATCTCTTTCGGGATGTTGGCGCCGAAGCTGTGGCCGGCGTGCTGCTGCTTGAGCAGGCCAGCGGCACGGGCCTCCTGCAGCTTCATGTTTTCGCGGATGGCAACGTATTCCATCTCGGCGGTGATGATGCCCTGGCGGGCATAGTGCATCTGCGAGACGTTGGCGCCAGCCTTGGCGCGGCGCGGGTTGCGCACGTGGTTAAAGCGCAGCTTGGCAAGCTCCGCATCGTTCAGGCGCTGCTGACCGAAGTTCGAACTCAGGCCACCCAGGCGCTCGGTGTCGCCGCGCGCGTCGATCCAGGCCGAACGCACATCAGCCAGGCCCTTGCGCACGTCGATGATGACGTTGGGGTCGGTGTACGGGCCGGAAGTGTCATAGACCAGCACCGGGGCGTTGGTTTCGCCGCCGAAGTCGGTAGGGGTGTCGTGCAGGCTGATCTCACGCATCGGCACGCGGATATCCGGGCGCGAGCCTTCGACATACACCTTGCGCGAACGCGGGAACGGTTGCACGGACTGCTGATCGACTTGCGCCGACTCGCTGAGGTTGATCGTTTTTTCTTGTTTGCTCATCACAGGCTCTCCAGACAGCTTCCTAGCGGTGGAATGTCGGGGAGAACCTGAAAGACGCGGACGCACCCCTTGATGGGTGTGCAGTGCCGGATACATGGGGGTGCCGTGAGCTGCGCGCAGCTGTGACATTCCCGGACCTGGCACAAGAGGCTCCCCGGGAAGGCGAGCAATCTTGTTCCCTACGCAGGCGCTAACCTGATCAGGTTCAACGGGATCCGCACCTCTGCGATCTCAGCCTTTGCTTCAAGGCACCCCGACAAGAACATGCGCAGTCTAGACTGGAGTGGTCGGCAAAGCCAAGCGAGTAAATCGTAGCGATGATGAAAGGCGCATTCGGCGATTGTTGCCAGTTGCGCAGGGCCTTACACTGGCCCGTCATTCGATACTCAACAGTTCAGAAATTACAATTTCGTACAAGGATTGCCTCTATGCTGCGCAAACTCTCACTGGCGATAGCCGTGTCTTGTGCGTCCAACGGAGTGGTCTGGGCAGCGGATGTGCCCACAACGGTGAAGACCGACCTGGTCAGTGTTTATCAGGAAGCGGTCGACAACAACGCCGATCTTGCCGCCGCCCGCGCCGATTATGGCGCCCGCCGCGAAGTGGTGCCCCAGGCCCGTGCCGGCCTGTTGCCGAACCTGTCGGCGGGTGCCGAGATGCTGAACACCCGCACCAAGCTCGACGAACCTTCGATCACCTCCAACCGCAGCGGCAATTCTTGGAGTGCAACCCTGGCGCAGCCGGTGTTCCGTGCCGACCGCTGGTTCCAGTTGCAGGCCGCCGAGGCGGTCAACGAGCAGGCGGCGCTGGAGTTGTCCGCCACCGAGCAGAACCTGATCCTGCAGACCGCGCAAAATTACTTCGCCGTGCTGCGTGCCCAGGACAACCTGGCCGCGACCAAGGCCGAAGAGTCCGCCTTCAAGCGCCAGCTCGACCAGTCCAACGAGCGCTTCGACGTGGGCCTGTCCGACAAGACCGACGTGCTGCAGTCCCAGGCCAGCTATGACACGGCCCGGGCCAACCGGATCATCGCCGAGCGCCAGGTACAGGACGCCTTCGAGGCCCTGGTAACTTTGACCAACCGGGAGTACTCGTCGATCCAGGGCGTGGTCCACACCTTGCCGATTCAGGTGCCCACGCCAAACGATGCCAAAGCCTGGGTCGAGACTGCCGGCCGCCAGAACCTCAACCTGCTGGCGACCAACTACGCCGTCAATGCCGCCGAAGAAACCCTGCGCCAGCGCAAGGCCGGCCATGCCCCGACCCTGGATGCGGTGGCCAAGTACCAGAAAGGCGACAACGACAACCTCGGCTTCACCAACCCCTCGCAACTGGGCGTGCGCTACAGCGGTGATGTGGAGCAGACCAGCATCGGCCTGCAGCTGAACATCCCGATCTACAGCGGCGGCCTGACCAGCTCGCAGGTGCGCGAGGCGTACCAGCGCCTGAGCCAGAGCGAGCAGCAACGCGAGAGCCTGCGCCGCCAGGTAGTAGAGAACACGCGCAACCTGCACCGCGCGGTGAACACCGATGTGGAACAGGTGCAGGCACGCAAGCAGTCGATCATTTCCAACCAGAGCGCGCTGGAAGCCACCGAAATCGGCTACCAGGTTGGCACCCGCAACATCGTCGACGTGCTCGATGCCCAGCGCCAGCTGTACACCTCGGTGCGCGACTACAACAACAGCCGCTATGACTACATTCTCGACAACCTGAGCCTGAAGCAGGCCGCCGGGACCTTGAGCCCGCAGGACCTCACCGACCTCAAGCGCTACCTGAAACCGGACTACAACCCGGACAAGGACTTCCTGCCACCAGACCTGGCGGCGGCGGCGGCGAAAAACTTCGAGCGCAGGCCTTGAGATAGGCGTCGTCCAATCGCGGGCAAGCCCGCTCCCACAGGGTCTGAAGGCATGCACCCGCCCTGTGGGAACGGGCTTGCCCGCGAAGAAGCCACCGCTGCCTTCAGCGGATCAGTGCAGCAAGCCCCTCCAGCAACCGCTGCAAAGCCCCCTGATTAGCCCGCATCACCGCCCTGCCCGCCTCGCCCATGCGCTGCGCATCCTGCGGCAATTCCACCAGCCTGCGCACCGCCTCAGCCAAACCGTCGGCATCGTCCACCTGCTGCAACGCCCCTGCCTCACGCAGCATTGCGCTGATCTCAAGGAAGTTGAACACGTGTGGCCCCATGATCACCGGCAACGCCAGTGCCGCCGGCTCCAGCGGGTTGTGCCCGCCGGTAGCGACCAGGCTGCCGCCAACGAAGGCGATGTCGGCCAGGGCGAAGAGGAACAGCAACTCGCCCATGGTATCGCCGAGCAGTACGCGGGTATCGGGGTCGACTGCAGTACCGGCAGAGCGGCGCACGGTGGCGAACTGTTCGGCGCACAAGGCATGTACCGCGTCGAACCGTTCGGGGTGGCGCGGCACCAGGATCAGCAACGCATCGCCGTGCACCTGCAACAGCTTGCGATGCGCCTGAAGGACCAGTGCGTCCTCACCCTCATGGGTGCTGGCGGCGATCCACACCGGGCGCTGGCGTGCGCCCCACTGATCGCGCAACGCATGGGCGCGCGGCAGCAACTGCTCGTCGACCTTCAGGTCGAACTTGATCGAGCCGGTCACCTGCACGCATTCAGGGCGCGCGCCGAGATCGCGAAAGCGCTGCGCCTCGGTCTCGGTCTGTACCGCAATCAGGCTCATCTCCGCGAGCATCGGCCGGGTCAGGTTGGCGAAACGCGCATAACCACGGGCCGAGCGCTCGGACAAGCGGGCGTTGGCCAGGGCCACCGGGATGCCGCGCCTGGCGCACTGGTGGATGTGATTGGGCCAGAGTTCGGTTTCCATGATGATGCCCAGCGTTGGCTTCACATGGTCGAGAAAGCGCCCCGCCGCCCACGGCAGGTCATAGGGCAGGTAGCAATGCTGGATGCGCGGTTCATCGGCGAACATCGCGCGAATCCGTTCGGAGCCGGTCGGGGTCATGCAGGTGAGCGTGATCGGCAGGTTCGGGTAGGCCTTGAGCAGTGCGCGCACCATGGGTGCCGCAGCGATGCTTTCACCCACCGAGACGGCATGCACCCAGATACCGCCCTGGCGCATCGCCGGCAGGTTGCGGGCGAAGCGTTCGCCGATACGCTGGCGGTAGGCCGGCGCCTTGCGGGCACGCAGGTACAGGCGCAGCGCAACCAGTGGCAGGCCCAGGTGAAACAGCAGGGTATAGAGAGTTCTGTTCATGGCGGCGAAGTTTACCCGATAGCACGTAGGTGTACTGCAAAGCGCTCAGCCAGCCATTGCGCGGCCGGGCCCAGCGGTTCGTCGCGGCGCCAGGCCAGTTCGACGACCAATGCCGGTGGCCGCCATTCGCTGGCCAGCTCGACCATCTGCGCCTGGTAGGTCGGGTACTGCACCACATGCCGTGGCAGCCAGGCCCAACCGAGACCACGCATCAGCAATTCGGCCATGGCATAGAAGCTGTCGGCACGCCAGACCTGCGGGCTGATGGCCTCGCCGCCGGGGTAGCCGCTTTGCTGCGGCGTGATGAGCAGCTGGCGGTGACGTGCCAGTTGCTGGCGCGTCACCTGCCGTTCGCGCGCCAAAGGGTGGTCGACGGCGCACACCGTGACCATCTCCACGCTGCCCAGGGCGCGCCGCTCCAGCGACGCCGGCATGCTTTCATGATGGAAGAACAGCCCCAGGTCGGCGCGCCGCTCCACCAGCTTGCGCGCCACATCACCCTGCGCAGCGCTGGCCAGTTGGACCTCCAGATAGGGGAAACGGCTGGCCAGTTCGTCCAGGCTGTCGATCACCGGCTGGTAGGGCATGGCCTCGTCCTGCGCAACCCGCAGCAAGGCTTCCTGCCCACGCATCAAGGCCAGCGCCCGGCCATCCAGGCGCTCGCACTGGCGCAACAGTTCGCGGGCATCTTCCAGCAGTGCGGTGCCGTTCTCGGTAAGTTTCGGCTGCCGCCCGCTGCTGCGCTCGAACAGGGTAACGCCCACGTCCGCTTCGAGCAGAGCGATGGCATTGCTGACCGCCGACTGCGCCTTGCGCTGCTCGCGGGCGACGGCGGAAAACGAGCGCAGTTCGACCACCCGCACAAAGAGGCGAAGTTGCTCGAGATTCCATTGTTCGGCCATCAACCTATCTCCAGGAGTGATAGGTAATGACTTTACCGCATCCAGGCAGGGCCTAGAATGCCCGACCAGCAACCGGAGAATGCCAGCATGAATGCCTACACCTACCTCGCTATCGCCATCTGCGCCGAAGTGGTCGCCACCGCTTCCATGAAGGCGGTCAAAGGCCTGAGCACACCGCTGCCCCTGCTGCTGATGGTGGTCGGCTACGCCATCGCGTTCTGGATGCTGACCCTGGTGGTGCGCAGCATTCCCGTGGGCATCGCCTATGCCATCTGGTCCGGGCTGGGCATCGTGCTGATCAGCGTGGCAGCGCTGGTGATCTACGCGCAGAAGCTGGATGTGCCAGCGATGCTGGGCATGGCCATGATCGTTGGCGGGGTGGTGGTGATTCAGCTGTTCTCGAAGACTGCCGGGCATTGATGCGGGCTGTATACTTGCCAGCTGTCCCAGTCTTCGAGGTACCGCCATGCCAACCGCCATTTCCACTGACGTGCTGATCGTCGGCGCCGGGGTCGCAGGCCTGTGGCTGGACGCCCGCCTGCGCCGCCTGGGTTACTCGACAGTGCTGGTGGAGCGCGCCAGCCTCGGCGGCGAGCAGACCATCAAGTCCCAGGGCATCATCCATGGCGGCACCAAATACGCCCTGCATGGTGCCCTCACCGGCGCCTCGGAAGCCATCGCCGACATGCCGCGACGCTGGCGCGAGGCGTTGGCCGGCAGCGGCGAGCTCGACCTCGGGCATACCCGTCTGCTCTCCGACGCGCACTACCTATGGTCGCCCGGCACCCTGGCCGGCAACCTCACCAGTTTCTTCGCCAGCAAGGCGGTGCGTGGCAGGGTCGACCAGGTCAAGGGCGACCAACTACCGCCAGCGCTGCAGGACCGCGCGTTCAAGGGCAAGGTCTATCGCCTGGCAGAATTGGTCATCGACGTGCCCAGCCTGCTGGCCAACCTGGCCGAGCTGGCCGGCGACTCGTTACTGGCGGGTGAGCGCATCGAACCTTTGCGCGAAGGTGAAGCGTTGGTCGGACTGCGTGTGGATGACCGTGAAATCCGTGCCCAGCGCATCGTGCTCAGTGCCGGCGCCGGTACTGAAGGCTTGCTGCACGCGCTGGGCCTGAACCAGCCGGCGATGCAAACCCGCCCGCTGCACATGGTGATGGCCAAGGGCCCGAACCTCAAACCGCTGTATGCCCACTGCCTGGGTGGCGGCCCCAAGCCGCGCGTGACCATCACCACCCACCCGGCGGCTGATGGCCAATGGGTCTGGTACCTCGGCGGCGACCTGGCCGAGGCCGATGGCGTGGCACGCGAGCCCGCAGCGCAGATCGCTGCAGCGCAGAAGGAAATCGCCAACCTGCTGCCGTGGGTCGACCAGAGCCTGGTGCGTTGGGCAACGCTGCGCGTCGACCGCGCCGAGCCTGCGCAATCCGGCCTGGTGCGCCCGGACAACGCCTTCCTCGCCGATCAGCAGCGCCTGCTGGTGGGCTGGCCGACCAAGCTGGCCTTGGCCCCCGACTTCAGTGATCGCGTGCTGGCCAGCCTGGAGCGCGACGGTATTCGCCCAAGCGCCCAAGCAGCCCTCAGCGAACTGCCGCGCCCGCCCCTCGGCGTGCCGGCCTGGGAGCAACTGCTGCCATGAGCCTGCCGACCCTGCACGACTTTCACCGGCCGCTGGGCAGTACCGGCTTCACGGTGTCCCCCTTGGGCCTGGGCACGGTCAAGCTTGGCCGCGACCAGGGCGTGAAATACCCCAACGGCTTCACCATCCCCGGTGATGATGAAGCCCGCATGCTGCTGGCCCAGGCGCGCCAGCTGGGCATCAACCTGATCGATACGGCGCCCGCCTATGGCCGCAGCGAAGAACGCCTGGGCCCGCTGCTGCGTGGCCAGCGCGATGAATGGGTGATCGTCAGCAAGGTCGGCGAAGAATTCGAGGCCGGCCAGTCACGCTTCGACTTCAGCGCGGCGCACACCCGCCTTTCGGTCGAGCGCAGCCTGCGCCGGCTGGAGACCGACCGCATCGACCTGGTGCTGGTGCACTCCGATGGCAACGACCTGGCAATCCTCGAGCACGAGGAGGTCTACCAGACGCTTGCCGCGCTCAAGCAGGAAGGCAAGATCCTCGGCTACGGCCTCTCGGGCAAGACCGTCGCCGGTGGCCTCAAGGCGCTGGAACAGGGCGACTGCGCCATGGTCACCTATAACCTCAACGAGCAGGCGGAACGCCCGGTGCTGGACTACGCTGCCGCACACGGCAAGGCCATCCTGGTGAAGAAGGCCTTGGCCAGCGGGCATGTCTGCCTTGCGCCCGGTGTCGATCCGGTACAGGCCAGTTTCGAGTTGCTGTTCGCCCACCCAGGCGTCAGCAGTGCTATCGTCGGCACCATCAACCCGCTGCACCTGGCCCACAACGTGGCCACCGTCGCCCGTATCCTGGGCCAGCATTGAGCCGCCCCTGAGGGGGCCCGACGCAAGGAGGAGCCTCGTGCCGCGTACGCTGATCCGCAAGAACCCGAGCAACTTCAAGACGCTGCCGCTGCATGTCGAAGCCACCCCCGAAGGCCTGGCCTACCAGAGCATCGGCATGCCTTTGAACTTCGCCCAGACCCAACAACGCCGGCGAGCCATCCAGCTACCGGACAACCAGCGGTTCGTGGTCGAACTGGCCAACCTGGGCGTCTCGGTGCGCCTGACGTTGCACTGGCAAAACCGTGACTATTGGGTACTGGTGCGGCAACGGCGGCAGGACCGTGGTGACGTGGTGCTGAAATTGATTTCAGGTTATGTCCCAGCCCAGGAACTCAACCTGCCGCTGCACACCGCAGTGCAGGAAGTGGCCGAAGAATGCCTGCTGGAAACGCCGGAAGGCTGGCTGGGTGGGCGCTTCAACGACACCTGGCTACCGGCACCCTATGACGCCGCCCTGCACTACCGTGAATCGCTACCCTTCGTGCTGACGCCGGAATCGGGCGCGGCGCGGCCGGTGCATTGCGGCAAGCTGATGTTGCTGGAGCGCCCGCGCGCCTATGTGCACCTGCCTACCGCATCGCTGCAACTGATCTACGACATGCGCCTGCAAGTGCCCAGAGATGCAAAAAAACTGAGTTTGTTTCATGTCGATGAACGCCTCGAAGGCGATCAGCTGGTGGCGCGGCTCAACCGCAAACGGCCGGACCTGTACCTGATGCCGCTGCAAGATGGCAAGCCTATGGCTGAGCTGTACACGTTGAAGAAGGATGAACTGGTACCGGCGAGCACCCGTGGGCTGTACCTGGCCGAGAGTTTTGCCCGGCAGGACGGCTGGGTGGTGGTGGATGAGCGGATACGCTGGAAGGAGTGGGTGAAGCAGCAAGGGCTGGTAGAGCGCAAGGCCGCCAAGGGGTCGCATTTGCAGCGTTTTGGCGACAAGGCAAGGGCGTTGCTGGAGCGGGCACGCACTTCGCTGAACAAATAATGTGAGGGGCTGCATTGCAGCCCCCATTACCTCAGTTCTTGCGGATCTTCTCGACGATCGCCGTGGTCGAGCTGTTTTCAACCAGCCCCAGCACTTTCACGGTACCGCCATAGCCCTTGACGATATCGGCGCCGACCACCTGGTCGATGCCATAGTCACCGCCTTTTACCAGCACATCCGGCTTGACCTGGCTCAGCAGGTTTTCCGGCGTGCCTTCGGGAAAGCTGATCACCCAGTCCACCGCCCCCAGGCCGGCCAGCACCGCCATGCGCCGGTCGACGCTATTGATCGGGCGACCCGGGCCTTTCAGGCGGCTGACCGATGCATCGTCGTTGACCGCGACGATCAGCCGGTCGCCCTGGGCACGGGCCTGCTCCAGGTAGGTCACATGCCCGGCGTGCAGGATGTCGAAGCAACCGTTGGTGAAGACGATCTTCTCGTTGTGCGCACGGGCGTCGTCGATGGCCAGCAGCAGTTGCTCCAGGCCCAGTACACCACGCTCGGAACCCTCCTCACGCTGGATCGCCCGGCGCAGCTCAGGTGCACTGATGGCCGCAGTACCCAGCTTGCCGACCACGATGCCAGCAGCCAGGTTGGCCAGCGCAACGGCGTGGGGCAGGTCTTCACCGGCTGCGATGGCCGCCGCGAGGGTGGAAATCACGGTATCGCCAGCACCGGTCACGTCGAACACTTCGCGGGCACGGGCAGGCAGGTGCAGTGCCGGCTGGCCGGTGCGCAGCAGGGTCATGCCATGCTCGCCACGGGTGACCAGCAGCGCACCCAGGTCCAGGTCCAGCAACAGCTGCAGGCCCTTGGCGACCAGCTCGGCCTCATCGGCGCAACGGCCGACAATGGTCTCGAACTCGCTGAGGTTCGGGGTGATCAGGCTGGCGCCGCGGTAGATGGAAAAATCCTTGCCCTTGGGGTCGGCCAGTACCGGAATGCCCTTGGCACGCGCGGCCTGGATCAGGCTCTGGTGGTTCTTCAGCGCGCCCTTCCCGTAGTCGGAAAGCACCAGCACCTTGACACCGTCGAGCAGGCTGTCGACCTCGGCGCCCAGCGACAGCGGGTCGGTGGCGAACGGTTCTTCGAAATCGATACGCAGCAATTGCTGGTGACGGCTCATGACCCGCAGCTTGACGATGGTCGGCTGATGCGCGATGCGCTGGAACACCGAACGCACGCCGGCCGCCTGCAGGCTGTTGGCCAGGCTGTCGGCGGCCTCGTCCTGGCCGGTCACGCCGATCAGCGCAGCGGGTGCGCCGAGGGCGGCAATGTTCAAGGCAACGTTGGCCGCGCCGCCGGGGCGATCCTCGATCTGGTCGACCTTGACCACCGGCACTGGCGCTTCCGGCGAGATACGCGAAGTACCGCCATGCCAATAGCGGTCCAGCATGACATCGCCGACCACCAATACCGGGGCTTGATCGAAACGCGGCATGGACAACTTCATGGGCAACCCATATGAAAATAATGAACAGGGGCAGGATATTAGCACAGGGTAAGCGACGGCTTTATGGCCAGATCGGCCCCTGGAAAACTCCGGTGACAATCGGGGCCGTACGGCCCCGATCAGGGTGAACTCAGGTGATATCGGCCTTTGCCGGCTCTTCCAGGCCCATCGCGTGCAAGCGGGCATAATAGCCATTGACTGCCAGCAGCTCGGCGTGAGTACCGCGCTCGACCAGACGGCCCTGGTCCATGACCAGGATCTGATCGGCCTTCTCGATGGTCGACAGGCGGTGGGCGATCACCAACGTGGTGCGGCCCTTCATGACATGGTCCAGGGCAGCCTGGATGTGCCGCTCGGACTCGGTGTCCAGCGCCGAAGTGGCTTCGTCGAGGATCAGCAGCGGGGCATTTTTCAACAATGCCCGGGCAATCGCCAGACGCTGGCGCTGGCCGCCGGACAGCAGCACGCCGTTCTCGCCCACGTCGGTATCGAAGCCTTTCGGCAGCTGGTCGACGAATTCCTTGGCGTAGGCATCGGCAGCCGCGGCTTCGATGTCAGCGCGCGGCGCGCCGGCCAGGTCGCCGTAAGCGATGTTGTTGGCCACCGTGTCGTTGAACAGGGTGACATGCTGGGTCACCTGCGAAACGTGACGGCGCAGATTGCGCAGGCGGTAGTTTTCGATCTCCACGCCATCGAGCAGAATCTGCCCCTGGTCGTGGTGATAGAAACGCGGGATCAGCGCCGCCAGGGTCGACTTGCCGCTGCCCGAGCGCCCGACCAGGGCAATCATCTGGCCCGGCTCGGCGGTGAAGCTGATGTCGCTCAGCACTTCGCGTTCGGTGCCGGGGTAGGTGAAGCTCAGATTGCGCACTTCCAGGCGGCCTTCCACCCGCTCCTTCTCGACGGTACCGCTATCGACCTCGGGGGCTTCGTCCAGCTGTTCGAAAATGCTTTCAGCGCCGGCCAGGCCTTTCTGGATGGTCGAGCTGACTTCCGACAGCTGGCGGATCGGCTTGGGCAGCAGGCCGGCGGCAGTGATGTAGGCCACCAGGTCACCGGCGGTGGAGTCGCCGCGCAGGAACAGCACCAGGAACATCAACGCGGCCATGGCACTGTAGATCACCAGCTGCAGCATCGGCGTGTACAAAGCGCCCGTCTTGGTCATGCGCAATTGTTTGTCGGTATTGCTCTGGCTGGCACGGCCGAAACGCTGCTGCTCGTAACGCTCGCCACCGAAGCTGCGGACCACGCGGTAACCCTGGATGGTCTCGGAGGCGACATGCGTCACGTCGCCCATGGCAACCTGAATCTTCTTGCTCTGCTTGCGGAATTTCTTGCTGGCAATGCTGACCATCACCGCGATGACCGGCAGGATGGCCACCATCACCAGGGTCAGGTGCCAGTTCATCCACAGCAGGTAGGCAAACAGGAAGACCACGGTCAGGCCTTCACGGATCACCACCTTGATGGCGTCAGTGGCGGCGCCGGTCACCATGGTCACGTTGAAGGTGATGCGCGAGATCAGGTGCCCGGAATTGTTGTTGTCGAAATAGCGGTTGGGCAGTACCAGCAGCTTGTTGAACAGCTCCACGCGCAGGTCATGCACCAGGGAAAGCGAAACCTTGGCCAGGAAATAGTTGCCAAGGAACGAACCGAGGCCCTGCCACGCCGCGATCAGGATGATCAGCAGCGGCACAGCTTGCAGCAATTGCAGGTCGCGCAGATAAGGCACGTTGGGGAACAACACCGCTTCGGGGTTGCTCAGGCCATCGACAAAATACTTGAGAATCCCGGCCAACATGGGCTGGGTCGAGGCAAAGATCACAAAACCGACAATGCTCAGCAGGAAAATGCCGACATAGGGTTTCACATAGCTCAGCAGCCGGAAGTAGATCTTCAGGCTGGAGGTGTGCTCCGCCGGTCGCGGTGTTTCGGCCATCATCGAGCTCGCTGTTCAGGTTGAACCGCAAATTTTACCACAGGCGTCATTTTCGACACGCCCCCCCTGGCAATATCATGACCTGACCGCAAAACCGCCAGGTATGAACCCGGTTTTATTACGTGGGACAGCAGCGCCCTCGGGCATTCAAAGACAGCATCATGGTGCTGCGGCAATATTTTCGGCATTATTGCCGGTCATTTTGCTCGCCAGACGACAAGGCTCACTTCATGCAATGCTCTCGGCTCACCCAGGTCGACTTCGATCAGCTGACACTTGGCGCCCAGGTTATAGAGGCAGATAGCCATGGCGCCAAAGTCTACCTGCTTGAAAACGGCAATTTCCTCAAGGTCTTCCGGCGCAAGCGCCTGATTTCGTCCGCACTGCTGCGCCCGTACTCCCAGCGCTTCGTCGACAACGCCGCGCGCCTTGCGCAACTGGGTATTCCCACGCTCGAGGTGATCAGCCAGCACAAGCTCGACCTGCCCGGCAGGACCGCAGTGCTGTACAGCCCGCTGCCGGGGCGCACGCTGCTGCAGATGTCGCGGGATGACGGCTTCAGCTGGGATATCTACCTGCCCCGCCTGATCGAGCTGATCCGCCAGCTACACCGCAGCGGCATCTACTTTCGCTCGTTGCACCTGGGCAATGTGGTGGTGACCCCCGACCAGCGCCTTGGCCTAATCGACGTTGCAGATATGCGCTTCCTGCGCCCGCCACTGTCCGCCCGGATGATCCGGCGCAACGTGCAGCACATGGTGAATTACATCGAGCGCGAAAAACTCGGCGACCGCTTCCCCCTCGCGGCCTTCGAAGCGGCCCTGCTGGCGCGCTGAACCTCAGCCGCGCAGCAGGCTGTGCTGGGTCAATGCACTAAAATTGAGACGCCCAAGCCAATTACGGCGCCCACCAGCAGCGTCATTGCCAGCTTGACCCGGTCGCGGTTACGTCGCTTGGCCTTGCGCTGAACTTCTTCAGGCAAGGTGACGTGGCTGCCAAACCCCGTGTGCAAGACTGCATCCCCTTCCAGCTTGACCGCGGTCAGGTTCAACTCCGCGTAGCGGCGAGAAAGCGCCTTTTCACCGGAATAACCGGCAAATGGCGCACAGCGCTGGTAATCGCTCAGACGACGCAGGCCCGGGTTGAGCGAAAAGGCCTGCCATTCGGCTTTCTCGGAGTGCAAGGGATAGCACGGCACCCCGGCGATCACCTGCCGTTCGCCCAGGTAAATGTAGGGGCTGTGAATCGCCAGGTCATGGGCATGGCTGCGCAACCAGACCTGCAGCAGGTTCGGGCTGACCTCCAGTATCGCCCTGGAGTCTTCGACGAAGGCCTGGCGATAGAACTGCCAGTCGTCTTCGCAATGGAAGATATAGGGCGTCTTGACATGGCTGTAGGCCAGGTCGATCGACGCCAGCTGCCCCAGCTTGGGGCGATTGACGAACACCGTGCAATGGGGCTTCCAGTGTTCTGGCACAGCACCGTGCACAGCATCGTCACCCGAGTCTTCGGTAATGAAAACCTCACGTATGGGCGCTGTGTTATAGCGATCGAAGCTCTCAAGGGTTTCCTTGAGCAGATCGAATCGACCGCAGCTGGTCACGACTAGCGTGACATCACTTTCTTGAGAAAAGCGCACCGGACTCCCTCCGCGTTGCGACAATCGACTTTGCGTGCTCAGTCCGTGAAGACGAAAGTTCTTTTAGTTTAAATACCCAGCTTCAGGCGCAACCGCTGCCACGTGGACAGTGGCGGGTGCGGCCTGAGTGCCGGGCGCATATGGTCGACGATGCTACGGCCAACTTCACCGAAGCTGAAACGGGAAACCGCCAGATGGCGCCCATTTTCGGCAATTTGCTGGGCCAGCGCGGGGTCTGCCCGCAAGGTGCGCAGCTTTGCCTGCAGCATCGGGATACTGTCGTAGAACACCACGTTGTGCATGTCCTGCAGGCCCAGGGCGCGATTCTCCTCCGCGCCCTGGTCGAATGCCAGCAGCACACAGCCACAGGCCATGGCTTCGAAGTTCTTGATCATGTATTCGCCCATGCCGACATCGGCACTGACGAAGAAGCGAATGCGGTTGAGCGTGTTGCAGTAGTCCTCACCGGACTTGGTGCGCGTTACCACCAGATTCTCGACACGCCCCAGCTCATCGAGCAATGCCTTGCGACCGCTGTACGCGACACTGTTGGTGCTGCCGACAAATGCCAGTTCGATGTCGCGCTCGCGCCGCTGGTCGGTCAGCAGGCGCTCATCATAGCCTTTGGGCACGAATACCGCGTCGAAGCCTTCCTGGCGCAGGCGCTCGCTGACCATATAGCCGGAGCTGATCACCCGCGCCCAGGGCAGCTTGCGGTAATGCGCGCTGAACTTGCCGGTGTACTTGCACGGGATGTAGTTCTGGTAGGCGTCGTGTTCGAGGATGACCAGGTTCGGCACTGTCTGGATGAACGCCACCTGACGGATCTCCTGCTTGAAGCGCAGGAAGAAGACGATACGGTCATAGCGCTCGACCTGCACTTCGCGCTTGAAGTAACGGCGCAGGTTGCGCTGGTCTTCGCTGGTCAGCCAGCGCAGGTCGCACTCACAGTTGGCCGCGACGCCGTCGTACAGGCGATCGAGGATCGCCCGCTGTTCCTTCTGCACCAGAAATAGGACTTTCATTACGTTCCTTGGGCGCTCTGCGCCATCGCGGTCAACCATGGGCGTTATCTAGAGCTCGCGGCGCCAGAACAGTTCATGCCTGCGCACCGCCTTGCGGAAGAATTCGTTCTCCCCGTAAGGCGACGGGCGACGCCCGGCCAGCCAGCGCTGCAACAGGCGGCGCAGGCGGCGCTTGAACGGCGCAGCCGGCTGCAGGTCGTGCATCATGCCCAGGGCCATGGCCTTGTCGTGCTGGGTCGGCAGGTCCAGCACCAGGGTGCATGGCGCCCACGGCTGCTCGGCACTGAGTTGCGGCGCCAACGCCACCCCGTCGCCGCTGTCGCCCATCGGCCAGCGGTCGTTGTCATGCAGGTGGTTGGCATAGCACAACAGTGTTTGCGGCTGCCAATCGAGGCCCTGCAAGGCCTCCATCACTGCCGCCTGAGCACAGATATGGTCAGGGTGCGGGTCGAGCTGCGGGTGCGGCATGACCAGCACCTCGGGCCTGGCCTGCATCAGCAATGCACGCAAGTCGGCCAGCAAGTTGTGCCAGGTTGGCGCACCATCGCCGTCCGCCGGCAGCGGGAACGGATTGAATTGGCGAAACGGGCGGATATCGGCCATGTCGGCCTCGCGCGAAGCGGCCGGCACATCGGGCGCGGCCTGCATGGCGGGCAGTTGCAGGCAGAAGTAGCCCAATTGCACGCAGCGCGACTCCGGCACGCCGGCCCAGCGCGGTACGGCAATGCTGTCCCAGGCGCGCAAACGGCCTTTCAGGCGTGCCGCCTCGGCCTTGCCCAGGCCCATCTGTTGATAATGCTCGGCTTCGATCTCGCCTGCGGTCAGGGTTACCACCCAGGCTTCATCGGCTTGGCGATACAAGCCATAAGCCGCCAGTTCGGCATCATCGGCATGCGGCGCGATCACCATCACACGACGGCGTTGCAGCTCGACACCGGGGTTTATCCACAGGCGCGGGGCGCCCTGCAAGCGGCAGTGGCGGCCGCCCATGCGTAGCGTACCGGCCTGCAGCGGTGCGGCCAGGCCGGTCAGGTTCAGGTAGCGGACCCCATCGACACCGCGCTCGAATGTTTGCCGATCACTGAGTTCATCGGCCAGCAGTTCGACCCGCGGGTCGAGAAAACGCCCCAGCCAAGCGCTTTTCAGCCGTACTTCGAGGATCAGGGTTTCATCGCCTTGCAATGGCGTATCGACCTTGAGCACGCCATCATGCCAAGTGACAGGCGCCTCGCGGGTCTGCTCGCCGAAGTTATAGGCGTAATCCTCGCCCGGCGCATAGAACAGATGATCGGCGAACCACGCTTCGTGGGCGGCCCAGAGCAGCGGCAAGAGCAACAGCGGCAGCCACCACGCGGCAACAACGCCAAGCGCGACCAGCGCCACCAGGCCGGCCAGCAGCCCCAAGCGCTTGTTGCGCCGGTGGCGCTTGAGCAACAGCTGCTTGCGGCTCACGCCTGGAACACCGGCACAGGGTTGCACCAACGGTCCTTGTACTCGCGGTCGGCACGGCCGAACGAAAAGCGCAGGGGCTTGTTGCGCGCACGGGCGTCGTCCCACGCCGCCTGGGTATTGAGGAAGCTCAAGACGCTGCCGGGGCTGAAGGCTTTGGTTTGCGGGTCGACGCCGCCGTTGACGTATTCGACGCTGATCCACTCCGGCGCTTCGACGCGGTAGACCAGCTGGATGGCGATGGGCTTGTCGTCGAGCAACAGCACCGAGCCGATCAGCAGTTCACGCAGGCGCGCCAGCACGTCGTCCAGGCGCTCGGCGCCAGTGGCCTGGAAACCCCAGCGGCGCTGGAACAGGTCCCGGTACATGGCGCCGATTTCGCTGGCGCTGAAATCGCTGATCGGGCGCACCACGCCACCCGCCTCTTCCAGCAAACGCAGCTCGCGGCGCTGGTTGTAGCGGAATTTTTTCGATAGGTCTTCATGGGCCCGGGCCATGGCCAGCTGCTCGCTCTGTGCCTTGAGGCCGGCAAAGCGCCCCTGGTTCAGTTCGGACAGGTAGCGCGCGGCGTGGCGCAATGGCGCGGCCGCATCGGCGGCGGCAGGCAGGATGATCTCGGCATTGCCAAGGTCGAACAGGCCTTTTTTGCCGGCACGCTTGAGCACGTCCTTGGACAGCGCCAAGTGACGCCCCCAGGTCGGCACGGCCGCTTTCAACTCACCGGCCTGATGCCAGCCCAGGTAGCGCACAGGGATCTGCGCCAGGTCAGCGAGTTGTTCGACCACCAACGGGTGGGTCGCCACGCTGCCACCGAAACGTGACCACGCTTCGGCGTAGGCTGCTGCGTCGATGACCTGCCAGCCGCGCTCACGAAAAGCCTGGATATGATTGAGGATCATGCTTGTGCCACCTGCAGCGCACGCACCTGCGGCAGCTGCCAGAAAGCCTCGCGCACCGCCTGGTCGGAGAAGCGTTCGTGCAGGCGCTGCAGCATGTGCATGGCACAGGCTTCACGCTGCTGTGCGTCCAGCACCGACAGGTGCTTCAGGCCCTGAGCCAGCTGCGCGGCATCGCCAAGCGGGAATAGCACGCCCACACCCTCGACCACCTCACGGGCCCCGCCGCAAGCAGTGGCCAGCACCGGCACGCCGGCCACCATGGCCTCGAGCAAGACCATGCCGAATGGCTCATGGTCGGAGCTCAAGGCAAAGACATCGAACGCCTGGAAATAGCGGCAGGCATCCGGCACCTGACCGAGGAAGTCCACGTGCCCGGCGATGCCCAGTTCAGCGGCCAATGCCTTGAGCTTGTCTTCCAGGCGCCCCTTGCCGAGGATCGCCACCCGCGCGCCGGCAGGCAACCCCGGGAGCGCCTCGGCAAAGCCACGCAACAACGTCGCCTGGTCCTTGTCCGGGTGCAAACGGCCAACGTTGCCGACGAGCCATGCCTGTGCATCAAGCCCCAGGGCTTTACGCGCTTCGGCACGCGGCACCAGCGTCGCGCGCAGGGCATCGATGTCGATCCGGTTGTACAGGGTCTGGATGCGCTCGGCCGGCCACTGCGGCAGGCAGCGGCGCATGTCGTCACGCACCGCATCCGACACCCCGAGCAGGCTCAAACGTTTGCTGAACAGGTTGGCGAACAGCCGACGGCCCTTGCGCTGATAGTCACCGAACGCATGGTGCACGCCGATCACCGGCAAACCGGTGGCCAACAGGGCCACATAGATCGGCTTGAAGCGATGCGCGATGCAGAAGCTGAAATTACGCTCGGCCGCGATCTTGCGCAGCGCGCGAATCGCGCCGAGCTTCAGGCCGCGGACGGCCTTGGAGCTGAATTCGAGGAACAGCACCTCGTCCGACGCGCAGCCGGCCGCGACCTGCGGGTCGGCGGCGCCGGTGAGGAACACTGTGGTGACCTTGTAGCCGCTGCCCTGGAACAGGCTGGCGTATTGACGGGCGCAGTCGAGGAACGGCCCGTCATAGCCATGGCAGAACTGCAGGATGCGCGGTTCAGAGCGGCTGGTCATACGCGGCTGCGCCGTCCTTCACCACCAGGATGTCTTCCATGATCAGGTATTGCAGGTCCGAGCCGAAGAACATGTTCAGGGCATCGGTCGGCGAGCAGATCATCGGTTCACCACGGCGGTTCAGCGAGGTGTTCAGCGACACGCCGTTGCCGGTCAGGTCTTCCAGCGCCTTCATCATGTCGTAGTAGCGCGGGTTGTACTCGCGCTTGAGCACCTGGGCACGCGACGTGCCGTCCTCGTGGACCACTTCCGGCACACGGGTCTTCCACTCTTCAGCCACTTCGAAGGTGAAGGTCATGAACGGTGCCGGGTGATCGACCTTGATCATCTGCGGCGCAACAGTGTCGAGCATCGACGGGCAGAAAGGTCTCCAGCGCTCGCGGAACTTGATTTGGTGGTTGATGCGGTCAGCCACGCCTTCGACACTCGGGCAGCCGATGATCGAACGACCACCTAGGGCGCGCGGGCCGAATTCCATGCGCCCCTGGAACCAGGCCACCGGGTTGCCGTCGACCATGATCTGGGCGATCTGCTGAGGCATGTTGTCCAGCTTGCGCCATTTCGGCTGGTCTGGGTGACGGGCGCAAGCGGCGATCACGTCTTCGTTGGAGTAAGACGGGCCGAGGTAGACGTGTTCCATCTTCTCGACCGGCACGCCACGGGCGTGGGAAACATAGGCGGCGGCACCGACGGCGGTGCCGGCGTCGCCGGAGGCCGGCTGGACGAACAGCTCTTTCACGTCCGGGCGGGCGATGATCTTCTGATTGAGCTTGACGTTCAGCGCGCAACCGCCGGCGAAGGCCAGCTTGCCGGTTTCACGCAGGGTGTCGCCCAGGTAGTGGTCGATCATCTGCAGGGCGAGCTTCTCGAACAATGCCTGCATGCTGGCCGCGTAGTGGATGTACGGCTCGTCGGCGATGTCGCCTTCGCGCTTGGGGCCCAGCCATTCGATCAGCTTCGGCGAGAAGTAGAAGCCTTTGCCCTTCTCTTTATAGCGGCGCAGGCCGATGACGTTGGCGTATTCGGTGTTGATGACCAGTTCGCCGTTTTCAAAGCTGGCCAGGCGCGAGAAGTCATATTTGCTGGCATCGCCGTACGGCGCCATGCCCATGACCTTGAACTCGCCGTCGAGCATTTCGAAACCGAGGAACTCGGTGATCGCGCCGTACAGGCCACCCAGCGAGTCTGGGTCGAAGAATTCCTTGATCTTGTGGATCTTGCCGTTTTCGCCGTAGCCGAAGAAGGTGGTGGCGTACTCACCCTTGCCATCGATGCCGAGGATCGCGGTCTTCTCTTTGAAGCCCGAGCAGTGGTAAGCGCTGGAGGCGTGGGCCAGGTGGTGCTCGACCGGCTCGATCTTGACCTTTTTCGGGTCGAAGCCCAGTTGCTCCAGGCACCAGACGATCTTCTTGCGGTAGCGCTTGTAGCGGCGGTTGCCCATCAGGATCGCGTCGAGGGCGCGGTCCGGGGCGTACCAGTAGCGCTTGGCATAGTGCCAGCGAGCCTTGCCGAACAGGCTGATCGGGGCGAACGGGATGGCGACCACGTCCACATCGGACGGTTTGATGCCAGCCTGTTCCAGGCAGAACTTCGCCGACTCGTAGGGCATGCGGTTCTTCGCATGCTTGTCACGCACGAAGCGCTCTTCTTCGGCGGCGGCAATCAGCTTGCCGTCGATGTACAGGGCCGCGGAAGGGTCATGGCTAAGGGCGCCGGACAGGCCAAGAATCGTCAATGCCAAGGGATTAGCCTCTTCATTCGGTAGAGATGCGCCAGCGGCCTCGTGGGCGGGTGGCGGCTAAAAGGCGGGATTATAACGCAAACAGCAAAGACACACCGCCCCCTTGTGGGGGCGGCGGTGCGGCCATTCTGCAAGGGGCGCGGCGCTGTGTTACTCGGCGATCAGCCAGTCCATGCGGTAGCTGCCGGCGGTCTGCGCCAGCTCCTTGGCCAGCCAGGGCAGCAACTCCTTGAGCTCTTCTTCCAGGCCCCACGGCGGGTTGGCAATGGCCAGGCCGGAGCCGTTCAGGCCCTGCGGGCTGTCCTGGTGGTGCACGTACAGCTCCACCCGCAACAGCTTCGGCGCGCCGGTGCTGGTCAGGTCCTGATAGAAACGGGTCAGCGAACGCTGATCCTTGATCGGGTACCAGATGGCGGCAACGGTCTGGCGCATACGGCCGATCGTTTCCTTCAACGAGCTGGTGCAACGCTTGAGCTCGTCGGCCTGCTCGAACGGCGGGTCGATCAGCATGATCGCGCGCTTTTCCTGCACCGGCAGCAGCGCCCGCGGCACATGCCAGCCCTCGCCCAGGTGCACCACCACGCGCGGGTCTTTCTTCATGTTCTCTTTGAGCAGCGGCCCGTCTTCCGGGTGCTTCTCGTTGAGCAGCGCGCGGTCCTGCTGACGCATCAGCCGCCGGGCCAGCTCGGGCGAGCCGGGGTAGTAACGCAGCTCGCCATCGGCATTCAGGCGCTTGATCACGCGCAGGTAGTCAGCGGCCATGGCCGGCAGGTCATCGCGGTTCCACAAGCGCGCGACACCTTCAAGGTATTCACCGGTGCGCGTCGCCTGATCACCCTGCAAGTCATACAGGCCTAGACCGGCGTGGGTATCGATATAGGCGAACGGCTGCTCCTTGCGCGACATCAGGGCGATGAGGCGGGTCAGCACGATGTGCTTGAGAACGTCGGCGTGGTTGCCGGCGTGGAAGGCGTGACGATAGTTCATGGCAACTCCTGCGAAGCCGGCAAGTTTACCTTGCCTTGCGGGCGGAGTCAGGCCTGACTGTCGATCGGTGTCAGGCCCATTCGCGGGCGAGCCCGCTCCCACAGAGTTTGGCGCCAGCCGTCAGAACGACACCAAACCTGTGGGAGCGGGCTCGCCCGCGAAAACAGCAACACCGCTTCAGCGAGTGTTACTTGTCAGCGTGATACGCCGCATCAGCAGTCTCGAAGCGTTGCACCATCGCCTGCGACGGGCTACCCAGCTTGCTCACCACGAAGATGGCAAGGCTGGCCAACAGGAAGCCCGGGATGATTTCATACAGCCCCCAGACATCGATCTGTTTCCACAGGATCACAGTCAGCGCACCCACCACGATACCGGCCAGGGCGCCGTTACGGGTCATACCCTTCCACAGCACCGAGATCAGCACCACCGGACCAAAGGCAGCACCGAAGCCAGCCCAGGCGTAGGCCACCAGGCCCAGTACGCGGTTTTCCGGGTTGGCCGCCATGGCGATGGCGATCAGCGCGACAGCCAGTACCATCAGGCGACCGACCCACACCAGCTCGACCTGCGAGGCGTTCTTGCGCAGGAAGGCCTTGTAGAAGTCCTCGGTCAGGGCGCTGGAGCACACCAGCAACTGGCAGCTCAAGGTACTCATCACCGCCGCCAGGATGGCCGACAGCAGCACACCGGCAATCCACGGGTTGAACAGAATCTTCGCCAGCTCGATGAACACACGCTCGTGGTTCTCGGTGACCGGGCCTGCCAGGTCAGGATGCGCGGAGAAGTAGGCGATGCCAAAGAAGCCCACGGCGCAGGTACCGGCCAGGCACAGGATCATCCAGGTCATGGAGATGCGACGAGCGTTGGCGATCGACTTGACCGAATCGGCAGCCATGAAGCGCGCCAGGATGTGCGGCTGGCCGAAGTAGCCCAGGCCCCAGCCCATCAGTGAGATGATGCCAACGAAGGTCGCACCCTTGAGCATGTCGAAGTTCGCCGGGTTCTGCGCTTCGATAGCCAGGAACGTGGTGTCGAAACCGCCGGTGGAAATCAACACGATGACCGGGGTGAGGATCAGCGCGAAGATCATCAGCGAGGCCTGCACGGTATCCGTCCAGCTCACCGCCAGGAAACCGCCCACGAAGGTGTAGGCGATGGTCGCGGCGGCACCGGCCCACAGTGCGGTTTCGTACGGCATGTCGAAGGTGCTTTCGAACAGGCGCGCACCGGCGACGATGCCGGACGCACAGTAGATGGTGAAGAACACCAGAATGACGATGGCCGAAATGATCCGCAGCAGCCCGCTCTTGTCTTCGAAACGGCTGGAGAAGTAGTCCGGCAGGGTCAGCGCGTCGCCGTTGTGCTCGGTCTGCACGCGCAGACGGCCGGCAACGAAGAGCCAGTTGAGGTAGGCACCGACAGTCAGGCCGATGGCGATCCAGGCTTCGGACAGGCCGGAGAAGTAGATGGCGCCCGGCAGGCCCATCAGCAGCCAGCCGCTCATGTCGGAGGCACCGGCGGAAAGCGCGGTAACCACGCTGCCCAGGCTGCGACCGCCCAGGATGTAGTCGGAAAGGTTCTTGGTGGAGCGATAGGCTGCGAAGCCGATCAGCACCATTGCCGCGATGTAGATCACGAAGGTGATCGTTAGTGGATTGCCCATGCGTGTGCCCTGGCGTTTGTTTTTATCTCATGCGCAACCGCAGCAAGACGGTTGCACCCAGGCGGCGCATCCTATGCAACAACGCAAAGTGGGTGCAACCATTTTTCATTTGCAAGTTGCACCCGCCCGTGCAATTTCCGTTAAAGCCTCTTTTTTGCTCCTATTTGGAGCAAGAACAGGGTTTTTCAGAATAAAACGCACCGAAAACGCCCTTTTTAAAGGTGTGGATAACCGCGTCGGACGAGTTGCACCTTTTCCACATAAAATTCGGGTTGCACCTGGTTGCACCCGAATTGTCCTACACGCTACTCTTGGCGCCAGCTAAGGCCACAACCGTGGCAATAAAGAGGATAAGAAATGGCGACTACCACCCTTGGGGTCAAACTCGATGACCCTACCCGTGAGCGACTCAAAGCCGCTGCGCAGTCGATTGACCGCACGCCGCATTGGTTGATCAAGCAAGCGATCTTCAATTACCTGGAGAAGCTCGAGGGTGGCGCCACCCTGACCGAACTCAACGGTCACGCAACCCACCTGGCCGATGATGCCGGCGAAGTACAACCGGACCACGCCCACCAGTGCTTCCTGGAATTCGCCGAAAGCATCCTGCCACAGTCCGTGCTGCGTTCTGCCATCACCGCCGCCTACCGCCGCCCCGAGCAGGAAGTGGTTCCGATGCTCCTGGAGCAGGCGCGCCTGAGCGCACCGCTGGCCGAGGCGACCAACAAGCTGGCCGCCGGCATCGCCGAAAAACTGCGCAATCAGAAGAGCGCCGGTGGCCGCGCCGGCATCGTTCAGGGCCTGCTGCAGGAATTCTCGCTGTCGTCGCAGGAAGGCGTCGCACTGATGTGCCTGGCCGAAGCCCTGCTGCGCATCCCCGATAAAGGTACCCGTGACGCCCTGATCCGCGACAAGATCAGCAATGGCAACTGGCAGCCGCACCTGGGTAACAGCCCGTCGCTGTTCGTCAACGCCGCCACCTGGGGCCTGCTGCTGACCGGCAAGCTGGTGTCCACCCACAACGAATCCGGCCTGACCTCCTCGCTCACCCGCATCATCGGCAAGAGCGGCGAGCCGATGATCCGCAAGGGCGTCGACATGGCGATGCGCCTGATGGGCGAGCAGTTCGTCACCGGTGAGACCATTGCCGAAGCGCTGGCCAACGCCAGCCGCTTCGAAGCCAAGGGCTTCCGTTATTCCTACGACATGCTCGGCGAAGCCGCACTGACCGAGCACGACGCGCAGAAATACCTGGCCTCCTACGAGCAGGCGATCCACTCGATCGGCAAGGCCTCGCACGGCCGTGGCATCTATGAAGGCCCAGGCATCTCGATCAAGCTGTCGGCGCTGCACCCGCGCTACAGCCGCGCTCAGTACGAGCGCGTCATGGAAGAGCTGTACCCGCGCCTGCTGTCGCTGACCCTGCTGGCCAAGCAGTACGACATCGGCCTGAACATCGACGCCGAGGAAGCCGACCGCCTGGAGCTGTCGCTTGACCTGCTCGAGCGCCTGTGCTTCGAGCCGTCGCTGGCCGGCTGGAACGGCATCGGTTTCGTCATCCAGGCCTACCAGAAGCGCTGCCCGTACGTGATCGACTACGTCATCGACCTGGCCAAGCGCAGCCGCCACCGCCTGATGATCCGCCTGGTGAAAGGCGCCTATTGGGACAGCGAGATCAAGCGCGCCCAAGTCGAGGGCCTGGAAGGCTACCCGGTCTATACCCGCAAGGTGTACACCGACGTTTCCTACGTCGCCTGCGCCCGCAAGCTGCTGGCAGTGCCGGAAGCCATCTACCCGCAGTTCGCCACCCACAACGCCCATACCCTGTCAGCCATCTACCACATCGCCGGCCAGAACTATTACCCGGGCCAGTACGAATTCCAGTGCCTGCACGGCATGGGCGAACCGCTGTACGAACAGGTTGTAGGTAAAGTCTCTGAAGGCAAGCTGAACCGTCCATGCCGCGTGTACGCGCCGGTCGGCACCCACGAAACCCTGCTGGCCTACCTGGTCCGCCGCCTGCTGGAAAACGGCGCTAACACTTCGTTCGTCAACCGCATCGCCGACCATTCCATTTCCATCCAGGAACTGGTCGCCGACCCGGTCGCCAGCATCGAGCGCATGGGCACCCAGGAAGGCAGCCTTGGCCTGCCGCACCCGCGCATCCCGCTGCCACGTGACCTGTATGGCCGCGAGCGGGCCAACTCGGCCGGCATCGACATGGCCAACGAACACCGCCTGGCCTCGCTGTCCTGCGCCATGCTGGCCACCGCGCACAACGACTGGAAAGCCGCCCCACTGCTGGCTTGCGCCGCCAGCGAGGCCGCTGCCGCGCCGGTGCTGAACCCGGCAGACCAGCGCGACGTGGTCGGCCACCTGCAGGAAGCCACCGTTGCCGACGTCGACAACGCCATCCAGTGCGCGCTCAATGCCGCGCCGATCTGGCAGGCCACCCCGCCGGCCGAACGCGCCGCAATCCTCGAACGCACCGCCGACCTGATGGAAGCCGAGATCCAGCCGCTGATGGGCCTGCTGGTCCGCGAGGCCGGCAAGACCTTCGCCAACGCCATTGCCGAAGTGCGCGAGGCTGTGGACTTCCTGCGCTACTACGCGGTGCAGGCACGCAACGACTTCAGCAACGACGCCCACCGCCCGCTCGGCCCGGTGGTGTGCATCAGCCCGTGGAACTTCCCGCTGGCGATCTTCACCGGCCAGGTGGCCGCAGCCCTGGCTGCCGGGAACCCGGTGCTGGCCAAGCCTGCCGAACAGACCCCGCTGATCGCTGCCCAGGCCGTGCGCCTGCTGCTCGAAGCGGGCATCCCGGAAGGCGTGCTGCAACTGCTGCCAGGCCGCGGCGAAACCGTGGGTGCCGGCCTGGTCGGTGACGAGCGCGTCAAGGGCGTGATGTTCACCGGCTCCACCGAAGTCGCCCGCCTGCTGCAACGCAATGTCGCCGGTCGCCTGGACAACCAGGGCCGCCCAATCCCGCTGATCGCCGAAACCGGCGGCCAGAACGCGATGATCGTCGACTCCTCGGCGCTCACCGAGCAGGTGGTGATCGACGTGGTCTCCTCGGCCTTCGACAGTGCTGGCCAGCGTTGCTCGGCCCTGCGCGTGCTGTGCCTGCAGGAAGACTCCGCCGACCGCGTGATCGAAATGCTCAAGGGGGCCATGGCCGAAAGCCGCCTGGGCAACCCGGACCGCCTGGCGGTGGACATCGGCCCGGTGATCGACGCCGAAGCCAAGGCCGGCATCGAGAAGCACATCCAGGGCATGCGCGATAAAGGCCGCGCGGTCTATCAAGTGGCCATTGCCGATGCTGCCGAGATCAAGCGCGGCACCTTCGTCATGCCGACCCTCATCGAACTGGACAGCTTCGACGAGCTCAAGCGCGAAATCTTCGGCCCGGTACTGCACGTGGTGCGCTACAACCGCCGCAACCTTGACCAGCTGATCGAGCAGATCAACAACTCCGGCTACGGCCTGACGCTCGGCGTGCACACCCGCATCGACGAGACCATCGCCAAGGTGGTGGAGAACGCCAACGCCGGCAACCTATACGTCAACCGCAACATCGTCGGTGCAGTGGTGGGCGTGCAGCCGTTCGGTGGTGAAGGCCTGTCCGGCACCGGCCCGAAAGCCGGCGGCCCGCTGTACTTGTATCGCCTGCTGTCGACCCGCCCTACCGACGCCATTGGCCGTCACTTCCAGCAGCAGGATGGCGAAGGCAAGCCGGACCGCACCCTGCACGAACAACTGATCAAGCCGCTGCACAGCCTCAAGGCCTGGGCCGAGAGCAACCAGCAGGCCGACCTGGCCGCGCTGTGCAGCCAGTTCGCTGGCCAGTCGCAGAGCGGCATCGCCCGTTTGCTGCCAGGCCCGACCGGTGAGCGCAACAGCTACACCATCCTGCCGCGCGAGCATGTGCTGTGCCTGGCGGACAACGAGGCCGACCTGTTGGCCCAATTGGCTGCAGTGCTGGCAGTAGGTAGCTCGGCGGTGTGGGTAGACGGCGAACCAGGCAAAGGCCTGCGCGGTCGTCTACCGAAGGAGCTGCAGGCCAAGGTGAAGCTGGTGGCGGACTGGAACAAGGATGAAGTGGCGTTCGATGCCGTGATCCACCATGGCGACTCGGACCAGCTGCGTGGCGTTTGCCAGCAAGTGGCCAAGCGGGCAGGTGCGATCGTTGGCGTGCACGGGCTGTCCAGCGGCGATCATCAGATCGCGCTGGAGCGGTTGGTGATCGAGCGGGCTGTCAGTGTGAATACTGCTGCTGCGGGCGGTAACGCCAGCTTGATGACCATTGGCTGAGGCCGAGGGTTGATGATGAAAAGGGAGAGCTTCGGCTCTCCCTTTTCATTTCCAACCATCATGCCAATGCATCACGCTCACCAGATGGGAATACATTTGGGAAATGGATTACAGCGTGAGGTGAACATCTGAGGCTTCCCAGGTTTCATGGGCCGTTACACTGGCAAATCCAGCGAATGAACCTTAAGGTTGATCATGACACATCATCTGTACGGCCCTCTGGAGGTCGACATGACTACAAAGATCCTCAACAAGCCGAAAACGGCTAACCCACATCTTGAGGCTGCACAACGTATTCGCCAACTGGCCCAGATACTTGCCGACAATCCAGCCGAAGCCAAAGCTTTCCGCGCCATGACCGGGGTGTTCACCGCTAAAGGCAAGCTCAGGGCCAGTTACCGATAAACGTATCAACAGCTTCCTTCATTCGTTCTCGGGTTTCATGGCTGTGATCGCAAAATTGGTGAAGCCATACTGGCAGGTGAGTAAATAGCGCCCAGCAAAAATGAATACGACTGGCTAGGTGAAGGCGCCTACCTTTGGGAGAACAGCCCTGAACGTGCTTTGAGCTACGCGCAACTCATCAAGAAATACAAACGTGGCCAAGGGGCAATCAAAGAACCCTACGTCGTAGGTGCAATCATCGACCTTGGGCTCTCTGAACCTCACAGAGGAGGGTGCGCTGGTAGAACTTGGAGAGGCTTATCACTTACTGGCTGCAAGCACTACTGCTCTTTCTGAGAACAGACCTGGTTTCAAAGGTGATCATGACAACCTCAAGAGATTCCTGGACTGCGCTGTATTCCAGTCTCTACATTCAGCTCGAGAGCTTATCGGTCTACAGCCCTACGAATCGATTCGGTCTCCGTTTCTGGAGGGAAACGAACTGTATCCAGGCACTTCGTTCCGGCAAGAAACACACATTCAACTCTGCGTCCGCAGCCTCAATTGCATCAAAGGTTACTTCCGACCCTTGAATGCCGACGGTACTCTCTTCCAGATCTGATGCGTTTTAAAGCATGGCTTTGCAGATCTGTGGCTGAACATCATCTGAATCAATCATGGTAGCCAGCCTTGTCGGGCCACTCCTAGACTCGCTCCAAGCCCGCTCAAGGACCGCCCCCATGCCCGAGACCCTGCTCTGCCCCCGCAACCTCGCCTTCGAGCTTTACGAAGTGCTCGACGCCGAAGCCCTGACCCTGCGCCCACGCTTCGCCGAGCACAGCCGCGAGACCTTCGATGCGGCGTTGACCACCGCGCGCACCATCGCCGAAAGGTTCTTCGCCCCGCACAACCGCAAGGCCGACGAGAACGAACCGCGTTACGTGGACGGCCGTGCCGAGCTGATCCCGGAGGTGAAACCTGCGGTCGATGCCTTCCTCGAGGCGGGGTTCCTCAATGCCAACCGCGACTTCGAGGTCGGCGGCATGCAGTTGCCCAGCCTGGTCTCGCAGGCGTGCTTCGCCCACTTCCAAGCCGCCAACGCGGGGACCACGGCCTACCCGTTCCTGACCATGGGCGCGGCCAACCTGATCGAAAGCTTCGGCAGCGACGAGCAGAAGCGGCTGTTCCTGCAACCGATGATCGAAGGCCGCTACTTCGGCACCATGGCACTCACCGAGCCGCACGCCGGCTCATCGCTGGCCGACATCCGCACCCGCGCTGAACCTGCCGGGGATGGCAGCTACCGGATCAGGGGCAACAAGATCTTCATCTCCGGCGGCGACCACGACTTGTCGGAAAACATCGTGCACATGGTGCTGGCCAAGCTGCCGGACGCCCCACCAGGGGTGAAGGGCATCTCGCTGTTCATCGTGCCCAAGTACCTCGTCAACCAGGACGGCAGCCGCGGCGAGCGCAACGACGTGCTGCTGGCCGGGCTGTTCCACAAGATGGGCTGGCGCGGTACTACTTCGACGGCGCTGAACTTCGGCGACAACGGTCAGTGCGTCGGCTACCTGGTCGGTCAGGCGCATCAGGGCCTGGCCTGCATGTTCCAGATGATGAACGAGGCGCGCATCGGCGTCGGCATGGGCGCGGTGATGCTTGGCTATGCCGGCTACCTGTATTCGCTGGAGTACGCACGCCAACGGCCGCAGGGCCGGCTGCCGGACAACAAGGACCCGCACAGCCCTGCGGTGCCGATCATCGGCCACACCGACGTCAAACGCATGCTGCTGGCGCAGAAGGCCTACGTGGAAGGCGCCTTCGACCTGGGCCTGTACGCCGCACGGCTGTTCGACGACACCCACACGGCTGATAACGAAGCCACCCGCCAGCAGGCGCAGGCGCTGCTCGACCTGCTGACGCCCATCGTCAAATCCTGGCCGTCGACCTTCTGCCTCAAGGCCAACGAGCTGGCGATTCAGATCCTCGGCGGCCACGGCTACACCCGCGAATACCCGGTGGAGCAGTACTACCGCGACAACCGCCTGAACCCGATCCACGAAGGCACCGAGGGCATCCAGTCACTCGACCTGCTGGGCCGCAAACTGGCGCAGAACAACGGCGCAGGCCTCAAGCAACTGATCCGTCTGATGGCTGACACCGCCGAGCGCGCCAGCCATCATCCAAACCTGGATGCCTTGCGTCAGCCGCTGGAACAACTGGTCAACCGCCTGCAACGCGTGACCCTGGCCCTGCTTGGCGACCTGGCGCAGGGTAAAGCCGCCGGCGCGCTGGCCAACTCCGCCCTGTACCTCAAGGCCTTCGGCCACTGCGTGATCGGCTGGCGCTGGCTGGAACAGGCGATCCACGCCGAGCTCGGCCTGCTCAAAGGCAGTAGCGCAGACCGCGATTTCTACCTTGGCAAACTGCAGGCGGCGCGTTATTTCCTGACCTGGGAAGTGCCTGGCTGCCATAATGACCTGGCATTGCTCGAGGCACGCGACGACACCTGCCTCGCCATGCAAGACGCGTGGTTCTAGGGGGAGCCACCGTGCACACGGAGGTTTCCGCATGTTCGATTCCAGCGCCCTGCTGCGCCAGCGCTTTGCCGCGCTGCGCAGCACGGCCGAGTTGTTTTCGCTGCGCCATGTAAAGCAGTCGCACCAGGCGCTGTCAGTACGGCGCAATGTGGCCGAGCCGCCCTTCTTCAGCCAGGACGAGGGGGCGATGCTCACCGTACGGGTCAATGGCGTGGAGGCTTACGCGGCCACGGCCGACCTGTCCCAGCAAGGCCTGCAACGTGCGCTGGAGCACGCCGAGGCCCTGGCCCGGCAGATCGCCAGGCACAGCCTGCTCGACCTGCGCGACCAGCCGGTGACCAGCGCACGCCACGACCACATCTCGCCGAACTTCGAGCGCCCGCTGCCCACCCTCGCCGATTGCCTTGGCCTGCTCGCCGCCGAGTCGGCCAGCGTGCCCAAGGACAGCCGCCTGGTGGACTGGCAGGCCAGCCTTGGCCAGAGTACGGTCGAGCAGACCTACCTGAATTCCGCCGGCGCCGAGCTGCGCCACGCGCAGCGCTTCCTGTTCCCGGGCCTTGGCGTGACCGCCAGCGACGGCCAGGACAGCCAGAGCCGTAGCCTGGGCCGGGACAACTTCGGCCAGCAGGGCGGCTTCGAGATCATCGAACGCTGCGGCCTGGTTGGCGCTGCCCGACGGGTCGCCGACGAAGCGCTGCAACTGCTGCTGGCGCCCAACACACCCAGTGGCCAGCGCGACCTGCTGCTGATGCCCGACCAGATGATGCTGCAGATCCACGAGTCGATCGGCCACCCGCTGGAAATGGACCGCATCCTCGGCGACGAGCGCAACTACGCCGGCACCAGCTTCGTCAAAGCCAGCGACTTCGGCCATCTGCAGTACGGCTCGCCACTGCTCAACGTGACCTTCGACCCGACCATCGGCGAAGAGCTGGCCAGCTACAGCTACGACGACGACGGCAGCCCGGCCAGCAAGCAGTTCCTGATCCGTGAGGGCCTGCTGCTGCGGCCGCTGGGCGGTGCCCTGTCGCAGTTCCGCTCCGGCCTCGACGGCGTGGCCAACAGCCGTGCCTGCGGCTGGAACCGCGCCCCGATCGACCGCATGGCCAACCTCAATATAGAACCGGGGGATCAAACCCTGGAGCAACTGATTCAGGGCATCGAGCACGGCATCCTCATGCGCACCAACCGCTCGTGGTCCATCGACGATGCGCGCAACAAGTTCCAGTTCGGCTGCGAGTGGGGGCAACTGATCGAAAATGGCGCGCTCAAGGGCATCGTCAAGAACCCCAATTACCGCGGCATCTCCGCGCAGTTCTGGCGCAATCTTGCGGCGGTTGGCGACCGCAGCACCTTCCAGGTACTGGGCACGCCCAACTGCGGCAAGGGCGAACCCAACCAGGTGGTGCGGGTGGGCCATGCCGCCCCGGCCTGCGTGTTCCGCCAGATCGACGTATTCGGAGGGGACGCCTGATGAGCGCCACGCCACAACAGACTTTCGAGCAACTGGTCAGCGCCCTGCGTGATGCACGGCAGCCAGAAGAACAGTTCACCCTCGGCTACAGCGCCGAACACTCGCAGTTCGTGCGTTTCAACCACGCCAAGGTGCGCCAGGCCGGCGAGGTCAGCCAGGCCAGCGCACAACTGCGGCTGATCCGCGAGGGGCGCCAGGCAGAACAGCAGGTCACCTTGAGCGGGGATGTGCAACTGGACCGCCAGCGCCTGCACGAGGCCCTCGAACAGCTGCGCCAGACGTTGCCGCTGCTGGCCGTCGACCCTTACCTGCGCCAGGACGAAAACGCCTGGCACAGCCACAGCCTGCAGGAACAGCCGCTGCCGGCGCTGAGCGAAGTGCTGGCGCTGCTCGACCGCGAAGCGGGTGACCTGGACCTGGTCGGCATCTATGCCGCAGGCCCGATCTGCCGGGGTTTCGCCAGTTCATACGGCGCGTTCGGCTGGCACCAGGCCAACAGCTTCAACGTCGACTGGAGCCTGTTCCATAGCAATGGCCAGGCCGTAAAGGCCAACTACGCCGGCCAACTGTGGAACGCGGGGGACTTCACCGCACGGCTGCGCCAGGCCCGGAAACAGCTGGGCTTCCTCGGCCGCCCAGCCGTTACCCTCAAGCCCGGCAGCTACCGCGCCTACCTGGCGCCCGCCGCCATGGACGAAATCGCCGGCATGCTGTGCTGGGGCGGGTTCTCCGCGCAGGCCCTGGCCACTGGTAACAGCGCGTTGCAACGCCTGTACAACGGTGATGCGCGGCTGAGCCCACTGGTCAGTTTCAGCGAGCAGGTCAGCGGCTCATTGAGCCCGGCGTTTTCCGATGAAGGCTCACCGCGCCTGGACGTGCCGCTGATCCGGCAGGGGCAGGCCGTGGACAGGCTGGTCAGCGCCCGCAGCGCCGTCGAGTTCAAGTTGCTTGGCAACGGCGCGGACAGCTACGAGTCGCCCTGCGCGCTGAGCCTGGCAGCGGGCAACCTGCCCAGCGCGGACATTCTCGAACGGCTGGGCACCGGTTTGTACATCAGCAACCTGTGGTACCTGAACTACTCGGACCTGCCCGCGGCGCGCATGACCGGGCTGACCCGCTTCGCCACCTTCTGGGTGGAGAATGGCGAAATCGAGGGGCCGGTAAGCACCATGCGCTTCGATGACAGCCTGTACAGCCTGCTGGGTAGCCAGCTGGAAGACCTGACCCGTGAGCGGGAGATGATCCTGTCGACCAGCACCTACGGCCAACGCAACACCGGGTCGAGCCATTTGCCGGGGGCACTGGTCAAAGGGCTGACCCTGACGTTGTGATAGGCCTTGCTGGCCTCTTCGCGGGACAAGCCCGCGAAGAGGCCGGTACTGACGGAAGAGGAAGCCATGCCCGAACGCACCCCGCTTGACCCTGTCACCGCCCGCTGGATCCCGTGGGTGGTGGCGATCGCCTTTTTCATGCAGTCCCTGGACGGCACCATCCTCAACACCGCCCTGCCGGCCATGGCGCGCTCGCTGGATGAAGACCCGTTGCGCATGCAGGGCGTGATCATCGCCTACATGCTCACCGTGGCCCTGCTGATCCCCGCCTCGGGCTGGATCGCCGACCGCTTCGGCACCAAACGCATCTTCTTCAGCGCCATCCTGCTGTTCAGTTTCGGCTCGCTGCTGTGCGCCATGGCCAACAGCCTGGGCTTTCTGATCCTCGCCCGCATCGTGCAGGGCCTGGGCGGCGCGCTGATGCTGCCGGTCGGGCGATTGGTCGTGCTGCGCGCCTACCCACGTAGCGAGCTGGTGCGGATCATGAGTTTCATCACCATCCCCGGGCTGCTTGGCCCGCTGCTTGGCCCGACCCTGGGCGGCTGGCTGGTCGAGATCCTTACCTGGCACTGGATCTTCCTGCTCAACCTGCCGGTGGGTGCCATCGGCTGCTACGCCGTGTGGAAGTTCATCCCCGACCTGCGCGGCGCCGAACGCACCACCTTCGATGGCCCCGGTTTCATCCTCTTTGGCGCGGCGATGGTGCTGATCACCATTGCCATGGAAGGGCTGGGCGAGCTGCACCTGCCACACTTGCGGGTGATGCTGCTGCTGTTCGCCGGCATGGCCTGCCTGGCCGCTTACTGGCTGCGCGCCGGGCGCGACCCCGAGCCTTTGTTCTCGCCCAGCCTGTTCCGTGTGCGCACCTTCGCCATTGGCATCCTCGGCAATCTGTTCGCGCGCCTGGGCAGTGGCGCCCTGCCCTTCCTCGTGCCGTTGTTGCTGCAGGTGGCGCTGGGCTATTCGCCGGCACAGGCCGGCATGAGCATGATCCCGCTGGCGGCAGCGGCGATGGTCGCCAAGTCCATCGCACGGCCGCTGATCGAGCGGCTCGGCTACCGCATCGTGCTGACCGGCAACACCTTGCTGTTGGGCCTGCTGCTGGCCAGCCTGGGGCTGGTCGACGAGCACACGCCCTATGCCGTGCTGCTGGTGCAACTGGCGCTGCTGGGCGCGGTGAACTCGATGCAGTTCACCGCGATGAACACCGTGACCTTGATCGACCTCGACGATGCCAGCGCCAGCAGCGGCAACAGCCTGCTGTCGGTGGTCGCGCAGCTGTCGCTGAGCCTGGGCGTGGCCTGCGCCGGTGCATTGCTCGGCGGCTTTACTGCGGCCGGCAGCGCGGATGGCGTGGAAACCACCTTGGGCGCGTTCCAGCTGACCTTCGTGACCATCGGCATCATGGCCATGCTGGCGGCGGCGATCTTCCTGCAGCTGGCGCCGACGGACGGAAGGCGTGCCCGTCGTCCGGAACCGCACATGGAGTCGTAGGGCGAATGGCCATGAGGCTGGTAGACTGTGCGGCATTTTTCGCTTCGCAACGCAG
>Ga0213824_1000121_pt1 | contig 64744 bp, 57 predicted proteins | sample MC6MC0906MG_FD_179892 | JGI IMG/M metagenome (GOLD analysis project Ga0213824, IMG submission 179892) | Enriched soil aggregate microbial communities from Iowa State University, Ames, United States - MC6-MC0906-MG | ecosystem: Environmental > Terrestrial > Soil > Unclassified | place: USA: Iowa...
ACGAAATCTTCGCCAAGGCCCGCGAGAAGGGCGTCATCGTCGCCTTCGAAGCTGCAGTGGCTGGTGGCATCCCGGTGATCAAGGCCATCCGTGAAGGCCTGTCGGCCAACCACATCAACTGGCTGGCTGGCATCATCAACGGCACCGGCAACTTCATCCTCACCGAAATGCGTGAAAAGGGCCGCGCCTTCCCCGACGTGCTGGCCGAAGCGCAGGCGCTGGGTTACGCCGAAGCCGACCCCACCTTCGACGTCGAAGGCATCGATGCCGCGCACAAGCTGACCATTCTGGCGTCCATCGCCTTTGGCATCCCGCTGCAGTTCGACAAGGCCTACACCGAGGGCATCACCCAGCTGACCACTGCCGATGTGAACTACGCCGAAGCGCTGGGCTACCGCATCAAACACCTGGGTGTGGCCCGCCGCACTGCCGAAGGCATCGAGCTGCGCGTGCACCCCACGCTGATCCCCAGCGACCGCCTGATCGCCAACGTCAACGGCGTGATGAACGCTGTTATGGTCAATGGCGACGCAGCAGGTTCGACCCTGTACTACGGCGCCGGCGCCGGCATGGAGCCTACCGCTTCGTCGGTGGTTGCCGACCTGGTCGACGTGGTCCGCGCCATGACCTCCGACCCGGAAAACCGCGTGCCGCACCTGGCCTTCCAGCCGGATTCGCTGTCTGCGCACCCGATCCTGCCGATCGAAGCCTGCCAGTGCGCCTACTACCTGCGCATCCAGGCCAAGGACCACCCAGGTGTATTGGCCCAGGTGGCGAGCATCCTGTCGGAGCGTGGTATCAACATCGAATCGATCATGCAGAAGGAAGCCGAGGAGCAGGATGGCCTGGTACCGATGATCCTGTTGACCCACCGCGTGGTCGAGCAGAGCATCAATGATGCCATCGTCGCCCTGGAAGACCTGCAGGACGTCGTCGGCAAGGTCGTGCGCATCCGCGTCGAACAGCTCAATTAACGAATAGCGCCGTCGGGCCGCTCAGCCGGCCCCGGCCTCAGTATCGAAGGTTTGTAGCCATGCGTTATATCAGCACCCGCGGCCAGGCACCGGCCCTGAATTTCGAAGACGTTCTGCTGGCCGGCCTCGCCACCGATGGCGGCCTGTACGTGCCAGAGAACCTGCCACGCTTTACCCAGGAAGAAATCGCCTCCTGGGCCGGCCTGCCGTACCACGAACTGGCCTTCCGCGTGATGCGCCCGTTCGTCGAGGGCAGCATTGCCGATGCCGATTTCAAGAAGATCCTCGAAGAAACCTACGGTGAGTTCGCCCACGCCGCGGTCGCCCCGCTGCGTCAGCTGAACAGCAACGAGTGGGTGCTCGAGCTGTTCCATGGCCCGACCCTGGCCTTCAAGGACTTCGCCCTGCAACTGCTCGGCCGCCTGCTCGATCACGTGCTGGCCAAGCGCAACGAGCGCGTGGTGATCGTCGGCGCCACCAGTGGCGACACCGGCTCGGCCGCCATCGAAGGCTGCCGCCGTTGCGACAACGTCGACATCTTCATCCTCCACCCGCACCAGCGTGTGTCGGAAGTTCAGCGCCGCCAGATGACCACCATCCTGGGCGAAAACATCCACAACATCGCCATCGAAGGCAACTTCGACGACTGCCAGGAGATGGTCAAGGCCAGCTTCGCCGACCAGTCGTTCCTCAAGGGCACGCGCCTGGTAGCGGTGAACTCGATCAACTGGGCGCGGATCATGGCCCAGATCGTCTACTACTTCCACGCAGCCTTGCAGCTGGGTGGCCCGGCGCGCTCGGTGGCGTTCTCGGTACCGACCGGCAACTTCGGCGACATCTTCGCCGGCTACCTGGCCCGCAACATGGGCCTGCCGATCAGCCAGCTGGTGGTCGCGACCAACCGCAACGACATCCTGCACCGCTTCATGAGCGGCAACCAGTACGTCAAGGAAACCCTGCACGCGACCCTGTCGCCGTCGATGGACATCATGGTGTCGTCGAACTTCGAGCGCCTGCTGTTCGACCTGCACGGCCGCAATGGCGCCGCCATCGGCGAGCTGATGGCCAACTTCAAGCAGGGCGGCGGCTTCAGCGTCGACCAGGACCGTTGGACCGAAGCGCGCAAGCTGTTCGACTCGCTGGCCGTCAGCGACGAGCAGACCTGCGAAACCATCGCCGAGGTCTTCGCCAGCACCGGTGAAGTGCTCGACCCGCACACCGCGATTGGCGTCAAGGCTGCCCGCGAGTGCCGTCGCAGCCTGGATACGCCAATGGTGGTGCTGGGTACTGCGCACCCGGTCAAGTTCCCGGAGGCCGTGGAGAAGGCTGGCGTGGGCAAGGCGCTGGAGCTGCCAGCGCACCTGAGCGACCTGTTCGGCCGTGAAGAGCGCTGCACGGTTCTGGCCAACGACCTCAAGGCAGTCCAGGCCTTCGTCAGCCAGCACGGTAACCGCGGCAAACCGCTTTAATCGAAATGAGAAGGGGCCGCTGTGTGGCCCATCGCTGGCAAGCCAGCGCCACAGGTACAGCGTTGCCCTTCATGGCGACGCTGACCTGTAGGGGCTGGCTTGCCAGCGATGGGCTGCGCAGCGGCCCATTTCTTTGGGTGCTTTCCTTCATTTGATTCGGAATTGTCCTATATAAGGCGCCCTACGCCTTACCTAGAGTGACCGGTCCTTCCCCCAGGAGCGGCTCATGCATCAGCCCTACGTGTTGATTTACCAGGCGCGGCCTTCCCACCAGATCCTCCTGCACCAGGCGTGCAATGCCCAAGGCATGTTCAACGTCCGCGTCACCCTCGATCTCACCGACCTTGAGGCCTGCCTTGCCCGTACTGGCAAAGCCGATCTGCTGATCCTCGATCATGCAATGGGCGATGGCCTGACCGTGCTCAAGCGCATCGAGCGCAACCGGTGCTTGCGGGCGGTGCTGTTTACCGGCCGCGCCAGCGCCCGGCGGCCAGACCTCGCCAAGGAGGCGCGCCGCCGTGGGCTCTGGGTGTTGGCTGACTTGCCCTGGCCTTTACCGGTGCTGGCCTGGCAGCAGGCATTGCAGCGTATTCAAAACGTCACATCACCCACGCATGCTCACTGAAACAGCCGCGGCGTAACGAACTTTCCGCTGCGCTTGCTGGTCAGTTCCTTCATGTCCCACCACGCAGCGAGTGATCCGGATGGAAAGAATCTGCAGACTGCTTAATGACGCCCTGAGCCCCTACCAGACCCAGCTCGGCACCGCGGATGCCAACGGCAATCGCCAATTGACCGTATTCGACAGCCTCGGCGGCACCACCTTGCGCCGCACGGTCAGCCTGCGCCAGTTGCAGGAGCAGAGCCTGCTCATCGACCTGGTCGACGGCTTGCACCGTGACTTGCAGATTGCCGAAGGGCGCCTGCAACCCTGTGTCATCGCCGCGCTGCAGCAACGACAGCAGCCCCAGGGAACCTTTGCTTAGCTGGCTAATCATAGACAGTACGCGTAGCCCGCCAGCACACAGCTCCGGTGATGGCAGGCTGTCGCGGGAAGCCCGACAGGGCTTGCGATTGGCCCCGGGCGTCCTCCCCAGCGTCCGGGGTTTCTTTTTTTACGGCGCTTCGAAGAAGTGTTTGCTCTGTTCCAGGTAATCCGCCTGCAGCTCCGGGTCCAGCCACCGTGCATAAAGCGCTGGCAGGGTGCGTTGGCGTAGCGCAGGCAACAGCTGGTCGATGTGCGCGACGGCTTCGCGCCCCAACGGCGAGTCGGAGCAACCTACATGCAGGAACTGGTAGCGGTTCACCCCTTGTATCGGGTGAAACTGGTACTCATCCAGCGATCCACCTTGCTGCTGGATCAGGTAACGCACTTCCGGCCAGTAGCCCAGCACCAGTTGCAGGCGCCCCAGGCGCTGCATCTGCAGCAGGCTGGCAGTGGCATCGTTGCCGTAGTGGCGGTTGAACACGGTATCGGGCAGTTGCCGCAGGATGTCGTCAATCTGTGTGCTGTAGCTGCGTTCGGCGACGATGCCGAGCTTCAGTTGGGTGGCGCTCAGCAAACCCTTGAGGTCGATCTGCTGGCCATCCAGAAAGGGTGCCAGCCTTGCCTCGCCTTGCTTGTGTATTACCAAGCCACCGCTCATCACACCCAGTGTCGGTTCGGAGAAATGCACGAATTTGGCACGTTCCGGTGTCCACAGCAGGGTTGGGTCGCAGGTGAAACTGTTTGGGTCTTGCAGCATCTGGATGCCGCGTGCCCGGTTGACCCGCACAATGGCGTGGTCGTACTCGGGCATCTGCTGGATCAACAGCGGCAACATCTGGTCGATCACGCCCTGGCCTTTTTCCGCACCCTCGAAGATGGTGAAAGGCGGCAGGTCACGGACCAGCCACAGCAGGCGTTCCTTGGCCTGCGCCGGTGCGCCGACGATGCCGAACAGCAGCCCGCTTAGCAAGGCCAGCATGCGCATGGGTGAAGGCAATCTCAGACCGTGCCTGCCTGGCGCAAGGCGGCAATGGCGGCGGTGCCATAACCCAGGGTGGTGAGCAGGGCATCGGTATGTTCACCCAGTGCCGGGCCCACCCATTCGGTGGAGCCGGGCGTCTCCGACAGCTTGGGCACGATGCCCGGCATCTTGAACGGTTTGCCATCTGGCAGACGGGCCTGCAGGAACATCTCGCGGGCCAGGTATTGCGGGTCGTTGAACATGTCTTCTGCCGAATAGATGCGGCTGGCCGGCACTTCGGCCGCGGTCAGTGTCTGCATCAATGGCTCCAGGGGCAGGCTGTTGGCCCAGCGGTCGATCACCCCGTACAGCTCGTCACGCCGCGCGTCGCGGCCATCATTGCTGGCCAGCGTGGGGTCATCGGCCAGGTCGTCTCGGCCGATGGCCTGCATGAAGCGCTTGAAGATCGCATCGCCATTGGCGCCGATTTGCACGTGCTTGCCGTCGGCGCTGGTGTGGATGGAGGAGGGCGTGATGCCCGGCATGATGTTGCCGGTGCGCTCGCGGATGAAGCCGAACACATCGAACTCCGGGACCATGCTTTCCATCATGGCGAAGATCGCCTCGTACAGTGCCACATCCACCACCTGGCCGTGGCCGCCGTTGACTTCGCGGTGACGCAGCGCCATCAGCGCGCCGATCACGCCCCACAGCGCCGCGATCGAGTCGCCGATGGAAATGCCGGTGCGCACCGGTGGGCGGTCGTCGAAGCCGGTGATGTAGCGCAGGCCGCCCATCGACTCCCCCACGGCGCCGAAGCCTGGCTGATCCTTCATCGGCCCGGTCTGGCCGAAGCCCGACAGGCGCACCATCACCAGTTTCGGGTTGAGGGCGTGCAGGACGTCCCAGCCCAAGCCGAGTTTTTCCAGCACGCCGGGGCGGAAGTTCTCGATGAGAATGTCGGCCTGGGCCAGCAGCTTTTTGAGGATCTCACGGCCTTCCGGGTGCTTGAGGTTCAGCGTCAGCGATTGCTTGTTGCGCGCCTGCACGAACCACCACAGCGACGTGCCCTCGTACAGCTTGCGCCATTTGCGCAGCGGGTCGCCGCCGTCAGGTGACTCGACCTTGACCACCTCGGCACCGAATTCGGCGCAGATGCGTGAGGCGAACGGGCCGGCGATCAGGGTGCCAAGCTCGATGACTTTCAGGCCGGCGAGGGGTTTGCTGGGCGTAGACATGAGGCATCCGTGGCATCAGGGCAGAGCCGTGGTTTTATCATAGGTCGGTAACGGCAGATACTGCTGCGGGGCAACGAAGATCAGGATCGGTTAGACTGTGTGACTTTTCTTTGCGCAAGAAGCCCGTCGACCATGGCCCAGCCGTCCACCACCTACAAATTCGAACTGAACCTGACCGATCTCGATCGCGGCGTGTACGAAAGCGTCAAGCAGACCATTGCACGTCATCCTTCGGAAACTGAAGAGCGTATGGCGGTTCGTCTGTTGGCTTATGCGCTGTGGTACAACGAGAATCTGTCATTTGGCCGCGGTTTGTCGGATGTCGATGAGCCGGCATTGTGGGAAAAGAGCCTGGACGACCGCGTTCTGCACTGGATCGAAGTCGGCCAACCGGACGCTGACCGCCTGACCTGGTGTTCCCGTCGCACCGAGCGCACCAGCTTGCTGGCTTACGGCAGCCTGCGGGTGTGGGAGAGCAAGGTGGTGGGTGCGGTCAAGAACCTGAAGAACCTGAACATCGCCGCGGTGCCTCAGGAGGTGCTTGAAACCCTGGCTACCGACATGCCACGCAGCATCAAGTGGGACGTGATGATCAGCGAAGGCACGGTGTTCGTCACCGACGACCGTGGCCAGCACGAAGTGCAGCTGCAGTGGCTGCTCGGCGAGCGCGGCTGAGCCGACAGACCCCATGCGTATCGAACCTCGCCCGCTGCCACCGACCCTGCCATTTCTGGGTAACCTGCCACCCTTGCTGACCCGCCTTTACGCTGCCCGTGGCGTGCAGTCCGAGGCCGAGCTGGACAAGAGCCTGGCACGGCTGCTGCCGTACCAGCAGCTGAAGGGCATCGATGCGGCGGTGGACCTGCTGATCGAAGCCCTCGACCAGCGCCAGCGCATCCTCATCGTCGGCGACTTCGATGCCGACGGCGCCACCGCCAGTACCGTGGGTATGCTCGGCCTGCGCCTGCTGGGTGCCGCCCATGTCGATTACCTGGTGCCCAATCGTTTCGAGTATGGCTACGGCCTGACCCCGGAGATCGTCGAAGTGGCGCTGCAGCGCCAGCCGCATTTGCTGGTTACTGTCGATAACGGCATCTCCAGCGTCGAAGGTGTCGCGGCGGCCAAGGCGGCTGGGCTCAAGGTGCTGGTCACCGACCACCACCTCCCGGGCCAGCAGCTGCCGGATGCCGATGCCATCGTCAACCCGAACCAGCCGGGCTGCGACTTCCCGAGCAAGTCGCTGGCCGGTGTCGGGGTGATTTTCTACGTGCTCATGGCCTTGCGCGCGCGCCTGCGCAGCCAGGGGCGCTATGCAACCCAGGCCCAACCGAATATCGGTGAACTCCTCGACCTGGTAGCCCTGGGCAGCGTTGCTGACGTGGTGCCGCTGGATGCCAACAACCGCATTCTCGTGCACCAGGGCCTGGAGCGCATCCGCGCTGGCCGCGCACGGCCGGGGCTGAAGGCGATTCTGGAAGTGGCGCGCCGCGATCATCGGCGCATCACCTCCACCGACCTCGGCTTTATTCTCGGCCCACGGCTCAACGCCGCCGGGCGCCTGGACGACATGAGCCTGGGCATCGAGTGCCTGCTGTGCGAAGACGCGGCCCAGGCCCAGGACATGGCCCAACAGCTGGATGATTTGAACCAGGACCGCAAGTCGATCGAGCAGGGCATGCAGCGCGAGGCGCTGGCCCAGCTCAAGGACCTGCCGGTCGAGTCCATGCCCTATGGCCTGTGCCTGTTCGATGCCGACTGGCACCAGGGCGTGATCGGCATTCTTGCCTCACGCCTGAAGGAGCGTTACCACCGCCCGACCATCGCCTTTGCCGATGCCGGCGAAGGCATGCTCAAAGGCTCGGCGCGCTCGGTGCCGGGGTTCCATATCCGCGATGCGCTGGATGCAGTGGCGGCGCGTCATCCGCAGTTGATCAGCAAGTTCGGCGGGCATGCCATGGCGGCGGGGCTGTCGCTGCCTGAGGGCAACTTCCCGGCGTTTGCCGAGGCGTTCGACGAAGAAGTCCGGCGCCAGTTGCGCGAAGAAGACCTCACCGGGCGCCTTCTGTCCGATGGCAGCCTGGCGGTGGAGGAGTTCCACCTCGACCTGGCCAAGGCCCTGCGCCACGCCGGGCCTTGGGGGCAGCACTTCCCCGAGCCGTTGTTCCATGGCGTGTTCCAGTTGGTCGAGCAACGCGTGGTCGGTGAGCGGCACCTGAAGGTGGTGCTCAAGAGCGAATGTGGCTCGGTACGCCTGGACGGCATTGCCTTCGGTATCGACCGCGAGGTGTGGCCCAACCCCACCGTGCGCTGGGTGGAGCTGGCGTACAAGTTGGATGTGAACGAGTTCCGCGGTAATGAAAGTGTGCAGCTGATGATCGCTCACATCGAGCCGCGCTGAAGGCGGTGCAAACCCCAGGGACCTTCCCGGCTACCAATCTGGTCTAGTCTGAAGAATGACCGATACCGGGCCAGCGTCGTGCATGAGTGTCCGGGCCGGATCACCATTGGAGTCTTTGGGAGGTGCCCTCATGAGCCTGCTGCTCGAGCCTTACACCCTGCGTCAGCTGACGTTGCCCAACCGCATCGCGGTCTCGCCGATGTGCCAGTATTCCGCCATCGATGGCCTGGCCAACGATTGGCACCTCGTCCATTTAGGCAGCCGCGCCGTGGGCGGGGCGGGGCTGGTCATCAGCGAAGCGGTGGCGGTAACTGCTGAAGGTCGCATCACCGCTGAAGACCTTGGCCTGTGGACCGATGAACAGATCGCCCCCCTGCAACGCATCACCCGCTTCATTACTGCGCAAGGCGCCGTGCCGGGTATTCAGCTGGCCCACGCCGGGCGTAAGGCCAGCACCCATCGCCCATGGCTGGGCAAGCATGGCAGCGTCAAACTTGAAGACGGTGGCTGGCAGCCGGTGGGGCCGTCGAAGATTGCCTTCGACCCTGAACACACGGCACCGCGTGAGTTGAGCCAGGACGAAATTCAGGATGTAGTCGCCGCGTTCGTCAAAGCGACCGAACGGGCATTGGAGGCAGGTTTCAAGGTGGTGGAAATCCATGCCGCCCATGGCTACCTGCTGCACCAGTTCCTCTCGCCGCTGAGCAACCAGCGCCGCGACGAATACGGCAGTTGCTTCGAAAACCGCATTCGCCTGACCTTGCAGGTAACCGAAGCGGTGCGCAAGGTCTGGCCGCAAGAGCTACCGGTGTTCGTTCGCGTTTCGGCCACCGATTGGGTGGAAGATGGCTGGAACCCGGACGAAACCGTGGAACTGGCGCGCCGGCTGCGTGCGTTGGGGGTCGACCTGATCGACGTGTCCTCCGGCGGTACTTCGGTGAATGCCGAGATCCCCACCGGCCCCGGCTACCAGACCCGCTTCGCCGAGCGCGTACGCAAGGAATCGGAAATCGCCACCGGCACGGTGGGCATGATCACCGAACCCGCCCAGGCCGAACACATCCTGCGCACTGGGCAGGCCGACCTGATCTTCCTGGCCCGCGAACTGCTGCGCGACCCCTACTGGCCGTTGCATGCCGATGACGACCTGGGTGGCAACAGGGCGACTTGGCCGGCGCAGTATCAACGGGCGACCAGCCGGGCGAACCCGATCCATGAGTCGGATCTGCGAGATTAGCTTTAGCCTGTTCCGGCCTCTTCGCCGGCTTGCCGGCGAAGAGGCCGGGTGATGTCACTTCGGGCTCAATGCTTGATCATCACATGCCGCACACAGGTGTAATCCTCCAGTCCATACATCGACAGGTCCTTCCCGTACCCTGAATGCTTCTGCCCGCCATGGGGCATTTCGCTGACCAGCATGAAGTGGGTGTTGACCCAGGTGCAGCCGTATTGCAGCCGCGCCGCCAGGCGGTGGGCACGGCCGGTGTCGCGGGTCCACACCGATGAGGCCAGGCCGTATTCCGAGTCGTTGGCCCATTCCAGCGCCTGGGCTTCGTCGGTAAAACGCGTTACCGACACCACCGGGCCGAACACTTCGTGGCGGACGATCTCGTCATCCTGCAAGGCATCGGCCAGCACCGTGGGCTCGAAGAAGAAGCCATCCCCGGCCACCGCCTTGCCCCCGGTGACCAGCCGTATGTGCGGCTGGGCAATGGCGCGGCCGACCAGGCCGGCCACCTTGTCTCGGTGCTGGGCGCTGATCAATGGGCCGAGCTCGGTGTCTTCGGCGTCCTGCAGACCGGTTTTCAAGCTGGCCACGGCCTTGCCAAGGCGCTCGACGAAGCGCTCGTAGATGCCTGCCTGCACATACAGGCGGCAGGCGGCGGTGCAGTCCTGGCCTGCGTTGTAGAAGCCGAAAGTACGGATGCCGTCGATGGCGGCATCGATGTCGGCATCATCGAACACCAGCACCGGCGCCTTGCCACCCAGCTCCATGTGCATGCGCTTCACGCTGTCGGCGGTGGCGCCGATGATGTGCGCGCCGGTGGGGATCGAGCCGGTCAGCGAGACCATGCGCACTTTGGGGTGGGTGACCAGCGGGTTGCCGACGGTCTGGCCGCGTCCGAAGAGGATGTTCAGCACGCCGGCCGGCAACACGCTCTTGGCAAGATCGCCCAGGCGCAGGGCGGTCAGCGGGGTCAGCTCGGACGGCTTGATGACCACGGTATTGCCGGCGGCCAGGGCCGGGGCGATCTTCCACGCCAGCATCATCAGCGGGTAATTCCACGGTGCGATCGATGCAACCACGCCCAGCGGGTCACGACGGATCATCGAAGTGTGGCCGGGCAAGTATTCACCCGCCGCCGAGCCACCCAGGCAGCGGGTGGCGCCGGCAAAGTAGCGGAAGACGTCGGCGATGGCTGGTAACTCGTCGTTGAGGGCCGCGCTGAACGGTTTGCCGCAGTTCTGCGACTCCAGCCGGGCCAGTTCATCGGCGTGCGCCTCGATGATCTCGGCCAGCGCCAGAAGTGCCAGCGAGCGTTCCTTGGGGCTGGTCTGCGACCAGCTGTCAAAGGCCTGGTCGGCGGCGCGTACGGCGGTATCGACCTGGGCCTCGGTGGCCTCGTTGATCTGCGCCAAAGCGCTGCCATCGGCCGGGTTGAGGACCGTCCAGACCGGGCCTTCGCCTGCGACCAGGCGACCATTGATCAGCATGTGCGTTTGCATCGGGGGCTCCTTGTGGGTCATTTACCGCTGCCGGCGACGCTTTCACCGCCGCGGGTCAGGTAGTAGGCGCCGAGGATCGGCAGCATGGTCACCAGCATCACCAGCATGGCGACCACGTTGGTCACAGGCACGTCGCGTGGGCGGCTGAGCTGGTTGAGCAGCCAGATTGGCAAGGTGCGTTCGTGGCCGGCGGTGAAGGTGGTGACGATGATTTCGTCGAACGACAGGGCGAAGGCCAGCATGCCACCGGCCAGCAGCGCCGAGCCGAGGTTGGGCACAATGATGTAGCGAAAGGTCTGCCAGCCATCGGCGCCCAGGTCCATCGACGCTTCGATCAGGCTCTGCGAAGTGCGCCGCAGGCGGGCGATCACGTTGTTGTAGACGATCACCACACAGAAGGTGGCATGGCCGACCACGATGGTGAGCAAGCCGGGCTCAATGCCCAGTGCCTTGAACGCCGACAGCAGGGCGAGGCCGGTGATGATGCCGGGCAGGGCGATCGGCAGGATGAGCATCAGCGAGATGCTCTCCTTGCCGAAAAAGCTGCGCCGGTACAACGCCGCCGAGGCCAGGGTGCCGAGCACCAGGGCGATCAGCGTGGCCAGGCAAGCCACTTGCAGCGACAGCTTGATCGCTTCGAGCACGTCCGGGCGGGCGAAGGCCACGGCGAACCATTTGAGGGTGAAACCCTTGGGCGGGAAACTGAACGCTGCGTCTTCGGTGTTGAAGGCATAGAGGAAGATGATCAGGATCGGGAAGTGCAGGAACAGCAACCCGCCCCAGGCTGCCAGGCGCAGGCCTGTCGAAGCTTTTTCAGAGTGCATCGAAGGCCCCCAGGCGCTTGACGATGGCCAGGTACACCGCGATCAGCACGATCGGCACCAGGGTAAAGGCTGCGGCCATCGGCATGTTGCCGATCGCGCCTTGCTGGGCGTAGACCATGCTGCCGATGAAGTAGCCCGGCGGGCCGACCAGCTGCGGCACGATGAAGTCGCCCAGGGTCAGCGAGAAGGTGAAGATCGAACCGGCAGCGATGCCCGGTATCGACAGTGGCAGGATCACTTGCAGGAAAGTTTGCCCGGGCCGGGCGCCGAGGTCTGCCGAGGCCTGCAGCAATGACGGCGGCAGGCGCTCCAGCGAGGCTTGCACCGGCAGGATCATGAACGGCAGCCAGATGTACACGAACACCAGGAAGCGCCCCAGGTGCGAGGTCGACAGCGTGCTGCCGCCCACCCCAGGCACGCTCAGCAGCGCCTGCAGCAGGCTTTCCAGGTGCAGTTGCTGGACGAACCACTGGGCCACGCCGCCCTTGGCCAGCAGCAGGGTCCAGGCGTAGGTCTTGACGATGTAGCTGGCCCACATCGGCATCATCACCGCGATGTAGAAGAACGCCTTGGTCTTGCCGCGTGTGTAGCGCGCCATGTAGTAGGCGATGGGGAAGGCCAGCACGGCGCTGGCCAGCGATACCGCCACGGCCATGGTCAGGGTGCGCAGGATGATGTCGAAGTTCGCCGGGTTGAACAGCGCGGCGAAGTTGCTCAGGGTCAGCGTCGGGGTGACCGCCATGGTGAAGTCGTCGAAGGTGTAGAAGCCTTGCCACAGCAGGTTGAGCAACGAGCCCAGGTAAATAGCGCCGAACCAGGTCAGAGGCGGGATCAGCAGCAACAGCAGGTACAGGTTGGGGCGGCGGTAGAGCAGGGTGGCGAAGCTGCGCAACGGGCTCATGTCACAGGCCCTCGGTCATGACGGTTTCCTGCAGTGCCGTCATTGCCTCGCGCGGCCAATGCGCTTGCAGCCGTTGGCCGGGCTGCCAGTCACAGGGCTGCTCGTGCCAGCGGTCGTTGGCCTGGCTGACTGCCAGCAGCTGGCCACTGTCCAGCTGCAGTTCATAGCGGGTGGCGCTGCCCTGGTACTGGATATCGCGCAGCAGGCCGCTGATCTGCACACCGTCGCCGGCCCCAGGTTGGCTCAGCAGGCGGATATGCTCGGGGCGAATGGAGAAGGGTGCCCGGCTGCCGCTGAGTTGCTCGGCCAGATCGCCGCGCACCACGTTGGAAGTGCCGACGAATTCGGCGACGAAAGTCGTGGCGGGCTTCATGTAGAGGTTGCGCGGTGTATCGACCTGTTCGATGCGGCCGCGGTTGAATACCGCTACCCGGTCCGACATCGATAATGCCTCGGTCTGGTCATGGGTGACGAAGATGAACGTGATGCCCAGCTGGCGCTGCAGCTTTTTCAGCTCGCCCTGCATCTGTTCGCGCAGTTTCAGGTCGAGGGCGCCGAGTGGTTCGTCGAGCAGCAGCACCCGTGGCCGATTGACCAAGGCGCGCGCCAGGGCCACGCGTTGGCGCTGGCCACCGGACAGCTGTGCCGGTTTGCGCTCGCCATAACCCGCCAGGGCCACCATGGCCAGGGCCTCCTCGGCGCGTGCATGTCGCTCGGCCTTGGCCACACCTCTGACCTTGAGGCCGTAGGCGATGTTGTCGCGCACATTCATGTGCGGGAACAGCGCGTAGTCCTGGAATACGGTGTTGACGTCGCGTTGGTAAGGCGGCACGCCGGCGGCCTCGACACCATGGATGCGGATAGAGCCGCTGTTGGGTTGCTCAAAGCCGGCGATCAGGCGCAGGCAGGTGGTCTTGCCCGAGCCGGATGGGCCGAGCATGGAGAAGAACTCGCCGTCGATGATGTCGATGCTGACTTGGTCGACGGCCTTGACCTCGCCGAAGGCGCGCGATACCTGGGTGAACTGGACGGCTAGGGGCATGGGTGGTACTCAGCTGTGCTTGTGTTGCCAACACCGGCCTCATCGCCGGCAAGCCGGCTCCCACTGGGATTGACGACACCGCTGTCAGTGTGGGGGCGGGCTTGTCCTGCGAAGAGGGAGGTTCAGGCTAAGTCGAACTTAGCGCCCGCCCATGATTGCAATGTAATCCTGCGTCCAGCGGCTGTACGGAACAAACTTGCCACCCTGGGCCTGCGGGGTTTTCCAGAAAGCGATCTTGTCGAAGTTGTCGAACCCGTTGGTCTTGCAGCCCTCGGCCCCCAGCAGCTCACTGCCGGTGCAGGCTGCCGGCACCGCCGGCAGCGAGCCGAACCAGGCCGCTACGTCACCCTGTACCTTGGGCTGCAGCGACCAGTCCATCCATTTATAGGCACAGTTGGGGTGCTTGGCCTCGCTGTGCAGCATGGTGGTGTCGGCCCAGCCAGTGGCGCCTTCCTTCGGTATGGTCGAGGCCACCGGCTGGTTCTCGGCCTTCAGGCCATTGACCATGTAGCCCCAGGAGCTGGAGGCGACCACGCCTTCGTTCTTCACATCGCTCATCTGCACCGTGGCGTCATGCCAGTAGCGGTGGATCAACGGCTGCTGCTGGCGCAGCAGGTCGAGCACGGCCTTGTACTGGGTTTCATTCAGCTCGTACGGGTCCTGGATGCCCAGCTCGGGCTTGGCCGACTTCAGGTACAAGGCCGCGTCGGCGATGTAGATCGGCCCGTCATACGCCTGCACGCGGCCTTTGTTGGGTTTGCCATCGGGCAGGTCCTGCGGTTCGAACACCACGCTCCAGCTGTTCGGCGCCTGCTTGAAGGTTTTGGTGCTGTACAGCAGCACGTTCGGCCCCCACTGGTATGGGGTGCCAAAAACTTGTTTGTCGACCACGTACCAGCCACCGTTCTGCAGGCGCGGGTCGAGGTTTTTCCAGTTGGGGATCAGCGCGGTGTTGATGGGCTGCACCTTCTTGCCGACGATCAGGCGCAGCGAGGCATCGCCGGAGGCGGTGACCAGGTCGTAGCCGCCCTTGTTCATCAGGCTGACCATTTCGTCGGAGGTGGCAGCGGTCTTGACGCTGACCTTGCAGCCGGTGTCTTTCTCGAAGCCGGTGACCCAGTCATAGGCCTTGTCGCTCTCGCCGCGTTCGATGTAGCCGGGCCAGGCGACGATATCCAGGCGGCCTTCGCCGGCGCCCAGGGCCTTGGGCAGCTCGGCGGCCTGCAGGCCGGCGCTGGCCAGCAGTGCGCCGGTCAAGGCGCCGAGCAATGCGGTCTTGTGCACTGACATGGTGTTCCCTCTTTTGGAGATCTTGGTCGGGGCAGTCATCAAGAAAGCCGTGGAGCGGTTGTCATAAGCGTAGTGCGCTTGTGCAGCTTGTTGGCGAAGACGAGTCTAGTTGGCTTTTTGCCCGCCAACGCAACATCCGGAAGCAAATCCAGGAGTGGCCTCCGACCTGGCAACGCTTACTCTGCGGGTTACCTTCCAAACCGTGGAGACGCACGCATGAACACCCGTGGCCTGCTCGATCAATTGCTCAAATCCGGCCAGGAACTGCTGAACAAACAGGCGGGTGCAGGCAAGCCCGCTGCCGGCTCGGGAGGCCTCGGCAGCCTGCTCTCCGGGGCCGGTGGCGGGGCGCTGGGCGCAGGTGCCCTGGGCTTGCTGCTGGGCAGCAAGAAAGCACGCAGTTACGGTGGCAAGGTCATCACCTACGGCGGCCTGGCGGCGCTCGGTGTGCTGGCCTACAAGGCCTACGGCAACTGGCAGGCGCGCCAGGGGGCAGGGCAGGCGGGCGAACCGCAAACCCTCGACCGCCTGCCGCCGGCCCAGGCTGAACAGCATAGCCAGGCGGTGTTGCGTGCGCTGGTGGCGGCGGCCAAGTCCGATGGCCATATCGACGAGCGCGAGCGCGCGTTGATCGAAGGCGAATTCACCCGCCTGGACAGCGACCGCGAGCTGCAGCACTGGCTGCACGCCGAACTTAACAAACCGCTCGACCCGGCCGAAGTGGCCCGCGCCGCGCAAACGCCGGAGATGGCCGCCGAGATGTACCTGGCCAGCCTGATGATGGTTGATCAGGAGAATTTCATGGAGCGCGCCTACCTGGATGAGCTGGCCCGCCAGTTGCGGCTGGACCCGGCGCTGCGCCAGGAACTGGAGAGCCAGGCCCGCCTTGCCGTGGCGCAATAACCCGCCAATGGCCTCTCCATCGGGCATGGATGCCTGATTTACCCCGCATATTCAGCCATATAAACGTAGGACGCCTGGGCTATACTTCGGCGATTTTTCCCGCTCGTTGAGAATTCCTGAGGGCTGAACGTGAAGAACTGGACCTTGCGCCAACGGATCCTGGCAAGTTTCGCCGTGATCATCGCCATCATGCTGCTGATGATCGTGGCCGCCTACTCGCGGCTGGTGGCGATCGAAAGTGCCGAGGAGGCAGTGGGTACCGACAGCATCCCCGGGGTTTACTACAGCTCGATGATCCGCAGCGCCTGGGTCGACAGCTACGTCACCAGCCAGCAGCTGGTGGGGTTGTCCGACCACCGCGAAATCACCGCCGCCGACCTCGAGCTGTTCAAGAGCTTCGAGGACCGCCTCAAGCAACACATGGCCAGCTACCAAGGCACCATTCAGGACAAAGACGACCAGGCCCGCTTCGACACCTTCACCCAGATGGAGGACAACTACACCCATATCGTCGGCCAGGTGCTCGACGCCTATCGCCGTCACGACTACACCGAAGCCGAGCGGTTGATCAAGGACGTCCTCACCCCCGCCTGGGTGGAGGGCCGCAAACACCTCAATACGGTGATCGAACATAATCGCGAAGCCGCAGATGCTGCCACCCACGAGATCGTCAGTGCCGTCAGCACTGCCAAGGGCAGCATGATTGTCTCGCTGCTGCTGGCGATCGTTGCCGCCGGTATCTGCGGCCTGTTGCTGATGCGCGCCATCACCGCCCCAGTGCAGCGCGTGGTGCACGCCCTCGACAAACTGCGTTCGGGCGACTTGAGCATGCGCCTGAGCCTGGACCGCAAGGATGAATTCGGCGCCATCGAAAGCGGCTTCAACGAAATGGCCGAGGCGCTGGCCAACCTGGTGTCGCAGGCCCAGCGTTCGTCGGTGCAGGTGACCACCTCGGTCACCGAAATTGCCGCTACCTCCAAGCAGCAGCAGGCCACCGCCACCGAAACCGCGGCAACCACCACCGAGATTGGCGCCACCTCGCGCGAAATTGCCGCCACCTCGCGCGACCTGGTGCGCACCATGACCGAAGTCACCAGCGCCGCCGACCAGGCTTCGAGCCTGGCTGGCTCCGGCCAGCAGGGCCTGGCGCGCATGGAAGACACCATGCACCAGGTCATGGGCGCCGCCGACCTGGTCAACGCCAAGCTGGCAATCCTCAACGAGAAGGCCAGCAACATCACCCAGGTGGTGGTGACCATCGTCAAGGTCGCCGACCAGACCAACCTGCTGTCGCTCAATGCCGCCATCGAGGCGGAAAAGGCCGGTGAATACGGCCGCGGCTTTGCCGTGGTAGCCACCGAGGTGCGCCGCCTGGCCGACCAGACGGCCGTGGCCACCTACGACATCGAGCAGATGGTGCGGGAAATCCAGTCGGCAGTCTCGGCCGGGGTCATGGGCATGGACAAGTTCTCCGAAGAAGTGCGCCGCGGCATGTTCGAGGTGCAGCAGGTGGGTGAGCAGCTCACCCAGATCATCCATCAGGTCCAGGCGCTGGCGCCGCGGGTGCTGATGGTCAACGAAGGCATGCAGGCCCAGGCCACCGGTGCCGAACAGATCAACCAGGCGCTGGCCCAGCTCAGTGATGCCAGCACCCAGACGGTGGAGTCGTTGCGCCAGGCCAGCTTCGCCATCGACGAGTTGAGCCAGGTGGCCGCGGGCTTGCGCGGCGGTGTGTCGCGTTTCAAAGTCTGACCGCCATGACCGACCTGCATCCCCATGCGGCAGCAGCGGCCAGCGCCAAGGGCACGCTGTACCTGCAGTTTCGTCTTAACGACCAGCGCTTTGCCCTGGATGTGCGCGAAGTGATCGAGGTGCTGCCGCGCCGGCCGCTCAAACCGATCGCCCAGGCGCCGGCCTGGGTCGCCGGTATTGTCGCCCACCGTGGCGTGCTGGTGCCGGTGGTCGACCTGTCGGCCCTGACCTTTGCCCAGCCGGCGGCCGAACGCACCAGCACCCGCCTGGTGCTGGTGCGTTACCGTGGCGAGCATCAGCTGGGGCTGATCCTCGAACAGGCTACCGAGACCTTGCGTTGCCCCGCCGAGCAGTTCCAGCCTTATGGCCTGGACAACGCTGACGCGCGTTACCTGGGCCCGGTTCGCCAGGATGCCAACGGCTTGCTGCAGCGCATCGAAGTCGATGACCTGCTGCCCGATGCCGTGCGCGAGCTGCTGTTCCCCCGTGAGTCTGGGCAGGTGCCGGCATGAGCGAACAACGCTTCTTCCGCTTCCTGCAGGAACGCATCGGCCTGGATGTCGACTCGGTCGGCGTGCCGATGGTCGAGCGCGCCCTGCAGCAGCGCTGTGTCGCGGTCAATGCCGTCGACCTGCACGACTACTGGGTGCGCCTGCAGCAGTCGGCAGATGAACAACAAGCGTTGATCGAAGCGGTGATCGTTCCGGAAACCTGGTTTTTCCGTTATCCGGAATCGTTCACCGCGCTGGTCGGGCTGGCCCATAAACGCCTGGCGGAGCTTTCCGGCGAGCGGCCGTTGCGCTTGCTGAGCCTGCCGTGCTCGACCGGTGAGGAACCTTATTCCCTGGCCATGGCCCTGCTGGACTCAGGGATGAACCCGTGCGCTTTCCACATCGACGGTATCGATATCAGCCCCAACTCGGTGGCCAAGGGCGTGCAGGCCGTGTACGGGCGCAACTCATTCCGTGGCAGCGAGCTGGCCTTTCGCGAGCGCCACTTCCACGCACTCGACGACAGCCATGTGCTGGATGAGCGGGTACGTGAACAGGTGAGCCTGGCAGTGGGCAACGTGCTCGACCCTGCGTTGGGCGGCCGCAACGGTTACTACGACTTCGTGTTCTGCCGCAATTTGCTGATCTATTTCGATGTGCCGACCCAACAGCGGGTCTTCGAGGTGCTCAAGCGGCTCACCCATGCACACGGCGTGCTGTTCATCGGGCCTGCCGAGGGCAGCTTGCTGGCGCGGCTGGGCATGCGGCCGCTGGGGATTGCCCAGGCGTTTGCCTATGTCCGTCAGCCGGTAGATGAGCCTTCAGCGGCTGTACCCGCTCGGCGCAGCCCGCCGGTGCCCGCCGTGCCGAACCGGCCGATGCCAGCGCCCGTGCCGGTTGCGCGGCCACTGCGCGCCAGTCCCGTTGCCGCGCCTGCCGCTACGCAGCGCGAGAGCGAAAGTGAGTTGCTGGCCAGCATCGCGCGGCAGGCCAACGCGGGCGACAGCGTACAAGCGCGCGCCAGTTGCCAGCGCTACCTGCAGCAGTTCGAGCCCAAGGCCCAGGTGTATTACTGGCTGGGATTGCTCTGCGATACCGAAGGCGATGCCCGGCAGGCGCTGACCCATTACCGCAAGGCCTTGTACCTGGAGCCTCAACACCCTGAAGCACTGTTGCACCTGGCCATGCTGCTGGCGGCCCAGGGCGACGAAGCCGGCGCCCGGCGCTTGCAGGAACGCGCGGCACGCGCCGGTCGGGAGGCTGAACGATGAACGTCGAACACGCGATCGAGTTGCTCGCTCAAGACGATGAGCGCATTGACGACTGCTGGAACCGCATCGGCGTTCACGGCGACAAGCAGTGCCCGCTGCTGGAGCGGCATATCCATTGCCGCAACTGTGAGGTCTACGCTGCGGCAGCCACCCGCCTGCTCGACCGCTATGCGCTGGTCCAGGACGAGCAGGTGCATGAAGCCGAAGTCGTGGAGACGCGCGCAGGGCGATCGCTGCTGCTGTTTCGCCTGGGCGAGGAGTGGCTGGCCCTGGCGACCGCTTGCCTGGCCGAAATCGCCCCGGTGCAGCCGGTGCATTCCTTGCCCCATCAGCGCTCGCGGGTGTTGCAAGGGGTGGCCAATGTGCGTGGCGCACTGGTGCCGTGCCTGTCGTTGAGCGAGCTGTTGGGGCTGACGGCTGGTGCCGAGCAGGCGCGTAGCGGCCGCAGCATGCCACGCCTGCTGATCCTCGCGGCGGCGGGTGGGGCGGTGGTGCTGGCGGTGGACGAGATCGACGGCATTCATCGCCTCGACACCGCGCAGTTGGGCGCATGTGAAGAGCGCGCGCCGTTCACCGCTGCCGTGCTGCAGTGGCGCGGGCGCAGCGTGCGCGTGCTGGACGATCAACAACTACTGTCTGCCGTGCAGCGGAGCCTGTCATGACCCCTGAGCAAATGCGCGACGCATCGTTGCTCGAACTGTTCAGCCTGGAGGCTGAAGCCCAGACCCAGGTGCTCAGCACCGGGCTGATGGCGCTGGAACGCAACCCGACCCAGGCCGACCAGCTGGAAGCCTGCATGCGTGCCGCACACTCGCTGAAGGGCGCCGCGCGCATCGTCGGTATCGATGCCGGTGTCAGCGTTGCCCATGTGATGGAAGATTGCCTGGTAGCGGCCCAGGAAGGCCGCTTGCTGCTGCGCGCCGAGCATATCGATGCGCTGCTGCGCGGCACCGACCTGCTGCTGCATATCGCCACGCCAGGGGATCCGGCGGGTGAGGCAGCGGTACCCGCGTTCCTGGCGCAGATGGCTGGCCTGCTCGACCCCAGTGCCGCGCCCGTACCTGCTGCGCTGCTGCTCGAGCCCTTCACGCACGTGGTTGCGCCGCCACCGGGCGAACCGGTGGTCAGCGAGCCTGAGCTGGAGGCCGAACCGCAACTGCGGCGCAAGGCCGGCAAGCGCGGCGGGGAAGGCGGCGAGCGGGTATTGCGGGTGACCGCCGACCGCCTCAACAGCCTGCTCGACCTGTCGAGCAAGTCGCTGGTCGAGACACAGCGCCTCAAGCCTTACCTGGCCACCTTGCAGCGCCTCAAACGGATGCACGGCCAGGGCATGCGGGCCCTCGATGGCCTGAAAACCCAGCTGGAAGACAGTGGCCAGAGCGTTGAAGTGCTCGACGCCCTGGCCCAGACCCAGCGCCTGCTGGTCGAGACCCAGCAGATTTTGCAACAGCAGGCCGCCGACCTCGACGAGTTCGGCTGGCAGGCAAGCCAGCGTGCGCAGTTGCTTTACGACACGGCGCTGGCCTGCCGGATGCGCCCGTTTGCCGATGTGCTCGCCGGGCAGAGCCGCATGGTCCGTGACCTGGGGCGCTCACTGGGCAAGCAGGTACGCCTGCAGATCGACGGCGACAAGACCCAGGTCGACCGCGATGTGCTGGAAAAGCTCGAAGCACCCCTGACCCACCTGTTACGCAACGCGGTCGACCATGGCATCGAATTGCCCGAACAGCGCCTGTTGGCGGGCAAGCCGGAGGAGGGCGCGATTCGGCTGCGTGCCTCGCATCAGGCTGGCATGTTGATCCTCGAGCTCAGCGATGATGGCGCAGGCATCGACCTGCAACGGCTGCGCCGCAGCATCGTCCAGCGTGGCCTGTCACCGGCTGAAACCGTGGCGCAGATGAGCGAGGCCGAGCTGCTGACCTTCCTGTTCCTGCCAGGCTTCAGCATGCGCGACAAGGTGACCGAAGTGTCCGGCCGCGGTGTTGGCCTGGACGCGGTGCAGCATATGGTGCGTGACTTGCGCGGTGCGATCGAGCTGACCCAGCAGGCCGGCCAGGGCTGCCGCTTCCACCTGGAGGTGCCGCTGACCTTGTCGGTCGTGCGCAGCCTGGTGGTGGAGGTGGGCGGGGAAGCCTATGCATTCCCGCTGGCGCATATCGAGCGCACCCTGACGGTGGAGGCCGAGCAGATCGTGCAGATCGAAGGGCGTCAGCATTTCTGGCATGAAGGCCGGCATATCGGCCTGGTCGCGGCCAGCCAATTGCTCAACCGCCCGAGCGCGCCGGGTGATGAAAACAACTTGCGGGTGGTGGTCATTCGCGAGCGTGAACAGCTGTATGGCGTGGCCGTGGAGCGCCTGGTCGGCGAGCGCGTGCTGGTGGTGATGCCGCTCGATCCGCGCCTGGGCAAGGTCCAGGACATTTCCGCGGGGGCGTTGCTGGACGACGGTTCGGTGGTGCTGATCGTCGATGTCGAAGACCTGCTGCGTTCGGTCGAGAAGCTGCTCAGCACCGGCCGCCTGGAGCGTATCGAGCGCGGCGTGCAGGGCGGCCGAGGTGCCAGCTGCAAGCGCATCCTGGTGGTCGACGATTCGCTCACCGTGCGCGAGCTGCAACGCAAGCTGCTGAGCAACCGCGGCTTCGAGGTGGCCGTGGCGGTCGATGGCATGGACGGCTGGAACGCACTGCGCAGCGAGGACTTCGACATGCTGATCACCGACATCGACATGCCGCGCATGGACGGTATCGAACTGGTCACTCTGGTGCGCCGCGACCAGCGCCTGCAGTCACTGCCGGTGATGGTGGTGTCGTACAAGGACCGCGAGGAAGATCGACGGCGTGGTCTGGATGCGGGCGCCGACTACTATTTGGCAAAGGCCAGCTTCCATGATGATGCGTTGCTGGATGCCGTGGTAGAACTGATCGGAGATGCTCAAGGATGAAGATCGCCATCGTCAACGATATGCCCATGGCGGTAGAGGCGTTGCGTCGGGCCCTGGCCTTCGAGCCAGCGCACGAGGTGATCTGGGTGGCCGGCAATGGCGCCGAGGCCGTGCGCCTGTGTGCCGAGGCCACGCCCGACCTGATTCTGATGGACCTGATCATGCCTGTGATGGATGGCGTCGAGGCGACCCGGCGGATCATGGCCGAGACCCCCTGCGCGATCGTCATCGTCACCGTCGATCGCAAGCAGAACGTGCACCGGGTGTTCGAGGCCATGGGCCACGGCGCGCTGGATGTGGTCGACACCCCGGCGCTCGGTGCCGGTGATGCGCGTGAGGCGGCGGCGCCGCTGCTGCGCAAGATCCTCAACATCAGCTGGCTGATCGGCCAGCAGCGGCCCAGCGCCACCAAACCGGTCGCGGCGCCCTTGCGCGATGCCGCGCAGCGCCGAGGCCTGGTGGCGATTGGCTCATCGGCTGGCGGGCCGGCCGCGCTGGAGGTCTTGCTCAAGGGGCTGCCCAAGGCGTTTGGGGCGTCCATCGTGCTGGTCCAGCACGTCGACCAGGTGTTTGCCGCCGGCATGGCCGAGTGGCTCGGCAGCGCCTGCGGCCTGCCAGTGCGCCTGGCCCGCGAGGGCGAGCCGCCACAGCCGGGGCAGGTCTTGCTGGCGGGCACCAACCACCATATCCGCCTGCTGCAGAACGGCCAGTTGGCCTACACTGCCGAACCTGTCAACGAAATCTACCGGCCCTCGATCGATGTGTTCTTCGAGAGCGTGGCGCGCTATTGGCGCGGTGATGCCGTGGGCGTGCTGCTCACGGGCATGGGCCGCGATGGCGCCGAGGGCCTGAAACTCATGCGCCAGCAAGGCTTCCTGACCATTGCTCAGGACCAGTCCAGCAGCGCAGTCTATGGCATGCCCAAGGCCGCAGCGGCCATCAATGCAGCGGTGGAAATCCGCCCGTTGGAGCGAATCGCCGGGCGCTTGATGGAAATCTTTGCAAAATGACGATATGTATTGAATCACCCCGCGCGCGCGGCAGTGATCAGGTGAAAACGGATGACTGATCTACCGATCGAAGGTTTTGCGACCGCCAACGAAAATTCGGCGATGGTCTTGCTGGTCGACGATCAGGCGATGATCGGCGAAGCGGTGCGTCGTGGCCTGGCCCATGAGGAGAACATTGACTTCCACTTCTGCGCCGACCCTCATCAGGCGGTGGCGCAGGCCATGCGCATCAAGCCCACGGTGATCCTCCAGGACCTGATCATGCCGGGCCTCGACGGCCTGACCCTGGTGCGCGAGTACCGCAACAACCCGGCCACCCAGGACATCCCGATCATCGTCCTGTCGACCAAGGAAGACCCGCTGGTCAAGAGCGCGGCCTTTGCCGCCGGGGCCAACGACTACCTGGTCAAGCTGCCGGACACCATCGAGCTGGTGGCGCGCATCCGCTACCACTCGCGGTCGTACCTGACCCTGCTGCAGCGTGACGAGGCCTACCGCGCGCTGCGCGTGAGCCAGCAGCAGCTGCTTGACACCAACCTGATGCTGCAGCGGCTGATGAATTCCGACGGCCTCACCGGGCTGTCCAACCGCCGCCATTTCGACGAGTACCTGGAATTGGAGTGGCGCCGGGCCATGCGTGAACAGCAGCAGTTGTCGCTGCTGATGATCGATGTCGACTACTTCAAGGTCTATAACGACAGTTTCGGCCACCTGGCCGGCGACGAAGCCCTGCGCCAGGTGGCCGAGTCCATCCGCGGCTCCTGCTCGCGGCCCACCGACCTGCCGGCACGCTACGGTGGCGAGGAGTTCGCCCTGGTGCTGCCCAACACCTCGCCAGGTGGCGCGCGCCTGGTGGCCGAAAAACTGCGCCAGACCGTGCATGGCCTGAATATCCCGCACACCGCGCCGCAAGCCGATTCACGCCTGACCGTGAGCATTGGCCTGGCCACCCAGACACCGGCGGTCGGCAGCCATTGCCGGCAACTGATTTCGGCGGCGGACAAGGGCTTGTACCTGGCCAAGAACAGCGGGCGTAATCAGGTCGGCATCGCCTGAGGCGCACGCGGCTGCCCAACGGGCTGCCGCAGCTCCCTGGATCAGTTATACTCGCGGGCTTTTCACCGAATTCGTACGAGAGCCGCGCGCCATGGAAATCCAACCGATCCTGAACACCATCAAGGACCTCACCGAGCGTTCCCAGTCCATTCGGGGGTATCTTTGACTACGATCAAAAGCATGACCGCCTGATCGAAGTCAACCGCGAGCTGGAAGACCCCAACGTCTGGAACAAGCCCGAGTACGCTCAGGCCCTGGGCCGAGAACGTGCCATGCTGGCGCAGGTCGTCGAGACCCTGGACAAGATGTCCGGTGGCCTGGCCGACTGCCAGGACCTGCTGGACATGGCCGTGGAGGAAAATGACGAAGGCGCCGTGAGCGACGTCGTGACCGAGCTGCAAGGCCTGGAAGAAAGCCTGGCACAGCTTGAGTTCCGTCGCATGTTCAGCGGCGAGATGGACATGAACAACGCCTACCTGGACATCCAGGCCGGCTCGGGTGGTACCGAAGCGCAGGACTGGGCCAACATCCTGCTGCGCATGTACCTGCGCTGGGCCGACAAGCGCGGTTTCGACGCCACCATCATCGAGCTTTCCGAAGGTGAAGTCGCCGGCATCAAGGGCGCCACCGTGCACATCAAGGGCGAGTACGCCTTCGGCTGGCTGCGTACCGAAATCGGTGTGCACCGCCTGGTGCGCAAGAGCCCGTTCGACTCCGGTGCCCGTCGCCACACTTCGTTCTCGGCGGTGTTCGTATCGCCCGAAATCGACGACAAGGTCGAGATCGAGATCAACCCGTCCGACCTGCGCATTGACACCTACCGCTCCTCCGGTGCCGGTGGTCAGCACGTGAACACCACCGACTCGGCCGTACGTATCACCCACGTGCCGACCAACACCGTGGTGGCGTGTCAGAACGAACGCTCCCAGCACGCCAACAAAGACACCGCCATGAAAATGCTGCGGGCCAAGTTGTACGAGCTGGAAATGCAGAAGCGCAACGCCGCTTCGCAGGCGTTGGAAGACAGCAAGTCGGACATCGGCTGGGGCCACCAGATCCGTTCCTACGTACTGGATGACTCGCGCATCAAAGACCTGCGCACAGGCGTAGAGCGCAGCGACTGCCAGAAAGTGCTGGACGGCGACCTCGACCAGTACCTGGAAGCAAGCCTCAAGCAAGGGCTGTAAGCCGCACTCCACTGCCGCGGTACCTGGCTACCCGCCGGTATCGCGTGCCCTGCCCGAAAAGGGCAACGAATACCTGATGGAAAGAATGACGACATGAGCGACCTCAAGACCGAATCGCAAGACCTGCAACAGGAAGAAAATGCCCTGATCGCCCTGCGCAAGGAAAAACTTGCCGCCGAGCGCGCCAAGGGCAACGCCTTCCCCAACGACTTCCGTCGCGACAGCTACTGCAACGACCTGCAGAAACAGTACGCGGACAAGACCAAGGAAGAGCTGGAAGCAGCCGCGATCCCGGTCAAGGTTGCCGGCCGTATCATGCTCAACCGTGGCTCGTTCATGGTGATCCAGGACATGACCGGTCGCATCCAGGTCTACGTCAACCGCAAGACCCTGCCGGAAGAAACCCTGGCCGCCGTCAAGACCTGGGACCTGGGCGACATCATCAGCGCCGAAGGCACCCTGGCCCGTTCCGGCAAGGGCGACCTGTACGTCGAAATGACCAACGTGCGCCTGCTGACCAAGTCGCTGCGCCCGCTGCCCGACAAGCACCACGGCCTGACCGACACCGAGCAGCGCTACCGCCAGCGTTACGTCGACCTGATGGTCAACGAAGAAACCCGCCACACGTTCCGTGTGCGTTCGCAGGTGATCTCGCACATCCGCAAGTTCCTCATCGAGCGTGACTTCCTCGAAGTCGAGACGCCGATGCTGCAGACCATCCCGGGCGGCGCGGCGGCCAAGCCGTTCGAAACCCACCACAACGCCCTGGACATGGCCATGTTCCTGCGTATCGCGCCGGAGCTGTACCTCAAGCGCCTGGTGGTGGGTGGCTTTGAAAAGGTGTTCGAGATCAACCGCAACTTCCGTAACGAAGGTGTTTCGACGCGTCACAACCCTGAATTCACCATGCTCGAGTTCTACCAGGCCTACGCCGACTACCGCGACAACATGGACCTCACCGAGGAACTGTTCCGCGAGCTGGCGCAGCTGGTGCTGGGGTCTACCGACGTGCCGTATGGCGACAAGGTGTTCCACTTCGGTGAGCCGTTCGTGCGCCTGTCGGTGTTCGACTCGATCCTCAAGTACAACCCGGAACTGACCGCTGCCGACCTGCAGGACGTTGACCGCGCCCGCGACATCGCCAAGAAGGCCGGTGCCAAGGTGCTGGGCCACGAAGGCCTGGGCAAGTTGCAGGTGATGATTTTCGAAGAACTGGTCGAGCACAAGCTGGAGCAGCCGCACTTCATCACCGAGTACCCGTTCGAAGTGTCGCCGCTGGCCCGTCGCAACGACGATAACCCGGCTGTCACCGACCGCTTCGAGCTGTTCATCGGTGGCCGCGAAATCGCCAACGCCTACTCCGAGCTCAACGATGCCGAAGACCAGGCCGAGCGCTTCCTGGCCCAGGTGGCCGAGAAGGACGCCGGTGATGACGAAGCCATGCACTACGACGCCGACTTCGTGCGTGCACTGGAGTACGGCATGCCGCCGACCGCCGGTGAAGGCATCGGCATCGACCGCCTGGTGATGCTGCTGACCAACTCGCCGTCGATTCGCGACGTGATCCTGTTCCCGCACATGCGTCCACAGGCCTGAGCCATTTGAACAAGCCGCCTTACGAGGCGGCTTTTTCTTGCCTGAAACCTTATGTTGTCTGTCAGGTCCTATCGCCGGCAAGCCGGCTCCCACAGGTACCGCACCGCGCTTGAATACAGTGGGGTAGCTGTGGGAGCCGGCTTGCCGGCGATAGGGCCGGTACAGTCACCCCAAGATCGATGAGGTACACCCGTGACCCCCGCAACCGCCCAGCAAGGCGCCGCCGGCATTGCCACCGCCGTCGCCGAAAGCGTGCAATACCAGGGTCGCAAGACCGCCCGCCAAGGCAGCGAACAGCGCCGCCAGCTTATCCTCGACGCCGCCATGCGCATCGTCGTGCGTGACGGCGTGCGTGGCGTGCGTCACCGTGCGGTGGCGGCCGAGGCGGGCGTGCCGCTGTCGGCCACCACCTACTATTTCAAGGATATCGAGGACCTGCTCACCGATACCTTCGCCCAGTACGTCGAGCGCAGCGCCGCGTATATGGCCAAGCTCTGGGCCAATACCGAAGTGGTCCTGCGCCAGCTGCTGGCCCAGGGCGATGGCAGCGCGCAATCGCGGGCGCGGCTGGCCGACGAAGTGGCGCGCATGACCGCCGACTATGTGTCCCGTCAGTTGCTCAACCGTCGCGACTTCATGATGGCCGAACAGGCCTTCCGCCAGGAGGCGCTGCTGTGCCCGCGCCTGGCCGAGCTGGTGCGTGCCCATGAGCAGATTCTGCTGCATGGCACGCGGCAGCTTTTGCAGGTCGTCGGCTCGCAGCAGCCGGAACAGGACGCCCAGATGTTGACGGCGATTATCGAGCAGATGGAATATCAGGGCCTGCTCAAGGACGCCGATGCGCAAGCCGATGGGCAGATGCTCGCTATGCTTACCCGTTACCTGCACCTGGTGTTGGCATCGGCCTGAGCACAGTCCGAACTTTCAAGGAGAACCTGATGAAAGCCTGGCGTGTGGTGTTGTTGACGTTGTCATTCCTGCTGCTGGGCGGTTGTCTGGTGACCTTCCACGAGCCGCTGCCGAGCAACCAGGCGGCGCCCAAGGCCCTGCTCGGCAAGTGGAGCAGCAAGGATGCCTGGGGCGAACCGCTGAAGCTGGTAATCAGCCGCAGCGGCGCCGATGCCTACAAGGCGGTCGCCACGGCCAAGGGCAAGAAAGCCGAAGAATACGTGTTCACCGTGTCGCGCCATGGCAACCGTTGGTACCTCTCGGCCGGCGTGCCCAAGCGCCTGGGCGGTAATTTCCTGATCGGCGGTTTCGACATCGTCGATGGCAAGGAGCTGGTGCTCTACACCCTCGATGTCGAGCAGGTGCAGCAGGCCGTCGAGAAGAAGGAACTGACCGGGCGCGGCACCGAAGTGCCTGAGGACAACGGTGCCGGCGTACTGATCGACAGCCCGTCGGCGCGGGTGCTTGCCTACCTGGATGACCCGGCCAACTCCGACCTGTTCGTCGAAGTGGCACGCTTCCAGCGCAGCAGTAAATAGCCAGGATCTGATTTTCAAGGAGTCCCCGGTGGACGAGTACCAGCAGACCATACGCGCACTGTCCGATCGCATCGTCACGGCGCAGACCCCGATCCGCGTGCTCGACGCGGTGAAGTGGGATGACAACGTCCGCCACGGCTTTCTCAAGGCCAAGGGCAAGGAGCCGCCCGCCGTGGACCGCGCCTATTACCAGTCGCGTCCGTTGTCGTTCGACTCCAGCGCGGTCAAGGCCGAGTTCCAGAGCATCGAACGCGACATCACCCGCCAGCTGGGCCAGTTCAACCCGGTCGGGCAGATCATGCGGCGCATGTGCAAGGAATACCGCATGGTGGTGCGCATGCTTGAGGCCCGCGGCACCGAAGACTTTGGGCTGATCTCCCAGGAACTGTATGGCGCGGCGTCGGACGCCTTCCACGCCGGCGACCCGACCCTGGCCGACCTGGGCCTGATGCTGTCGGATTACCTGAACAACATCGATGGCCGCGGCGACCTCAAGGACGAGCCGAAGAACCTCACCGCCAAGGAGGCCGTGGACATTCTCCAGCGCCGCTTGAACAAGGTGTTCGGCGAAGCCGAGGAAACCATCCGGGTGTTCGAGTCCGACGGTATCGTCGCCGATGCGGCGGCGGGCGCCGATTACATCAAGGTGCGCGCCGACGCGATGTTCAACAGCCGCGACGTGCGCGCGCTGGAGGTGCACGAGGGGTTGGTGCATGTGGGCACCACGCTCAATGGCCTCAACCAGCCGATCTGCACCTTCCTGGCCAAGGGCCCACCTTCGTCGACGGTGACCCAGGAAGGCCTGGCGATCCTCATGGAGGTGATCGCCTTCGCCTCGTACCCCAGCCGCCTGCGCAAGCTCACCAACCGCACCCGCGCCATCCACATGGTCGAGGAGGGCGCCGACTTCCTTCAGGTGTTCGAGTTTTTCCGCGCCCAGGGTTTTGAAATGGCGCAGAGCTACAGCAATGCCAGCCGGGTGTTCCGCGGCTCGGTGCCCAATGGCCTGCCGTTTACCAAGGACTTGTCCTACCTCAAGGGTTTCATCATGGTTTACAACTACATTCAGTTGGCCGTGAAGAAGGGCAAGCTGGAGCAGATTCCGCTGCTGTTCTGCGGCAAGACCACCCTCGAAGACATGCGCACCCTGCGTCAGCTGGTCGAAGAAGGCCTGGTGGAGCCGCCCAAGTATCTGCCGGAGCAGTTTCGCGACCTCAACGCGCTGTCGGCCTGGATGTGCTTCTCCAACTTCCTCAACCACCTGAGCCTGGATCGCATTGAAGCCGATTACGCAAATATTCTCTGAGCGCTGCCGCTGGCTGGCACTGGGCCTGCTGCTAGGGCTGGGCGGTTGCAGCAGCCTGCTGTTCTACCCGGAGCCGGGCCAGCCGTTCACCCCGGAGCGGGCCAAGCTGCAGTACCGCGATGTCACCCTGACCACCGCCGACGGCATTCGCCTGCATGGCTGGTGGCTGCCGGCCAAGGCCGGCGTGGCGGTCAAGGGCACGGTCCTGCACCTGCACGGCAATGGCGGCAACCTGGCCGGGCATCTTGGCGGCAGCTACTGGCTGCCGGAGCAGGGCTATCAGGTGCTAATGATCGACTATCGCGGCTATGGCTTGTCGCAGGGCAAACCCGGCCTGCCTGAGGTCTACGAAGACATCGCCGCCGCCATGGCCTGGCTCGACCAGGCCCCAGAGGCCAAGGGCAAACCCTTGGTGTTGCTGGGCCAGAGCCTCGGCGGTGCGATGGCCATCCATTACCTGGCCGACCACCCGGACCAGCGCCAGCGCTTCAGTGCATTGGTGTTCGATGGTGTGCCGGCCAGTTACCGCGATGTCGGGCGTTTTGCCTTGAGCACGTCATGGATGACCTGGCCGCTGCAGGTGCCGTTGTCCTGGCTGGTGCCTGATGGCGACAGTGCCATCCGCTCGGTCGAACGCCTGAGCAGCCCGCCGAAGCTGTTCTTCCACAGCATCGACGACAACCTGGTACCGATGAACAACGGCATCCGCCTGTACCAGCACGCACCACCGCCGCGAGTGCTGCAACTGACCCGTGGCGGCCATGTGCAGACCTTCGCCGATCCGGTGTGGCGCCAGGTGATGCTGCGTTTCCTCGATGACCCCAGCCATTTCAACGGCCTGCGGCGGCTGGCCGAAGTGCCCAACTACCCTGACGAGAAGAACAAGCAATGAGTGAAGAACGCAACGCCATCCCGCTGATCCTGACCGGTGTCGGCAGCATCATCGTGACGGTAGGGGCCCTCTGGTATTACGGCTACCTGCATTTTGCCAAGCCGGAAGATGCGCTGCTGCTGCAGGACTTCACGATGCTCAAGACCCTGCCGGGCGAGGATTACAAGGTATCCCTCGACCCCGCGCCGCAGGTTGCGCAGTGTTTGGATGGCGTGCTGGTATTGTTCGATACCCAGCAGAAAGGCCTGACCGGCGTGCTGGTTGACAACCGCAAGCGTGCGGTGCGGTGCATGGGCGAAGAGACGCCGCAGCAGGTGCAGTGATTGCGTTGGGGCGGCGGGGTGGATGGCGTGAGAGTGATGCATCCTGGAAACAACAAAAAACCCCGCCATCACGGCGGGGTTTCTGCTTTGGGCCAATGAGCCTTACTGCACCTGGCTCACCGAACGCGGCGCTACCGGTTGGTTGTCGTTGGAGATGGTCACCTCCACCCGACGGTTCTGCGCCCGGCCCGAGTTGCTGCCGTTGTCAGCCACCGGGTACTCCTTGCCGTAGCCCTGGGCGACGATACGCGCCGGGTCCACGCCTGCGCGTACCAGCGCCATGCGCACGGCACCTGCGCGTCGCTCGGACAGGCTCTGGTTGTAGTTGGCCGAGCCGACGGCGTCGGTGTAGCCTTCGACGATCACCTTGCGCTCAGGGTTTTCCTGAAGGAACTGCGCCAGCTTGGTGACATTGGGCAAGGCGCTGCTCTTGAGCTCGGCCTTGTTGAAGTCAAACAGCACGTCGCCGAAGGTCACCAGCGTACCGCGGTCGGTCTGCTTGGCGTTGAGGCTGTCCTGCAGCTTGGCGATCTGCGCGTCGCGGGCATCCAGCTTGGCCTGGGCACGTTGCGCGGAGGCGTTTTTCAGCTCGGCTTCGGCGGTACGCAGGGCGATGGTCTGCTTGGCCACTTCGACGCGCTGGTTGGTCAGGTAGGCCAGTTGGTCGACCTGCTTGCTGTCCTCACGGTCCATGTAGGCCTTGTCGGCCTTGTTCAGCCAGTCCTGCGCGTCCTTGGTTTCAAGGGCCGCGACCTTGCTCGACTGCGGGTCGCTCTGCAGCGCGGAGAAGTTGGTGCGGGCCGACTCCAGGTTGGCATTCGGGTCGTGCGAGCACGCAGCGAGACCGACGCTCAGGGCCAGCAGGGCGGGAATCATGACGTAATTGCGCATAGTGTTCATCCTTTGATCGAGTGCGAAGGCTAAAGGCGGCGGGGCAGGGCTCACTGAGCGCTGCGCAGGCCTTCCTCACGTACGTCCTGAACGCCCTGGCGGGCATCCTGCACGGCCTTCTGGGCCTTTGCCGCCTGGGCCTTGCGTTCGGCGAGGCGAGCGTCCCATTCGGCCTGCTGGGCCAGGCGCTTGGCGTCGTCGTACTTTTTGTCATGCATGGCGATTTCGGCCTGCTTGAACTTGTCCTGCGCCGCTTTCATCTCCACGGCGGCGAACTCGGTGCCACCAGCGCTGACGGCGGAGTTCACGGCGGACTGGGTGACGGCATACTGCTCGGTGGGCGGGTTGCCTGCACAGCCGGCCAGGACCAGGCTACTGCCCAGGGCCAGCGCGGCCAGCTTGAACCCGCGCAGGTGAGTGGATGAAAGTTTCGAAGTGCGGGTCTTCATGGTGGTCAGTTCCATTGGATCACTCCTGATAACGACGATGTCCGTAGCAGTCCATCGCTCAATCCCTGGCATCGCCTCGCGTGTCGGCTTAACGGTGCACAACGGCAGGTGTGCAGGGTTTTAGCGTGATGGCTATTGGCTCTGACTGAGGCGTTTTTTGAATAGTTCAGAAAAAAATACGAAGTTTTTCTGACTGATTGGTCAGTGGTTTTTGTGTGGAACTTCCACTGCCGGAAGGGGTATTCCGGGCTGGCACTCAGCCCGGAACAGAAGGCGGCTAGTCAGTTGCCGCTGTCGTCGCCGGTGTTGCTGAGGGTGTGCAAATGACGCCGAGACAGGGCCAGAAAGCGCGGGGTAGAGCCGATGTCTTCGTACAGCGGGTCGCCTTCCTCGTCAGTGGAAATGACCTTGTGACCCTGCACGTAAGGGAAGCTGGCCTCCAACTCCTCAAGCGCGGCAGCGACCAGTTCGCCGAGCAGCTCCTCGGCGGTACGCTTGGGGTACATGTCGATCAATGCCGCCAGGCGCGCCTCGGACTCCAGGTCCAGGTGCAAGGTATGGCCGGTCGGGCTGAGGGTGCCGGCGGCATTCTGTTCCCAGTGCTGGGCGAGTTCGCGGATTTTCATGATGACCTCTGTCAACGCCTTGAAAGGCTGCATTGCATCGGACTGCAGTGATCTAACTTTAGTTTGCTTTGCCCTTCGCGGCTTGCCATCGGCTCCCGGCTGTGGGCACTCTTGGGTCAGTGCTGTTTCCGGAGCAGAGCGCGTGCGAAGCGCGCCGAAGAGAGGGCCAATGACCGATATCGATGTGCGCTTGCGTGAAGATGTCCATGTGTTGGGCGAGTTGCTCGGCGAAACCATTCGCCAGCAGCACGGAGAGGCGTTCCTGCAGAAGATCGAGGACATACGCCACAGTGCCAAGGCCGACCGCCGCAGCGCCGGCGAGCAGCTGAGGTCGACCCTGGCGGACCTCGCCGAGGAAGACCTGCTGCCGGTGGCACGGGCGTTCAACCAGTTCCTCAACCTGGCCAACATGGCTGAGCAGTATCAGTTGATCCGCCGCCGTGATGCCGACCAATCCGAGCCTTTTGAAGCGCGGGTGTTGCCCGAATTACTGGCGCGCCTCAAGCAGGCCGGGCACAAGGACGATGCCTTGGCCAGGCAGCTGGCCAAACTCGATATCCAGCTGGTGCTGACGGCGCACCCCACTGAAGTAGCACGCCGCACGCTGATCCAGAAATACGATGCCATCGCCGGCCAGTTGGCCGCCCAGGATCATCGCGACCTCACACCCAGCGAGCGCCAGGATGTGCGCGAGCGCCTGCGCCGGCTGATCGCCGAGGCCTGGCACACCGAAGAAATCCGCCGCACCCGGCCAACGCCGGTAGACGAAGCCAAGTGGGGCTTCGCGGTGATCGAGCATTCCCTATGGCATGCCATCCCCAGCCACCTGCGCAAGGTCGACAAGGCGTTGTTCGAGGCCACTGGCCTGCGCCTGCCGCTGGAAGCCGCGCCCATTCGCTTCGCGTCGTGGATGGGCGGCGACCGTGACGGCAACCCCAACGTCACCGCTGCGGTTACCCGTGAGGTGCTGCTGCTGGCGCGCTGGATGGCCGCCGACCTGTTCCTGCGTGACATCGATGCGCTGGCCGCGGAGCTGTCCATGCAACAGGCCAGCAGTGCGCTGCGCGAGCGTGTGGGGGAAAGCGCTGAACCCTACCGCGCCGTACTCAAGCAACTGCGTGACCGCTTGAGGGCGACACGCGCCTGGGCCCATGCATCGCTGGCCAGCACCCAGCCGGCCAGTGCCGATGTACTGGTGGACAACCGCGAGCTGATCGCGCCGCTGGAGCTGTGCTACCAGTCCCTGCATGAATGCGGGATGGGCGTGATTGCCGATGGCCCGTTGCTCGACACCTTGCGCCGTGCCGTGACCTTCGGCCTGTTCCTCGGGCGCCTGGACGTGCGCCAGGATGCCGCCCGGCACCGCGATGCGCTGGCCGAGATCACCGATTACCTGGGGCTGGGCAGCTATGCCGAGTGGGATGAAGACAAGCGCATCGAGTTTCTGCAGGCCGAACTGAAAAACCGTCGGCCATTGCTGCCGGCGCATTTCAAACCGCAGGCCGACACCGCCGAGGTGCTCGCCACCTGCCGTGAAATCGCCGCAGCGCCAGGGGCGTCGCTGGGGTCATACGTCATCTCCATGGCCGGCGCGGCGTCTGACGTGCTGGCCGTGCAGCTGCTGCTCAAGGAAGCGGGCCTGACCCGGCCCATGCGCGTGGTACCGCTGTTCGAGACCTTGGCCGACCTGGACAACGCCGGGCCGGTGATGGAGCGTTTGCTCGGTTTGCCAGGCTATCGCGCCGGCCTGCGCGGGCCGCAGGAAGTGATGATCGGGTATTCCGACTCGGCCAAGGACGCGGGCACCACGGCAGCGGCCTGGGCCCAGTACCGCGCGCAGGAAAACCTGGTGCGCATCTGCCGTGAACACCAGGTCGAACTGCTGCTGTTCCATGGCCGTGGCGGCACGGTCGGCCGTGGCGGCGGCCCGGCCCATGCGGCGATCCTGTCGCAGCCGCCGGGCTCGGTGGCGGGGCGTTTCCGTACCACCGAGCAGGGCGAGATGATCCGCTTCAAGTTCGGCTTGCCGGGCATCGCCGAGCAGAACCTCAACCTTTATCTGGCTGCGGTGCTGGAGGCGACCTTGCTGCCACCACCACCACCAGAGCCGGCTTGGCGCGCAGTGATGGACCAGTTGGCTGCCGATGGGGTCAGGGCCTACCGCGGTGTGGTAAGGGAGAACCCGGATTTCGTCGAGTACTTCCGCCAGTCCACCCCTGAGCAGGAACTGGGACGCCTGCCGCTGGGCAGCCGCCCGGCCAAGCGCCGCGCCGGCGGTATCGAAAGCCTGCGGGCGATCCCGTGGATCTTCGGCTGGACCCAGACCCGCCTGATGCTGCCGGCCTGGCTGGGCTGGGAAACCGCCTTGAGCAATGCCCTGGCGCGGGGGCAGGGTGAGCTGCTGGCACAGATGCGCGAGCAGTGGCCGTTCTTCCGTACCCGCATCGACATGCTGGAGATGGTCCTGGCCAAAGCCGACGCGCAAATTGCCGAGGCCTACGACGAACGTCTGGTGCAACCGCACTTGCTTCCTTTAGGTGCGCATCTGCGCGACCTATTGTCGCAGTCGTGCCAGGTGGTGCTGGGCCTGACCGGGCAGCCGGTGCTACTGGCGCACAGCCCGGAAACCTTGGAATTCATCAGCCTGCGCAACACCTACCTGGACCCGCTGCATCGTCTGCAGGCCGAGCTGCTGGCGCGTTCGCGCAGCCGCGAAGCCGCTCTGGACAGCCCATTGGAGCAGGCCTTGCTGGTGACCGTGGCCGGCATTGCCGCAGGCCTGCGCAATACCGGCTGAGGCCAGGCCACGGTGCCCGCCCCCGGGGGCACTGCACTGGCCAGGGCAGGGCGCAGTGGGTGGTTGCGCTGGGCGCAACCACCTGCAACCCAGGTCGTGAACGGCACATTCCTGTAACTTTGGGACGCTTGTCTGGCTGACGGGCGCTGTGTATCTTGAGCAGCCTTCTGACCGATTTATGGTCATACCCGATATTCCGGACTTGGCCCTGGTTGCCGAATCCATTGAATTTCATAAAAAAATTTGAGGAGCACGAGATGCGCGTAATTCTGCTGGGAGCTCCCGGGGCCGGTAAAGGTACTCAGGCAAAGTTCATCACCGAAAAGTTCGGTATTCCACAGATCTCCACCGGTGACATGCTGCGTGCCGCCGTTAAAGCCGGTACCCCGCTGGGCCTGGAGCTCAAGAAAGTCATGGATGCCGGCCAGCTGGTTTCCGACGAGCTGATCATCGGCCTGGTCAAGGAGCGCATCGCCCAGCCAGATTGCGCCAACGGCTGCCTGTTCGACGGTTTCCCGCGTACCATCCCGCAAGCTGAAGCCATGGTCGCTGCCGGTGTCGACATCGATGCCGTGGTCGAAATCGCCGTCGACGACGAAGAGATCGTCGGCCGCATGGCTGGCCGCCGCGTGCACCTGGCCTCGGGCCGCACCTACCACATTCAGTACAACCCGCCGAAAGTGGAAGGCAAGGACGACGTCACTGGCGAAGACCTGATCCAGCGCGACGACGACAAGGAAGAAACCGTGCGTCATCGCCTGTCGGTCTACCACACCCAGACCAAGCCGCTGGTGGACTTCTACCAGAAGCTGTCGGCCGCCAACGCTGGCAAACCGAAGTACAGCCACATCGAAGGTGTCGGTTCGGTCGATGCCATCACCGCCAAGGTGCTGGCAGCCTTGAGCTGATCCATCACCGTGCGTCACGACGGCCCGCTTGCGGGCCGTTGTCGTTTATACTGCCGCTCTTTTCACTTGCACCTGGATACCCGTTCGATGACCACCCTGCTGGCCCTGGATACCGCCACCGAAGCCTGTTCCGTCGCGCTGCTGCATGATGGCAAGGTAACCAGCCATTACGAGGTGATCCCGCGCATGCACGCGCAGAAGCTGCTGCCGATGATCAAGCAGCTGCTGGGCGATTCCGGCGTGGCCCTGAACGCCCTCGATGCCATCGCCTTCGGCCGTGGCCCGGGCGCCTTCACCGGTGTGCGCATTGCCATCGGCGTGGTGCAGGGGCTGGCGTTTGCCTTGGAGCGCCCGGTGCTGCCGGTGTCCAACCTGGCTGCCCTGGCACAGGGCGCGTTGCGCGAACATGGCACCGAGCAAGTGGCGGCTGCCATCGATGCGCGCATGGATGAGGTGTACTGGGGTTGCTACAAAGCGGTAGAGGGCGAGATGCGCCTGCAAGGCCTGGAAGCGGTGCTGCCACCCGAGCGTGTGGCATTGCCTGACGGCAGCAGCGGCGACTGGTACGGCGCGGGTACCGGCTGGGGTTACGCCGAGCGTTTGGCGGTGCAAGCCAGTGCCTGCAACCCGGCGGCGCTGCCGAATGCGCTGGATATCCTCAGCCTGGCCCGCTTCGCCTGGGCACGCGGCGAGGCGATCGTCGCCGAACAGGCGCAACCGGTTTACTTGCGCGATAATGTAGCGACGCCCAAGGCGCGCTGACCGCTGTTCGTCGGTTATCGCGGTTGTCGATAAAACCTTTCGCGCAAACTGTGGTCCAGTTATCACTCGAGCATTAGCGACGGAACTCTGATGCTGCTAAATTGCCATCATTGGTCCTGAGTGCTCATCATGCGTATCGACGGTTTCTCACCGCAGTCCTACCCGGTCAAGCGCACACCGCGCAAAGCGGCGGTGCGCGATGAAGCCATCGACGATGCCGAGCTGGTCGAAGAGGGCGAGGTTGCCCAGGAAGCGGCACCACGGCGCCGCCCCGGTGGCCTGCCGGCCCGCCAGCAGGACCTGGTCTTCCCCCGTGCCCGCGACCGGCGCACCGCAACTGCGCTGGCCAGTTACCTCAGCACCGCCGGTTTTACCGAGTGGGACATGGAAGTACTGGGGCTCGACCTGTACATTTGAGGGATGAGCCCATCCCCCCTGCCTTATTTTCTCGGTTGTCCGTCGTGGAGCGAAAACGCCTGGCGCGACTACCTGTACCCCGCTGATGCCACGACCCGCGACTACCTGGGCCTGTACAGCCAGGTGTTCAACGCGGTCGAGGGCAATACCACGTTCTATGCACGCCCCGCGCCCAGCACGGTCGGGCGCTGGGCGCAGGTGATGCCTGCGCACTTTCGCTTCACCGCCAAGTTTCCTGGTGATGTCAGCCACGAGGGTGATTTACGTGAGCGATTCGAAGCGGCCTGCGACTTTACGCGGTTGATGGCGCCGCTTGGCCAGCGCGTCTCGCCTTACTGGCTGCAACTGCCGGCCCAGTTCGGCCCGTCACGCCTGGCGGAGCTGGGCCAGTTTCTCGATGAGGTCGGCGTGCCGGTGGCCGTCGAAGTGCGCAACCAGGCGTTCTTCGCCAAGGGCGAGGAAGAGCGCCTGCTCAACCGCCTGTTGCGTGAGCGCGGTGTGGAGCGCATCTGCCTGGACCCGCGTGCGCTGTTCAGCTGCACCTCGCGCGATGCCGCGGTGCTCGACGCTCAGGCCAAGAAACCCAAGGTGCCGCCGCGCCCCGCAGCCTTCAGTCAGCACCCGCAGGTGCGGTTTATCGGCCACCCCGTGCTCGATGCCAACGAACCCTTCCTCTCGCCCTGGGTGGAAAAGGTCGCCAGCTGGATCGAGGAAGGACGCAGTCCCTACGTGTTCCTGCACACTTCGGACAACCGCCTGGCCGCCGCGCTGGCCCAGCGCTTTCACCAGCGGCTGATGGCGCGCCTGCCAGGCTTGCCAGCTTTGCCGGAATTGCCACGTGCCCCTGAGGTCGAACAACTGGGACTACTCTGACCATTCCCCGACCACCCGGAGGTTGTGACCATGGATGTACAAACCCTGCGTGCCGAAGCGTTCAAGGCGCTGCACGAGCGCGATGGCGCCTTCGTCATCCCCAACCCCTGGGATGCCGGCTCCGCCAAGCTGTTGGCCAGCCTGGGCTTCGAGGCGCTGGCCACCACCAGTGCAGGCCTGGCCTTCAGCCTGGGGCGGCCGGATGCCGAAGGGGCCTTGAGCCTGGACGAGACCCTGGACAACGCCGGGTTGATCGTGGATGCCACGGCCTTGCCGGTCGCTGCCGACCTGGAAAACGGCTTTGGCGACCTGCCCGATGACTGTGCGCAGACCATTCTGCGTGCCGCCGAGGCGGGGCTGGTGGGCGGCTCGATCGAGGATGCCAGCGGCCGCAGCGATGCGCCGATCTATGACTTCGGCCTGGCCGTGGAGCGTGTAAGGGCTGCGGTGCAGGCGGCGCGCAGCCTGCCATTCCCCTTCACCCTCTGCGCCCGCGCGGAGAACCTGCTGCACGGGCGCATGGACCTGGATGACACCATCCTGCGGCTGCAGGCTTACGCCGAGGCGGGCGCCGATGTGCTTTACGCGCCGGGCTTGCGCAGCGTCGACGAGGTTCGCGCGGTCGTGCAGGCCGTGGCGCCGAAACCGGTCAATGTGCTGATGGGGCTGGCAGGCGTGCCGTTGAGCGTGAACCAGCTGCAGGACCTGGGCGTGCGCCGCATCAGCGTGGGCTCGTCGTTGGCCCGTGCGGCGCTGGGGGCGCTTCAGCACGCGGCGCTGGAGATTCGCGACCAGGGCACGTTCAGCTACGGCGAGCAGGCCTTGCCGTTTGCCCAGCTCAACGACCTGTTCCGCCGCTGAGGCCCTGTGCGCGCACTGGCGCTGCTGTGCGGCCTGCTGTTGGTCGCGGGCCTGGTGTGGCAGCTGGGCTGGCGCCTGCCGGCCGCCTGGAACCCATGGGCCGCGTTGGATGTGCGCCAGCCGCCGAACTGGCTGACCCCTTATAAACTGGCGCGTCTGCGCGATGACCCCGCTTTGTGTCGACAGTCGCTGGCGGCCAGCCAGTTGCGTTTCAGGGCACAAGCCGACAGCCCCGCGTCGGCCCTATGCCCGTTGCAAAACGTATGGCGCATCGAGCGAGGTGATGCGCGCTTGAGCAGCAGCTTCCTGGCCAGCTGCCCGTTGGCGGTCGCTTACGCGCTGTTCGAGCAGCATGGGCTGCAACCGGCGGCGCAGCGGGTGTTTGGCCAGCCCGTGGCGCAGGTCGAGCACCTGGGCAGTTTCGCCTGCCGCAACGTCTATCACCGCAAGCAGGGCCGGCTGAGCCAGCATGCCACGGCCAACGCACTGGACATCAGTGGCTTTCGCCTGCAGGACGGCCAGCGCATCGTGCTGGCGCGGGACTGGCAGGCGGGCGGGCAGAAGGCGGCGTTCCTGCGCGAAGTCCAGCAGGCTGCCTGCGAAAGTTTCAGTACAGTATTGGGCCCGGATTACAATGCGGCGCACCGCAACCACTTTCACCTGGACATGGGGCTGTGGCAGATCTGCCGCTGACCTCAGGCGTGGACGCGGACGTTGTTCAATACCACCGGGCGCGCCCAGTGCATGTCGAATTCCAGGTCGTTCTGTTGCTTGGCCAGGGTCGCGTCGTCGAATGGCTCTGGCGCGGGGTCGAGCAGGTTCATATCAAATTCGGCGATGGGTAGGTGCAGCGGGCGCGGGGAGGGTGCCGGGCCAGGTTCGCCCAGGGCCTGGCCCTGGCTCATGACCACCGGGCGCAGCCAGGTGTTGCTGATGTCGAGCTGGCGCTGTTGCTGAATCATCTCGGCTGTGCTGAAAGGCTCGGCGGCCGGTTCCAGCAAGCTGGCTTCAAGTTCGGCCTTGGGCAGGAACAAGGGCTCTGGCGGGGCGACAATGGTGTCATGTACAGGGCAGGCACGCTGGGCATCGATCAGCGCCAGGGCCTTGGCCCCGCCAATCGGCTCGCCGCTGTCCGGGTCGTACTGCACCAGCGCCTGGCTGACACTGTCGGGCGCTTCTGCTTGCTGCTCGGCCATGGCGCGGGCGAAGAAATCCTGCCACAGGTGGCTGACGCCCCCGAGTGCCTGGGTATTCTGCCGACCGTAGTTGCCGACAGGCGACAGGTAGGTCAAGCCGATGGGAAGAGTATCTGTCATGGCAGTCGCGCGCGTTGTGCTCTGGCAGAATAGCGGGATATTGCCTATATCGGCCGTGGCCGGTGATTCATTAGGCTCTGTACGAAAAGCCTTGATACTCGGTGATGCTGCGTTGAAAAACAGCCTCGGAATGCTCATTTACAACCCGTAAACTCTGCTTCCTCGGCTGTTTTCGCCTTGCCTGACCTTCGTCTCAAGGCTTTTCATACAGAGCCTAAGGGCGTCTTCAATTTTTTCGAGTGCGGGTTGTGATGGAAGAGCAAGAGCTGGGCGCAGGTCTGAGAGTCGAGGCGCTGGCGCCGGAATATGCGGCGCAGGCTGCCGTCTGGGCCGAGCGCCTGGGATTGCCGTTGGAAGATGAAGCCGCCGCATTTGCCGTGCAGGTCGGCGCCGACGGCTTGCAGATCCAGCAGCTCGGGCCGCAGGCGCCGGGGCCGGTGCGGGTCGACTTCGTCGAGGGCCAGGCGGCGCATCGGCGCCAGTTTGGTGGCGGCAACGGGCAGATGATCGCCAAGGCGGTGGGCATTGCTCAGGGCGTGCGGCCGCAAGTGCTGGATGCCACGGCAGGTCTGGGCAAGGACGCGTTCGTGCTGGCCAGCCTGGGTTGCCAGATGACCCTGATCGAGCGCCAGCCGCTGATTGCGGCGTTGCTTGAGGATGGCCTGACACGGGCCAGCGCTGACCAAGAGGTGGGGCCGATTGTCGGCCGCATGCGCCTGCTCAATGGCAACGCCATCGAATGCATGCGCGCCTGGGAAGGCGAGCCGCCACAGGTGATCTACCTCGACCCGATGTTCCCCCATCGCGACAAGAGCGCATTGGTGAAGAAGGAAATGCGGGTGTTCCGCCCGTTGGTCGGTGATGACCTGGACGCGCCGGCATTGCTGGAAGCCGCATTGGCGCTGGCCAGTCACCGGGTCGTGGTGAAACGGCCGCGCAAGGCGCCGATCATCGAGGGGCCCAAGCCCAGCCATAGCCTGGAAGGCAAATCGAGCCGCTATGACATTTACCCGAAAAAAGCCTTGAAGGCCTGATTCAACCTGTATTGGGCTCTTCGCGGGCTTGCCCGCGAAGAGCCCATGGCAGGCGATATCAAGTCTCAGGGCTTGAACGCCCGAATGAACACCCCCACCACCTCGCGCACGTGCGCCTCGGCCTCATCCCCCTCCAGCGGCCCCGCACACCCCAGCAGCAAGCGATAATCCGGCGCCCCTTTGACCAGGCAGAAGAAGTGCTCGGCCGCGTGCAGCGGGTTGTCGATGCGCAGCAAGCCGCGTTCGGCCACCCCGCGCAGCAGCGCTTCCATGCCCGCCAGCACCCGCTTGGGCCCTGCCTCGTAGAAGAACTCGCCAAAGCCCGGGTCCTGGCTGCCCAGCGCCATGATCAGGCGGCTCAACTTGACGGCTTCATCACTGCTGATCAGCGCCTGGAACCCGCGGGCGATATTCAGCAGCACGTCTTCGACGGGCGCGCCCTCGGGGTACTCGAACATCAGGTCGGGCAACTGGTTCTGGCAGGTCGCCATGACCGCCGAGCCGAACAGCGTCTGCTTGTCGGTGAAGTGGCTGTACACCGTCAGTTTTGAAACACCTGCCGCCGCAGCGACCGCATCCATGCTGGTGTTGGCATAGCCAAGGCTAAGGAACAGCGTCTTGGCCGCTTCGAGGATCGCCTCGCGCTTGGCCAGGTCCTTGGGGCGACCTGGGCCGATGGGTGCGTCGTTGGGCATTGGAGTCCGCATCTGGTTCAAGGGGCGCCCATCTTACCGGCTCGGCTGCCATCCGGCTTCAGGGAATGCCCCATCGTTAATGTTGATTTTCTTTCCGACGCTGGCTTCCCGGCTTCGGTTCCCTGACTTAATATACTCGCCAGTATAAATATTCGATGCGCTCGTCGCGAAAGGATTCATCATGTTGCGTCATGCCTTGTCCCTCGCCCTGCCTGCCGTCGCCGTGCTGTTCCTGGCGGCCTGCGGTCAGGAAGCCACCGCCCCGGCGGCGCCTCGCCCGGCGCTGGTGATTCAGCCGCAGCCGGCCGCCGCCGCCGCCGACAGCTACCCGGGCGAGGTGCGCGCGCGCCTGGAGCCGGAGCTGGCGTTCCGCATCGCTGGCAAAGTCAGCAAGCGCCTGGTCGAGGAAGGGCAGCGGGTCAAGGCCGAACAGCCGCTGGCCGAACTCGACCCCCAGGACGTGCGCCTGCAACTGGAGGCCAATCGGGCGCAACTGGCTGCCGCCGAGGCCAACCTGGCGCTGGTGCGCGCCGAGCGTGACCGCTACCAGAAGCTGCTAGACCGGCAAATGGTCAGCCACTCCCTCTACGACAATGCCGAGAACCTCTACCGTGCCGGGCTGGCGCGCCTGAAGCAGGCCAAGGCCGAATTCGACGTGGCCGGCAACCAGGCCGATTACGCGGTGCTGCGAGCGCCGCAGGCCGGGGTCATCGCCAAGCGCCAGGTCGAAGTCGGCCAGGTGGTGGCTGCCGGGCAGACGGTGTTCACCCTGGCCGCCGACGGTGAGCGGGAAGTCGTGATCGGCCTGCCGGAGCAGCAATTCGCCCGCTTCGCCGTGGGCCAGGAGGTCAGCGTCGAGCTGTGGTCGCATGGCAACGAACGCTTCCCGGGCCGCATCCGCGAGCTGTCGCCGGCTGCCGACCCGCGCTCGCGCACCTTCGCCGCGCGCATCGCCTTCACGTCGGCCAAGGTGCCGGCAGACATCGGCCAGAGCGCACGGGTGTTCATCGCCCATGATGGGTTGATCCCGCTGGCGGTGCCGCTGTCGGCAGTCACCGCGGAGAACGGCCAGGCTTATGTCTGGCGGGTGAACCAGGACCGTCGCCTGGAGCGGGCGGCGGTGCGCCTGGGGCCTTATGGCACCGACAGCGTGCCCGTGCTCGAGGGCCTCGACCCTGGCGACTGGGTGGTCGCTGCCGGCGGCCATGTGCTGCGCGAAGGGCAGGAGGTGCGGCCTGTGGATCGCACCAACCGTGTGGTGAACCTGACGGCCAAGGAGTAAGTCCCGATGGGTTTCAACCTTTCCGCCTGGGCGCTGCGCAATCGCCAGATCGTACTGTTCCTGATGATCCTGCTGGCTGCCATTGGCGCCATGTCCTACACCAAGCTCGGCCAGAGCGAAGACCCGCCCTTTACCTTCAAGGCCATGGTCATCCGCACCCTGTGGCCGGGGGCCACGGCCGAGGAAGTGTCGCGCCAGGTCACCGAACGCATCGAGAAGAAGCTGATGGAAACCGGCGAGTACGAGAAAATCGTCTCGTTCTCGCGCCCCGGCGAATCGCAGGTCACCTTCATGGCCCGCGACTCCCTGCACTCCAAGGACATCCCCGAACTGTGGTACCAGATCCGCAAGAAGGTCGCGGACATTCGCCACACCTTGCCACCGGAGATCCAGGGCCCGTTCTTCAACGATGAGTTCGGTACCACCTTCGGCAATATCTATGCACTCACCGGCGCCGGCTTCGACTACGCGGTCCTCAAGGACTACGCCGACCGTATCCAGATCCAGCTGCAACGGGTCAAGGACGTGGGCAAGGTCGAACTGGTCGGCCTGCAGGACGAGAAAATCTGGATCGAGCTGTCCAACCTCAAGCTGGCCACGCTGGGTGTGCCGCTGCAGGCCGTGCAGCAAGCCCTGAGTGAGCAGAACGCGGTGAGCACCGCCGGCTTCTTCGAAACCCCCAGCGAGCGCCTGCAACTGCGGGTCAGCGGGCAGTTCGACAGTGTCGAGCAGATCCGCCAGTTCCCCATCCGGGTCGGTGACCGTACCTTCCGTATCGGTGATGTCGCCGACGTGCACCGTGGCTTTAACGACCCACCCGCGCCGCGCATGCGCTTCATGGGCGAGGACGCCATCGGCCTGGCGGTTTCGATGAAAGACGGCGGCGATATCCTGGTGCTGGGCAAGGCCCTGGAAGGCGAGTTCGAGCGCCTGGCGCACAACCTTCCAGCCGGTATGGAGTTGCGCAAGGTCTCCGACCAGCCGGCAGCGGTCAAGGCGGGGGTTGGTGAGTTCGTCCAGGTGCTGGTCGAAGCGCTGATCATCGTGCTGCTGGTGAGTTTCTTCTCGCTGGGCCTGCGCACCGGCCTGGTGGTGGCGCTGGCCATCCCGCTGGTGTTGGCCATGACCTTCGCCGCCATGCACTACTTCGGCATCGGCCTGCACAAGATCTCGCTCGGTGCACTGGTGCTGGCCCTGGGCCTGCTGGTGGACGACGCAATCATTGCCGTGGAAATGATGGCGATCAAGATGGAGCAGGGTTTCGACCGACTCAAGGCGGCAAGCTACGCCTGGACCAGCACGGCGTTCCCGATGCTCACCGGCACCTTGATCACGGCTGCCGGCTTCCTGCCGATTGCCACGGCGGCGTCGAGCACGGGGGAGTACACCCGTTCGATTTTCCAGGTAGTGACCATTGCGCTGCTGACCTCGTGGGTCGCGGCGGTGGTGTTCGTCCCTTATCTGGGGGAGCGGCTGCTGCCGGACCTGGCCAAGCTGCATGCGGCCCGTCACGGCAGCGACGGGCAGGCGCCCGACCCGTATGCCACGCCGTTCTACCAACGTGTGCGACGCGTGGTGGAGTGGTGCGTGCGGCGGCGCAAGACGGTTATCCTGCTGACCATCGCCGCCTTCGTCGGCAGCATCCTGCTGTTCCGCTTCGTGCCCCAGCAGTTCTTCCCAGCCTCTGGGCGCCCGGAGCTGATGGTCGACCTGAAACTGGCCGAAGGCGCATCGCTGGCCAACACCGCCGAGCGGGTCAAGCAATTGGAGGCACTGCTCAAGCAGCAGGACGGCATCGACAACTATGTGGCCTATGTTGGCACCGGCTCGCCCCGCTTCTACCTGCCCCTGGACCAGCAGTTGCCTGCCGCCAGCTTTGCCCAGTTCGTGGTGCTGGCCAAGTCGATGGAAGACCGCGAACGCCTGCGCAGTTGGCTGATCGATACCGTGGACCAGCAGTTCCCCGACCTGCGCGCCCGCGTCACCCGCCTGGAGAACGGCCCGCCCGTGGGTTACCCGGTGCAGTTCCGGGTGACCGGCGAACATATCGAAAAGGCCCGCGCCCTGGCCCGTGAAGTGGCGGACAAGGTGCGCGAGAACCCGCACGTGGTGAATGTGCACCTGGATTGGGAAGAACCGAGCAAGGCGGTGTTCCTGTCGATTGACCAGGACCGTGCGCGCGCCCTTGGCGTCAGCACTGCCCACCTGTCGAGCTTCCTGCGAAGTTCGCTGACTGGCACCACGGTCAGCCAGTACCGCGAGGACAACGAACTGATCGAGATCCTCCTGCGCGGTACGCAGCAGGAACGCGGCGAACTGGGCAACCTCGGCAGCCTGGCGCTGCCCACCGACAACGGCCAGAGTGTGGCGCTGTCGCAGGTAGCGACCCTGGAATACGGCTTCGAGGAAGGCATCATCTGGCACCGCAACCGGCTGCCGACGGTCACCGTGCGCGCCGACATCTACGACAAGGAACAGCCGGCGACCCTGGTGCGACAGATCGAGCCGACCCTTAGCGAGATCAAGGCCAAACTGCCGGACGGCTACCTGCTGGAGGTGGGCGGCACCGTGGAGGATTCCGAGCGCGGGCAGAGGTCGGTGAATGCCGGCATGCCGCTGTTCATCGTGGTGGTGTTGAGCTTGCTGATGATTCAGCTGCGCAGCTTCTCGCGCACGGTAATGGTGTTCCTCACCGCGCCTCTGGGGCTGATCGGCGTGACCCTGTTCCTGCTGGTGTTCCGCCAGCCGTTCGGCTTCGTCGCCATGTTGGGCACCATCGCCCTGGCGGGGATGATCATGCGCAACTCGGTGATCCTGGTGGACCAGATCGAACAGGACATCGCTTCAGGGATGGACCGTTGGCAGGCGATCATCGAGGCCACGGTGCGGCGCTTCCGGCCGATCGTGCTGACGGCGCTGGCCGCGGTGCTGGCGATGATTCCGCTGTCACGCAGCGTGTTCTACGGGCCGATGGCGGTGGCAATCATGGGCGGTTTGATTGTCGCGACCGCGTTGACGCTGCTGTTCCTGCCGGCGCTGTACGCGGCGTGGTTCAGGGTCAGAAAAGGCTGAAGACCGCAGGGGGCTGCACAGCAGCCCCCTTGGCCATCAAAGGGCGCCGAAGACCTTCTTGGCCAGGCTGGTAGCCGCCTGCGCCGGGTTCTGGCGAATGCTCTGCTCCTGCTTGGCGATCATTTCGAACAGGCCGTCCAGCGCCTTTTCGGTCACATAACTCTCGACATTGGCGCTCTTCGCGTTGCCCAACCCCAGCGCCGAAGCCTGGCCGGCAAAGCTGTTGTATTGCTGAACTACGCCGACCTTGTCGGTCGCCGCCTTGACGATCGGCAGGAACTTGGCGCGGATCTGCTCGCGGCTGCTCTTGTTCAGGTACTGGGTAGCCGAATCATCGCCACCGCTGAGGATACCCTTGGCATCAGTCACGCTCATGTTCTTCACCGCATCCACCAGGATTGCCTGGGCTTGCGGCACCGCCGCTTCGGCGGCTTTGTTCATGCTGTCTTCCAAGGCTGTGACCTGGTCACCTTTGCCGAACATCTTCATGGCCTTGGCGGCCTTGCCGAGGTTGCCCGGCAGTTCGATGCGCACGTCCGGGTTGTTGCTGAAACCGCCAGGGGTGCTCAGCTGTTTGACAGCGACCTGCGCACCTTGGGTGAGGGCGTCTTTCAGGCCGCCGGTGGCGTCCTTCTGGGTCAGGTCGCCCAGCGACAGGGCCAGGGCGCTGGCCGACAGCAGCAGGCCGGTGCACAGGGCAGTGAAGCGCAGGGAGGAGCGAATCATGAAGCTTTCCTTATCAACAGAAGTAGGCGGGTATCAACGCACGGGATCGACTTTGATCCGCACCGGCTGCGTGTCGCTGCCATCGAGCGTGACGCCGTGGTGTTCGGTGTTGATGAACAGCAACTTGCCATTCAATTCGATGCGCGCGCTGACCGCGTAGCGGTGGCCGGGCTTGATCTGGGCAGGGTCATACGTGAGGTGGAACGGCAGTGGCACGTTGCCTTTGACCGGGCCGGCCTGGCGCGCCAGGGTCACGGCGGGCGCGTCCATCAGCGACACGTCCTGCAATTCCACGTTGAGGGTGGCGGCGGGCGGCAGGGCGATGCGCTGCAGGTAGAAGACTTCGCCATCCAGGCTGGCCTGGGTGGACGGGGTGTGGCTGGAACAGGCCGCGAGCAGGGATGCGCAACACAGCATTACGAGCTTTTTCATGGAATCTCCATTGTCCTTGGGGCTGGCTTGTGGCCAACCCCACGGACTTTAGCGGATTTTCCCCGCAGATGAAGCTTCAGAGGGCTGAAGTTTCCAGTGAGTCTTCGCGGTGCAGTGCTACCTGGCGGATCGACAGCCGCAGCTCGGCCGACAGCACGCGCTTGGCCGCGCCTTCGGCAAGTTCACCCAGCTTGTCGTGGTAGCCCAGCTTGCCGTTGCCATCCGGGCGCAGCACGCCTTGCTCGATCAGTGTCTGGATGAAGTGGCGGAACAGGGTCTTGTCGAAGAACTCCGGAGCGTTGAGGCCATGCAGGATCGACAGGCGCTGGGCCATCATCACGCAGAGGTCTTCCAGCTCTTCGGCGCTGAGCGTGTGCTGGCCGCTGTTGAGCAGCAGCGAGGTGGCCATGTAGAAGCGCTGCAGGGTCTGGGTGATGGTGCGGGCCAGCAGGGTCAGCAGGACGAACGGGCGCGAACTCGGCGCGGGGCGGATGTACAGGTCGTTTTCCCGGCGCAGCAGGCCCTGTTCGACCAGCGCCGCCAGCCATTGGTCGATGACCTCGTCCAGCTGTTCGGGCGCCCAGCGCAGGAACAGTTCGGCCTGCAGGTACGGGTACAGCGCATGGACGTACTGGCCGAGCAGTTCGCGGCTCATGCGCGAGCTGCTGTGGAAGAAGCTCGCCAGCAACGCCGGCAAGGCAAAGATGTGCAGCACGTTGTTGCGGTAGTAGGTCATCAGCACCGCGTTGGCTTCGTCCAGGTACAGGATGCGGCCAAGGGCATCCTTCTGCTCGGACAGCAGGTCCATGCCCCTGACGTGTTCGATCAGTGCCTGGCCGTCACCCCCTGGCAGGGTGGTGTGCTCGGAGTAGGGCACCTTGCGCAGCAACGCCAGGTACAGGTCGAGCACACGGGTCAGGGCGCTTTCGTCCAGGGCCAAGCGGCTGGTGGACAGCAGCGCCAGGGCCACCAGGTTGACCGGGTTGACGGCCGCGGCCTCGTTGAGGTGACGGGCTACGGTTTCGCCCAGGCGGGTGGTGGTTTCGTTGAGCCAGGCCGGGCGGAACTGCGGGCCCAGGTCCTGCTCGCGCCAGCCGGGTTGCTGCTGGTCGAGGAAGCCCGCCAGGCGGATCGGTTCGCCGAAGTTGACGTAAACCTGGCCAAAACGCTGCTTCAGCGCACCGATGACCTTGAAGATGTCGAAGATCGACTCCTTCTTCTTGCTCGCCCCGCGCAGTTCACCCAGGTAGGTACGGCCTTCGAGTACCCGTTCGTAGCCGATGTACACCGGTACGAAGACGATCGGCGTGCGCGATGAACGCAGGAAGCTGCGCAAGGTGATGGCCAGCATCCCGGTGCGCGGTTGCAGCATGCGCCCGGTGCGCGAGCGCCCGCCCTCGACGAAGTACTCGACCGGAAACCCCTTGGTGAACAGGGTGTGCAGGTATTCGTTGAACACCGCGGTGTACAGCGGGTTGCCCTTGAACGTGCGGCGCATGAAGAAGGCGCCACCACGGCGCAGCAGGCCGCCGATCACCGGCATGTTGAGGTTGATGCCGGCGGCGATGTGTGGCGGCGTCAGGCCGTTGCGAAACAGCAGGTAAGACAGCAGCAGGTAGTCGATGTGGCTGCGGTGGCAGGGCACGTAGATCACTTCGTGGCCTGGCGCGATGCCTTGCACCTGCTCGATATGGTTGACCTTGATACCGTCGTAGATCTTGTTCCAGAACCAGCTGAGTACCACTTCGAGGAAGCGGATGGCGGTGTAGGTGTAGTCCGAGGCGATCTCGTTGCCGTAGCGCAGGGCTTGCGCCTCCGCCTTGGCCAGGGGGATGTTCTCCCGTTGCGCTTCGTCGCTGATCGCCTGGCGCACCATCGGCGCATGCACCAGGCCTTTGACCAGGTTGCGCCGGTGCGAGATGTCCGGGCCTATCACCGCGCTCTTGAGGTTGCGGAAATGCACGCGCATCAGGCGCTGGGCCATGCGCACCGTGCGTTCATGGCCTTTGTTGTGCTGCACCAGCTCGCGCACGTGGATGGGCGCGGAGAACTGCACACGGGTCTTACGCCCGAGGATCAGGATGGTCAGCAACCGACGCAGGCGCCCGGTGACCGCCCAGCTGTCCGCGAACAACAGCTTCCAGGGGCTGGACTCGCTGGCCGGGGTCTGGCCCCAGAACACACTGACCGGGATGATCTGCGCGTCTTCTTCGGCATGCTGGCTGACGGCGGCGATCACCCGCTCCAGGGTCGGTGGGGCGCCGCGCTTGTCGTGGCGGCCGAGCCAGTCCGGGTCGGGGGTGAGGTAGAAGAACCCGGCAGGTTCGTGCAGCGTGCCGACAGCCACCGGCAGCACCGGGCGCGGCAGCCCCGCCTTGGTGCACTCGTGGTCGAGCACGGCCAGGTCGGTGAGCGACGGCGAGGGCAGGGCATAGAACACCGGGCGGCTGCGGTCGAGCTGCAGGCTCATGGCGGACTGGTTGATGGTCTCGGAGCGCACCCACAGGTACAACAGGCGACGCAGAGCGCCGAAGATCAGGCGGCGCAGGGGGGAACGGGTCATGGGGTGAGTGCCCTGGGTGTGATTTTTAGTGAGTGTGCAATCAGTTAGTCTGCCGTATCTGCGTAAGTTCAGCAAAAAGCTGCAAATGGCGCGGCGGTCATGAAAATTATTTGTTCTGTGTCATATACTCGGCCTGCCACTTGCAGGATATTTCGGCAAGCGGCGTCGGCACGGGGAGGACACCCTGTGTCTACAAGGCGATCTTCACAATAAAAATCCGGAGTAGTTCAGATGTCGTCTCGTGAGACTGGGAATGTAAAGTGGTTCAACGATGCCAAAGGCTTTGGCTTCATTCAGCGCGAAGGTGGTGCGGATGTGTTCGTCCACTATCGGGCGATCCGCGGTGAGGGGCATCGTACCCTGGTCGAAGGGCAGCGGGTCGAGTACTCCTGCGTGCAGGGCCAGAAAGGCCTGCAAGCCGAGGATGTAGTCGGGCTCTGAGCCTCCTGAGGCAACGCTCAAGCTGTAGGCGCTGGCTTGCCGGCGGTCACCGGCAAAGCCGGTGCCATACACCGCGGTGGCTGCATTGCCGGCAAGCCAGCGCCTACAAAAAATGCCGAGTATTCATGTGCGCCAGGTGATTTCCTCTTCACCGTCGGCGCTGATGCGGACCCAGCGGTCGGCATCTTCCTCGCCATCCTCTTCTACCCAGCCACCCGGTGCGCAGCGTACTTCCACGCCCAGGGCGGCGAAGGCGGCGCGTGCACAGGCGACGTCATCGGCCCATGGAGTCTGGTCACTTTCCAGGTACAGGCTGTTCCATTTCCCTACAGCCTTGGGTAACCAGGTCACTGAAATGTTACCGGCCTTGCATTTGAAGGTCTGGCCTTTCTGTTGCCATTCGCTGCAGGGGCCAATCGCTTCGCCCAGCCACTGGGCAATCTGCTTGTGGTCGACGTCGGCGTCCTTCAGGTAGATCTCGATATCAGGTTGGCGCATAAGGGCTCCGGGTGTGCTCAGTCTTGGCGCACGAAATAGTCATAACGCATGGAAACCGTGACCTCGAACGGCTCGGGCTGGTCGATCACCCGTGCGCGTTTCTCGGCGCTGGCGCGCCAGCCGTGCGGGGTCATGGCCAGCAGGTCGGCGCGGGCCTTGGGGGCCGCCAGGCTCAGGCGGAACTCGAGGGTTTCACTGTGGGCGTGGACCATGCCCTCCGGGACCAGGGCCAGGTGCTTGTCGTCGGCGTAGGGGCGTACTTCATCGTAGAGCACCTCGCGCAGTTCCATCAGGTGGCCGCTGGTCGGGCCAACCCGCATCAGGCCGCCGCCCGGGCTGAGCAGGCGCTTGGCCTCGGCCCAGTCCAGCGGGCTGAACACGCTGGCGATGAACTGGCAGCTGGCCTCGGCCAGCGGCACACGGGCCATGCTGGCGACCATCCAGGTGACCGAGGGATCACGCCGGCAGGCACGCTTGACGGCTTCGCGCGAGATGTCCAGGGCGTAGCCGTCAGCCTGGGGCAGTGCCTGGGCGAGCTGCGCGGTGTAGTAGCCCTCACCGCAACCGATATCGAGCCAGGCGCCGGGCTGGCGCTCGGCGGCCAACTGCGCCAGGCGGCGGGCCACCGGGGCGTAATGGCCGGCGTCGAGGAAGTCGCGGCGCGCTTCGACCATGGCTTGGTTGTCACCTGGGTCGCGGCTGTTCTTGTGCTGCACGGGCAGCAGGTTCAGGTAACCCTGGCGAGCGCGATCGAAGCGGTGGCCGGCCGGGCAGGTCACACCGTTGTCGAGCCGCGTCAGGGCCGCCTGGCAAATAGGGCAGGCGAGCATCAGGCGAGCAACCGGACCAGGGTCTGGTAGTAAATCTCGGTCAGCAGGTCGAGGTCGCTGGCCAGGATGCGTTCGTCGACCTGGTGGATGGTGGCGTTGACCGGGCCCAGTTCGACCACCTGGGTGCCCATGGTGGCGATGAAACGGCCATCGGAGGTGCCGCCACTGGTGGACGGTTGGGTGTCACGCCCGGTGACGCCCTTGATGCTCGCCGACACGGCATCGAGCAGTTCGCCCGGTTCGGTGAGGAACGGCAGGCCCGACAGCGCCCAGTCGATCGACCAGTCCAGTTCATGCTTGTCGAGGATGGCCGAGACCCGCGCCTGCAGGCCTTCGACCGTCGACTCGGTGGAGAAGCGGAAGTTGAACAGCGCGGTCAAATCGCCCGGGACCACGTTGGTGGCGCCAGTGCCAGAGTTGAGGTTGGAGATCTGGAAGCTGGTCGGCGGGAAGAACGCGTTGCCTTCGTCCCAGTGCTCGGCGGCCAGTTCCGCCAGTGCTGGGGCGGCCAGGTGGATCGGGTTGCGCGCCAGGTGCGGGTAGGCCACATGCCCCTGTTTGCCGCGCACGGTCAGCTTGGCGCCGAGCGATCCACGGCGGCCGTTCTTGACCACGTCACCGAGCAGGGTGGTGCTCGATGGCTCGCCGACGATGCACCAGTCCAGGCGCTGGCTGCGCGCTTTCAGGCGCTCGACCACCGCCTTGGTGCCATGATGCGCCGGGCCTTCCTCGTCACTGGTGATCAGGAAAGCGACCTGGCCACGGTGGTCGGGGTAGTCACGCACGAAGCGCTCGCTGGCAACCACCATGGACGCCAGGCTGCCCTTCATGTCGGCGGCGCCACGGCCGCAGAGCATGCCGTCGGCGTCGATCAGCGCCTCGAACGGCTCATGTTGCCACTGCTGCACCGGGCCGGTGGGGACCACATCGGTGTGGCCGGCGAAGCACAGCACCGGGCCATCCTGGTTGCCGTGTGTCGCCCAGAAGTTGTCGACGTCCTCGATGCGCATCGGTTCGAGCTGGAAGCCCACGGCGCCCAGGCGGTTCATCATCTGCGCCTGGCAGTCGGCGTCGACGGGGGTGACCGAGGGGCGGCGGATCAGGTCGCAGGCCAGTTGAAGGGTAGGCGAGAGCTCGGCTGGGGCCGTCATGGGGAACTCCGGGGCAAGGCAAGGCGGAAAAACGAGGGGCGTTATCTTATATCAAACCAGGGGCATCGGCACGGGCCAATGGGGCCGCTGCGCGGCCCCATTGGGTTTCAGGTTGCCTCAGCTTCCACCCCCTTGTCGCTTGGCTTGGGCAGTGACGACAGAAACGCCATCACCAACGCCGCCAGGTACGGCAGCGACTGCACCAGCAACATGGCCACCCAGAAGCGCATGTCCGAGCTCGGCAACCCTTGCACCAGGCAGATACCCGCCGCCGCCCCCCACAGCAGCAACATGATGAACAGCTCTTCGCGCGCTTCGGCAATCGCCACCAGCAAACCATGGCTGTCGGCATGTTTCGGCGTGCGGATGAACGGCATGCTGCTGGTGAAGAACCCGTACAGCACCGCCTTGGCGATGGTGTGCGACAGCGCCAGCCCTGCCAGCGCCGCGGCGAAGGCATCCTTGAGGTTGACGCCTACCGCCCGGCGATACAGGAAGATGATCTTGCCGACCTTGAAGAAAAACAGCGCCAGCGGCGGGATGGCGAAGATCATCAACGGTGGGTCGACCCGGTGCGGCACGATGATCATCGCCGCCGACCACAACAACGCACCGACAGTGAAGAAGATGTTCATGCCATCGGCGACCCACGGCAGCCAGCCGGCCAGGAAGTGATAGCGCTGGCCACGGGTCAGTTCGCTGCCTTTGCCGCGCAGCAGGGCCGCGGCGTGGTGCTTGATGATCTGGATGGCGCCGTAGGCCCAGCGGAAGCGCTGCTTCTTGAAGTCGATGAAGGTGTCGGGCATCAGGCCCTTGCCATAGCTGTTGTGGGCGTAGGCGGCCGACAGGCCCTTCTCGAACACCCGCAGGCCCAGTTCGGCATCCTCGCAGATGCACCATTCGGCCCAGCCCAGCTCCATGAGCACGCTGCGCCGGGTCATGGTCATGGTGCCGTGCTGGATGATCGCGTCACGGTCGTTGCGGGTGACCATGCCAATGTGGAAGAAGCCCTTGTACTCGCTGTAGCAGAGCTTCTTGAACGCGCTTTCGTGCTGGTCGCGGTAATCTTGCGGCGACTGCACCACGGCGATTTTCGGGTCGGCGAAGTGCGGCACCATGTGCTTGAGCCAATTGCGGTCGACGCAGTAGTCCGAGTCGATCACCGCGATCACTTCGGCATCCGCGGCGGTGTGCGGGATCAGGTAGTTCAGCGCCCCCCCCTTGAAGCCGGCCAGCGGCGCCACGTGGAAGAACTTGAAGCGTTCGCCGAGCTTTTCGCAGTGAGCCTTGAGCGGCTCCCACACGGCCGGGTCCTTGGTGTTGTTGTCGATCACCAGCACTTCGTAATCCGGGTAGTCCAGCGCGGCCAGGGCATCGAGGGTCTGTTTGACCATTTCTGGCGGCTCGTTGTAGCACGGCACGTGCACCGAGACCTTGGGCCGGTAGGCGCTGTCGCCCTGCACCGGCAAGAACTCCCGGCGGCGCTTGTGCGTCCACACCGCCTCCGCCAGTTCATGGGCCTCGGTCAGCAGCACGATGAACACCCCCAACGCGCCCAGTGCCAGCAACACGCCGACGGTCAGGCTGAACCAGGTGCTGTACTGCTGGCTGTAGTCATAACCGATCCACACCAGCACCGACCCGCAGAGGAAGGTGATGAAGGTCAGGAAGGTGCGCCCGCGCTGGCGCAAGGCCGAGCCGTCGATCAGCAGCACGGTCAGGGCGATCATCGCCAGCACCACCGAGGCGACCGCCAGGGCGCGCCATTGGGGGATCGCCACGACCGGCCCATCGAAGTTGAATTTCTGCTGGCGCTCGGCGTTGAACACGCCCCAGTAGGCGCCGACCGAGCCTTCGTCGCTGGCCTTCCACGGCTGGTCGTAGGCTTCGATGACGAAGTAGTTGTAGCCGCGGCGGTTGAGGGTGTTGACCAACGTACGCAGGTAAATGGCCTGGTCGGCCTGGGTGGCGTCGGCGCCGCCGCGCATACGGCCATTGCTCGGCCAGCCGACTTCGGACAGCAGCAAGGGCTTGCGCGGGAACTGCTGCTTGAGTTCGCGGGCGCGGTCGAGGACGAACTCCACCGAATCCTTCATCGGCACGAATTCCCAGTAGGGCAGGATGTGCGCGGCGATCAGGTCGACGTGCTTGGCCAGTTCCGGGTGTTCTTTCCAGATGTGCCACTGCTCGCTGGTGGTGACCGGCACCTTGACGGCCGCGCGCACGCGGTCCAGGTATTGAATCAGCGCTTCGGGGGTAACCTCTTCGCGGAACAGCGCTTCGTTGCCGACCACCACGCGCACCACGCTGCGCGAGCTGTTGGCCAGTTCGATGGCTTTGGCGATCTCACGCTCGTTGCGCTCCAGGTCCGGGCTGATCCAGATGCCCAGGGTGACCCGCAGGCCAAGCTCTTCGGCCAGCCGCGGGATCTCGGCCTGGGTGCCTTCGACGGTGTAGATGCGGATGTTGTCGGTCAGCTTGTTCATCTGCTCCAGGTCCTGGCGCATCTCGTCGTCGCTGGGGTACTGGCCCTTCTGCGGGCTTTCTCCAAGACGGAACGGCGAGTACGAGAAACCGGCGATCTGCTCAGGCCAGGCAGGTGCGGAAACCGGGCGATTGACCAGCGCCCAGAACCCGGTGAACAGTGCGGCGATGGCCAGGACCACCACCAGGTTGAGGCCGAATTTGCGTGATGACATTGTGGTCCATTTCTATCTAGGTGGTAGGACATTAAAGCAGTATTAATAGGGTCTTTCCTAACGATGGAGCTCAAAGCGGCCAGTGGCCTATAATGCGCGCCGGTTTTTGGGGTATAGGTTTCGGGGTAGCAACATGAGCACAGAAGATCCACGCTTCGCCGGCGTTGCCCGGCTGTACGGCGACCAGGGGCTGCAGCGCCTCAGCCAGGCCCATGTGGCGATCGTCGGTATCGGCGGGGTCGGTTCGTGGGCGGCCGAGGCGCTGGCGCGCAGTGGCGTGGGTGAAATCACCCTGTTCGACCTGGACGACGTCTGTGTCAGCAACACCAACCGTCAGGCCCATGCCCTGGAGGGGCAGGTGGGGCGGCCCAAGGTCGAGGTCATGGCCGAGCGCCTGCGGGCGATCAACCCGGCGTGTACGGTGCATGCGGTAGCCGACTTCGTCACCCGCGAGACCATGGCCGAATACATCAGCGAAAACCTCGACTGCGTCATCGACTGCATCGACAGCGTGATGGCGAAGGCAGCGCTGATTGCCTGGTGCCGGCGGCGCAAGATCGCCGTCGTCACCACTGGCGGCGCAGGCGGGCAGATCGACCCGACGCAGATCCAGATCGGCGACCTCAACAAGACCTTCAACGACCCGCTGGCCTCGCGCGTGCGCTCGACCTTGCGCCGCGACTACAACTTTTCGCGCAATGTCAGCCGCAATTATGGGGTGCCTTGCGTTTTCTCAAGCGAGCAGCTGCGTTACCCCAAAGGCGATGGCAGCGTGTGCCTGCAGAAAAGCTTCGTCGGTGAGGGCGTGCGCCTAGACTGTTCGGGGGGCTTTGGCGCGGTGATGATGGTCACCGCGACCTTCGGCATGGTGGCCGCCAGCAAGGCGGTGGAAAAGCTGGTGGCGGGGGCACGGCGGCCGTCGGAGCGGGTCAAACCTGAGTGATTGTGTGGGCCTCTTCGCGGCGGTTCAACTGACTGAAACCAGCTCCGCCATCCGCAGCAACACCGCATGCAGCCCATTGCTGCGCGACGGCGACAACTGCCGCTCCAGCCCCAGCTGGGTAAACCACTCGCGCAGATCCAGCCCTGCCAGCTCTGCACTGTCGAGCCCCTGCACCCGCATCAGCAGCAGCGCCAGCAGCCCGCGCAGCAACCGCGCATCGCTGCCGGCCTTGAACCGCCATTGCCCTTCGTGCTGCTCAGCCACCAGCCACACCACGCTTTCACAGCCATGCACGCGGTTGCGCTCGGCCTTCTGCTCATCGCTCAGCGGTTCCAGCCGGTCGCCCATCTGCATCAGCAGCCGCGCTCGCTGCTCCCAGCCGCGGGCCTGCTCGAAACTGTCCAGTGCCTCTTGGGCCGCTGCCGGCAGGCTCATCGCAGCAGCTCCAGGCCTTGATCGAGCGCCTCGAAGAAGCGCTGCAGGTCGTCACTGTCGTTGTAAAGCCCCAGCGACACACGAATCGCCCCTTCCAGTCCAAGCCCCTTGAGCAGCGGCATAGCGCAGTGATGGCCGGCCCGCACGGCAATGCCCTGTTCCGTCAGCAGGTGAGCAATGTCGGCGTTGTGCACGCCGTCGATGACGAAACTGGCCAGGGCCGCCTGCGGTGTGCCCAGTACCCGTACGCCATCCCGGTCGGCCAGCCCGCGCAGCAAGTGTTGATGGAGGCAGGACTCATGGTTTTCGACCGCCAGGGCATCCAGGCTGGCCAGGTAATCAAGGGTTGCGCCCAGGCCGATCACTCCGGCGATGGGTGGCGTGCCAGCCTCGAAACCGAGTGGGGCCGGGCGGAAACTGGCGCTGTGGTAGTCGGCCAGTTGCACCATCTCACCGCCGAACTGCCAGTGGCGCAGCAGCTCCAGCGCCTGTGGGCGACCGTACAGCACGCCGACGCCTTCAGGGCCGTACAGCTTATGGCTGGAAAACACGTAGAAGTCGCAGCCCAGCTGCTGTACATCGTGGCGACCGTGCACCACACCCTGGGCACCATCGACGACGGTCAGCGCCCCTTGTGCGCGGGCATGGGCGAGCAGCGCGGGCAGCGGCTGCCAGGTGCCAAGCACATTGGACAACTGGCTGACGGCCAGCACGCGCGTGCGCGGGCCAATCAGCTGCAGGGCCTGGTCGAGGTCGATGCGGCCATGCTCGTCCACCGGCAGCACGACCAGGCGCATGTTGCGCCGCCGTGCCAATTGTTGCCAGGGCAGCAGGTTGGCGTGGTGCTCCAGGGCGCTGACGGCAATTTCTTCGCCCGCCTCGAAACGGTATTCCAGGCCATACGCCAGCAGGTTCAGCGCCGAGGTGGCGCCATGGGTGAAGATGATCTGCCTGGACTGGGCGGCATTCAGCCACGCAGCAACCTTGTCGCGGCTGGTCTCGAACGCCTGGGTGGCCAGCGCGCCGGGCAGGTGCTGGGCACGGTGTACATTGGCCGCGCCGTGGCCGTAGTAATGGCTCAGGGCGTCGAGCAGGGCCTGGGGCTTCTGGGTGGTGGCGGCGCTGTCCAGGTAGGTCTGGTGCTGCCGTTGCAGGGCGGCGATGGCGGGGAAATCGGCACGCCAGGGGGAGGGCTGGAACATGATCACGGGGCCTGGAATGAAAATCGGGTCTGGCGTGAGTGCGCCAGACCCGATCTTAACACTTCGAACCCGCGGGGAGTTCTCAGTTGTGGGCGTGCAGCGCCTCGTTCAGCTCGATCGCCGACTTGTGCGTCTTGCACTCGACCGCGCCATTGAGCGAGTTGCGGCGGAACAGCAGGTCGGTCTGGCCGGCCAGGTCACGGGCCTTGACCACTTTGACCAGCTCGTTGTTCTCGTCGAGCAGGTTCACCTTGGTGCCAGCAGTGATGTACAGGCCGGCTTCAACGGTGTTGCGGTCGCCCAGCGGGATACCGATACCGGCGTTGGCGCCGATCAGGCAGCCTTCGCCAACCTTGATGACGATGTTGCCGCCGCCGGACAGGGTGCCCATGGTCGAGCAGCCGCCGCCCAGGTCCGAGCCCTTGCCGACGAACACGCCTGCCGAGACGCGGCCTTCGATCATGCCTGGGCCTTCGGTGCCGGCGTTAAAGTTGACGAAGCCTTCGTGCATGATGGTGGTGCCTTCGCCGATGTAGGCGCCCAGGCGCACACGGGCGGTGTCGGCGATACGCACGCCAGCCGGGACCACGTAGTCGGTCATCTTCGGGAACTTGTCCACCGAGAACACTTCCAGCAGCTCACCCTTCAGGCGCGCTTCCAGCTGCAGCTCGGCCAGCTCGGCCAGGTCGACCGCGCCCTGGTTGGTCCAGGCGACGTTCGGCAGCAGCGGGAAGATACCCGCCAGGCTCAGGCCGTGCGGCTTGACCAGGCGGTGCGACAGCAGGTGCAGCTTGAGGTAGGCCTCTGGGGTCGAGGACAGCGCAGCGTCTTCGGCCAGCAGGGTGGCGACCAGCGGTTTGTGGCTTTCGGCCAGGCGGGTCAGCAGGGCGGCCTGGGCAGCATCGACGCCTTTCAGGGCTTCGGCCAGTTGTGCGGCCTGGGCATTGCTGAAGGTGATGGCCTGGTTGCCGCCTTCATAACCGAGGATCGGCGCAACTGCGGCGACCAGCTCGGCGCTCGGTTTGAGCAGGGGCTGTGCGTAGAACACTTCCAGCCAGGTGCCCTGGCGGTTCTGGGAGCCGACACCGAAGGCCAGGCTGAACAGGGTATTGGACATGTGATTACCTCGTGCGAAATAGGGTATGAAGCGCCAGCGCGCTCAGGCCAGCGCGGCGGCGTACAGGTCAGGCTTGAAGCCGACCAGTGTGCGCGCGCCCAGGTCGAGCACCGGGCGCTTGATCATCGACGGTTGGGCCAGCATCAGTTCGACGGCCTTGGCCTGGTCGAGATCGGCCTTGCTGGCGTCGTCGAGCTTGCGGAAGGTGGTGCCGGCACGGTTGAGGATGACTTCCCAGCCGTGTTCGTCGCACCAGCGGTTCAGGCTGTCACGGTCGATGCCTTGAGCTTTGTAGTCATGGAATTCGTAGGCGATGGCTTTGTCTTCGAGCCAGGTGCGCGCCTTTTTCATGGTATCGCAGGCTTTGATGCCGTAGAGCGTGTAGGTCATTGTGTGCATTGAGGCCACAGGCTGCCCCAATCTCTCCATTTCCGAATGTCAGTCGCGGGATTATGCGGGAACGATTCTTTGAGCGCCACGGGTGTGGGGCGAATGGGGGGCCGTGTGAGCCAAGCGCATCGAGGTCGCAGCTCTCTAGTATCATCGTGTTACATATTCATCTGTCACCTGCGACTATCGTGCAGCGGTCTCGATTTAGCCATCCCCGCTAACATATTGTTTCAATGGCGATGTTTCGCCCCGCTGTAGTTCTTGATTCATAAAGGAAGCTTTTACGGATGCAGTCAGCCTATACCGTCCTCATCCTGCTGACGCTGGTAAGCGTGTCGAAACTGGTCGGGCGCATGGTCCCGCTACCCCTGCCGCTGGTGCAGATCGCCGCCGGCGCACTGTTGGCCTGGCCGACCCTGGGCCTGCACGTGGCGCTGGACCCTGAGCTATTCCTCTTCCTGTTCCTGCCCCCGCTGCTGTTTGCCGACGGCTGGCGCATCCCCAAGCGTGAGCTGTGGCGCATTCGCGGGCCGGTGGTGGCATTGGCCGTGGGGCTGGTGCTGTTCACCGTGGTCGGTGCCGGCTACTTCATCAACTGGCTGCTGCCGAGCATCCCGCTGCCCGTGGCCTTCGCCTTGGCAGCCGTGTTGTCGCCGACCGACGCAGTGGCGGTTTCGGCGATAACCCAGGACCGCCTACCCACCCCGCTGATGCACATGCTCCAGGGCGAGGCGTTGATGAACGACGCGTCGGGCCTGGTGACCTTCAAGTTCGCGCTGGCAGCGGCGATCACCGGCGTGTTCTCGTTGGCCGATGCCAGCTTCAGCTTCGTGCTGGTCGCATTGGGTGGCCTGGCGGTGGGTGTGGCCCTGAGCTGGCTGATCGGTCGCCTGCGCGCCTGGATGATCGCCCGTGGCTGGGATGACCCGGCTACCCATGTGGTGTTCATGCTGCTGCTACCGTTTGCCGCTTATGTGCTGGCCGAGCGCCTTGGTGTGTCGGGCATTCTCTCGGCGGTGGCGGCCGGCATGATGCAGAGCTGGCTCGACCTGCTGCCGCGCCAGACCAGCACCCGCTTGCTCAACCGCAGCGTCTGGTCGCTGCTGGAGTTCGCGTTCAACGGCTTGATCTTCTTGCTGCTGGGCCTGCAGTTACCCGACATCATCAAGGCGGTGGTCAGCCACGAGGCGACGGTCTGGCCAACCCTGGCCTGGCGTTGCCTGGACGTGCTGGCGATCTTCGCGGCGTTGATCCTGCTGCGGTTTATCTGGGTACAGAGCATCTGGCGGGCGATTGGTGTAGTGCGGCGCTGGCGCGGCAAACCGGCGCTGGTGCTGATGCCAACCGCACGTTCCTGCTGGCTGCTGACCTTGGGCGGGGTACGGGGTGCGGTAACCCTGGCGGGTGTGATGTCGATACCGTTGCTGATGGGGGCGGGGCAGGCGTTCCCTGAACGAGACTTGCTGATCTTCATTGCCGCCGGGGTCATTCTGTTGTCGCTGATCAGTGCCTGTATCGCGTTGCCGATCCTGCTGCGTGGCATCACCAAGAGCCCGGACGAGCGCCTGCATCAAGAGGTGCAGGAAGCCTGGCGCCGTACCGCCGAGGCGGCGATCCATGCGTTGGAAGCTGAGGAAGTGATCGACGCCAGCGCGCCGCAGGATGCCGCGCAGGCGACACTGGCCACCGAGCTCAAGGCAAGGTTGATGGCCGAGTATCGGGACGAGCTGAACAGTTACAACGACACGGCTGAGGCGAGAGCTTTGGCTGAGCAGATGGATTTGCTCGAGCGGCGTTTGCGTTTGCGCGCACTACGGGCGCAGCGGCTGGAGCTGTATAACCTGCATCGCCAGCACCTGGTGGGCGATGAGGTGGTGCGGCAGGTGTTGGGTGAGCTGGATATGAGTGAGGCCAACCTGGGGCAGGTCAGGTAGATCTCATTGTTGGCATTCGCGGGGCAAGCCTACTCCCACAGGTCTCCAGCAACTTTAAATGCAATGGAGAACCTGTGGGGGCGGGCTTGCCCCGCGAATGGGGCACAAAGTGCCCCCAGTTCCGTCAGCGGTTTTGCAGGAAGGCGCGAATCCGCTCGGCCGCCTCGATGCATTCGGCCAGCGGCGCAACCAGCGCCATGCGCACGCGGCCGGCACCGGGGTTGACACCCTCTACTTCACGGGACAGGTACGAGCCCGGCACCACGGTCACATGCTGCGCTTCGAACAGGTCGCGGGTGAACGCGGCATCACAGCCCGGCACCTTGGCCCAAAGGTAGAAGCTGCCATCCGGCCGCTGCACATCCATCACCGGCTGCAGGATATCCAGCACGGCATCGTACTTGGCGCGGTACTGGTCACGGTTCTCGCGCACATGCGCCTCGTCCTGCCAAGCGGCGATGCTGGCCAGCTGGGTCTGCACCGGCATGGCGCAGCCATGGTAGGTGCGGTACAGCAGGAACGGCTTGATGATCGCGGCGTCACCGGCGACGAAGCCCGAGCGCAGGCCCGGCAGGTTGGAACGTTTGGACAGGCTGTGGAACACCACGCAACGCTTGAAGTCGTTGCGGCCCAGCTCGGCGCAGGCGCTGAGCAGGCCCGGTGGCGGCGCGTCTTCGTCGAAGTACAGTTCGCTGTAGCACTCGTCGGCGGCGATCACGAAGTCGTGCTCATCGGCCAGGGCGATCAGCTTCTTCAGGGTGTCCATTGGCACCAACGCACCGGTGGGGTTGCCCGGCGAGCACAGGAACAGGATCTGGCAACGCTTCCAGACTTCCGTAGGCACGGCATCGAAGTCCGGGTTGAACCCGTTGGCTTCCAGGCACGGCAGGTAGTGCGGGGTGGCACCGGCGAGCAGGGCTGCGCCCTCGTAGATCTGGTAGAACGGGTTGGGGCTGACTACCAGGCCATCATTGTCGCGGTTGACCACGGCCTGGGTGAAGGCGAACAGCGCCTCGCGGGTACCGTTGACCGGCAGAATGTGGCGGTCGGCATCCAGCCAGCCGGCCGGCACGCCGAAACGGCGTTCGCACCATTGGCCAATGGCCTGGCGCAGGGCTGGCAGGCCGAGGGTGCTTGGGTAGACCGCCAGCTTGTCGAGGTTGTCGGCCATGGCCTGGGCGACGAACGCAGGCGATTCATGCTTCGGCTCACCAATCGACAGGGCGATGGCGCGTTTGTCCGCTGCAGGCTTCACGCTGCCCAGCAGGGCGCGGAGTTTCTCGAACGGGTAGGGCTGAAGCTGGGTCAGGGCAGGGTTCATCGGCGCAAGGTCTCGTCAATCGTCTAATCGTTAAAAGGTCACGCGGTTCGGGCTGGTGTCGCTGGCCTGGCCGGCCTGCAGCTGCTGCACGATGGCTTCCTGCAGGCGGCTGCACAGTTGCGGGTCGGACAGCGGCTGGTTATCGGCGTCGGTAATGAAGAACACGTCTTCCACGCGTTCGCCGAGGGTGGCGATCTTGGCATTTTGCAGCGACAGGTCGAACTCCAGGAAGATCCGCCCGATGCGTGCCAGCAGGCCGGGGCGGTCGGGTGCGGTGATCTCGAGGATGGTCACCGGCCGCTGGGCATCGTTGAGGATGGTCACCTGCGGCGGGAAGTTGAAGTGCTTGAGCTGGCGCGGCACCCGACGCTGGATGATCGTTGGGTAGTCCTCGGGGTTGCGCAGCGCTTCGGTCAGGCCGTCCCGGATCTGCTTGACCCGCTGCGGGTTGTCGCCGATCGAGCCGCCGTCGTTGTCGAGCACGATGTAGGTGTCGAGGGTGAACTGGCTGCTCGAGGTGATGATCCGCGCGTCATGGATGTTCAGGTTGAGCTGCGACATGGCCGCCACGGTCACGGCAAAGAAGTCGTGCTGGTCGGGGGCGTAGATGAAGATCTGCGTGCCGCCTTCGAACTCGCGCTGGGTGGTTTCCTTGATCAGTACCAGCGGCCCGCCGTCAGCGGGTTGCTGGAGGATGGCGTCGGTGTGCCAGGCCACATCGGCGGCGTTGTGCTTGAGGAAGTAGTCGTCGCCCAGCTGGGACCACAGTTGCTCGACGTCGTCCGGGTCGGTGCCCTCGCGCACAAGGATGTCCAGTGCCGAGCTTTGCGTCTGGCGGATCTGTTCTTCACGATCGAGCGGGTTTTCCAGGCCGCGGCGCAGGGCGCGCTTGGTCTCGGTGTACAGCTGCCGCAGCAGGCTGGCGCGCCAGGAATTCCACAGGCTGGGGTTGGTGGCGTTGATATCGGCCACGGTCAGCACATAGAGGTAGTCCAGGCGCGTTTCGTCGCCGACATGCAGGGCAAAATCGTTGATCACCTGCGGGTCGGACA
>Ga0213824_1000124_pt1 | contig 63910 bp, 61 predicted proteins | sample MC6MC0906MG_FD_179892 | JGI IMG/M metagenome (GOLD analysis project Ga0213824, IMG submission 179892) | Enriched soil aggregate microbial communities from Iowa State University, Ames, United States - MC6-MC0906-MG | ecosystem: Environmental > Terrestrial > Soil > Unclassified | place: USA: Iowa...
CACCGGTCAGTTCGCCGACGAACTGCTGGCGCTCGGACATCGAGTTGCCCCGCAGGTAGTTCTGGTATTCGTCGTGCACATGGCGGCGCAGGAAGCCTTCGGTGTAACCGCGTTGCGCCAGCGACTCAAGGTTGTCCATCAGGGCCATGTCGAAGGGTCGCCCGGCCGCGGCGTCGTCGATGGCCTTGCGGTACGCCTGGACGGCGCGGGCGCAGTAGAAGTGCGACTTGGTGCGGCCCTCGATCTTCAGCGAATGCACGCCCATGGCGGCCAGGCGATCGACGTGCTGGATGGCGCGCAGGTCCTTGGCGTTCATGATGTAGGTGCCGTGTTCATCCTCGAAGGCCGGCATTTCGGTGCCCGGGCGGTTGCTCTCGTGCAGCAGGAACACCTGCCCGGTCGGTGCGCCCAGCCCCAGGGTCGGCTCGACCTCGCGCACGATGTCGCCGGTGGCGTTCTCGGTGGCCGGCGTGGCTTGGTATTTCCAGCGGCAGGCGTTGGTGCAACTGCCCTGGTTGGCATCACGCTTGTTGAGGTAGCCCGACAGCAGGCAGCGGCCGGAATAGGCCATGCACAGCGCCCCTTTTCCAAGCACGAGCGAAAGGTTGTCAAAATCGCCTGTATCGCTGACTGCTTGTCGGATTACAGATGGAAAATCAGGTGCCTCTAGCCATAGATTTTATGGCTGTAAGCGTCGGCTGATGCGGCGGAGGTGCTTGGGAAGTAGTAGTGCTTTTGGCCTTCCACGGTGTAGCAGATGGAAGTGCCGTCCATGCTTTCCCTCAGCTCGACAACAGGCTCCATGAGCCAATCCCCGGTCCCATTCACCGCCCCTGGAGTAATTACTTTGAGGGATTTGAGCTTGTAGGTTTCGCTGAAAGACTCGATGAATGTCTTCAATGTCGCTGTGTTCTCAACTAGAACGATTTCGATTGACGCGTCATCCAGCAGTGGTCTAGTGACGGCAACATGAAACCATGGTTCCAGATTGTGCTTCTCCACAAAATGCCAGGCTCGGTAGTCTCGCTCTACGATGGAAATGGGATGTTTTATCTCTGCAAAGCGGTGGGTGATGAACATCGGATAGCCTCAAAATGAACAGTATACATTGTAGCTGTATACTGTTCATGGTGGCCTTATCGTTCCCTTTGCGAGGTCGGCAAATGGAACTGAAGCGCGCATTTGGAAAATTTCTCTGTTGGCTTAGAGGAGAACGAGGGTTCACGCAGGAGGATTTCTCGATCGTGAGCAGCAGAACCTATGTCAGCAGCCTTGAGAGAGGCATCTATAGCCCTACGCTTGAGAAGCTGGACGATATTGCGTCAGTAATGAAGGTCCATCCGATTACCCTCTTGATAGGCACCTATGCCTTGAAGGAGCAGCGATCCGTGGATGAGCTCCTTGCTGAGATTCGTAGCCAGATTGAGTACTTTGAGCTGGCCGAAGGTCTTGATTGCTTAGCAGAAAATGGCTCGTGAGACGACTCGATTTCATCGCCCTAGTAATCGTACCCACTACCGCAGCTGACAAAGTCGACTTTCTGCGTCAGCTCAGGAGCGATGTGGGTAGCTTTCACTGGTAACAACCAGGATAAAATCTGATGATCAGGCAGTTTAAACCCGGGACAGGCTTAGTCTCGCTGGCCATCCGGATGGAGGTATGGGGGGCGATTAGCGGTCGAAGGTGAGCATTGTCGTTTGTCCATGCAGCAGGGTTTGCCATATGAACTGCTGCAGCGCTGATTACGGGTTGAAAATCGAACGCCATCGTCGCCTCCAGTTGACATGCCACCGTTGGATTTGGTTACCAAAACGAGCGCGTGGGGAGAGCTGAATTTTAGTGACTAGGCCGATGACATCAATTAGCCTTCATCTCCGTGCTGATGCACAGATCCGTGGCGGATAACGGCGGATGGTGTGCGGCGGTGGTTGGTAGCGACATCAGGTAACAGAGCAATAAAAGCGTTCATCCGTTTGATTGAGTGCGCATGATCTGCGCAATTCAGTTGAATGTTCCCGTCGAAAATATTGCTGCCGCAGGGTATGGCCTAACGAGCCGCGGCAAGGGATATCAGTCCATGTTAATGCTGCACATCTCCGACATTCACTTCAAATCGCCGGATTGCCTCAACGAAAAGCAAGACCCTGATCATCCGATTCGCACGCGTATGATGCGTGACTTGAACTCCCAGCTTGGAGCTCTTGGTGAGGTGGGGGCTATCCTGATCGGAGGTGATATCGCGTTCAAAGCAGCTCCGGAGGAATATCAAGCCGCTCGCCTGTGGATCGAGCAGCTTTGTGAAATCTCGGGCTGTCCTAAGGAGCGGGTGTTCGTGGTACCAGGCAACCACGATGTCGACCGAGGGCTCATCGGGAAAACTGTACAGATTCAGAACGTCCAGCATGCGATTGCATCCGCACCGCTTGAACGGCGTGAGCGGAAACTCACACAACAGTTGAGGGATGAGGCGTCTGGTCAACTCCTCTTGCAGGCACACTCTGCGTACAACGAGTTCGCTGCACCATACGGCTGCCAAATCTGGCCAGAGAAACCATTTTGGCATCAGGACATCGGCTTGCAGGCCGGTGTCAATCTAAGGCTTTATGGACTGACATCGACGCTATTGTCAGGTTGCGAAGGTAATGATGATAAGCGTGGAGATCTTTATCTCAGCCCAATCCAAACAGTACTCGATCCAGTCCCAAACACTGTCAACTTAGTTTTGTGCCATCACCCTGTAGATTGGCTTGCGGATGGCGATGCTGTTGAGGATACGCTCAACGCTCGCGCCGCTCTCCAAGTCTTTGGTCACAAGCACAAACAGCGACTTGTGATGGATCCGAGCTACGTACGATTTGCCGCAGCAGCCATTAATCCGTCTCGCAACGAGCAGCCTTACCAGCCGGGTTATAACCTGATACGTCTTGGCGTCGAGGGTGCGGGGACCGAGCGCTACGTCAAAGTCGAAGTCCACCAGCGCCGACTCCAAGATAACCCTGAGCGATTTACTGCGATTGAAACCAATCAAGGCGAAAAATTCTTCACCTCAAGGATTCATCTTCCCGAGGAACTAGAGCTAACCCGATTGGTGAGTGAGCCCGATAGCGTCAGGCCGGTTGTGGTTCAGATGTCGGCGGATCCATCGCATGCGGAGTCTTCGGAAGATGCGGAAGCGACCATGGGCGAAGAAGCTACGCGAGACTTGCTATACCGCTTCTGGAATCTCTCTAGCAGCCAGCGTCGAGAGATCGTTACCCTCTTGGACCTGCTTAAAGAAGGCGAGATGACTTTGCCTGAACCTGAGCGTTACGGTCGGGCTTTGATCCGTGCCGCAGAGATGAAAATTATGGATAGGGTTGCGGCTGAGATCGCGAAGCGGGAGGTTTGACCATGGCTAAGACGCCTGAAATGAGTACCGATTTTGCTCGCTGGTATCACGACGCTTTTATGGATGAAGGAGCAACCCGGGATCGTCGCTGGAAGGCAGTAGTTGATGCTGCTACAAACCCAGATGACTTCAAGATTGAGATTCTCACCCGTTATGCCTTCGCTACTGTTGCTCCGTCGGATGGGGGTAAAGTTGAAAGCTTGGTGAAAGCGCACGAAGGATTGATAAAGACACTGTCATCCGGCGGCGCGCAATTGGACCCAAAGAGTTCAACGCGAGAGCTCCAGATTCTTTGTGCAGCAGTGTTGGAACGACTATTTTCATCAGTGCCAGATGCGGCTATAGCCGTACTGAATGCGTCATTCGAAGGGCTGCGGACCGCGGATCTTCCTATGAATCTCCCTGCGCTAGCTAAAAAGGCGTTAGGAGATCTTTCGAGGAAGCAACACGCGCGCCCTGATGAAGAGCAATTCGAATCGATTGTTCCTGACCTCGATTTCGAAGTTAGCGCCGAAGCAATGGCGAATATGACCGCAGCTCAATGGAAGCCAGAATTGGAGCGTCTCAGAGACGCTGCCCAAGAAATGGCAAGCGAGATTGTCGAAGGCCAAAACCGAGTCGCTAATTTGCTGGTTCGTCAGATTTCACTGGCGGAAGAAGAACTGCAAATGCTCTGGTGGCTCATCGGGGCTTATAGCAATATCGTCGATTTGCCCTTTAAAAAAATCAAACCTGCATTCAGGCCTTTGGCAATGGGGAAAGAACTCGGTCAGTTGACCCATGTTTCTCCCGGACCTGCTTCGCTGAAAGCATTGCTGATAAAAGCAGGTTTAGATGATAAAGCGGTTAAAATTACAGAGGCTGTTACATCTGCCGATCTGGGTTGGATTGCGGAAAGCACCAAGTCCTCACGGATCTCGCCAGTGACAACTCCAATCCATTTCGCGCTCGAAAAGAGGCTCGAAATCGATTCAGCGGATGCTTGGATTCCCGTATGGGCCGCTATGACTTCCCTGCCTGCCGATGCGTCCATGTCTTCGCTTCAGCTTGCTGAACTTTTCTACCGTGAGCACCTCTTCCTGCACGTAGTAGGGTGACGAATGAACATGCAGCAGCTCGAATGCAGCAATCCCGATTGTGACTTCACCTCAAGTGGGAAGTGCGTGGAAGGGTATGCGACCGGAGAGTGTCCGCATGGAACCTCAATCTCCCTTGACGATATTCCGGAGGCGGATGAGCCAAGCATTTCTTCGGCTCAGCCCGAACCAGCCATCGTACTGGCCTCGGGCGAGGCATTAGATCGTGCTCAGACGTCATTGATGCAACGGCGTAGAACCTCAAAGTCTATCGGTGTGATCGGGCCGAACGACTCTGGCAAAACGAGCATGATTGCAGGAGTTTATGATCTCCTTCAGGAAGGGCCAATTTCCGGTGCATCATTCGCTGGGTCGGCTACCTTGGTGGGATTTGAGAAAGTGTGCCATTTGGCTAGGGCTGTCTCCAGGCGTGTTGTGCCACATACCGAAAGGACCAGCCGCGGAGCAGACGCTACGTTCTTCCATCTCGATCTTCGACATGAGCGGGCAGAATTAACATCCTTGTTTATTAGTGATCGGTCGGGGGAAGACTATCTTTCAGTGACCGACCAGATCTCCCAGGCGAACGAATTTTTTGAGATTCGTCGGGCAGATTGCGTGACATTGCTCGTAGACGGAGCTCAATTGGCTGACTCTAGGCAGCGGCATGAGGTAAGAGCCGCTTCGCCGCAGATCGTTGAGGCTATGATTGAAGCTAAAGCCATCAGAAAAGGATGTCGCCTGGCGGTTGTACTGACCAAGAAAGACGCCGTCGTTGCGAGTGCGCATGCGCAACGAGTGAGGAGCGATTTCGCTGAGCTGGTGAATTCAATCACAGTGTCCCACTCGGCTCATCTTGGAGAAGTGAGGTCGTTCGAAATTGCTGCCTCTCCCAAGGACTGCGAGCAGGTAAGCAGGGGGGAGGGTGTCGCTGAATTGCTACAGTTCTGGCTCCTTCCGAACGCGCCAATGGTATTGAGCGTCTCAGATGAAGTTCCGAGATTCGAACGGATGATTGACTTGCTACGTATCGAGGGAAGTGAAAATTGAGTAGGGAAATTCATGTCTCTATTGTGGGGCTTCCTTCGTCAGGCAAAACGACCTTGCTCGCAGCTCTGTGGCACACAGTTCGTGAACCAGGCTCAAAGACAGCGCTTTCCTTCGACGGCCTCTCTCAAGGAAATTATGAGCACCTCAATTCGCTAGCCAAGCGTTGGCGTTCAGGGACAATTCAGCAGCGAACTCAGGTGAGCGGAGCCAAGGGCGTTGCGATGCGGTTGCGAGACGATGATGGAAATCAGATCGAGCTGTCGTTCCCGGATTTGCCAGGTGAGGATTTCGCCCGAATGTGGGAGCGCAGGGAGCTGGACCAGGGACTGGTTGAAACCCTTACAGCCCCTGGCTTAGTGCTGCTAGTTAATGGGGACACAATCAAAGCCCCCGCTTGGCTTGTCGACTGGAACCACCTTTACAAGCAACTTGGATCCTCGCCGGCAGTGACGGAGCCGGTAGAGTGGACTGCAAACCTTGCGCCTACCCAGGTCAGAGTGGTGGATCTTCTGCAGATGTTGATGTCGGCAGATCTCAATATCGGTCCAAGGCGATTGGCTGTTCTCATATCTGCATGGGACAAGGTCGAAGCTGAAGGGATGACACCTGTCGAGGTTCTGGATAAAAAGCTGCCTCTTCTTAGCCAGTATTTAAACAATGGGCGGGACCCTTGGACATGGCAGGTGTGGGGCGTCAGCGCCCAAGGTGGCGTTTACGAAGATCCGGATAAAGACGAGCATTTTGAAGAAACGGAGAGGCTGAGGGACCTTGAGCGGCCGTCCGAACGTATAAAAATTGTGGATGGAGAGGCTGTTAGTTCAGACATTACACAGCCGATGAAATGGCTGATCAGTTAATGTCCCGAATTTCAGTACATCAAGCACTTCATGGTTACAACGATGGCCATCGACTCATAACTAGCTCTCTTGCGTTAGACGCGTCTGATGCACGCATTATGCTTGTGATGAGCGATTTGGCTGGGCCCGGGATGAAACCTTCACGCTCCGGTTATCTCACAGGATATCCGCTTGAAAAAAGTGGTCGGTATGTCTTGGCCCGCACTTGGTCGGCTCCCGAAATGCCTCGTCCTGGTTGTGTTTGGACGCACTCGCTGATTATTGAAAATGCCGATCTTGCTCAGCTTAAGTCCGCAAGATCGTTAATTGACGCTTTCGTACGCCCAGCAGGATTGGAATCTAAGCTCTCCTTCACTACATCTATGGATCTGTCACTGGAGCACCAAGCGCCTGTTATTGAACCATCTGGGCGCATTCAGTCACTACTCCATGCGTTATATACCATTCCAACTAAGCAGATTGTCATGGCGTCACATGACCCGCTTGAGGACGAAGAATACGCTCTAGCGATCTGGATGCAACAATGGCCCAGGCTGCGCCGCTCGTTTGGATTTTGCACACTGTCTGGGATGGATCGATCGGGGAAAGGCGTCGGCCTTGATCTTCAGTTTGTGCCTGAGAACCATCGTCAGCTCACAGCCAAGTTCCCAAATGCGGTGGTAGCTGAATCAAATAGGCTTGATGGTGCATTGCTACCATTGATGGTTGACCTTGCCGATCCACAAGCATCCACTCTACGCGAATTCCTGAAGCGTACGGGGGGAGATGTAGATGGAGGCAGAAGCGCTATGACCTCCCTGTGTGTTCTACATCAGAGCCTTCTTGGTAGTAATGCACCACAGTTGTCCTCAGCTGTATCTGCATTGCAGTCATTGGATGGAGATGGAAGGAAGCAGGCCAGGTCGATTCGTCAGCTCGTGGCAAATATAGCAATAAAAAAACTGGGAAAGCTCGATGATGAGGTGTTCGATTTTTTACTCGTGACTCTTGAGCAATCAGCGGATCATTTAGAAAAATCGGATCTAGCGTTAAAAATTGGTTTGGAGCTCTGGCGGCGGGATCCCGGACGACTTTACTCCGCGTTAGTATCAGAAGGGTTTTATGGCAGTATTGCTTCTCTTGCTTTGATGGAGATGAGTCCCGACTTGATCTTGGCGGGCCTTAAAAACAACGTTGATCTAATTTCAAAAATTGTAGAAAGGCGTCCAGACATTCTTACGCTTTCCGCATTCTGGAAAATCCCAGAAGTCGATGATCGCCTTGCTGAATATGTGTCGAGCCAGCAAGCTGGCCTCGTCGCGAGGGCAATCCTTGCCGCTGGTAGAACTGGTGCTGCTAGTTTGATTATTAAAATGGCGGATCCAGCGGATTTAGCGTTAGCATTGGAAGCCGATGAGACTGACCAACGAGCCATGCGCATGTGGCTGAATGTTCTTTGCGATGATTTGAACAAGCTCGCTGCCGTATTGGCCTCAGGTTCAGTGAGGCAAAAGGCTACAATCATCTTGATCGCTAGAAAAGTTTCACCAGATAAAGTTCCAAATGATTTTGGAGAGGATCCTTGGGTAATTGCAATGCGAACTTCGGTTGGCAGGCTCAATGATTCAGATGAAGATTTTCTTGCGGCTTATTTTTTAAATCGAGCATTGGGTAGGAAATCAAAGTCACAAGCTGAATTGCTGTGCTGCTCTTTCTCTCGTGTTTACAGGGGGTTTGAGTTCCAAACCTTCACATTCGAAACGGAGAGCCTTGCTAGTGAGCGGTTGGTAAATAACTTATGGTTTGGGTGGGACTTGTGCTGGCGCTTGATCGAAACGGTTACCGAGAGATTCGTAGACCACCAGCTTGATCCAGTGTGCTTCGCTCACCTATCCGATGATATGACGCTCGCCTGCGCTCTAGTGGATGAGGCTGCTGAAACCAAAAAGGGGCGAGCGTATCTTCGGCGCGTATTAAGTTCCATTGGCTGGGTTCGTGATGGTTTTTTGGCCTCACTTGTGTCGTATGTTGAGAAGAAAGCAAAGAAAAATTAGTGGTTATTATGATGCTGTGCGCGCACTAGGTTGATGTGAAAAACAGTTGAATTGTGCAGTCTCATAAATTTACCGTCTCTGGGTATTGTTTTTCGTAGGTTCTTGTATCAATTAGGTCGGGGCTGCAGTATGGATATTCTGACGTTCCTCAGTAAAGTTATGGAAGCAATTGCTTGGCCCGTCGCGGCTGTCATAATTCTTGCGATGTTGCGAAAAGATCTTCCCGCAATTGCGCGGTCATTGCGCCGATTTAAATATAAAGATATTGAATTGGAGTTTAGGGCTGCTGCCGAAGCGATCGCTGAAGAAGTTAAAGAAGCCGTTCCCCCTCTCAATCCGGATGTGCGTATTTCCGGAAGCACGCGCGATGCCCTAAAAAATCGACTTGAAGCAATTTCCGAATTAGCGCCAAGAGCAGCAATTTTAGAAGCGTGGCTGCAAGTGGAGTCTGCCGCTGCAGATGTTCTTCGTGTTAAAGGTCTCGATTCACTAAAGGCTTATCCAGGCCCACTTCGATTACGTGAAGGGCTGTATAAAGGAGGGGTTTTGAATAAGCAGCAGGTTAAGATTTTTGAGCAGCTGCGTACTCTGCGAAATGAGGCGGTGCATGTGCCAGACGCTGAGTTCACAAAGAGTGCTGTCGCTAGTTATATCGATTCTGCAATCTCAATGGCATCTCATTTGGAGGGGTTGATTACTCAAAGCTAATGCTACTTATACGTGGGTCGGCTAGGTTAATGGTTAAATGTATTGTCGCGGGGTGTGCTAATGTCCCAATAATTACCAATTGAAATGAGCCTTCTAATTTGGAGTAGCGAGTGCGAATCAGTCGCGGACAATATGAGATTTGATCTATGCATTAGTCCTATGCTTTAAAATTAGGCTGGTGATGAAATCCAAGTAATTCTGCCCTTAAGCTCATCCAGCGCAATTTGAACACGCTCGTCTGAGATCGCCTCTAGGCTGAGCAAAAGAGACGCTTCGTCCGCTAAGTGGTTCTCGTTGTTAAGTGATGAATATGCCCAGATTTCGATCCATTCTTCGATGGAGTCCGTCGATGTCATCACTTCAAATGCATTAAGCTTGAGCATGTCAATGAAGACTTGCCTGGTCATCCCCCAGATAGGCTTCTGGGGTTCTGCGAGCATAGTATATTTGGCAAGAGCTGATTCGCCTGCCACGAACACACCTGGCGCCATTGGGATCTTATTGCGAGTGATTCCAATCTTCTTCCTAACTGGGGAGCGGAGGTAATGCTTTACCTTTTCGTAAACTTCTCTGGAGTGTCCAACGAAGGCATAAGTCTTTCGGGGCAATTTGCTTTGGGTGGGAGTGATCAAAGACAGGCAGGTCAGCTGCTCTACAGCCTTAGAAAGGGTTACGCGACTGTATGGAAGGTCATTCAGCAGAACATTTGTTGTGAGAGAGGCCTCGTTTGCTTTGCCAGAGTAGAGGCATGAAAGCAGTATTGCCTGGGCTGCTGGGAGCAGGGTGGTGAGCTCACGTTGGGCTCGCCGCTGGCGGAAGCTCTCACGAAGGTCGAGCGCCAACTCAGGGATAAACATCTGGAAGCTGGGCTGGATGAAATTGAGCTGGTGCGCAATCAGGCTCCTCCGCTCATAGGGTGTGAGAGACTCACAGACGTAGACAATTACATGGTTTGTAACTTTACGCAGCTGGTTGAGATGCTTCTCCAGTTTCACGATCCCTGGATATTCATCGTCATTACGTATTAGCAGTATCAGGTTGAGAACGGGTCCGCACGTCAGAGGCATGATCAGCTCGAAAGCCTTGTAGGTGTCCTGGAGGTGCAGCGAGATCTTGAGCGCTATAGGTTCAAGGCGTGTGCTCACACCCAATACTGACTCGATATAGGCTTTGGTATGGTTGACTAAATCTGACATTTCGCACTGTACGTTAATCAGTTTTATTAACCGTAAACCATGGTGGTTAACAAGTCAAAAAATAGGTTTACAGCCTAGGAAAGTCGAATGCATGTGGGCGGTCGGGCGATTGTTGGTAAGCGTTCTGGGAACACACCTACGGGGGTAATGAGGACTGCTGGGCTCGAGTTACCGGTTGAATCCACGGCCGATAGCTACAAATCTAAAGCGTCGATCACTCTGCCAGCAGCGGACATCGCGACGTGGGAGCTATGGTTTCCTCGCGATTACGACAAGCCCAGCGGCAATCAGCGCAGCACCGCCCAGCATGCGTAAAGTGATTACTTCTCGCAGTACGAAGTAAGCCAACAGCATGGCTACCACCACGCTGCCTTTGTCGATAAGCGCGACAGTCGCGACGTCACCCAGCTTCAAGGCCTTGTAGTAGAAAATCCAAGACAGCGCGGTGGTGACACCGGACAGGCCGAGCCATAGCAGATTATGCCGGGTGATCTCGCCGATCTGTTGTATCGGCACGGCCAAAGCGGCAAATATCAGCACAAACAAGCAGACGAACAAGGTGCGAATGGTTAGCCCCAGTTCGCCGGAAATACCGCTGAGCCCCATCTTGGCTATCACCGATGTGAAGCCGGCAAAGAACATCGATATACACGCGTAGACGATCCACTTTTCCATCGACTCGAATTCCCGTATTAGGTGGCAGCCATTCAAGGCTTCGCTTTTCTTCAGTTAGCGGTCGGCATTCATGGGGTGTCTTTGTGTTCGTTGGGCGCTGTTCCCGGCTGGGACTGGCGAGAGCAGTCGGACGAGTTTATGAGTGCGGAGGTATGCATCTGCTGCTTGTGGTATTGCCCGAGGTCTGCGATCCGCAACTCTTCTGGAGCAGCATTCTTTTGATGTTTGCCGTGGCCGACCCGCTGGGCATGGTAAATACCGGTATGACCAGAGATCAGGTATGCGGTTACGCAACCAATGGCGGCGAGCGGCCCAATCTCCGTGCCGAACAGTTCCATTGCCATCAGCGTTGTAGCAATAGGCGTATTCGCCGCGCTAGCGAAGACTGATACAAATCCGATTCCGGCCATCATGGCGAAGGGCATGTGCAATATAGGGCCTAATACGTTACCGAGCGTGGCGCCTATGTAGAACAGTGGCGTGACCTCGCCGCCCTTGAATCCTGTACCCAGTGAAGCGACGGTAAAAACAAGCTTGCCGAGAAAGTCCCAGGGTTGCATGGGCTCGTTGAACGAACGAACAATTTCGGGGATGCCCAAGCCGATGTATTGGTAAGCGTCCAGCTCCCATACGGCGGTGACGATAACGATGCCACCTAGCAGCGGACGAAATGGCGCATAAGTGATTCGCTGTTTCACCCACCCGCCCAGTAGTTGAGTGGCCTTGGCGAAAGCCATGCCGACCAAGCCGAATAGCATCCCAGCGATAAACACAGCTGTTACGCTCCAAAGGCCTACTGGTACCACTTCGCCAATCGAGTAATGAGTGTGGTGGACACCCCAGGCTAGGCTCACCTGGTCGGCAACGATGCTTGCCACTACACAGGGGAAAAGGGCGTCGTAGCGCATGCGGCCGATGGCTAACACTTCAAGGCCAAACACCGCGCCAGCTAGCGGTGTGCCGAACACCGAAGCGAAGCCAGCGCTCATGCCTGCCATCAACAACACACGCCGGTCAGTCCGATCTAGGCGAAACACGTGGGTGAGCTGATCCGCCAGGGCTCCGCCCATTTGCACTGCCGTTCCTTCTCGGCCCACTGATGCGCCAAACAGGTGAGACACCAGCGTGCAGCCCAGTACCAAGGGAACCATGCGCAGAGGGATGACCTTCTTCGGGTCGTGGATCTCCTCGATGAGTAGGTTGTTGCCCGCATCAACCGGTTTGCCGACCTGGTGATACACCCATCCAACCACAAAGCCAGCAATGGGCAATAGCCAGATAATCCAACTGTGGTTTTCGCGCCAAGAGGTGGCCTGATCTAGGGCAAGAAGAAAGAAGGCCGAGGCGCTGCCAGCAAGGGCAGCCACCAGACTAGCAATGACAAGCCATTTGCTCAGGTAAGGCAGCAGAGCGAGTTGTTCGTAGCGAGAGAGTTTTTGCATCGGTCGTAAGCTCGATAATAATCGGGCTGACCACGGCAGGAGAGAGACATATTACGCACGAACGCCCACAGCTCCGACCAAGGTCAGGTTTCTGTAGGCGTCATCAGCCGCGAGATTGCGGCGGTTATAAGGAGGAACACCATCTCCTGCAGAGGATGCTAGCTGAGTCTTGCGCTTAAGGCGAGTTTTTTGTATGCGGCTACTAATCTCGTTGCACCATTCAGGCAGGTATCCACTGATGTGGCAGCAACTGCTCTATTTCACAGACCTACTGTGTCGGCAACCGCGTCAGCACATCTTTGAGATAGGCTAACGGATCGTGCCCATTCATGCGCGCCGACTGGATCAAACTCATGATTGCCACAGCCCATTTACCGCTGCGCAGTGATCCGGCAAACAACCATTTCGAACGTCCTAGCGCCACCTTGCGTAAGTCAGGCCGCTACCCACTGATGCGGTAGCAGTTGCCCAATCTCACTGGCCCGCTGTGTCGGCAGCCGCGTCAGCACATCTTTGAGGTAGGCATACGGATCACGCCCATTCATGCGCGCCGATTGGATCAGGCTCATGATTGCAGCCGCCCGTTTGCCACTGCGCAGCGACCCGGCAAATAGCCAGTTCGAGCGCCCGAGTGCCCATGGCCGTATCTGGTTCTCGACCTGGTTGTTGTCGATGGGCACAGCCCCATCGTCCTGGTAGCGCGTCAGCGCTACCCAGCGTTTCAGGCTGTAGTCGAGGGCTTTGGCCGTGGCTGATCCGTTGGGCACTAGGTCGCGTTGGGCCAACATCCACTCATGCAGTGTTTTGCTGATCGGTACCGCCAGTTCCTGACGTATTCGCCAACGATCTTCATCACTCATGTCTTGCGCCTGGCGTTCGATCTCGTACAAGCCGCTTATCGAGTGCAGCGCCTGTTCAGCCAACTGGCTTTTGTTCGCCACGTGCAGATCGAAAAACTTGCGACGGGCGTGGGCCATGCAACCGATTTCAGTGATGCCTTGTTCGAAACCAGCTTTGTAGCCCGCGAAGTCATCGCAGACCAACTTGCCGCTCCAGTTGCCCAGGAAGTTACGCGCATGTTCGCCGGCACGGCTTGGACTGAAGTCATACACCACTGCTTTCAGTGCCGAGAACGGCGTGCTGCTGTAGGCCCAGACGTAAGCTCGATGGGTTTTCTTCTCGCCTGGCGCAAGCATTTGCACAGGGGTTTCATCGGCGTGAATCACGCTTTGGCTCAGCACTGCTCCACGCAGTGCATCGACCAGCGGCTGGAGTTGCACACCGGTTTGCCCGACCCATTGGGCCAAGGTCGAACGAGCAATTGCCAGTCCGGCCCGACCAAAGATTTTCTCCTGCCGATAAAGCGGCAAGTGATCGGCGAACTTGGCCACCATCACGTGGGCCAGCAGGCCTGCAGTTGGAATACCTTTGTCGATGACCTGAGCCGGAACCGGCGCCTGATCAGGGTTTCGCACTGACGGCAGGCCCATTTGCCACGCACGTGTTGCTCGACGGTAAACACACCCGGCGTGTAATCCAGCTTCTCACTGACATCTTCGCCGATGCGCTGAAGCTGGCAGCCACAGGCGCACTGGGTATTTTCTGGTTCGTGACGAATCACCGTGCGTGGAAACTGCGGCGGCAATGGGGCACGTTTCGGTGATTGCCGTGGCTCGGCCTGTGACGAAGCGGGAAGAAGCTGTTTTAGCTCGACCTCAATAGCTTCAAGGTCTGTAGCGAGTAGGTCATCCAGCAAGCGGCCTTGTGCCGGGCTGATTTGCTCGCTGCGCTTGGCAAACTTGTGGCGTTTGAGCAGGGCGATTTCGAACTTGAACTGTTCGATGAGGATTTCGTCGTTCTGGATCTTCCGGCTCATCGCCTCGACCCGGGACTGCAACTGGAACGCCTGTGCCGCCAAGGCACGAAGCTGTTCCGGAGTCATCTGATCGAGGTTGAGCGAGAAAGTCATGCCGCCGATTGTGCCAGAGCAGGCCCGAAACGACGACAAGCAGACCGGCCAAATGGTCGGCGATTACAGCATGCTGATCACACCACCTGCGCCGACGCGCTGCCACGGCAGGCCCAGTACCAACGCCTGGAGTTGTTCGCTGTCGAGTTCAACCTCGCAGCCATGGCGAATGCCGGGCCAGTGAAACCTGCCTTGATTCAGCCGCCGCGCTGCAAGCCAGACGCCCACGCCGTCATGCACCAGCACTTTCATCCGGTTAGCCCGGCGATTGGCGAAGAGGTAAGCGCAGTGCGGATTCGCCGCACCGAACACCGAGATCACTCGGGCCAATGCCGTTTCGGTACCGGCGCGCATGTCCATCGGCTCGGTAGCCAGCCAGATCGCATCGATGCGGATCATTGGGCGACAGCCCGAATAAATTGCGCGCAGCCCTCGGGATCTGAGGTTGGCCATTTAACTGTGATCACTTGCCCGGCCATGGGCAACTCGATGATCACTGACGCTTCGGCTCGCCGTTTAGGTGCGGCTTTTAGCGGGACAAATGCCGGTAGTGAAGTTACTGCGGGCTGGTCTCGATAGAGCGGCATCCATTTGCGGATGACATTGGCGTTGATGCCGTGGCTGATGGCGACACTGGACACCGTTGCGCCAGGTTGCAGGCATTCCTGAACGACCTGGGCTTTGAATGGTTTCGGGTAAGAGCTTCGTTGGCGCATGGAAATCCTGGCGATAAGGGTGATCGCGTCCGCTTAAAAATACGCGGACACCATCGCCCTTAAAACTAGAGTTCGGAAGGTGAGTTCGCCGGACGCTTACGATTGTTGAGCTCAAGGGTTTGCGTTCTTAATGCAGGCAATTCGGATCGCAATGGGCGCTTATCACGTTGGTGTCAGATGGAGCGTCACTCCGGGTGTCGGCTAGTCACTCAACAGCGACATGACCCAGGGCGTCCTTTGAGAAGGCCGTACTTCTTTTATCAGGACCGCTCCCATAGGCTTCGGCCTAGCAGCAGTGTCCAGATATGAATACAGCGTAACGGGATCGTGGAGCAGCCACGATTTCTGACCGGTAGTCAGTCCGCTACAAATCCCGCGAATCAAGGACTGCGGCCGAGCAACCCGTGCAATGATAAAATGTAAAAAGGCACCCAAAGGTGCCTTTTCGGTGGATTTTGTGAGGAGTAGTCGCAGCGATCCTTTAGCTCCCAGCCTTACGACCATGGGTTCAGGATCCGACCGGCTATGCCCGACGTCACTACTTCAGAGAAACCAGCTTTCCCTGCTGCCAAAATTTCGGGGAGGCCTCGCTGGTACCCAGTCCCGACGAATGCGCAGTTGCAGTCCTCAGTTACAAGGCTAAACAATATGGCACGCATGTCAATCAGATTTAATGATGGTCGTGATCCCAAGCGCGAAGCAGAGGAGTCCATCACTGCGCCCCGCAAACCCGAGTTGTTCCCTCTTTTCCTGTTCAGCTGCGACCGCTTAAACTCCCTAAAACTAAAGGCTCATTCTGAACTGGAGGCGATCAGCTGGTAGCTGCGGGTCGCTCGATCAGTCAGCCGTCCAAGCTGCGACTGAATCAGCGTCATATTCAGTTTTCTAGGGCGTAAGCGTGCGTTGCCATTCTTTGCGCTTGCAGCCTTTTCCATGCTTTCCACCAGCAGTTATGGCAGAAGGCCGCCGCTGCGAAAGTAGCGGACGTCTTCGTGAGTATCCAAGCGGCTAGTGACGGTCACGTGTTCAGTGGTGCCATCTGCATGTTTAATGATGAGCTGCAGCGGGTCGCCAGGAGTAACGCTTTGCCCCCTCCCGATTTGCGACCTTCTCTGGCTGCATCAGTGGTTTACAAGCTGTTCGGCTCAATCCCGATCTCCCGAAGCGACTTGGCCAGCGAAGGGTCGATAACGGCCTCTCCGGTGGTCGACGCGGCCTGATTGATACCCACGGTGCGGTACTTAATCAGGTGGCCGGAGACCATCTGCTTCAGGATCTGCTTGGCCTTGTCGCCGCCGGTCACGGTGTACGGGCTCATCAGCTGCGACGTGGACCTCATCGCCTGTTTCTGGGCATTGTTAACCAGCGCGGCCTGCTCGCCCTGGAGTGTAACGAGCGGCGCCATCGGGATCGACGGGGCCATGCTCACCGGTGTCTCCTGCGGGGTGATCGTCCATGCATCGTTCTGATCGATGCGCAGCTGGACGGTACCCACCGGCACCTTGAAGCGGCCACCGGACATGATGCCGACGTAAATCTCGCTGCCTTCCTTCCGGACTACCGGGTAGAAATGCAGCGGCTGGGTGACGATCCAGCTCGGCGTGCCCAGGTCGCCCGTGGTGACCATCATGGTGGTCTTGTCGGTGAATTCGTCGGTTGTGGCCGTGGCCTTCCAGGTCTGCTCCTCAGAAGCGCATCCTGCGAGGGTTAGTGCGATAGCGAGCGTTGCGGCGATCCGTTTCATTTCGGTCTCTCAGGTCACGGGGAGGCGATTGTATCAGGGTGCCACCATACCTTTGCAGGCTCGCCTCAGCCACGGTATGGCCCGGGCTTGACACCCAGCTTGCCTGACACGTCCGCACCTGCCTACGTCTGCCCACCCTGTTATGCTCGACATGGATTGACGAACGAGAGGAATCGATTTGGAACCCCAAAACATCGACCATATCCAGCGGCAGGATCGCGCGATTGAAGATGCTGATTCTGACGCTCTAGATCGGGGACCTTTCGTGGCCAGTCTCGTTAAGACGCTGGTGCACTCCGAGCTTGGTCCTGGTGAAAAGATGTCCCGTCGAGCTACCGGATTCGTGGTCGGTCTGACGGGTGAGTGGGGGCTCGGAAAATCGAGCGTACTGAACCTGCTTAGTCATGAACTCAAGCAGATGGAAGGTGTTGTCGTAGCAACTTTAAATCCATGGCTATTCAAAGGCCGTGACGAGCTTGTCGAAGCATACTTCAATGCTCTGCGAGAGGCACTGGGCTCAAGTGTTGGCGAAAAAATTTTTAAGCTTCGAGAGCAGCTAGACAGATACAAGGCGTCGATCGAGTTCGTCGGTGCCACCACCGCTAGTTTAGTGGACGTGCTTGTTGGTACTGGCGCTGCGACCACGTTTTATAATAGGTGGCTTTTGAAATTACTTCGCGCAATCAACAAGCCTAAAGCTTTATCCGCAAGCCAAGAAAGAAAGAGGCTTGAAGAAAAGCTGGCAGATGCCAGAATTGCCGTCGTGATATTGATTGATGAGCTCGATCGTGTCGAGGATGATGAAGTCCGCGCAGTAGCGCAGCTTGTCAAAGCAGTCGGCGATATTAAAGGGATTTCCTACCTTGTCGCTTATGACCCTGAACGTGTAGCCCAAGCTTTAGGTAAGGGCGCGACCGCTGAAGAAAAGCAGCGAACAGGGGAAAATTACCTAGAAAAGATTATTCAGTTTCCGATCCCCTTACGCCCGCTTTTCGAAGACGATGCTCAGGATCTCCTGAAGCATGCGCTTCGTAATAACGGTGTTCTGGTGCCATCGGCCACTCAACCGTATCAACAAGAAATTTTCGATCAGCTGCTGCGGGACATCCGCACATCCCGTGAGATCAAACGGCTAATTGGCGCATTTTCGGTTTTAGAAGAAATTGTTCGCGGAGAGATCTGTCCTTTCGATGTGTTGGCTTACAGCTGGCTGGTTGCTAAGGCACCTAGTATCCGAGCGCGTATTTCCGCGAACGTTCATCAAGTCGTAGATGATCCTGATGTGTCGGAAATGCTGACCCGTCATCGTCAACAGCAAAGTGCTATCAGTGGAGACCAAACGCTCATTGAGATTTTTGGCAATTCCGCTCAGAGTCATATGAAAATCCTGCGGCTGCTCTTCCCCAGATTTGCTGAAGGGAGTCAACGCTATATAGAGCAAATTGACGGTCAGCGGCTCGCGAAGCGCCGAAACCTCACGCGCTTGCTTTACCTCGGAAACCCTCCTGGGCAGTTTTCTAGAGCTGATATCGAAAAACTCTGGGGGCTTACCAGTGTTGAAGCTTTGGAGGTGGAACTGAAAAATCTCTTGAACGAGAGCAAGCTTGGGCGTCTACTTGATCGAATTGGGGATTTTTCGGCAAGTCTTCCTCGACCAGACTCGAATATTTTTTGGGTTGTCGTCAGTCGAGTTCTAGTTCGCGAAAACGACTGGATCCTAGGTGAAGAGGCTGCGCGCAGTATGGTAGACGACGTAGGCGCACTGCTCTGGCGCATCGCTCGTAACTCTACTGGCGGACAGCCGTGGCTCAAGGAAGCATTACACACATTGATTCAAGATGGTGACTTGCTGATAGCACCATGGATACTCAGAAAACACCTGTTTGCACATGGGTTAACACCCTACCGTAACAATACTGCCGGTGATTATTTGCTCGATGAAACAGAGACAATAGCGTTACGCCAAACGGAAATTCCTCGGTACCGCCGGGCTGTAATTGATGGGGTCGTATTAAGAAAGCTTCCCGATACAGAAGCCATATTCTGCATCGTAAATAGCAGTGCCTGGGACGAGGATTTGAGGGGTTGTTTCACTGCGCAAATTGATAGTATGGACGCACTCAAAACACTCGCTGCTTTAATGACGCCCCCTGGCATACTCTGCGATCTGAGCACTTTAGATTTGATGCTTGAGGCTAATACTGTCCTTCACAAAGCGAATGAGTTGCTGCGAGAGAACGGTATGCCTGAAACTGAGTGGCTAGCCGCCGCCATCCGACGACTGCGCGCCGTTCTCGCGGGTCGGGATGTACATTCAGTAGGCGCTTTACGAGATGACTTCATCGTTGATAAAGAGGTTATAAAAACTGAGGGATAAGAATCTAGCACTAATCGGCCTCTATGCATCCAATAAGAGCTGCAATGGTCTCCACCTTGTGGTCCAAGAATAGGCTCCTCTGTCTGACTCAACGCTCCCTGCATTTGCCGTTGGCAAAAGAAAGCCCACCGTCAGGCGGGCAAAGGAGCATCTATCACGTAGGGATAGCTTGAGTATGCTCGAAGGGAAAGGTGAAGGAAAAGTCTCCGCGATGTGATGGTAGTAGATTGACTCAGGTGGTTGTCTGAATAGTCTTTCGCTAGTCAGACACCCTCATTTCACGCCATGCCGCGGTCATAGAAAGCGGTCAAAGCTATAGGTACTCGGATCGATCAACGGCGTTTGTTGCGATACCAGATCTGCTGCTAATTGGCCTGCGGCGGGCGAGGTGCCGAAACCGTGACCGGAAAAACCGGTCGCCAGGGTCAATCCGGGCAAAGTTGATACCGAGCTAATCACTGGGTTTGAGTCAGGTGTCACGTCAATGGTGCCTGCCCACGCAGAAGCGATCCGTGCTTGCTCAAACACCGGCCACGCAGTCCTGAGGTTGCGCAGTGCATCTTCGTTCAACGCCACGTTTGCCTGTGGGTCTTGAACCCGGACTTTTTCAAAAGGCGATACATCCGTGGCCTTCCAGCGCCGCGCCAGGGCTATGTCCTTGAGGAAGTATTTGCCCAGACTGATCTGCAGAAAGTCGCGCTGTGCGCGAAGCTGTGGCAGGTAGCGTGTACCCAGCAGCAAGTGATCGAGGGTAAGGAAGGCATCCAGCTTGCCACGCTGGGTGATGATGAACCCTCCGTCCTTGTGCTTGCGGAATGAGAAATCTGGAGCACCCACGGCGACCTCCGTGGGGCCATCCATGGGCTCTGTACGCAGCACTGAGCAGGTCAATGGCAAAGTCGGGAGGTCGATTTTAAGGTTGCCGAGGAATCTACGCGACCATAGACCGCCAGCCAGCAGCACTTGATCACAGCGAATCTCGCCTTGCTCGGTGACCACGCCGCTGACGCGTCCTGCACTGGTCTGAAGGGTGCGTACCGCACAGTTTTCAACGATCACTGCTCCCTTGGCCATCGCCGCACGGGCAATTGCGCTGGCGGCCAAGGTTGGCTCCGCACGAGCATCTGAGGCAGTGTAGATAGCACCGGCCCAGTCAGTGCGCCCACCGGGAACCATTCTGGCGATCTCGGCATTGCTCAGCAGGCGCGAGTCCAGACCAAGGTGTTCGACGCTCTTCAGCCAACCTTCGTGCATGCCCATCTGCGTGTCGTTACGACCAACGAACATGATTCCAGCCTGCCGGTAACCCACGTCACTCCCGACCCGTTGCGGCATTTCGGCCCAGAGTCGATCGGCCGCTAAAGCAAGTGGGATGTCGTGTGCATGGCGGTTGGTTTTACGTACCCAGCCGAGGTTGCGCGATGATTGCTCGCCTGCGATGCGACCTTTCTCCAGTACCACCACCGGGATGTTGCGCTCGGCGAGAGTCAGCGCGGCGGTAAGGCCTATGATCCCACCACCGATGATCACGACAGTGGTCGCTTCCGGTTGATGGGGGCTGGTGATTACAGGGTCGATAGCAGGGGGCATGGCGTTACTCGGCGCGATAAGTACAAGTGGCACGGTGCTGGTGTTAGGCGTTACTGGCCGAGGCGGATCAGCTTGACCTCGGCGCGCGAGGCGCCGCGATAGGCGGTGACTTCCAGCTCGACTTTGTAAACGGTAGAACCCAGCGGTGGGCAGGTGACCGTGGTGGCGGGGTCGATGCCACGGAACTTCTCGCCGATTACTTCCATCACGGCTGGCACGTCGCTCGGCTCCTGAATAAACACACGTGAACAAATGACGTCAGCCAGGCTGGCATCGACGGCTGCCAAGGCGCTTTCAATATTGGAGAACACCTGGTGAGTCTGTTCGATCACGTCTTCGGCGATCAGCTGAGTCTGCGGGTTACGGCCAGCAGTGTTGGAGACATAGATCCAGTTATCGACCGCCACCAGGCGGGAGTAGCTGGCCATGTCTTCAAACTTGGAGCCGGTTTTCAGTTTGGTGATTTGGGTCATGGAGAAGCCTTCATTGCGAGAGAAATCGATTAGCTGAGAACGGGTTGTTCCCAAAGATTGAGCTTGACGCCGATGCCTTTCTCGATGGCATTGCGGTACACCACGGTGCCCCAGGCGACGTCCTCCACCGGCATGCCGCCGACAGACATGAGGATGATTTCCTCGTCGTTCAGGCGTCCCGGTGCTTCACCGACGATGATCTTGCCGATGTCCTCGACCTGCTCGGCCTGCAGGGTGCCATCGGCAATCATGTCCATGAAGCGCACGCCCACCAGCGGCACATGGTTGTGGGCCGGCTTGGGGAGTTCTTCGAACCAGGCTTCGTAGAGGCCGGTGTTGTCCACCACCTTGCGCACGTCGGCCTGTTCCATCCCCGCGTCGATGCTGCACGGGGCGGGCATGGCGAGGAAGGCGCCGGGCTTGACCCATTCGCGCTTCACCAGCGGGTAGAGTGACGGGTCGCCGACTTCACCGGAACTGCAGTAGCTGACCAGGTCGGAGTCGCGTACTACTTCTTCCAGGGTCTGTACCACCCGCACGTTGGTGATCTGCGGGAAGGTGGTGTTCAACCAGCTGACGAACGCGTCGAGATTCTTCTGGCCGCGGCCTTTGATTTTGATCGTGTCGACCTGTGGACACACGGCCATGAACGCGGCGACCGTGGTCTTACCCATCACCCCCGGGCCGGCCAGGCCGATGACCTTTGAATCCTTGCGTGCCAAGTGACGGGCGCCGACGCCCGGGATCGCGCCGGTGCGGTAGGCTGAAAGCAGGTTGGCTGACATGTGCGCGAGCGGGGCGCCGGTGTCGGCGTCGTTAAGGGTGAGCATCAGGATCGAACGCGGAAGGCCCTTTTCGCGGTTCGCGATGTTGGAGCCGTACCATTTTGCGCCTGCGGTCTGGAAGTTACCGCCGAGGTAGGCCGGCATCGCCATCATGCGGCGGTCGGCGGTTGGCTTGGGCATGGTCGGGAACGGTGAATGCTCGGGGAAGGTGATCATTGCGCCGTGCGAGTCACTGTTCGGACCGGCCATGCGGTAGTCGCCTTGATAGAGCAAACCGAACATTTCTTCCATGGTGTCGACGCAGGCGGGCATGTCCGTCACGCCTGCGCGGATCATGTCCTGTTCGGATAGGTAGATGAAATCGATACGGGTGTCGAAGGTCATAGCGGGTCTCACTGTACGGACGGTACCTGGGGGCCGCCGTATTGGGGTTTTATTGTTGTGTTACCCGGCTGGACCGGGCTGGACAGGTGATCTCAAGGTAATGGGCAGTTTCGCTAACGACTGGTAGGTCGTCTTGTTTGTGTCTGCCAGAGCAATTGATCATCTGTGCCAGCTCAGTCGGTTCGTCTTCAATTCGGGTTGTCAGTTGAGGGCCTCGGCCGTTTGGCACGTCTCCATTCGCTTAGGTGGTACATCACGCCAAACACGATAATTCCGCTGCAAATCAAGTAGCCCAGGAAGTGATTGTTCATTGCACTTCCTCAATGCCCAGCCAATGAATAGCTTGCTGGCACGTCTCGCAAGCTCAGGGTGGTCAGTACACCGACCAGCAGTGTGCTAACTGCTAGAAGCCCGGCCCAAGCCACCGGGCCGTGTTGCAGAACTACAGCAGCCAATGGCGAGGCGCTGGAAGACACTGATAGTTGGATGGCGCCGAGCATGGCTGCGGTCGAACCCAGGGATTTTTCTTGCGATGACATCACCAGCGACATCAGCGTCGATTCTGCTATGCCTAGTCCGAATAGCGCTAAAGCCATGCCACCGGCTACACCGGGCATCCCCAGGCCGACCACTAAGCTGACCAAGGTCAGCAGGGCGCCAGCAACCATGCAACGTACGCCTAGCGCACTGAGCCTGTTCAAGCCAAGGCGCCCGATCAGTCGGCTGGCGAACAGGGCACCCAGCATCACTGACACGCCGGTGGCACCGAAAAGCAGGCCGAAGGCTTGTGCGGTCATGCCAAAGTGCTGCTTATACACAAGCGTTGCGCCACCTATGTAGGCGAACAGGAAGAAGAACACCGCAGCCACCGCCAGGGCTGGGCGTAGGAACCGTCGGTCAGCGAGGAGGGTCAGGTAGGTTCGGCAAGCGCTGCCGAGGCTCAATGCTTCACGCTGATTGTGTGGCAGGGTCTCCGGCAGGTTCAAAAGACTGTTGATCCATACCACCAAGCCCATACCGGCCAGTGCCAGCATCACCGCCCGCCAGCCGAAATGGGCGTCGATCACGCCGCCCAAAGCCGGCGCGAGGATCGGAGCTACGCCCTCAATGGTCATCAACAGAGCGAACAGTTTGGTCGCGGCCACGCCATGGCTGACGTCACGCACCATGCTCATGATTACCACCAGGGTCAGAGCACTGCCCAGTCCTTGAAAGAAACGTAGTGCGATCAGAGCGTTCAGGCTCGGCGCCATCGCTGCGCCGAATGAGCACAGGATGAAGAGCAATAGGCCAGCCATCAGTGGTTTGCGCCGACCGAAGGCGTCGACAATGGGGCCGAAGACTAGCTGCCCGGCCCCCATGGCAAGCAAGAAGAACGTCAGGGTCAGCTGCACATGGGTGAAGCTTGCCTGATAGTGATCGGCAATCTCCGGGAGGCTCGCCAGGTACATGTCGACCGCTGAAGGCCCCAGAGCGCCGATCAGGCCTAGGCTCAGCGCAAGTCTCAACGGTACCAAAGAAGATTGATTGGTTTGCATGGTCATCTCTTTTCGATTGCTACCTACCGGTCGGTAGGTTTGCGAATCGTATGCTTGCACACCAGTGAGGTCAAACGCTGTAAATGGGCAGCGTGGCGGTCGTCACGCCCAGACAAAGGCGCTGGCACGCTCAGGCAAGCAAGCTCAGAGTGGAACGGGGATAGTGACGCCGCCTCACCAGGGCAGCTTTCATACTTCATAGATTCAGCGCTTTGACCGCCGGCCATGGGCCGGCGGTTTTTTTTTGTCAGAACGGCACCGCCACGGTTAGTTGGCTGTAGACGTTGGTGCCGTTGCCGCCGACCTGGTTGCCACCGTTATCCTGATCCTTGCGCGGCTGATACAGGCCGACCAAGGGGCTGATGATCAGGTGGTCGTTGACGGCCCATTCCAGATACAGGTCGAGCTCGCGGGCATCGAGGTTCAAGCTGTCGCGGGTACGCACGGTATCGAAGTCAAAGTACAGGGCGCCGACCGTGAGGTTTTCCAGGGGTTTGGCTTTCAGGCCAATATGGTGAATGCCGGTGTTGCTGTTGAACGGGCCGGCATAGTTGGCAGCGACTTCACCCTGGAACCAGGTGCCGTAGCCACTGGACAGGCCGCTGAACAGAGGATCCCATTCAGCCGAGTAGCGGGTATACCGGTAGGTCAGTTGCGGAGTCCAAGGCAAGTCTGCAAAGGTGTAGCCGGCCTGCAGGTACCAGGCATTTTCCGGTCCCCCGTGTTTGTCCTGCCAGGCATATTCAAAGGCGAAGCTGGCGTTTTCGATACCAGCACTGCCTTCTCCACGCACGCTGTACACATTCATGCCTTCGCGAGCCTTCTGGAAGTCGCTGGCCCACTGGTCGGTGACATCGATGCCGTGAATCCAGGTCAGGCCCAGGGTGCCCAGGGCGTGGGTGTAGTCCAGCGTACCGGCAGCCAGTTCGGTTTCGGCCTGGGCACGGTTGTCGGATTTGAGCCACAACAGGCTGCCGTGCAAACCGTCCTGGCCACCCAGGCGCAGCACTGCCGTGCGGTCGAAGGCATGGCGCGCCGCCAGGTAGTAAGCGCCACCTCGATCCAGCGTACCGTCTGCGACACCATTGCCGAGGTTCGGCCCGTCGTCGTTGATCAGGAAGCCACTGCCGAGGCGGACCACCTGACGGCCGGCGGAAACATCTACACCATCCTTACCCAGTAACGGCACCAGGTCGCTCGAACGCCAGCCCAAATATGCGTCCTCGATCTTGGTGGTGCGTTCGGAGCCGTCCGTGTAGCCGGCGGCATCACCGTCGCCCCAGGTCGCGGAACTTACCCAGTTCAATGCGCCATACAGGGTGCCACTGCCAGCGAGGCCCTGATCACCACTGAGTCCATACTTGATGAAACCTTCGCGCCAGGTTGAGCCTCCTGAAGTGCCGTCATAGTTCTTGCGGCTGTTGAACATACCCCAGACCGCGAGCATGTCAGCATTCAAGTGGCTGTCTTCGTCGGCGTACAGTTCGTAAGCCGGCGCGACCTGGCTGGCGAGTAGAGCCGCCAGGGCCAGGGTCGACAGCGTTTGCGGTTTGACCATTGCACTTTCCCTCGTTGTCAGTCGCCTTTGAAAAGGCGCTTTCTTGTACGTGGGCACCCGCATTGGCGAGCGCCGTCGCGGTTGGCTGCGACGGCTTATTAGTGCGTGAGGGGCAGGTCGGGGTCTTGTTTCTGGCTGCCAAGGCGCTTGCACGCCTTGGCCACATACAGATTTACAGCGTTAGATTAGGGTTGCAGAAGGGTCGTAACATGATTGGCGGCGGCCTTGGCGCAGAGTGTGTCGATGGCCTCGCTGGCACCAGACACGCCTATCGCCCCGATGACCTGCCCGGCATGGCACAAAGGTTCGCCGCCACCGAACAAGGCCATCCCTGGCTGCAGCGGCAAACCGTTGCGCACCGCCTCGGAGCAGCGCTCCAACCGTTGCTCCCAGTCTGCCGTGGCCATTCCGAACCCCACAGCCGTAACGGCTTTGCGCAACGCTATGGCATGTGCTGGGCGGGGTGCACCGTCCATATGAGCGGTTTGGATCGGTAGACCACTGCCATCGACGATTACCAGGCTGACTTTGACCTGCTGCTCAGTGGCCGCGTCGAGCGCGGCCTGCAGCGCATGCATGGCCAGGGGCAAGGTAAGGGTGAGTTGTTCGCGTAGCCAGTGCGACATCTCAAGCCTCTCAATAGCGGATCATGACCGATTTGAGTTCGGTGAAATCGTCGATGAACGCCGAACCGAACTCACGGCCGATGCCGGAGGCCTTGATGCCGCCAAACGGTACAGCCGGGTCGAGCAGGGTGTGCATGTTGACCCACAAGGTGCCCGCCTGAATTTCTGGAATAAGGCGCATGGCTTTGCCCAGGTCGTTGGTCCATAGGCTGGCGCTTAGTCCGTAAGGCGAGGCGTTCATCAACTGAAGCAGTTCCTCTTCGCTGTCGTAAGGCAGGAAGGTCGCCACCGGGCCGAATGTTTCCTGATTGAGTAGGGTGTCGCTGGCGGACTTGGCCAGAATCACAGTCGGCTCGACGAAGCATCCTGGGCCATCCCCAATACGCCCGCCGTGGATGATCTGGCTGCCCTCGGCGCGAGCCGTGGCGAACAGCTCGGCAAGCTTCAACTGGTGTGGCTTGTTGGCCACTGGGCCGAACTGCGTGGTTTCGTCCAGCGGCGAGCCTACCTTCAACTGGCCCAAGCGTTGGGAGAGGGCTTCGAGCAGTGGGTCGATGCGCGAGCGGTGCACATAGAAACGCTCACCGGCGGCACAAATCTGCCCCGAATGCAGGAAGCCGGCTTCGATGATGCCGTCGACGGCTTTTTCCAGGCCTACGTCTGGCAGGAACGCCACGGCGTTCTTGCCGCCCAGTTCCAGCGTGGCACGGGTAAGTTTTGCGCCCATGGCCGCTTGGCCGACAGCAATACCTGTAGGCACGGAGCCGGTGAACGATACTTTGTCAGTGCCTGGGTGCTCGATCAGGGCCTTGCCGACATGGCCAGCGCCAGTCAGCACGTTCAATGCGCCCGCCGGCAAGCCTGCTTCGGTGGCCAGCTCGGCGATACGCAAAAGCGTTAGCGGCGTGAACTCGCTCGGCTTGATGATGATGCTGCAGCCGGTGGTCAGCGCCGAGGCCAACTTCCAGATGGCGATCATGGTCGCGAAGTTCCAGGGCACGATGCCGACTACCACACCGATTGGCTCGCGCAGGGTGTAGGCGCTGTAGCGCTCACCGGCGAACGAAGGCAAAGACGGGGTGATGGTCTGGCCAGTGATCTTGGTCGCCCAGCCTGCGTAGTAACGCAGGAAGTGTGCAGCCTGCTCGACCTCGAATGCACGCGAGATGCCGATCAGCTTGCCCGATTGCAGAGTTTCCAACTGGGCCAACTCTTCACGATTGGCTTCCATCAGGTCCGCGAGCTTGAAGAGTACACCGGCACGCGCAGCTGGGCTGGTACGCGACCAACGGGTGAAACCTTGGCGAGCCGAGTCCACGGCACGGTCGACATCGGCTTGGTTGGCGTCCGCGATTTGAGCGATGGTTTGGCCATTGGCTGGGTTGACTACCGCTAAGCGGTTTGAGGACGCGCCGGCGACAGTTTGGCCATGAATGTACAGACCATGATCACGCGCCAGGAAGGCGGTGACTGCAGGCAGCAGGTTGATATCGCTCATGGTGCGCGAACTCCGGACAGTTAAGAGGGGACTGCACGAGCCTATCGTGTTGCCCAGTTCCGTATCTTGTCTGAGCCTGTCAACCGCATGACGCTGAGTGCCAGCGTCTTGGGACGGCATTCGTTTCTCAGGTTTCTGCGTATCCGGTGCTCGCGGTTGGCCAAACCTAGATCCAGCTAAGCTCAGGCCGTAGGGGCGCGAAATAGGATCGTGAGCACCGCCACCATAACTGCACCGGGTACGCCGAGCTAAGGCGACTGCCAGCGTGATACGTCGCATACACGAGCATGGATCGGGCTTGCGACGTATCTTTGGCTCATGCCAGCTGCAAGGTCAGCGTGTCCAGCAACCCGCGTTGAAACGCGCAGGCCTGTGGGTTCGGCTGTTGTGCCTCGATAAATTCAAGCATCGGGTCGATCACGTCTGTGCGAACACCGCTGAGCGCCTCGAGCGTCGCCAGTCCGCAGAAGGGCACATAGGACTCGGAATACCCGCCTTCATGCACCAGCACCAAACGTCCGCCACACACACGGTCGGCGAGGTCGCGCATGCGCTGAGTCATGGCCCGGAAGGACTCGCTGTGCAGCAGCATCCGAGCCAGCGGGTCGACGGCATTGGCATCATATCCACATGCAACGACGATCAGCTCTGGCTCGAAGCGTTCGATGGCAGGGATGATCAGCTTATCCATCGCATAAAGGTAGGCATCATCACCGCTTCCCGGCAGCAGTGGGACATTGAGATTGGTACCCCATCCATCGCCTTGACCTCTGTCGGTTTCGCCGCTGTACCCGGCCGGAAAGCAGCCCTGCTGGTGCAGGGATATGGTCAGTACATCGCCACGTTGCTCGTAGATTGATTGGGTGCCGTTACCATGATGCACATCCCAATCCACTACCACCACCCGACCCAGTCCGTGTCGGGCTTTTGCAGCTTCGATCGCTACGGGAATATTGGCAAGGAAGCAGAAGCCCATGGCCTGGTCGGCCAGGCAATGATGCCCTGGAGGTCGTGATAGGGAATAGGCATTGCTGGCTTCACCCAGAAGCACGCACTCGACGGCAGCGATGGCCAGGCCGGCTGAGAGCTTGGCGATCTCATAGCTGCCTGCGCCTATCGGGGCATGAGGCCCGAGAGTTCCTCCACCCGCGTCGCTTAGCACCTTGAACTGCTCAAGATACCGTTGCGTGTGCACCCGCAGCAGGTCTTGTTCGCTAGCGGGTGCTGCACTTTTTACGTCCAATTGACGGGTCAGTCCGCTGACATCCATGAGGTTCTTCAGGCGGCGCTTGGTCTCGGGAGACTCGGCATGCCCCGCAGTGGCAGGTGGCTGCACCCAGCCCCCGACCGGTATGGTAAGTGCGTGTAATCCGGCGCAGTGCCAGAGGCTCAATTCATCGAAAAAGAATGCAGTCTTGTGAGTCATGATCTCTCCATCGAGCATCAATGTGGGGTAGGGGTGCGGCAGGCCATGGCGAGCAGCAGGGATATCAACGTCAGGAAGGCGGCCCCAAGCAGGGTGGACTGATAGCCCTCACTGTGCTGGATAAGGTGTCCAGCGATCGCAGGCCCGGCCGCCAGGCCGGCGCCGATCACCAGGTTGGAGACATTCATCAGGCGGCCCGAGGGGTCCAGGTCTGCCATGCCGGCCAGGACCATCGGGAGAACGAAGGTCCAGGTGAATTTGAAGGTCAGCGCGGCGAGCGCGAACCGTTGCTCATCAGGCTGGCCTTGCAGGAGCAGCACGGCAAAGATCATCAGGCCATATCCCCCCAGTAAGGAGAGCGCACGCGGCAGTCGGCCACCGAGCCACGACGCCAGCCCTGCCCCTAGAATTCCCATTACAGTGGCTATGGCCAGTACCTGGCCGCTGTCGTAGGTACTGATCGAGGCAGACTCGGCCAGTGAGCCGATGAACGTCCAGACACCGCTCAGGCTCAGATAGAAGGTGAAGATGGCTGCCAGTCCAAGCAGTGCCTTGCCAGTAGGAAGCTGCCGCGTGGTGCCGGGGGCACCTTGCAACAGGTGTGCGGGGAATGCGCGTGTCATCGGCAGAAACAAGAGCATCAGCGCTGCCAGAATCAAATAGCACACCCCCAGTCCATATCGGGCGAACAAGCCTGGCAGGACCTGCAGGCCAATCGCGCCCAGAACCAGTTGCCCCAGCACCCACAGCGCATAGATCCGGGTGGAATTGGGCAGTGATGCAGCGCAGCTCATGCAGAGAATCATCAGCGATCCGCCACCGAGGGCTGTTATACCTCGCAGGATGAGCAATGGCGCATAACGCTCGGCCTGGGCGGACAGCAGGTTGCCGATGATGAATAGCAAGCCTGAAACCAAGGCAGCCTGGCGCAAATTGACACGTTTGAGCCAGAAGGCTGCAGGAATGGTCGCAAGGCTCATGGCACCAAGCTCGACCATGAACAGGTTGCCGATCTGAGAGGGTGTCAATCCCCATTGACTGGCCAGCTGAGCTGCCAGGATTGGTGCAGTCATCAGGACGGATGGCACAATGGCAGCAAACAGCACAATTGCCCCCAAAAGCCTCCAGCGCGGGGCTGTGCGGACAGGAGAGGTAGTCGGCGTTTCCATCGATAGGGTCATGGTCGGGGCTCCGAAAGAGTCAGAACACATGGACAAGGCGCAACAGCGTCTGGCTGCCGTGATAGCTGTTATCGCTGTCCACATCCTGGGTGAAAGCGACCAGCGCCTGATTTTGCCGATCGAGCCAATGCCCGACCTCAAACCCCACCTGGGTCACGCGCTTGTGGGTGTTGTCGATGCGTTGGCCGTTGATACGCAATTCACCACCGTCGGCGTGGATCAGTCGCAGTGCGCCATAGGTCTTCTGGCTGAAGTCGTACGAGGCGAATGCCTGTAGGCGAAAGAGAGGGGCTTGTTCGAGATCGCTGCCGAAGTAGTTATCGTTCTTGCCATAGACTTGGGCCTCAAGGTTCGCCTCCAGCACCCATCTGTCACCCACGCCCTGGGTATGATTGAGGATGAAATGTCCCGCCCAGCGATTCGCCCCGGGCGATACGTCAGGGTTGTGGCTGTGGTATTCGCCCACAGGCAAGGTGATGAGGCTGAGGAGGCCGGTGTATGTCCGGGTGGCCGGCTCATTCACGAGAAACAGCGTGCCACCGATCTGCGGATCGCCAATCCCGCTTTCCCGACTATTGCGCGAGGCGCCTGGCAAACGAGCATCGATGTCTACCAGCGGTACGATGAACTGTGGCGTACACAAGGTTCCACACACATCGGTGAAGAGCAGTTGCCGCCAAGCGAAGGCGTTGACCTGGAGGTTTGCTTTGCCCGTGCTATCTGCTGCCCCGTGATACTCGCTGTTGCGTGTCATTGGCATGTAGAACACGCCTAGCGTGGTGCCAACCGGGGCGCTGAAGAAATCCCTGGCGTTAAGGTCAGCAGCCTTGCACGCGCCGCTCGTCAGACCAGCTATCAGCGTGAGCTGGATTGCGCCGGCCAGCCAATTCGTATGCTTCTTCATTACGCATTCTCTTATGGTTATTGGGTTGAACTTCCTGGCAGATTTCAGGCACGAGCGTGCCTGGGCCGCTCAAGACGAGCAGCAAAAAGGGGGGCGGAAGATCAGCGATTGTCAGCCAGAGTCTTTGCGCAACAGCTGCGCGATACGGGCCTTGTCCTTGACGCCGAGCTTGTTGTAGATCGAGCGGATGTGGTGGCGCACGGTGTTGGGGGCCAGCCCCAGGTCACGGGCGACCTCCTTGTAGGTCTTGCCTTCACCGAAGCTTCGGGCGACCTCATGCTCGCGTGGGCTGAGGGTTTCCAGTGGGCTCTGATGGCGCCCTGCGATCAGGAAAAGGTCACCGGCATGTGAGACGCTTAGATGTATTCGGTCGATGGCGTATTCACCGGCCTCAATGGCAATGGGCAGAGTAGGTCCGCTCCACTGTGGCCAACCTTGCAGCAATAGCGCGATGAAGCCAGGTTCGGCGCAATGCAGCGTACCGTTGCGGTCACACACGGCCAGGGCAAGGTTCTGAGGGTTGCTCAGGGTTTCGCGGGTTGAAATCAGCGTTCGGATGCGGTTGGCCGCAACGGCTGCGGACAAGTGTGGCATGAGGGTTTCCAGGAGCAGAACGTCCTGCGGGTTGAAGGATGCGGAGTCCGGGCTGCGATACAACGTCAGGTGCTCGGAAAGCCGAGTTATCGGGTCGCTCAAGATGATGCACATCAGTTGGCCGATGTCGTGTTTGGTTCCAAGCCACGTCAGACCAGCTGTGGTGCTCATGCCGATGACCACAGCGCGGCCAGGCTGTGCACACTGTCGATGGTGACGTCGTCGTGGCTGATTGACTGCCAGTCCAGCAGATACTGCGCTGGAAGCTTGAAAAGCTGCGTACTGCGCTCCACCGGCACCCCGTTGATCAATGCGGCCAGTCCCCACCACGCCTTGTCGAATGCAATGAGTTCACTGAGACGTTCGATCATGCAGCTGTGGAAGTGCTCGATGCTCTGGCTTTGGGCCAAGCGCTGGATGTCGAGCAGGGTGCTACTGAAAGCACTCAGAGTTTGGGCGAGACGATCGCTCATACGGGGAGTCTCCGGGCGATTTTTTATTATTGCTGGCACGCACTTCGAACGTCGTTGATGTCGAGTGGCTTGGTTACCAGTATTTGACCAGGCAGCCGCAGGTGCCATCCTACAGATGCGGGATAAGCGCTTTCCTGGCGAACTGGCTGTCTGGCAGCCTGTAACAAGAGACTCGGCAGGCAAAGGCAAGACTACGGGGCACGCAGGGCGCACAGTGCAGGTACATGGAGGTAGGTCGGGCCTGCATGTGCAATGGTCCGCTTACCCTCTACCAGCCAATACTGAAGCCAGGGTCTTGATCAAGATGTCAACCAACAATAAGCTCACTGAGCACCTCAACAAAGGCACTGTCGGTTTCCCTACCGCACTCGCCAGCACCGTCGGGCTGATCATGGCCAGTCCCGTAATCCTCACGGCGACGATGGGCTTCGGTATCGGCGGGAGTGCGTTCGCCATCGCTATGGTCATCGCCGCGTTGATGATGTTGGCGCAGTCAACCACCTTCGCCGAGGCGGCTTCGATCCTACCGACCACCGGCTCGGTCTACGACTATATCAACTGCGGTATGGGTCGCTTCTTCGCCATTACCGGTACGCTTTCAGCCTACTTGATCGTGCATGTGTTCGCTGGCACTGCCGAGACAATCCTGTCTGGGGTGATGGCGTTGGTGAATTTTGAACACCTCAACACGCTGGTTGAGTCTGCGGGCGGTTCTTGGCTGTTGGGCGTCTGTTTCGTGCTGTCGTTCGCGGTACTGAACGCGTTCGGCGTCAGCGCGTTCAGTCGCGCGGAGGTGATTCTCACCTTCGGCATGTGGACGACGCTGATGGTGTTCGGTGTGTTGGGGCTCATCGCCGCACCTGCGGTGGAGCTGGAGGGCCCGTTTGGAGTCTCTCTGGTCGGCTCTGATGTGATGACCATCCTTTCACTGATCGGCATGGCCATGTTCATGTTTGTCGGTTGCGAGTTCGTGACGCCGCTTGCCCCCGAACTGCGTCGCTCGGCCTGGGTATTACCACGCGCCATGGCGCTGGGGCTGTTTGGTGTGGCCAGTTGCATGTTTATCTACGGCGCGGCGATGAAGCGCCAGGTGGAAAACGTCGTACTCGATGCCGCCACCGGCGTACACCTGCTGGATACGCCCATGGCCATTCCACGCTTTGCCGAACAGGTGATGGGTGACATCGGCCCAGTTTGGCTGGGTATCGGATTCTTGTTCGCCGGTGCGGCAACCATCAACACGCTGATGGCCGGGGTGCCGCGCATTCTTTACGGGATGGCCGTAGACGGGGCGTTGCCTAAGGTCTTCACCTACCTGCATCCGCGCTTCAAGACGCCACTGCTGTGCATTCTGGTGGTCGCACTGATCCCGTGCCTGCATGCCTGGTATCTGGGTGGCAACCCAGACAACATCCTGCACCTGGTGCTGGCTGCCGTTTGCGCCTGGAGCACGGCCTATCTGTTGGTGACACTGTCGGTGGTGATCTTGCGTATCCGTCGCCCAGATCTGCCGCGCGCCTACCGTTCGCCACTGTTCCCGTTGCCGCAAATCGTTTCCAGCGCCGGTATCATCATCGGCATGCTGTTTATCACGCCGCCCGGAATGAGCCCCGCGGATATTTACGTGCCGTTTGCCATCATGCTTGGCGGCACGGCAGCCTACGCGCTGTTCTGGTCTGTGTGTGTGCAGAAGGTCAACCCGTTCAAGCCTGCCCGGGTCGAGGATGTGCTGGAAAAAGAATTCGCCGCCGAACCTGGACACGCTGCGGAGCGTACGCAACATGATCAGACATTTGCGTGAACGGCTGCTGGCGCCTCGGGCGCCTGCCGGTTATCGGCCCGGTGTAACCTTGGGGCACCTGCTGCGTAATCTCGGCCCGCTGGAGATACAGCGGGCGCAAGCGGGTGTCGCACAGCTGTGTTTGCCGCCCCAGGGTTGGCAGGTCGAGGTACGTGAGTGCGTCGAAGCGCACCTGCTGATGCACGTCGTGACATGCGAGTTTCGGTTGAGCGTGCCTGCCCTGCAACAGGGCGATGTGCGGTTGGAACTGCGCCATACCGGGGCGTTTCGGCGCACCGGCGTCACCTGCGTGTTCCGGGGCGGTGACCAGGCCCTCTTTGCCCAAGTACGCGATCATTTAGGCCGAGATGCGACGCTGTTGGCGCAGCTGATGCCGCTGGATTTCAAGCGACTGACGCTGCAATGCCGCGATGGCCAATGGCAGCTTGCCCTGGAACATATAGGCGCTAGCGAGGTGATCAACCGGATGCCGGCGTTTCGTCGCTATATTCAAATTAGTCCGCAGCAGCGTTCGCATTTACTCGCCTGTCTGTCTGGCTTCACGGAGTTTCTGCAGCGGATCTGAAGCGACCTGGCATACCCTTTGCTAGGTGTACTCGACCAAATGTGACAGTTGTGCGGACATTGTTAACATGTTATCAATGGCTGCATAACAACAATTTCGCGTCGAGGCCACTATGCAGACTCAACAACCCGACCATCAGGGACTTGATCACTGGACCGCTGCCATGCAGGGGATTTGCGGCCGTTTCGAAACGGAATTGGCTTGCAATCATTCGCTCTTCATTGGCGATGTCTCAGCTCATACGCGTGCAGGCTTGCCAGTCGCCTCTTTGCGTACGAACGCCGGCGTCATTCGGCGGCTAGGTGATAATCCGGCGCTGGATGATGACCAGCACTGTTTTCTGGTCCTGCAGCGTTCTGGGCGCTCTACGGTCGAGCAGGGCGGTTTGACCATCCACCTGGCCCCTGGTGATCTCATGCTCATGGACTCGGTGGGGCGCTGCGAAATCAAGCCGGCGGGTCTGATCGAGCATGTTTCACTGGCGCTTTCCCGCGATCAGGTGCGCAAACAGGTTCCTGGCAGAGGAACTCTGGTAGGAAAGATTACATCCAGCAACGCGTGTGGACGCATGCTTCATGTGTTGATGGATCAGATGTGCAAGGACGAGAACGCAGGCGAAGACGGTGCCCAGGGCGCTGCATTGGAAGCAGCTTTCACCGCCCTTTTGGAGCCGGGCTTTGAGTTTGGAGAAGGCAACCTTGGCAGCGTAGATGCGCTTAACGGCGGCAATATGCGCAGTTATGTGCAGAAGGTGATTGACAAGTCGTTGTCACAACCCGGGTTGACGCCTGCTGCTTTGGCTGGCGGGCTAAACATTTCAGTGCGCCACCTCTATCGTTTGTTCGAAGAGGACGGTGACAGCGTCTGTCGCTACATTCAACGAGCCCGGCTCAAGCGCAGCGCCGAGGATCTCGCCAATCCGTTCTTCAGGGGCGAGTCGATTACCTCAATCGCTTATAAGTGGGGCTTCACGGACTCCGCCCATTTCAGCCGCTCGTTCAAAAAGCAGTATGACCAATCTCCAAAGGACTACCGGGCCACGGCTATGGACTCCTGCTTGCGCTAACCCACCGCAAAAAAAACGCCGCCAGCGCGTGTAGCGCTGGCGGCGTTTTTATTACCTGCTTGCGTCAAGCTACGGCGAAGTAGTGCTTGACGAACGACTCGCTCAAAATCTCCCACAGCACCGGCGTGCCCTTGGTTACGAACCAGGCGTCACCGGCTTTGTAGCGAGTGATCTGGCCTGTGGACTCGTCAGTCAGCTGGATTTCGCCTGTTACGATTATCGCCTGCTCGTTGAACGGGTAAACCATGCGGAATTTGCCGCGCGTGGTGCCAAAGTAAGCGCTGCTGACGGGGTCGGTCGGCGCTCCGTGGGTCATTTTGCCAAAGGCTTTGACTTCGCCTTCGAGGATTTCCGAGCCCAGATCGGCAACGGTGCCCCAGGCATCGAGTTCGGACAGTTGTATGCCTTGCTTGGCGGCAGTGAGGGTCATGGCAGTTCTCCAGTGGGTGAAAGATACGGTCAGCGGCGGCCGTTGAAATAGCCCGAAAGCTGGTGCACGGTCTTGCCGGCGGTGAGTAGCAGAGGGCGGAAATGGTCCTTGCCGAGGATCCGTGCGTGTTTGACCGAACTGATCAGGTCGTAGCGCGATGAGCCTTCGTGCATGCCCTCGGCGAGAATCTTGCAAATGATGTGGCTGGGCGTGACGCCAAAGCCCGAATAACCCTGAACGTAAAATGCGTTGGGGCGATTGCTGAGTGTGCCGATCTGCGGGAACAGGTTGGCGCTTGTGGCCATTGGACCGCCCCAGGCGAGGTCGATCCGCACATCCTTGAGGTAGGGGAAAATCTTCAGCATCAAGGCACGGTTCCAGGCCTTGAGGTCCAGCGGGATGTGCTCGATGAACGGCGTGGCGGCACCGAACAGCAGGCGGTTCTCGCGGGTGACGCGGTAGTAATCGATCACCGGGCGGATATCACTGTAGGCGCCGCGGATCGGGCTGATACGCTGTATCAGTTCTTCCGACAGTGGCTCAGTCATCATCTGGAAGGCGTAGGTGTTAATAGTGCGCGCGTGCAGCTCCGGTTCCATTTTGTTGAGGAAGCTGTCGCAGGCCCACAGCAGCTTGCTGGCTTGCACCGAGCCGCGGCCGGTGCGCACCTTGATACGCTCGCCGTAGGTCACCTCTAGAGCCGGGCTGTGTTCAAAGATGCGTGCGCCGTGGCCTATCAGGGCCTGGGCTTCGCCCAACAGCAGATTGAGCGAGTGCACGTGGCCGCCGCCCATGTGTAGCAGGGCGCTGCTGTAAGCGTCGCTGCCGATGATCTGCTTCACCTCGGCGCCACCCAGAAAGCGGATCTCGTCGTGGGTGTTGATCGACTTGAAGTCTTTTTCCCATGCTCGCAGGGTCTTTTCCTGGCGTTTATTGGAGCCCATGTAGCCATAGCCGTGGCAGAAGTCCGCATCAATGTTGTAGCGGGCAATGCGCTCTTTGATGATGCCGGCGCCCAGTTCACTGATCTCGAAAATCTGCTTCAGCCCCTGGTCACCGACGCTGCTTCTGATTTTTTCCAGATCATGACCAATGCCGGCCATGATCTGCCCGCCATTGCGCCCGGTACCGCCAAAACCCAGGTAGCGGGCTTCGAGCACCACAACATTGGTGACGCCTTTTTCTGCCAGTTCCAGTGCTGTGTTGATACCCGAGAAGCCGCCACCGATGACCACGACATCGGCGTCGATGTCGCTTTCCAGGGTGGGGAAGCTAAGGTTGTACTTTTTGGTCGCGGTGTAGTAGGTCGGGGTCTCGATGTTGATCATGACGCAGCCTGCTGAATTGGAATTGTGATAGGGCCTTTGCCGAAGCAGTGCAAGTGGTGCCATTGAGCACCTAACGATCGGTAGGCGTCTTGCCTGAGCCTGCCACGGCGTTTGATCTGCGTGCCAGGGCGCAGTGTAGGAGGAGGCTTGACGTGCGTCGCAGTCTCCTTGATCATGAATGTCATGAATATGTTAATCAATCTACCACGTTACCGCCGCTACGCCACCTCAAGCTGAGGCGGTCGTGACTGCGTGCACGTCATCCGCCCGGGGCGGCTGGACGTGTGTCTCGCTCCTCGGGCTTACCCAGGAGTTATCATGAGCGACCTACATTCCGACCTGATCGGCCACCTGCAAGCCAGGGGCTTCATTCACCAGAGCACTGACCTCGAAGGACTACGCTCTCATCTGCGCGATGGACCGCGCACTTTCTACCTGGGCTTTGATGCCACAGCCGACAGCCTGCATGTCGGGCACCTGCAGGGTTTGATGCTAATGCGCTGGCTGCAGAAGGCTGGGCACCGCCCGATCCTGCTGATCGGTGGCGCGACCACGCGCATCGGTGACCCAAGCTTCCGGGACGAGAGCCGCCCGGTACTCGATGAGGCGCAGATTCAGGCCAATATCTCTGGCATCACGCGCACCTTCGGGCGCTACCTGCGTTTGGGTGAGGGGGAGGGCTTAGTGGTCGACAACGCGCAGTGGCTCGATGGTATCGGCTATCTGCGGTTCCTCGACCAGGTTGGGCGTTACTTCTCGATCAACCGCCTGTTGACGTTCGACTCGGTGCGCCAACGCCTGGACCGGGAACACTCGCTATCATTTCTGGAGTTCGGTTATACCCTGCTGCGGGCCCATGACTTTACCGAGCTGGCGCGTCAGCACGACTGCACGCTGCAATTGGGCGGTGCTGACCAGTGGGCCAACATCATCAATGGCGTCGAGCTGGCCCGGCGCCGTGATCAGCGTCAGTTGTTCGGTCTGACCATGCCGTTATTGACCAATAGCGATGGCAAGAAAATGGGCAAGTCGCTCAACGGCGCAGTCTGGCTTGACGAGCGTCGCCTGCCGAGCTTCGACTTCTGGCAGTTCTGGCGCAATTGCGACGATCGGGACCTTCCGCGCTTTCTGGCCCTGTTTACAGAACTTTCGCTGGAGCGGATCGCCGAACTCACGCGCGAGGGTGGTGCGGCCTTGAACCAGGCCAAGGCTTTGCTGGCCGATGAGGTGACAGCCCTGGCGCACGGCGCTGAGGCAGCCAAGGCTGCGCGAGAGGGCGCCAATGGCGTGTACGGGGACGGCATCGGCGCTGGGTTGACCACTATTACCGTAGCCCGCAGCACGCTGCAGGTCTTGAGCCTGGCCGAGGTACTGGTGCAGGCCGGTCTGCAACCATCGCGTGGTGCGGCAAGGCGACTGGCGGAGGGTGGTGGCTTGCGCCTGGATGGTGAGGTGGTGCTATCAGTGGACGCCGATTTACCGCCTGGCCAGCATCAATGGCGCCTGAGCTTGGGCAAGAAGCGCCATTACCACTTGCTTATCGAGTAATTGGTTAATGTATTAATGAGCGCGTGCTGGCATACTCGCCGGCACGCTTTTTATCGACGAGCCCCCCGTACGCATGACCACGCCACGCCCCTCCCTTACGCTCACGCTGCTGCAGGCTCGCGAAGCCACCATGGCGTTCTTCCGCCCGGCGCTGAACGCCCACGAGTTGACCGAACAGCAATGGCGGGTCATTCGTATCCTGCGTCAGCAGGGTGAGTTGGAAAGCCATCAGTTGGCAGAGCTTGCCTGTATTCTCAAGCCGAGCATGAGCGGCGTGCTCAAGCGCCTTGAGCGCGACGGTATTGTCGCGCGGCGCAAGTCTTCTGAAGATCAACGCAGGGTGTTCATCAACCTCACGGTCAAGGGGCAGCAGGTGTTTTTGGCGATGAGCGAGGAAATGGGCCGTAACTACGACAAGATCCTGAGTCAGTTCGGCGAGGAAAAGCTTCAGCAACTGACCCGGCTGCTCGAAGAGATGAAGAAGATCAAGCCGTAGGCCCGCGTGACTGCCCCTCGTCTCAGCGGTTCAGCGACAATGAGTCATCAAGGATTTTCAACAGCGATGCCGCACGCCGTGCATAGACGGCGGGGTCGGCATACATCAGTTCCACATGCAGGCTGTCGATGATGCCCAGGTAGGCATCGGCATAGACCTCCAGGCGTGTGCTTGCCAGGTCAGCCCAGCTATAGCGCGCATGCAGCGCTTGGCAAAAACCTTCGCGCACGCCGTCCAGATATCGCTCGAACCCTGAGGTGACGGCCCCCTTGATATCGATCGGAGGCAGAAACGCGGTGCGCAGGATGAAACGCAGGTTCTGCGACTGTTGGTAGCGCTCGGCAAGGTGAAGCACCAGCCAGTGCCCAGGCGCTACTGCGCCCGTCGCCTCCTCTCGAAAAGCGCTCTCGACGAATTGGGTCTCAACTTCCAATGCACGCTGAAACGCTTCCAGGAACAATGCATCCTTGTTCGCGAAGTGCGCGTAGAGCGAGGCTTTACGCATGCCAGCCAGTTGAGCGATCTCATTCAACGAGGAGGCGTCGTAACCGAATGCCGCGAAGTGGCCGACGGCGGCGTCGCAGATACGTGCCGCAGAGGGGGAAAGCGCTTTCAACGAGGTCACTCCATCAATGGCGCGGGTAGGCCACGCGCGCTTCGAGGAGGATTGTGGTGGCGACTGGGGCAGGGGTCAATCGCTTCGAACTGAACCCAGGGCCAATACCATGGAAAGTACAATTTTCCCCTCGTAACGTGCATTTCTCGACACCTGCCTCAGTCACATACTGAACGCGTCATTTAGACTATTCGGCTGCCCGCTGCCGCGCAGGGGGTTGCACGCTGGTTATCCAATAATAAAGAGACCGTTCATGAAAAAGCCAAATCCTTTGCTGGAAGACCTCAAAGCCATCCTGCCGGCCATTGCTGACAATGCTTTCAAGGCTGAGCAAGACCGCAGTGTTCCAGCAGAGAACATCGCCTTGCTCAAGAGTATCGGCATGCATCGCGCTTTCCTGCCCAAGCAGTACGGTGGCTTGGAAATTTCCTTGCCGCAGTTCGCCCAATGCATCGCTCTGCTGGCCGGCGCGTGCGCAAGCACCGCGTGGGCTATGAGCCTGCTGTGCACCCACAGCCACCAGATGGCGATGTTCCCGGCCAAGTTGCAGCAGGACGTATGGGGTAATGACCCGGACGCCACGGCCAGCAGCAGCATCGCCCCATTCGGCCGTACCGAAGAGGTGGAAGGCGGTGTGACCTTCAGTGGCGAAATGGGCTGGAGCTCCGGCTGCGACCACGCCGAGTGGGCGATACTGGGTTTCCGTCGGCCTAACGCCGAGGGGGCTCAGGATTACTGTTTCGCTGTATTGCCTCGCAGCGATTATGAAATCCGCGATGACTGGTATGCAGTGGGCATGCGCGGCAGCGGTAGCAAGACACTGATCGTACGCGGCGCTTTCGTGCCCGAGCACCGCATCCAGAAAGCCAAGGACATGATGGAAGGCAAGTCCGCCGGCTTCGGTATGTACCCGGACAGCAAGATTTTCTACGCTCCATATCGCCCTTACTTCGCCAGCGGCTTCTCTACTGTCAGCCTGGGCGTTGCCGAGCGCATGCTGGAAGTGTTCCGCGAAAAAACCCGCAACCGCGTGCGTGCCTACACCGGTGCCGCGGTCGGTGCCGCCACGCCTGCCCTGATGCGCTTGGCTGAGTCCACCCACCAGGTGGCTGCCGCACGGGCATTGCTGGAAAAGAGCTGGGACGAGATTGCGCAATACAGCGAACGTCATGAATACCCATCGCGCGCTACCTTGGCGTTTTGGCGGACCAACCAAGGCTATGCGGTAAAAATGTGCATCCAGGCAGTCGACCGCCTGATGGAAGCAGCCGGTGGTGGCGCTTGGTTCGAGACCAATGAACTGCAGCGACTGTTCCGTGATTCGCACATGACCGGTGCCCACGCCTACACCGACTACGACGTCTGCGCACAGATCCTTGGCCGCGAACTGATGGGCCTGGAGCCTGACCCGGCGATGGTTTGACCGCCGCCCGGCTAATCCCCCGCAACAACCACAACAACAAACAGTGGCAGGCCCGTTCGGCCTGCCCGGGAGTCTTGCATGTCCAATTCAACCTCTGTGACCGATTTCGATACCCGTGCCTTCCGCCGTGCCTTGGGTAATTTCGCGACTGGCGTGACCGTGGTCACCGCAGCCGGGCCGAGTGGCCGCAAGGTCGGTGTCACCGCCAACAGCTTCAACTCGGTGTCACTGGACCCCGCATTGATCCTCTGGAGTATCGATAAACGCTCCACCAGCCATGACGTTTTCGAGGAGGCTTCGCACTTTGCAGTGAACATCCTCGCGGCTGATCAGATTGACCTGTCCAACAATTTCGCACGTCCCAAGGAAGATCGTTTCGCCGGCATCGAGTACGAGGAAGGGGCCGGTGGTGCGCCGCTGTTCGCCGACTGTGCGGCGCGTTTCCAGTGTGAGAAGTTCCAGCAACTGGACGGCGGCGATCACTGGATCCTGGTCGGCAAGGTCGTAGCCTTCGATGACTTTGGCCGCTCTCCGCTGCTTTACCACCAAGGTGCATACTCGATGGTACTGCCGCACACCCGCATGACCCAACGGGCCGACGGGCAGGCGCCGAGCAGTCACTTCCAGGGCCGTCTGCAGCACAACCTGTACTACCTGATGACTCAGGCCCTGCGTGCCTACCAGGCCGACTATCAGCCACGTCAATTGTGCACTGGCCTGCGCACCAGCGAAGCCCGCATGTTGATGGTGCTGGAGAACGATGCTGGGCTCAGCTTGAACGACTTGCAGCGCGAAGTGGCGATGCCCGCGCGTGAGATTGAGGAGGCCGTAGCCAACCTCAAGCGCAAGGGTTTGATCGCTGACGACGACGGTCGTGTGCGGCTGTCTGTAAAAGGGGTGGATGAAACCGAAGCACTGTGGGGCATTGCTCAGGAGCAGCAGGACAAGGTGTTCGGGCAGTTCAGTGCTGAGCAACTGGAGACCTTCAAGACCGTGCTCAAAGCCATTATCCAGATGTAAGCATGGCCTTGAACGAAAACGGCGCCCATCGGGCGCCGTTTTTGTTCCTAGCGATAGCGAAGGTTCAGTACACACCGCCTCCGACACTGTTGAACACCGGCGTATCCTTGAACTTGCCCGCCAGGTCCCGCAGCCCGCGCATCAGCACGGTGGTATCGACGCCGACTGCGACAAAGGCCGCACCCAGTTCGATATAACGACGTGCCAGCTTCTCATCGGCACTGAGAATCCCCGCCGCCTTGCCCGCCTTACCGATTCGCACAATGGCATCTTCGATCGCTGCCTGCACTTCAGGGTGCCCCGGATTGCCACGGTGGCCCATGGCAGCGCTGAGGTCGGCAGGGCCGATGAATACGCCATCGACGCCGTCTACTGCAACGATGTCGTCCAGGTTGGCCAGGCCTTCCTTGTTCTCGATTTGTACCAGCAGGCACATCTGCGCGTCCGCGTGGTCGAGGTAGCCGGCGATGCTGTTCCATCGCGACGCCCGCGCCAGTGCACTGCCCACGCCACGTACGCCGGTCGGCGGGTAATGCACGGCCTTGACCAGTTGTCGCGCCTGCTCGGCACTTTCGACCATCGGTACCAGGAGGGTTTGAGCACCGATATCCAGCACTTGCTTGATCAGCGCGGTATCGCCGATCACCGGGCGTATCACGGCCTGGCTAGGGTAGGGAGCCACTGCCTGTAACTGCGCGAGCATGCCGCGCAGGTCGTTGGGTGCATGTTCACCATCGATAAGCAGCCAGTCGAAGCCAGCATTGGCGGCCAGTTCGGCGCAGTAGGCATCGGCCAGGCCGAGCCACAGGCCGATCTGGGCCTGGCCGCTGCGCAGGCGTTGTTTGAAATGGTTGATAGGCATTTCCATGGTCAGTCCTCAGACGAAGCGGCAGGCGATCGAGCCGAGCATGTCGTAGTCGACGTGGAAGGTGTCCCCAGGACGAGCGGCGACCGGGCGAGTGAAGGAACCGCCGAGAATGATCTGACCTGGCTGCAGGGTGACGTCGTATGGCGCCAGCTTGTTGGCCAGCCAGGCGACACCTTTGGCTGGGTGATTGAGCACAGCGGCACTCACACCGGACTCCTCGATCACACCATTGCGGTACAGCACCGCCGGCACCTTGCGCAGGTCAATGTCGGTAGGGCGCACGGCCCGTCCGCCCATGACCACGCCAGCGTTGGCGGCGTTGTCGGAAATGGTGTCGAACACCTTGCGGGTTACCTGGGTCTGCGGGTCGACCTGCTGGATACGGGCGTCGATGATCTCCAGTGCCGGGATCACCCACTCAGTGGCTTCCAGTACATCGAACACGGTGACGTTGGGGCCCTTAAGCGGCTTGCCCAGGATGAACGCCAGCTCCACCTCGACTCGCGGCACGATGAAGCGATCGAAGGGAATGTCGCTGCCTTCGTCGAACAGCATGTCGTCGAGCAAGGCACCGTAGTCGGGTTCAGTGATGTTCGACGACACCTGCATGGCGCGCGAGGTCAGGCCAATCTTGTGGCCGACCAGCTTGCGGCCAGCGGCGATCTTCTTGGCTACCCAGGCGCGCTGGATGGCGTAGGCGTCTTCGATGGTAATCGCTGGCTGCTCAAGAGAGAACTGGCGGACCTGCTCACGAGAGCGCTCGGCTTGGTCGAGGCGTTCGGCGGCCTGCTGGATGAAAGCGTTATCAAGCATGATGACAATCTCTGTGTTCAAGGGTTGACGATGGCGGCCCGGGTGCGCAGCACCAGCAGGCCACCGAGGGTGATGAAGCAGGCGAGCGCGTAGAGCGCGAGACTTGCGCTTTGCGTGGTGTCGCGCACCCACCCGATGAAATAGGGCGCCGCGAACGAGGCGATGCTGCCCAGTGAACTGATCAGGGCAATACCGGCAGCTTGGGTGCGGGCATTGAGGAACGCTGGCGGTAATTGCCAGAACATCGGCAAGGCCGCGCTGGCTCCCATGCCCGCCAACACCAGCCCGCCCAGTACTGGCCACGGTTGCTGAGGCGCCAAACCGCTGATGGCGATGCCGGCTGCGGCCATCAGCAGTGGCACGCACAGGTGCCAGCGGCGCTCGCGCTGGCGGTCGCTGGAACGGCCGCACGCGAGCATGAACACGCAGCCGGCCAGGTAAGGGATAGCGCTGAGCAGGCCGACGCTCGCGTCGCTGTCGATGCCAGCGCCATGAATCAGGCTGGGCATCCAGAAGGCCAATGTGTTGACCGCCAGCATCACTGCGCAGTACACCGCCACCAGCAGCCAGATCGCTGGGCTGGAGAGGATGCCGCCCAAAGATGTCACGGTTTTGCGCTGCTCTTCGCGGCCGAACTGGGCGCGCAATGCAGCCTTCTGCCGGTCGTCGAGCCAGTGCGCCCGCTCGAAGTGCTCAGGCAGTGCAGCCAGTACCACCAGCCCCAGCAGCATCACTGGCGCGCCTTCCAGTAAAAACATCCACTGCCAGCCGCGCAGGCCAGCTGCCTCGTGCATGAATGCCAGGATCGCCCCTGACAACGGCCCGCCAACCACCCCGGCCAGTGGCACGGCGATCGCGAACAACGCGGTGACCTGAGCCCGGCGCCCAGCGGGGTACCAGCGATTGAGGTAGACCAGGATGCCCGGAAAGAACCCTGCCTCGGCAGCCCCCAGCGCGAAGCGCAGCAGGTAGAACGCGCTGCTGCTCTCGATCAGCAGCATGCTGGCCGACAGCGCGCCCCATACCACCATCAATGTGGCGATCCAGCGGCGTGGGCCGAAGCGTTCAAGCATCAGGTTGCTAGGCACCCCGAACAAGGCATAGGCAATGAAAAACAGCCCGGCGCCCAGCCCGTAGACCGTGTCGGACAGCTGCAGGTCCTGGCTCATCTGCATCTTGGCAAAGCCGATGTTGATGCGGTCGAGGTGGGCGAACAGGTAGCAGATCAGCAGTAACGGCATCAGTCGCCAGGTGACCGCGCGGTGGGTCGCGTCGGCCAGTTCGGTCTGAGTCTGGGCCGGCGAGGCATGTTCGAGTGTGCTCATGTTTTTTGTACTTGTTGTGTGATGAGGCAGCGGGCGACCTGGACTCAGGCCGGGCGGTTGAACAGGGGGTGCAAGGTGCTGTGTTTGGCGTCGTAGACCTGCTGGGTGCTTTCATCGATCTGCAGGGTGATGCCGATCGGGCGTTGGCGCAGCAGCTCATCCAGACGTTGCTTCAACACCTGCAGCAAGTTGTCGCCGACCGCTTTATGTACAGCGGGGCTTCGGCCACTGCCCATGCGCAGGTTGGCGTACAAGAAGCCGTAGTCGCCGTTGCCGTCTGCCACTGCGCAATGGGCGGCAGGGTAGGCGAGTACGCGGGTGCCACCGGTTGGGAAGACCGCCTTGCCGGCTGCGTCGTGCTGTTCGAGCATGCAGTCGGCCAGGGCGCGGCACAGACCGGGGATGTCGGCATCGGCTTCCAGGTCAGGGGTGTAGAGCAGAACCAGGTGTGGCATGAGGTGCCTCCTTGTGGCGAGGGCACCAGGCCGCCAAGCGGTGGCCTGGCAGGTGGGTCAGAGTCGGCTGGTGGAAACCACAGTCGCCGGATTCGCTGCTTGCGCAGGCGGTATGGCCGAGCCGTCCTGAGGCGTGATCGGGAAGATAGCGTTGATCTGCCCGGTACCGGATGATCCGAAGTACGGGGTCACAACCTCGGCCTTGCCGTCGTACTTCGACCAGCCGAGTACACCCAACAGCATCGCCGTGTCGTGCATGAACCCTTCGCCGTGGCCCTTGGCCGCGTATTCAGGAAGCATCCCGCAGAATTCCTCCCATTCGGCGTTCTCCCACATTTTCACCACACGGTGATCCAGGGTTTCGAGGAACGGGCTCCAGACTTTGGTGGCAAAGTCTGGCGCCTGGCCGTTCTGGGCGAAGCGGTGGGACAGCGAGCCACTGGCAAGGAACGCCACGGTGCCGTCGTAGTGGTCTTCCACTGCCTTGCGCATGGCCCAGCCGAGGCGGGCGCTGTCGGCCAGATAGTGCGACGTGCACAGCGCCGAGACTGAAATCACTTTGAAGTGCTGGTCCTGGTTCATGTAGCGCATCGGAACCAGGGTGCCGTATTCAGGGCCCAAGGTAGTGGCGTGGTGGGCCATGGTCTCGACGCCGAAGCGATTGCAGGCATCGCTCAGGATCAGGCCCAGTTCCTTGTTGCCGGGGAACTCATAGGCCATGTTGCTGATGAAGTGCGGCAGTTCGTTAGAGGTGTATACCCCCTCGAAATGCTCGCCGCAGAGGATGTGGTAGTTGGCATTGACTAGCCAGTGGGTGTCGAACACGACGATGGTGTCCACACCCAGCTCACGGCAACGGCGGCTGATCTCGTAATGCCCGTCGATCGCGGCCTGGCGAAATCCCTGGCGAGGGCCAGGCATTTCCGATAGGTACATGCTGGGCACGTGAGTGATCTTTGCCGCTAGGGCCACTTTACCCATGATCAGACTCCTTATTGTTGTAGACCCCACGACGCCGGGCGGATCAGGCTGTCGTCAGAACATTGGCCCGCCCGGCGCGTTGGGTTGACAGTCACACGCCCCAGCGCGGGATGTGGTGGCTACCCATGGAAATGCACACGTTCTTGATTTCGGCGAACACTTCGAAACTGTACTGTCCGCCTTCGCGGCCGGTGCCCGAGCCTTTCACACCACCGAACGGCTGACGCAGATCGCGCACGTTCTGGCTGTTGATGAACACCATGCCGGCCTCAATGCCGCGGGCCAGGCGGTGAGCCTTGCCAATGTCCTGGGTCCAGATATAGGAGGCCAGGCCGTACTCGGTGTCGTTGGCCAGTTGCAATGCTTCGGCTTCGTCCTTGAACGGGATCAGGCAGACCACTGGGCCAAAGATCTCTTCCTGGGCGATGCGCATCTTGTTGTTCACGTCGGCGAACACGGTCGGCTGGACGAACTGCCCTTTAGCCAGATGTGCGGGCAGGTTGGCTGGACGCTCAAGGCCGCCTGCAACCAGGCGTGCGCCTTCTTCCATGCCGATCTTGATGTAGCCCGTGACCTTGTCGTAGTGCGCTTGCGTGATCATCGAGCCAACCTGGGTTTTCGGGTCGGTTGGGTCGCCGACAATCAGGCGTTTGGCGCGGGCTGCGAACTCGGCGACGAACTGCGGGTACACGCTTTCCTGGATGAAGATGCGGCTGCCGGCAGTGCAGCGTTCGCCGTTCAGCGAGAAGATGGTGAACAAGGCTGCGTCCAGCGCGCGCTCAAGATCGGCATCTTCGAAAATCAGCACGGGCGATTTGCCGCCCAGTTCCATCGAGTATTTCTTCAAGCCCGCGGTCTGCATGATCTTCCGACCGGTGGCGGTACCGCCGGTGAAGGAGATGGCGCGTACGTCCGGGTGGCGGACCAGCGCGTCACCGGCGGTGGCGCCGTAGCCCTGGATCACGTTCAACACGCCATTCGGAATGCCGGCTTCTACTGCCAGGCGGCCCAGCTCATTCGCCGTCAGCGGCGACAGTTCGCTCATCTTCAGTACCGCAGTGTTGCCCAATGCCAGGCACGGCGCGGTTTTCCAGGTGGCGGTCATGAACGGTACGTTCCAGGGCGACACCAGGCCACACACACCCACAGGCTGGTACAGGGTGTAGTTGAGCATCTGGTCGTCGACCGGGTAGGTGTGGCCGTCCATGCGCGTGCACACTTCGGCGAAGAAGTCGAAGTTGTGCGAGGCACGCGGGATCAGCACGTTCTTGGTCTGGTGGATCGGCAGGCCGGTGTCCAGCGTCTCCAGTTCGGCCAGTTTCGGCACGTTCTGGTCAATCAGTTCACCCAGCTTGCGCATCAGGCGGGCGCGTTCCTTCGCCGGCGTGTTGGCCCACTTCGGGAAGGCATCCTTCGCCGCAGCTACGGCCTGGGCAACTTCCTCGGCGCCGCCACTGGCGACTTCGCCGATGGCCTCGCCAGTGGCAGGGTTGTAGTTGACGAAGGTGTCTTTGCTCTCGACCTCACGGCCGTTGATCCAATGTTTGATCATGTTGCTCATGCCTTGTTGTTCTTGAAGAAGTCAGCTTCGCTGACGATGCGGTTGACCAGGCGTCCGACGCCTTCCACTTCCACCACCACTTCATCGCCCGGCACCACGTCGGCCAGGCCCTCTGGCGTACCAGTGGCGATCATGTCGCCCGGTTGCAGGGTCATGAAGCTGGAGAAGTATTCGATCAGGTACGGAATGTCGAAAATCATGTCCGCGGTGGTGCCTTCCTGCTTCAGCTCACCGTTGATCCAGGTGCGTAGCTTCAGGTTGCTCACATCTGGCACTTCGGCTGCGTCGACGATCCACGGGCCAACCGGGGTGGTGGCGTCGCGGTTTTTCACCCGCAGGTTGGGGCGGTAGTAGTTTTCCAGGTAGTCGCGGATGGCGTAGTCGTTGCACACGGTGTACCCGGCCACGTACTCCATGGCGTTCTCACGCTTGACGTTCTTCGCCGGCTTGCCGATGACAGCCACCAGTTCACACTCATAGTGCATGTACTCGACGTTGTCCGGGCGCCAGGTGACCTGGTTGTGTCCGGTGTAGGTGCCGGGGGACTTGATAAACGCCAGCGGCTCGGTGGGTGGAGCGAAGGCGAGTTCTTTGGCGTGGTCGGCGTAGTTCAATCCGAGTGCGAACATGCTTCCATTTGCCGGTGGCAGCCACTCGACCTGCCGCTCACCAAGCACTCGGCCGTCGGCCAGACGAACGGTGTTGTCGGCTTCGACGGTGACAGCATGAACGCTGCCTTCAAAACGGATACGCGCGTGTTTCATGCTGGCTCCCCCGGCTCGGCAATGATGGTGTTGGCCAGGCGGCCAAGGCCAGTGATCTCGACTTCGACGAGGTCACCAGGATGGACGTCGACACGCTCCTCCGGAGTGCCGGTGATCAGTACATCGCCCGCGTGCAAGGTCATGAACTCGCTCAATTCGGCGATCAGCTGCGGGATGCTACGCACCAGGTTGGCGGTAGTGTTTTCCTGCACTACAGCGCCGTTCACATAGAGCTTGAGGGTCAGTTGGTGCGGGTCAGCGACTGCGGAAACCGGGATCAGGTCGGGACCAATGGAGCAGAAGCCGTCGCGGCACTTGGCCTTGACCGCAGGGCGGTAGTAGCTGTCTTCCGGCAGGCTGTACTCATTGACGATGGTGAAGCCGGCCACGTGGGTCATCGCATCGTCGGCACTCACCCGGGTGGCGTCTTTGCCGATCACCACGCCCAAGGCCGGGCCTGGTTGCAAGCGTTCACCGGCTGGGTGGATTACGTCGCGACCGTGGGCATTACGGGTGTTGGGCGTCTTGATGAAGAGCACCGGCTTGACCGGCGCCTGTTTGTATGGCGGCTTCTCGAATTCGGCCAGACGCTGCTGTAGCAGACCGTTGTAGTTCAGCGCTACGCCGAACACGGTACCGTTCGCAACGTCATGCAACGCATGGCTCATGCTTTTCTCCTGGCGGTGGTGGAGCAGCATGCTGCTCCGCAAAATCGTTAATGTGTTAATGTTATAGTTAATATGTTAACGATGGTCAAGGCTTCCCTTGTAGCTCCCGCTTGGCGGGTGCACCATGAGCCTTGGCAATTTGGGTCAAGTCACTGGCGGACAACCAGCAATGAGCAATCGGCATCCCATTCCGAACATCAACATCGGTCAGGTCTACGACCAGCGCTACAGTGAGAGCGAGGTGCACCACGACCGGCTGGGCAACCTCGCCGGATTTTTCGGACGCAACATGCCGGTGCACCGCCACGATCGCTTCTTTCAAGTGCACTACGTGAAGTCCGGCACTGTGCGGGTGTATCTGGACGACCAGCAGTTCATCGAATCGGGGCCGATGTTCTTCCTTACGCCACCGACCGTGACTCACTCTTTCGTCACCGATCCGGACAGCGACGGGCATGTACTCACGGTACGCCAGCAGTTGGTTTGGCAATTGATCGAGGCAGATGCCAGCCTGTTGCCGACGGGAATGCAGGTGCGGCCGGCTTGTGTGGCGCTGGCCAACGTGCCGGTGGCGGATCAGGCCGAGGCACGGCGCCTGGAAACCTGGCTGGAGGCGCTCAGCGATGAATTCGCCAGCTCTAATCCGGGACGTGATGCGGCGCTGCAATCGCTCACGCGGCTGATCATGATCAGCTTGTTGCGGCTTTGCCCCAACTCGCGTGAGGCGACTCCGGCCCGTCATGAAGACTTGAAGATATTCCATCGCTTCAACGCGCTGATCGAGGCGCACTATCTTGAGCATTTGCCGCTGGCGAGCTATGCCGCAGAGATCGGGGTGACTGAAGCGCGGCTCAACGACATTTGCAGGCGAATCGCCGATCTGCCATCCAAACGCCTGGTGCTGGAACGGCTGATGCAGGAGGCCAGACGCTTGCTGCTTTTCTCCGGCAGTTCGGTGAATGAAGTCTGCTATCAGCTCGGGTTCAAGGACCCGGCCTATTTCAGCCGTTTCTTCAATCGGTATGCGGGAGTCACACCGGGCGAGTATCGGCAGCGGCAGGCGGAGTTGCAGTGAGGTGGCCACGTGGCGATACCTGCAAGGAATTGTCGTTGTTTGAGAGCGATGCTCGCAGCTTGCAGGGCGAGCTTGAATGGGTTTTCCGTGGAAGAGATTGCACTTTCCATAGGCTGGGGCAGTTGTCGCACTCGTCATATGTCCCTAATCTTGGCACCTGGATCAAATAGCACAGGCTTTACTCATGACCGAGACTCGCCCTTCACTGACGCTGAGCTTGCTACAGGCCCGCGAAGCCGCAATGGCATTTTTCAGGCCGCTGCTCAATGAGCACGATCTGACAGAGCAGCAATGGCGGGTTATTCGCATCCTGCAGCAGCAGGGCGAGTTGGAAAGCCACCAGCTGGCGCACTTGGCTTGCATTCTCAAGCCAAGCATGACCGGGGTTCTCAGCCGCCTGGAGCGGGATGGGCTGGTGTGCCGACGCAAGGGCACCGAAGATCAACGTCGAGTGTTCGTGACGCTGACCGACTCCGGCCGCGCGAGTTTCGATGCCATGCGTGAAGGAATGGAAGCCAACTACCGCAAAATCCAGGCGCAGTTCGGTGAAGATAAACTTCAGCAACTGCTGCAGTTGCTTAACGAGCTCAAGCGCGTTGAGCCGTGAGCCCGGCCTGGGTTGATCAATCCAGAGGTCAGGGCTGATCACCTGCGAGCAATTGATAACTGCGCAGTCGGTCTTCGAAGCGATGGGTAACGGTGACGATGCCGATTTCATTGCATTCGAAGTCTCGCGCAAATTCGGCAATCCTGCGTCGGCAGGTCTGCGCGGAGCCCACCACCATACCCGCCAGGGTTTCATCGTAGTTGGCACGTTCAACCTGGTTCATCTGCATGTAGCGTTGCTGCACTTCGGCTGGACTGAGGAGAACCTCGCGTGGCGTCCTGCCGGCGCTAAGTTTCCGGTACACCGCAGTGCCGGCGATGTAACGGGCCTCCTCATCCGTACTCGCGCAGATAGCCGCGACCGCTAGAAGACGGGGGGGAGGGCTGACCCGTGCAGCACGCTGCCATGCCCCTCTGTGATCGTCAAAAATCCGCGGCGTGCAGGCGCTTGGGGTGATGAACTGCGCCAGGGCCAAGCCCATCCCCAGTTGACCGGCCAGTTGGGAACTGCCACCGCCAGAACCCAGCATCCAAAGCGAGGGCATCGACTCGGTCGGCAAATCGAAGGTGAGGACGTCATAAGCGTGACCGGTGGGGAGGCCGTCTCGCAGCAATGCACACAGCATGGCGGCCTGAGTAGGGAACTGATCGACATCCGGCACGAAGCTTGGCACGGCCAGCGCGTGGCTGCTCAAGGCGCTGCCGCCGGGCGCGCGTCCGATGCCAAGATCTATCCGACCAGGAAAAAGTCCGCCGAGCAATGCAAAGGTCTCCGCCACTTTATAGGGGCTGTAGTGGCTCAGCATTACTCCGCCGCTGCCAACGCGCATGCTGCGAGTAGCGCTGGCGATACGGGTGATGAGGATCTCCGGCGCCGTGCCGCTGAACTGGATACTGTTATGGTGCTCTGCCAACCAGTAGCGGTGGTAGCCGAGCCGTTCGCATTCGATGGCCAGCTCCAGCGACAGCCTAGGTGCAGTGAGAAGGGTGTGGTGCTGATGAACCGGTGATTGGTCAATTACGGACAGGAGCAGAGTCACAGGCGATACCCGTCGGGAGATCATTAAATTGTTAACTATTTTGCCGCTTTGAAGGCAGAATGTTAAGAAGTTATCGAATTCATCTCGCATGACGGAGCACTGATGTTGAGTAACCCTAGTCGTCTGATCGTCCTGCTCGCCGCTCTTGTGGCGTTCGCCCCCCTGTCAATCGACACTTACCTGCCGAGTCTGCCGACCATTGCGGCTGACCTAGGTGCAAGCGCCAGCAGTGTGCAACTCACCATCGGCGCGTTTCTCGCCGGATTGTGCGTTGGCATGCTCTTTCATGGCCCATGTTCCGACCGCTTCGGTCGGCGGCCGGTTTTGGTGTGGGGCATGGTGCTGTATCTGGGGGCAACAGTCGGTTGCCTGCTGGCAGACAATATCGAAGCACTGATTGGCTGGCGCTTCTTGCAGGCGTTGGGTGGTGCTGCTGCGTCAGTGTTGGCTCGAACGATCGTGCGTGACGTTTTCTCGATCGGTCAGGCGGCGCGTACGCTATCGCTCATGCACCTGGTCACCATGTTGGCGACGCTCGTCGCACCCTTGGCAGGTGGGTTATTGATGCAATTGCACAGCTGGCAAAGCATCTTTGCCGCATTGTTCGCTTTCGCCGCGGTATGCCTGCTCGCTAGCCTTCGCTATATACCTGAGACTCATCCTGCCGAGCGGCGCGTTGGTTCGCTCGGTACAGCACTGGCCGGCTACTGGCAGATCGCGTGCAACGCTCAGGCGCTCGCTTACATCTTGTGCATGGGCTTGTCGTTCGGCGGTATGTTCGCATTCATCACCGCGTCTCCCTATGTGTACATCGAATACTTTCAGATTTCGCCTCAAGGCTACGGCTGGCTCTTCGGACTGAACATTTTCGGAGTGATCATCGTGACGCTCATTAATGCGCGTCTGGTGACGCGTTTCGGACCACTGGCAATGCTGGGCGCTGGTGCGGCGATCGTCAGCGTTGCGGTGCTTGGACTCAGTGTGGTGGCAAGTACTGAGGCGCCTGGTCTGATCGGGATCGTGCTGCCGGTGGTGTTGTTTGTGAGTGTCACTGGCTTGATGGGCGCCAACTGTGTGGCTAGCTTGCTGAAGCTGTTCCCCAACAATGCTGGCGCCGCCGCCGGGCTGGCGGTATCCAGCCAGTTCGCCCTCGGTGCGGCATTCAGCGCATGGGTGGGTAGTTTGGCTGATGGCTCGCCCCGCCCGATGTGCTGGGTGATTGCAGCAGCAGGGGCGGGTTCGGTGCTCTGTTATGTGTGGCTCAGAGCGCGCTCAAGGACAGCTAAGCAGAGGCGAGCAGCCTGATCGCCAGACTCAGACTTTAAAGCGTCCGAGCAGTGTTTGCTGGCCAACAGCAAGAACATTCAGTTGCTGGCTGATGGCCGATGATTGCTCGGCCTGCTCCGACAATTCGCTCACTACTTCGTTGACGGCTTCGACGTTACGGCTGATCTCCTCGGCAACGCTACTTTGCTCTTCAGCAGCGCAGGCGATCTGGGTGTTCATATCGGTGATGGTACCGACTGCCTTGCGAATTTGATCAAGCACCTGGAGCGCCTGGCGCGTTTGTTCAACACTACGGTGCGCTTGGTCATTGCTCTGCTGCATGGATTGACTGAGGTCATGGGTACCTTCGCGGAGGTTGTCGATGAAGCCCGCGATCTGACCCACAGAGGCTTGGGTACGCATTGCCAATGCTCTGACCTCGTCCGCTACGACAGCGAAGCCGCGCCCGGCATCGCCTGCCCGGGCTGCCTCAATGGCGGCATTAAGCGCAAGCAGGTTGGTTTGCTGGGCGATGGATAGAATCACGTCGAGCACTGACCCGATCCGCTCGCTGCTCACCGCCAGGTTGCGCAAACGCTCCATGGCTTCGGCCATCCCGACGGCGAGCGCATTTATACTCTGAACCGACTGCTCGATCACCTGCGCGCCAGTCCCCGTGGCTTGCTCGGCATAACGTGCAGCATCTGCCGCGCGTGCCGCACCTTCAGCCGCAGCCTGAGCGGTTGCTGACATTTCCTGAATAGCAGTAGCCATTTGCTCGATTTCCGTGGCTTGTTGGTGCATGCCACGGCTGGTTTCAACCGCGATAGTCTGCGATTTGTCGGCAGTACTGCGAGTATCGTGGACGGCCTGCTGGGCGTGGGCGATGACGGGTTGAAGTCGATTAAGGAAAAGGTCAAAGGCACCGCATAAATGGCCTAGCTCATCACGGCCGCTGTACGCCAGACGTCGTGTGAGATCTCCGTCGCCATCGGCGATGGCATGCAGCAGCTCGGCGACGCGTGAAATCGGGCGGGTCACGCTGCGAGAAGCCCATCCCATAATCAATACCCCTGTCAGCGTCAGCAGCAAACCTAGGCCGACTGCAACACCGAGGCTTTTCACCTGTTGCGCCTGCATTTGCTCATTCAAACGTTGCAGCGAGGCCTCAAGAACCCGTGAGGGTACTGATACTTGGATTAGCCAGGGGAGGGCGTCGGCAATCGGCGCGAAGGGGACGGTAACGTTGAGGTAGCCTGAGTGGGCTTGCAAAGCCTTCAGCGTGCCGAGACGCTGCGGCTGGCCGGTGTCGGCCGCTACCACGCCCGCAGGGCTCAGAATCGACAACATGCCTTGCCCTTCGTAAAGGCCTTCACTGGCCGCCGCGGCTTCCTCCTGAAGCTTGTCCAGCGCAATATCTAGCCCTAACACGCCAAGCAATTGTCCGCTGACGATGAGCGGTACGGTCACACTGGTCACCAGTCGAGGAGTGCCGCTTGAGTCGTCCAGGTAGGGTTCCAATACGCACGCCTGCAAACTTTTGCGCGAGCAGGCGTAGAAGGCGTTAGCGGAGGCTCCGGTAGGACCGATTGATGTATCGGCCAGTAGGGATTCGTCGGCCGAAACCGCTTGAAGCTGCCCAGGTGTTGGTTGTAGCCAATATTGGGTAAAGCGGCCACGGTCGTTTCCGCCTAGTGCCGTCTGACCTGCGAAATCTGCGTCATGTCCGTCCAGCGCGTTCGGTTCGAATATTACGAACAGGCCAAGCACGTCCCTGCGTTCGCCAATGGCATCATGCAGCAACCTGGAGAGCTCCTGACGCATGACAATGGCGGCGGCAGAATCGCTTGTGGTCTGCGCACGCAGATGGAGGAGATGCCGAGCTACGCCTTGCGCAAATTCGAAGCTCTGGCCAAATCGCTGTTGGATCTTCAGCGCTTGCACTTGCCCTTCGGCCTGCAACGTGTCTTGGGCCGCCGTACGCAATAGATCGCCCGACGTGCTGGCGATGCTTTGTACGTCGCTACGGCGCTGCTCCTGTGATAGCCAAGCTAGTATTCCCACGACGGACACCAGACAGATGCTGCTCAATAACGTGATCTTGATCCGAATACTTAAATTCATAGTTTCTCTTGCCACCTAAGCCGAACCGCTCAGCGAAAGGTACCGGGACTGACAACCAAACCCTATAGGCTCATACCCTATGGCAGAGGCGCTCAAATGTACGGCAGGCGTGGACAAGTCTGCATGATGAACTGATCCATCAACTGGTACCGATAGCAAAATAAGCTATTTGCCGTTATGCGCCAGAAAATACGGATCGTTGGAAGCGATGCACGCTAGGCAAAAAAACCTTGCACATCCCGACTTGTTCGCTGTGATGGAGCAGACATACCGGCGCCATGCACGCGGAATAACGCTTGATCAGTATTATCCTCAGCTGCCTAGCGATCATTGTTTGTGTATGCGATTTAGTGCGCCGAGAGACAGAGAAGATCTGCCTCCTCTACACTAGGCTCACTGGCCGGCAATCGCGCAGGGTCGTTTTGAAGGCTTAGTAGCGCTATAAAGCGCGGTTAATCGAGGATGGCAGCTATTGACCCATGCCGGTTCAGCGATCACCAAAAATTCACGCTTAAATGGGCATTTGCACTGAGCTTCTTGATTCTGGTGCTGTGTCTGCTGTTCGGGTTGTTCCCGTCGAGTGTTACGCAGTGATTTGAATGGATGGCGGCCTCGTGCCGCCTTTGTTGCTTCGTGCGGCAATAGTTTTGTAAATGCTAGTGTGGGTTCTGAATCGCGGGTAGTTTGTCTTCTGATTACCGCCTTCCTCCTAATCAACAGCTGCGCGACCATCTTGTTGACAAGATAATCAAGGGTCGTTGGCGACGTGGTGAGGCCATCCATACGGAGGTAGAACTTGCAGCTGAGCTTTATTTTCCTGTAGGGACAGTGCGTAATGCCGACACTTTGATTGTGGGGGAGGGGATGCTGGATGAGCAACAAGGCCGTGGCACCTTATATTCGCCGGTCGAGGTTCGGGTCGTCATTAAGTCGAATTATCACGTATAGACAGCTTGAGCATGCCGATGGGAAGTGGAAATAGGGAAGGGAAAGTTCTCAAGATATGATGGTTGGGTCGCCTCAGTAGTTTTCTAAATTAGGAATCTTTCTTTATTGCTTTATCAATGCTTTCACAAGAACTTTCAAGATTGCACTGAATTTCATTTTGCATGCCTCGCAGCGTATTTGTAGCCTCGATCAATAGCTCCTTTAGTGCTTGTGTAGGTATGGCTTTAGATGCTTCTAATGAACCAATAAGCGATGAAATCTTGTTCGTGGCTGATTCAATGGAGTGTTCAATGGCTTGAGCAGTATCGATCTGGTTATCGTGGTTGATCTCCGACCATGCTAGATCAATGTAATGCATCAGGCTTATCTCATTAGAATGCCCGGTAATGGTTGCTACTTTTTTTAATATTGTGCGGTAATCTGCGTCGGTAAAGTGCTCCCGGCGTTTACTGGATGCCCCTAGGTAAGCCATAAGATGGATGGAAATTTGTTTGGTTATGAACCTGTGTCTAAACATGGACATGCAATTTTGGATGTTGGAAAGCCCAGCCCGTGATGAAATTCTAACGAACTCTGACGCCAGTGACCTCTCAGACAAAGGGTTCCCATTAACTCCGATGAATACTCTGTCTGACGGAGAGACGGTAAAGCCTGCGTGTGAAATTAGGTCGAGGACCTTGCGCCTGTGTTTCTCGATGAAAGTAACCAGGCGGATAGCTACTTCCGGTTGAAGCTTTATCGTTCGGTCTATATCTCGACGTCTTTTTAAAGTGGTAAGGATCAAGTTTCCGGTCTTATAGCAATTGATGTTTTCTGATACTTTTAGCCTGGCGAGCTCGCCGGGCCGTGCGCCAGTTGACTCTAGCAAATCCAACAGCAGTTCCCTTCGTTTTTGGAGAAAAGTAGCAACTGCCCTTATTGTTTCATTGCTTCTTGCCCAAGAAATGCATACAACGCGTACCTGCGACATATGCGCAACAGCCTCCCATAAAGCGTTTCTTTGTTTGCGACCTATCGGATGCTTGGGTTCCCTTGTATCAGAGGGGGGTAGAATATGATACTGGACCTCTACGGTCATTTTTCTGAGTCTACGGTTCAATACTTTTCTCTCAATAAGTTGTACTCGATATTGGGGTGAAGTTCCAATCAGGTATGTATTTACTAGAATGTTGTTCTGAATCCACAAAAGAAATTCCACACAGCATGAAACAATTGCACGCACACTATTGTTGTTGCGGGCTCGTACTGTTGGTTGATCTTGCTTTCGCTCACTTGCTAGATGTTGGATAAATTCTTGGAAATATTCGTCGTCCAATTCCCAAAAATCTTTCTTTATAGTCCAACAGTATTGTATTAAGTGTATTATTTTAGAGGTGATAGCTCTTAGACTCCCCCCATCCTCTCGTACAGAAGCCCCTCGTCGAAATTTATAGATAAGAAACAGCTCCGCAAGCGTGCACGGATTCCCATCTGGCCAATTTATTGTAAATGTGGTTGGGATGTTAAGAGTCTTTGGAGTGAACTTGTTAATGGATTGGTGGAATGTTGAGTTATAGGTAATGTCAACGTCTGTGATTTTGGCGAAGCTTGCTCTATCTTTCATGGTTATTTTCATCCTGGGAAGCTAAATTCAAGCGCTTGCATGAAAATCCATTGATGTGTTTTTTTATAAAAATTTCCATTTCAGGGTCATGTAGCGCCAAGCTTCTCAGTCGGGATAATAAAGACTCGTATGCCACTTGAAGTCGAAGTCTATATCTTCGTTCGATGTCGAGATCGTGCGAGATCGCAGCTACTAGGTTTTTATTTTGTTTTTTGAATGCGGGTTGTTCTTTTTTCTTTTTTCTTTGGATTGTTGAAATATAGCTTTTTCGTAAGGCGTCTAAATGGTTCCAGCCTCCATTTTCAATGTACTTGTCGGAACAGGATTTTAACGTATTAAGCGACATTGGAGTAATGCCCTCCGAGCCGCAGTCGTACTTAGCTAAAGCTCCTTGAGAGATGCATGCCTGTGCAAGTGATGACGGAAGGTTGTTCGAACCTTCAAGTGCGCGCTTGAGAAGAATCGCTCGACAAAGAGTGCTTTTTTGTAATTTATTCATAGAATTACTCTTGACGGTTTTTCTCTAGTACGCGAAACGCGATTTCTATTTCTGTTCCACCGTCCGGGTTGACGATGGAAACTGGTGCGATCTCGAAGTGCTTTGATTCAAACTGTAATTCTAACCAGTCCCTGAGTATTGAATCTTCAATCCAGGAAATATTTTCCACATTGAATTTTTTACATACATTGCTATACAGAGCTTCTACATTTCGAATATGGGGTGCACCGCCTTTGTCCTCGTATTCGTGCAGAACTTGACAAGCGTATTCTGCTTCTAGATTAGGCAGTTCCTCGCCTGGAAAGTTTGCTTGAATGTATGAATAGATGTGAGAGGCATCACTGTGGCCAGCAATCCATCGAGCGACATCTAAGTTGGCATAGCGATAGGTCCAGAAGAAAACAATCAAGAAGCTTTTGCGCATGTCGTGTATACGTACGTACCAGCGTCGGCCATGGTCATCTGGAGGTAATGCAACATAATCGCAAAAAGTATCTAGAATTTGTCGCAGTCGAGTTGACGCGGGCACTGACAATGATGGAGAAAAATTTCTAAATTTCGGAATTGTTACAAGTGACGAAAGCAACCATTCATCGCTTATCTTAAGTATCTGCTTGAGTCCACTTGTTAGACGGTTAAGTTGCTGGATAGCTTTCGCGGCAATGGCCGGAACTGGCCTCGCGTCTTCTGGAAGGAGATCGTCCAGGTTTTTCTTTCTTTGTGTGTGTGATAGCCAATATCCGTCACCCGCTACATAATGTAGGCAATCTACTTTGAGTCCTCTGAATTCTGACTCACGCATGGGCTTCAGTGATGTGACCGTTATGGTAATCGCGCCTATTAAGATGCAAATCGCATCGGTTAGCGAAGGGTTTTCTCTGAGTTTTTGGAATGCTATGTTTCCATTTGTGTTAGAGTAAAAATAAAGGCCGCTTATGTTTAGCTCGGTAAGTGACTCAGGAAGCTTTAAGGTTTCGATGAACCTTAACCGCAAATTGCGTATCAATTTATCGGCTTTCTTTTGGCTTGATTTGCTGTTTTTCTCTAGTGCCCATGATTGTCCGGATGTAATAAGTCCTCTGTCCATCATTTCTTGATAAGTTTTTAGATAGATGTTTACTAAGTCATCGCCGTACAACTGAACCCACTTGACGGCTTCGCTAGTGTATTTCAATGCGATATCTAATGGCACCCAGGGGGTATGCTCGGGAGGTGCGGAGAGCTTTGTTATCCAGTTCAGGATGGCAGGTAAATCAAATAGGCTAGGGTTAGGGCAGATCTTTGGAAGGTGTGAATGAAGTCGTATTATACAGGTTAGATCGCAGTAATACTTAATTGTCGAGTTTTCTGACATTAAATCATTCTTGCATTCCTCCAGTTCAATGTTGCGGTGGGAGGGCATTTCACAAGCGCTCTTGCATCCAATCATAAGGGTACTATCCAGATTGCCGGCGATGCGGGTTGTATCAAACTGTACCCTGAATGCAGTCCATTTTCCTCTTCCTCGTAAACTCGGACTATCACAGCCAATCATGTTTGCAATAGCAGATACTTTAATAGTTAAGTCGTCTTTTGAGGAGCGCCGGCGGCGCTTCATATGACCGTTTAGGACTAGCCATCTGGAAACTGCTGCGCATGTATCTATTGATAACTCCAGCGGCTTAGCTAGTTCCTCTGCTGATGCGGGTCGATTCATGGCTAATGGTATAACTTTCTCCAAGAATTTCTGTGGGTATCGTAGCGCAAAGACCGTCCCGCCTTGACTGTATTTTGTGACCAGGTCGACTATGTGATCTTGAGTTAAACGAGTAAAAAAATACTTGCGTGGATTCAGTTCGTCTGAATGGATAAACATCCATCTAATAAAAAATTGAGGCTCCACAGGAATGACTTCAGAGAAGTAAACGTATTTGGGCCTCCATGTGTTTCTCTTGCAAGAAATGCTAGCTTTTGAGACGATTTTAAAAGATTGCGGTTGATTGGGTCTATAAGATTGGAGCCATCATCTAATAGTGTGGACCAGTGATACTCGAAGAAGTCGATAGGCTCATCATCGATATATCGAGTTTGGTTCCCCTGGCTTATTTTCCAGATGGGTTCATGTATCGGTGAGAGTAACCAAGGTGCAGTATAGTCTCCGGTATAGGCACTTGCCATGCTATGGGCTTGGTTAAGTAAAGTTTTGAGTTGGGCCGTCTCTATCTCTGAAAAATTAGATGGAAATTCGGGCGGTTGATTTTTCATAGAGAATCCTATCCTGGATTAGTTGGGTGCACTATGATTGCCGGGTTGAGGGTGAGCAAATAAGCGAATGAATATTTCGCGATTGTTTTGATTTTCAGAGAAACAGAGGGCGTGTTCATGGCACGCTACGTACTCGGGGTTTCTATCGAGAGGAAGCTGAGACTGTAGCAACTCGGCCAGCGAGATAAAATGCCTCGGAGAAAGGCCTGTTTCCGAATCTCGTACATCCAAATCGTTGTAGTTTAAGCCTGCGTCCACCGCAGCCGCTTGATATGCGTAGAGCACAGATAATGCTGGCCTGCTTATGGCAACGTGGAGATTTCCCTGACGGTTTGAGATGTAGTCTTCACTGTTGATGAGGGAGGAAAAGCTTTTATGAAGAGCATCTGCCAGAGGTGAATCACCGGGGTGATGAAGTTCTAGCATATCGCGCAGAAAGGCATGGAGTTCCGTTATGTTGCCAAAATCAGTAACATCAAGCATGAATGTTTCATTAGCAGTAGCCACTGCTATCCATAAATTTTGAAAGCGACGTATCATCCTTGCATTCCAAGCCCTGATTATGGCCTTGGGGATGTAATGATCCATAACGACTTTTTCAGTGTTGCCTAGTTTTCTTGCCACTGCACGAAGGCTTCTAGTCTTGAACCATTCAAGAACTCCTTCAGTGTTGCGAATTTTTTTGAAGTCTAGTGTGCCTGGCGTTAGTCCTACTTCGCTCAACTCAGGATATAATGATCCAATCCACGCATAGCGTTTCCTGAATTTCAGCAATGATCCACTGAGGAACGCACTGCTTATTGTTGAGCGAGCCGTTCCATATTTGTTTTTTTGACTAACATAGGGGATAAACAAAAAATCGCAATGAGGCTGTTTGTGTTGGCGGAGATGGCTTCGTAATGGTGCAGAAAACTCAATTAGTGTCGAAATTATCTCGTGTGAAAGAGGGGTTAGCTTTTCTCGCTTCATGGATTTGGCGCGCGGTTTGTCAATCTCAAAATTTACATCGCTGCCCGGCAACTCGATTAAGTATTTGTCGTTGCGATTAGAGATTTTTGCTAGAAGTAACGCGCGAGGCGGCCAGGACGGGTGCAGCATTATTAGTAGCGCTGCTATTAAGGCGGTGTCTAAGTGACCTATTCTGCCAAGCCACCACAGTAGAATATTTCTGTTTGACCATGTGTCGCTTTGAAAGTGAGCATCGGGAGCGTCAACTATTTTTGCAATTTTTTCAAACGATCCAAAGGTTGTTTGTAGTGGTATGTATCTAAATTGGTTTCGAAGCGTCTCGTTTGTTTTGAAATCGCTGTCGGATGGAGGGCACCTATCGTATGCATTGCATAGCGTCGAAAGGTAGTTGGCGAGGCCGGAGGTTGTGTTTGGGAATGCGGGGTGTTCATGGGGTGCCTTACTATCTTGAGCTAGGATTTTTAATTTAAGCTCATTCCAGTCAGTTGCTTCTATTAGGTGTCTGCCGAACTCCATGTTTGACTTAATTTTTTTCCAATGATCAGTTAGGCACTCGCGCAAAGTGTGAGCGCGCACGGACAGATCTTCACGAAGTTCATCCAAGTAATCTGCATCAGTTCTGGCGAGAGATATTGCGCATATAAGCTTTTCAGTTGGGATGGAAACGTGCTGGGGTTGCATTGGGGACTGGCCCAGCAGGTAGTCCTGATAGTAGGATGTATCTAAATTATCTAGCAGCTCTCGAACCTGCGGCATGTGCGCAAGCTTCGGGATAATTCCAGCGTCTACAAGTATGCACAAGTGTATTCTGGTTCGGCCCCACATAATAGCCGAGCGCGTTTTCAGTGAGGCGTTGCTGTCAGGGGTTGTTAATATGTATCGGTAAATTCCAGCGATACAACTATTCCACTCGGATACATTCTTTGGCAGCTCATGATAGTTAAGCTTTTCTAATGCTTTGCCCAAAAGTCGCAAGCTAATGATGTGGCCTCGAATGCTGGCTGGTCTCATTAATCCGATTGTGTTTAGAATCGGCGTGAGGACTAGGTGCAACTGCCTCCCCAATACATAAAGCTCTGAAATGTCGCTGCATCTCAGCTTGCCCACTTCATCGTAATAGCTGGCCGTTAGCTTCCCATCAGTTTCTTTGAAGGTGATCCCCATTTCCGACCTCACGCGTTGTCAATCCGAGGTTGTCAAAAACAGGTATAGATTATGTTGCTGCGAATGCAAGTCTCTGTTTTCTATTGTTTTTTTAACACGGACTTATACGCTGACAGTATTAAATGCTTGGAAAAGTCACCATGGACAAACACTTCCAGCTCCATGCCGGGCACCTGCTGGCGAATCTCCTCGATTTCGTCCAGTGACAGCTCCCGGGACAGGATCACCCGGCTCAGGCCCAATTGCTGCCAGAACTGCACGCTGGCCCAATTGACCGTGTTGGCCTGCACTGACAGGTGCACGGGCATGTGCGGGAAGTGCTGGCGCACCAGCATGATCAGCCCGGGGTCGGACATGATCAGCGCATCGGGCGCCATCGCAAT